>Ga0157371_10000241_pt1 | contig 78231 bp, 70 predicted proteins | sample C45metaG_FD_113462 | JGI IMG/M metagenome (GOLD analysis project Ga0157371, IMG submission 113462) | Corn rhizosphere microbial communities from Kellogg Biological Station, Michigan, USA - C4-5 metaG | ecosystem: Host-associated > Plants > Roots > Rhizosphere > Soil | place: USA: Michigan...
CGGCATAACATTATCTTTGCCCCATGTCAACACAATTAAAAAATCTTTCTGATTTCTCTCACACCACTGTTCCCAGTGGTGCAAACTATAAATTCGGAATTATTGTAGCCGAGTGGAATGCTGAAATTACCGGTGCTTTATACGATGGTGCATTAAAAACCTTATTAGCAAATGGCGTTGCCGAAGAAAATATTGTTTCTTTACCTGTACCAGGAAGTTTTGAATTAACCGGTGGTGCAGAAATTTTATTGAGCAAAAGAAGCGATATAGATGCCGTAATCTGTTTAGGTTGCGTAATCCAGGGTGATACCAAACATTTCGATTTTATTTGCGATGCAGTGGCGCAGGGCGTAACCAATGTTGGCATTAAATACAGTAAACCGGTTATTTTTGGGGTATTAACCACTAATAATTTAGAGCAGGCCCAAGACCGTGCAGGTGGCAAGCATGGCAATAAAGGCGATGAAGCTGCAATTACCGCCATTAAAATGGCCGATTTTTCTGCACAGATTTAAACTTGCGTTTTAATAATTATTTGTAACTTAGAGGTTTAAATTTATCAGATCGATGAAAAAAGTAGCCATCTTATTATTGGCGGTGTTCTGCACCATTACCATTTTAGAATCTTGTTCTTCTAAACTTTGTCCTGCCTATGGATCATATCCAGAAGGTAGACGCAGAAGAAATTAAGCTTCGTATCTACAATCTTCATATTCAGGTCATCTGCAGAACTTTATTCAACTGCAATTGTTGTCCTGTAAATAATTTATCATATCATGACTTGGGTTAACTTAACTTCAATAGAGCAGCTTGATGAAATCAAAAACGCAAGCGGTTTTAGCCTTATTTTTAAGCACAGCACACGATGCTCCATTAGTTTAATGGCTAAAAAGAATTTCGAATTTGATTGGGATGTAATTCCGGCAGATACAAAACTTTACTTTTTAGATCTGATCAGTTACCGCGACATTTCGAACAAAATTGCCGAAATATTTCAGGTAGCTCATCAATCGCCGCAGATTTTATTAATTAAAAACGGCGATTGCGTATTGGAAGCCTCACATAGCGATATTTCTGCTGATGAAGTTGCTGAAGTAATCGCAGCTTAACGATAAAAAGATTTCAGACAAAGGGTATTCAAGCATTGGATACCCTTTTTTGTGGTTGGTGTTTTTTTAGAAAAGCAATGTCCGGTGTGTTATCGGTTGCGGTAGTCCTGCTGTATACTATACCTTTTTGGCTACCCTTCGACTTCGCTCAGGGTGACAGCCAAAAAGCTGCCGTTCCCATCAGGTTTATTACCGTAAGGCCTGTGTAAGGAAAACATCAAAGGTTCCTATGGAACGAAAAACGCCTATTAGTTTATATTACCGATGAGGCTGTATCATAAATTGTATTCAATCGAATTTGTCACGTTGAGCTTAGCCTGTGCTGAGCTTAACGAAGCCCTGTAAAACATTTAAAATAGGTCCTTCGACAAGCTCAGGATGACAATTCTATATTTATTAGACTGTCTCATTAAGTTGAGGTTTTTACCACAAATGTACACGGATAACACAGATTTTATATCTGTGCGCATCCTTTTTATCTGTGGTTAAATTATTTCATTCTGCCAATGGCTTAACTTAGTGACATTGCTCAATTGGGCTATCCAATGCCGATGCATAATAATTCTATGCGCCGTCCCAGAGGGACGTACACTGGGTAGACAATAGGGTAACAAAAAAAGGTCCCGATTTACATCACGACCTTCTAAAATTTATAATTGTTATCGCTTAAGCTACCACAGCATTTTCAATTTTTAACACTTTTGAGGTTTTATCTCTGGTTGCTTTGCACAATTCAGGATCCTGAGCAAGTGATTTTCCATAAGTAGGAATCATCTCTTTGATTTTTGCCTGCCATTCATCAGTAGCCAAATCATCAGCAAAACAACGGTTTAACAAGTCGAGCATAATAGAAACTGCTGTTGAAGCTCCGGGAGATGCACCCAGCAAAGCTGCAATAGAACCATCAGCAGCACTTACCACCTCGGTACCAAACTCCAAAATACCGCCTTGTTTTTCGTCTTTTTTAATTACCTGAACGCGCTGTCCGGCATATTCCAGTTCCCAATCTTTAAGTTCGGCAGTTGGTAAATATTCTTTCAATGCTTCCAATCTGTCTTCTGGCGATTGCCTCACCTGCTCGATTAAATATTTCGTTAAATCGAGGTTGTGCAATCCGGCAGAAATCATCGGACGGATATTATTGAATTTAATCGATTTTGGTAAATCCAGAAACGATCCATTTTTAAGGAATTTAGTAGAAAAACCAGCATAAGGACCAAACAACAAAGCCTGTTTCCCATTAATCATCCTGGTATCTAAATGCGGTACCGACATTGGTGGCGCACCAACCGCAGCTTTTCCGTAAACTTTTGCATGGTGTTTTTTAATGATTTCCTCATTGGTGCATTTCAGCCATTGCCCACTTACCGGGAAACCACCAAAACCTTTTCCTTCAGGAATATCTGATTTTTCTAACAATGGCAAAGAACCACCACCTGCGCCAATAAATACAAATTTAGCTACACGTTTACGTTTATCTCCGCTTTCCAAATCTTTAACCTTTACAATCCAGTTGCCATCTTTATTCTTTTTCAGGTCGCGGATTTCGTGGTTAAAATACATGCTCACATTGCTTTGCTCCTTTAAGTTGTTGAACATGTCGCGGGTTAAGGTACCGAAGTTAACATCGGTTCCAAGATCCATTTTGGTTGCGGCAACTTTTTCGTTTTTCTTGCGGCCATCCATAATCAATGGTGCCCAGTTTTTTACCTGTTCAGCATCCTCGGTATATTGCATGTCGCTAAACAGATCGCATTGAGTTAATGCGTCATAACGTTTTTTAAGGTATTCTACATTCTTTTTACCCCAAACAAAACTCATGTGAGGAATATTGCGGATAAAATTGCAGGGATCAGAAACCAATCCTTTATTGACCAGGTAAGACCAAAATTGCTTAGACACTTCAAAATGTTCAGCAATCTGAACCGCCTTTTTAATTTCAACCGTACCATCTTTTTTTTCAGGTGTATAGTTTAATTCGCAAAAAGCAGAGTGTCCCGTTCCGGCATTATTCCAGGCGTCAGAACTTTCTGCCGCCGCAATATCTAAACGTTCGTAAATTTCTATGCTTAAATTGGGCTCTAATTGTTTTAACAAAACACCCAGGGTTGCACTCATGATGCCAGCCCCTATTAAAATTACATCAGCGTCAGTTTTACCAACTGTCTTTTTCTTTTTTGTCATCTTAGCTTAAAGGAGTTACAAATTTAGAATGATTTTAAACATACCACGAATTTTAAAACATTAAATCTGAAAAAATTGCCAAAAAATTAGAAATACTTTCTATTTTTTTGACTACTTCTAATCAAATTTTAATCCAAAACTCAGTTAGAATACGAACAAGCAAAAAAAGATATTAGCCCCCTATTAAAAGCGGATTATTAATTTGCTAATTGCACTCCTCATTTCCCTAAAGTATTTGCCATTTTATTCATAAATGACCAAAATAAATTAAATTTCGAAAACAAGCCCAGCCATTTAACTGATGAAATGAAGAAGAAGCAACAATTCTTGTTTTTTTCTCTCCTAAAATATTAGTTTTATAAATCTATTTGCTTAAAACATACTCATGAAGAATTTAGTTTTATTTTGTACGATTTTATTTTTAGCTGCCTGTTCTGGCGAAAAAACTGATCAGCTTTTACTCGAACTTGATAAAAAGAAACTGGCCGAAAACATCAATTACGATAAAATCACATTTTATAAATTTGCTAAAATAGCTGTCCGTTCAACTGCTGTTCAGGATACTACCCAGCCCGAGTATCAAAAATTCAGCAAACAGGCACAAAGTGTTGTCAGAACCTTAAATAAGGTGAACGGACGCGGAAATGAAAATATTTCTGTGATTGACGCCTTAAGGGTGTATAAAGAATATCGATCGGTTAAACAATTTGTAAAAGAAACTGATGAAGATGTTTTTCCACTGCTCACCGCTGGTTTTATCGCGATGAAAACGGGTGCAAAAGCACCACAACCATTTTTCAAGGATGCAAACAAGGCCTATTATCAAAATATAGAACATGCCATTTTAAGCATGGCTGTACTGGCCACCAGAGATCTTGGGCAACCTTTTGCGTTATATGAATGTGCTAAAACTCAACCTGAACTGCTGGATGATTGCGAAATTAAAACACTTTTAGAATTTGTGCGCGGTTTTTTATTTTTTAGCAACAACCTGTTTTATCTATCTGAAGATGGCCTTTCGAGAAACATTAAATGGCTGGATAAAAACGAGAAAATCCCACTCCCCTACACCAAATCATTTTTTGGCTGGGGCCGTTTAAACGATGAGCAAACCCATGTTGCATTTCATAGCATGAACTATCTTTTTAGAGGCTTCGACCGGATGAGAATGGAGCGAAAAATTGACGAGGAAAGATCACTTCAAGATTTTGAGGCTTTTTTAAACGACATGAATAAACTGGGCATTCAAAATGAACTGGTTTGGGGAATAACCGCTTACCTGAACTTAAAAAAAGAAAGACCGGAACAGTCGCTTCCAGCGTTAGAAAAGTTAAGTAAAAGCCCATTATTTTCTAATAGTGAACGCGAAACACTACAACAAACTATGGTATATGTAAAAGGCCGCAAATCAGATCAGGCTTTAACAAATGTGTATGATAAAGCATTTATTGGTAAAATTGCTACCAAATACATGGTGGCGATACTCTCGAAAATAGACTGGGAAAAACTGATGAAACAGCAGGGTGTTCCATATACCGAAGAAGTATTTGCCGGCATAGGCAAGTTTAAAGCACTTTCCAATTCGGTGAGTGAATACACCCAACCCTCAACAATTGAAAAGGGCAAGAAAGAAATTGGCAAAAAAGGCAGCGAATTGCTCGAAAAAGCTAAAGGTTTATGGAATTAATTGCGACCGTTTTGATAAGTTAAGATGATTCGTCATTCCCAATCAGGTTGGGAATGACGAACACACTAGAAAGCTTATCTATTAATTTTTAAGCTTTGCTTTAAATATCTTTTCCAGCTTATCAATTTTTGGCTGGATGACTAACCTGCAATAAGGTTCGCTTCCATTTTTATTGAAATAGTTCTGGTGATAATTTTCAGCCACATAAAAGGGTTTGGCAGCTTCAATAGCGGTGACCACTTTTTTGCCATAAGCGTTAGTCTTGTTTAATTCTGCTTTATATTTTTCAGCCAGCAATTTTTGTTCAGGCGTGTGGTAAAAAACCACAGACCGGTATTGCGTGCCACTATCAGCTCCCTGACGGTTTAATGTAGTCGGATCGTGACTTTTCCAAAACACCTCCAGTAAATCATCATAAGAAATCACCATTGGGTTATAGGTAATTTCTAAAACCTCTGCATGTCCGGTGGCACCGGTACATACTTCTTCGTAAGTTGGATTGGCCAAAGTACCACCTTCATAACCTGATTTAACCGAAACTACCCCTTTTAAACGTTGAAATATGGCTTCTGTACACCAAAAACAACCCATCCCGAAAGTTGCTTTCTCTGTCTTTTTCCCTTGCGCATTGGCCTGGTTCAGCGCCAATACAGCCAGTAAGATTAAAATTATTTTTCTCATGTATGTGTGTGTTTTTATTTGTTAGTCGAAAATAATCCACAGACCTTACAGTTAAATTGAATTATTCACATCTAATTATACGCAAAAAAAGAGGCTGTAGTTTGCATTAAATCAATAATGGGTTTTGTATGACAATAAGAAAATTTGTTGATTTCGTTGCTTATGTTAATAACTTAAAATACTGACTAACAAATTATTAAACAGCTATCTCAATAGCCAAACGCACTTATTAACAATTCTTTTTTAAATTCGTATAACATTAAAATTTAAAATTATGTCTACACCGTATATTCCTTGCTTAGATTTAGGTTCCTACGTCAACGGTTCTGAAGAAGAGCGCAAAAAGTTTTCTGATGAACTGGGCAGGGCCTTTAACGATTCGGGGTTTGTCACCATCACTAACCATGGTTTAAGCCAGGAATTAATTGATAAGCTTTATGAAAATATTAAAGCTGCTTTTTCTTTACCAGTTGAGACCAAAAGAAAATATGAAAAGCCAGAATTAGCTGGTCAACGCGGTTATACCAGTGCGGGTAAAGAAACAGCAAAAGGTGCTAAAACCCCGGATTTGAAAGAGTTCTGGCAAATTGGTCAGGAAGTTACTGACGGAGATCCGGTTAAAAACGAATATCCTGACAACGAAATTTTAGAGGAACTGCCTGAATTTAACAAAGTAACGGGCGACATTTATAAAAAACTGGAAGAGAACGGAACGCATTTATTACGTGCCATTGCGACTTATTTAGAATTGCCGATCAATTATTTTGATAAACATGTTCACAACGGAAATTCTATTTTAAGGGGTATCCACTATTTCCCGATCGAAAATCCGGAAACCATTCCTGATGACGCAGTACGTGCTGGTGCGCACGAAGATATTAACCTGATTACCTTATTAATTGGTGCCAGTGCCGATGGACTGGAAGTATTAACCCGCAGCAATGAGTGGTTGCCAATTAAAGCACACCACACAGATATCGTAGTAAATGTTGGAGATATGCTACAGCGTTTAACCAACAATAAATTAAAATCGACAACACACAGAGTGGTTAACCCGCCGCGTGAGTTGATGAAAACTTCTCGTTTCTCTGTTCCATTCTTTTTGCATCCACGCAGCGATATGGATTTAACCAGTTTACCATCAACCATTGATGCGGAACATCCTAAAGCTTATAGCGATATGACTGCCGGAGAGTATTTAGATGAAAGATTAAGAGAAATTGGATTGAAGAAATAAAAAAAGATCGTCATTGCGAGGCACGATTCTTCATCGAGACGTGGCAATCTTATTCGAAAAAATATAAGCACTGGATAAAACCGGTGCTTTTTTGTTATTTTCAAAACATGCATTCAACAACTTTAGAAGTTTTCGCCGAAATTGATGGTATAAACTCTGCCTCGGGATTATTCCTTAAAGGAGATTTACTTTATATCATCGGTGACAATAGTGCTTACCTGAATGTGTACAATATCAAAACTAAAGCACTCCAAAAGATGCAGATTTTATTCGACAAAGAACTTAGTCAACTGGAAAATATCCTTAAGTCATTAAAACCTGATTTCGAAATTCTTTGTCAACACGAAAGTAAACTCTACATTTTAGGTTCGGGTTCTACCCCTAAAAGAAACCTGATGATCGAATTTGACCTGAAAACACATAAAATTATTCAGAAAGATTTAACCGAAACTTACGGAAACCTGAAATCAACTGCCAGAATAGATGATCAGAATTTTAATCTTGAAGGTGCAATTTTCACAGGCAAAACGTGGTTGCTTTTTAACCGTGGCAATGGAATCGATGCGGAGAACGGCATATTTAAAATTGAAGGGACCGATCTAACAAAAGCCGAATGGAGTAAATTCAACCGCTTTAAACTCGCAAATATTGATCATGTAGAATCATCTTTTACTGATGCTACCCTGGTTAAAAATGAAATATTTTTCATTGCCACAGCAGAGGATACCAAATCTACTTATGCGGACGGAGAAATTTTGGGCAGTTTTATTGGCAGCATTAACCTGCAAAGCCTCAAACTAACTTTTAGCAATAAAATCTCAGGCAAGCATAAGTTCGAAGGCATTACTTTATTTAGTCAAACCGAGCATAATACAACTTTTTTATTGTGTGAAGATCGCGATACCGAAGAACTTAAAACGGTTATTTATAAATTGGCAATCAATTTTAGATAGAAGAGTTGTGAACTTTCTAGCAAGCAGGTCAGTAAAGTTGACAACTCTAAATTCTTTATTTGCAAACCGATGTTAACCTATTAATCCTATATTCGAATTGATCCCTATTGAATGATGGCGTCCCACCAATATATTAATTTATGCTAAAAGAGATTTATCCAGAAAGTTACCAAGGTTTATTTGCCGTTTTTAATGCCATTCATCCACTTAGTGAGGAATTAAAATCAGCTATTATTAGCAATAGTCATATTGCTCAAGTCAAAAGAAAAACCACGTTATTAAGCGCTGGTGAAAATAGTAATACCATATATTTCATTGTAGCAGGTGGAGCCAGGGTATATTATCTTGATAAAGATGGCAAACAAACCAATACCTGGTTTTTATTCGAAAATGAACTATTAATTTCTGTTTATGGTTTCTTCACGGGACAGCCCAGCTTCGAATACATTGAAACCTTAGAAGACACAACCTTAATAGTAGTAAAAAGAGAAAAACTCGATGAAATTTATCTCCAGTTTATGGAATTTAACTTTATTGGCCGGAAACTTACGGAGTATTATTATATCCGTAATGAAATACAGGCCAACGAACTGCGGATGTTAAGCGCCAAAGAGCGTTATGAAACGTTGTTGAAACGAAGCCCTCAGCTTTTTCAACGCGTTTCTTTAGGTCATATTGAAGAAGAATTTCAATTGGTTCAAACAAAAGCCCTAGCACAAAAAAATTCTAGCTATGATATAAACAATTATAATTGTACTAATTATGCATTAGATGTATTTAACATTATTAGAGATGCCAACCACCAAATTGAAATTAAAGATTGGGTAGGGTCATCTGGTTTCAATTATGGAAAAACACCAAACGGACTATATAACAAGCTATTAACGATGAAAGAAAACGGTTATACAAACATATCTAAAGGAGAAAAAAAGTCTCCCGCAAAGAAAGGAGGATGTAATTAATATGAAAATCATTCAACACCCAAGAGTTCTTACTCTTTTCATTGTTCTATCTTTTCTAACAATTTTTTTTAGTGGGGAAAAAAATTCAATGTTCATGTTCATGTATATAACATTTCTTCCATTGTTGGTCATTGATGGTTCGGGAAATATATTTTCTTTAACCTTAAGCAAAGAAATCATTTACATCATTGATATAATATATGTTGCGGGAATTTTTTTTTCAATATTTTTTTTATTATTATCTTATTTCAGAAAAATACAAAACAACAATATACTTCACTTAATATGTATTGCGGTTCTTTCCATACCTGTTTGGCAAGCGCTTTCCAATCCAATTGAAAGCACATTTTCTATTGCTACGATTATAATGTTTTTACTTATATCTATAACGAGTGCAGCTTTAACAATTTGGCAAATTTTATTTAAAGCTAGTGAAGAGAAGGAAAAGAATGGCGCTATATAATTAGCAAATAGTTTTTAACCTAAACCAACTTCAAACTAAATTATTATTTTCAGAAAAATTAAAACACCTATGATCAAACACCTATTAACACTCTTATTTCCACTAACGGTTGCACAAACCTGTTTTTCTCAAAGCAAAAGCATTAAAGATTTATATTGGGATTACGCTCAAATTAGAATGACCGACTCAGAAAGACCAAAAGTTATTCAAATAGCGGAAGAGCTCATTAAAAGATCGCCTGAGCTCACCAAAACCCAACTGGGCAATACTAGCTATCATTTAGGAAGGCTTTATGAAGAAACCGGAGAAATAGAAAAGGCAATCCCAAAGTATCAGGAAGCCATTAAAATTACACCAGCTTATTATGTTCCTTACAGGGCCTTAGGGTTTATTTTCGTTAAAAAATGTAATGCCATTGGCGCAAAGATGAACGAAGCGGGAAAAGCGAAAGATTTAAAAGCGCATGGCGAACTTTATGCCCAATATAAAGTCATCGCACTTAAAGCACTACCTTATTTAGAAAAATCACAGGCTTGTGATCCTGATGATGAAACCAGAACAGTCATTACTAATTTATACCGGAGCTTAAAGGATAATGCAGCTATTGCTTCGCTTGATGAAAGGCTAAAGAAAAACGCTGCTGATTGCGTGAGTATACTTGATGACGAATATTAAATATCCCAATGGAGAGTTGTCAACTTTCTAGCCAGGTGGCTATTAAAGTTGACAACTCTAAATTTTAATTCTTCAACAAACTCCTTAAACTAACCTTTGGCGTTTCTCCAGCAGGCACAATAAAAATTGCATCGTTTTCGATTATCTGTCCTTCATCAAAGTAATATCCGGCTGTAACCGGAAGAATCGCCGTGATTGATTTTCCATCTTTGTCTTTTGTAGGATAGGTGACATTAATTAAATGGCTTTTCATGCTCACCTGAACCTTTTTTGAGGTTAACCTCGCGCCTGTGGCATTGATACAATCTAACTCTATAATTTTTGAATTGGAAATCCCAGTAAGATCCAATGAATTGGCCAAACGGATGTTAAAAGATTTGCCAGTATTGTTTTTGATCGAAACTAAAACTTTATAGCGGTCAAAATCCTGGTCTTTTATGGTCAACTTTTCTTTATTGGTAACAGAATAGGTTACGGCAATTCCGTTTACATCTACGGTTTCTCCATCTTTAATCTGCTGTGCATTTGCGATTGAAATCACTGCCAAAAAAGGCAGTAAAAAAGTTAATGTTTTAATTAATTTCATAGTATTAAGCTGTTTTTAGGTTTGTATTCTGAAATTACGAATAAAAATAAACTTGATCAATGATTACAGCTGATTCTATTTCTTTGATTCGTCAATTGCTTTGTTTACCACATCTTGTATCCTACCCCTGATTTTCAGGTTAGAAAGTTTATCGGTAACGGTAGGGTTAACACGGTTCGACAGAAACACATAAACCAAACCACGTGATGGATCTACCCAAACACATGTTCCGGTATAACCGGTATGTCCATAAGTTTGTGGTGAAGCTAAATTAGAGGGATAATGTTTGGTGCTGTCCGGATCCCAGCGATCGAAACCCAAACCCCTGCGACTTACATTCGATTGCTTAGACGTAAACATATCAACCGTCGAATTTTTGAAATACTCCACCCCGCCATAGGTGCCACGGTTCAATAGCATCTGGTAAATAATGGCCAGATCGTTGGCACTGGCAAATAAACCTGCATGGCCAGATACACCACCAGCCAAAGCTGCCCCCTGATCGTGAACATAGCCAACTAAAAGCGTTTTCCTGAAATAGGTATCCATTTCCGTTGGAATAATCTGCTCTGGTTTAAAACGGTTACGCGGTAAGAAACCTGCAGTTTGCATGCCCAATGGTTTATAAAAATTTTCGTAAGTATATTGATTTAGCGGTTCTTCGCTGATGTGCTCTACAATATCTTTCATTACATACATACTGATATCGCTGTACACATATTTGCCACGTGTTTTAATGGGCGAATTAAGCATCTTAGGCCACATAAAATCTTTAAAAAAGCCTTTTTTGATATAATAGTTATCAGCCACCTTTGTTGGGAAAGCTGCAGATGAATCTCTGCTGTAATCACCTGTTTTAACATAATCATGAAAAGGAATGTATGGGATAAAACCAGCCTGGTGCAACATTACTTCCCGAACCTGGATATTGTTCATGGGTGTGGTACGCGCTTTCGGGATATAAGCGCCAATATTAGTGTCTAGCTTTAGTTTTCCTTCTTCAAACAAACGCATTACAGCAGGTGTGGTTGCCGTTACTTTGGTTACTGAAGCAAGATCAAAAATATCGGTTACTTTATCAGGCACAGTGGTATCGTAAGTATGGGTACCATAAGCTTTATTAAAGATTACTTTACCATCTTTCGCTACTAAAACCACTAGTCCTGGTGTAGCTTTCTGCGCTATCGCTTCAGCAGCAATGGCATCGATTTCTTTTAAGTTGTTCGAATTTAAGCCTGCATCTTCGGGTACAGTGTACTTTAAGCGCGTAGCTGTTGTAGTAAAACCAGAACCCGAAGTATAACGAGATGAATAAGCAGTAGTTAACTTATTTGAAGCCGCAATGCCTCCAAAAATATATTGCGGCACAATGGCGGCAGCATCAATATTGTTCTGACCAGTCCATACAATTGGCGATTTTAACAGATCGAATGATTTTAAACCAGGTCCGTTACCAAAAAAAGAAATAATTACCTCTTTATTTTTACTGATACTGTTAATAAAGTTAATGTATCTGGCTTTACTTACATTTTGATCATCAATAGAAATTAAGATGGTGTTGAAATATTTAAGGTCATCTTCTAAATCGTTCAAATTCAAACTATCTTTATAAGAATCGGCAGAAAATGAGGTAATTTTATCATATTTATTGGCCAAACTATCGAAAACGGCACTGTAAGCAAAACTAAGGCTGACCGAAGCAATATTCTTCTTCTCTAATGATTTTAAAGGAATAATTCCATCCTGGTTGTTTAACAACACCGTTGCGTTAGAAATCGCATTGGCAACAGCCAGTTTTTTCTCATTTGCTGTATGATCCTGTGCACAAGCCATTAAGCATAAAACATTGCAGCAAAATGCTACAGCCAGGATACACAATCTATTTCGCTTCATATACTTTCTCTCCGTTCAAATAGGTTTTTAAGACTTTGGTTTTTAATATGTTCTGTGGTGTTGATTTTAAAATATCGTGATCGAGGATAACAAAATCAGCTAATTTACCTTTCTCCAAACTTCCTTTTTCTTCTTCCTCGAAATTGGCTTTGGCGGCCCATATCGTCATCCCGCGTAAGGCTTCTTCGGGTGTTAAGGCATTTTCAATCTGAAAGCCCCCTTTTGGAAAACCTTTTGCATCTGCTCTCACTGTTGCTGCATAAAACGTTAATAATGGATTAATGTTTTCTACCGGGAAATCGGTACCCAAAGGAATCCAACCATTTTGTTTTAACAATTGTTTGTAGGCGTAAGCACTTTTTAACCTTTCGGCACCTAAACGCTGCCCGGCCCAATACATATCGGAAGTAGCATGTGTAGGTTGAACGGAAGGGATAATACTGGCTTTCCCGAACAGGTCAAAATCTTTAGTGTTAACTACCTGTGCATGTTCAATACGCCAGCGCTGATCGTTTTTACCTTTTAAAATTTTATTGTAAATATTCAGGATTACGTGGTTGGCCGAATCGCCAATGGCATGGGTACACATCTGAAAGTGGTTGACAGCAATTTTTCTGGCTACTTCTTCAAAATGTTTCTGATCACTTAATAGAAAACCTGTTTTATTCGGCATGTCGCTGTATGGATGCAGCAGGCAAGCACCACGCGAACCTAAAGCACCATCGGCATAAACCTTAAAAGCCCGAACATTTAACCGATCGGTTTTAATTGGCCCGCGGTTAAAAAGATATTTATAATTATCAGGCTCATCCGAAAGCATTACATAGAGCCTCATTTTAAGTTTGTTTGATTGCTGCAGTTTTTCGATAAATTCTACAGCCAGGTAACTCAAGCCGCAATCATCAATGGTGGTTAAACCAGCAGCGAAACAGTTTTTCTCTGCATCGACAAATATCTTTTCAGCCAGTTTAGCATCTGGTGATGGGATTTTACGTTCTACCAGGCCTACAGCATTATCGATTAACACACCAGTGAGCTTTCCATTTTCGGTAAGCATATCGCCACCTGCCAATTTCTGTTCACTTTTAATTCCGGCATTATCCAACGCTTTTTGATTAGCAATGGCTGCATGCCCATCAATCCGGTTTAAAAATACCGGGCGATCCGGAAAAAGAGCTGTTAACTTTTCATTTGTTGGGAAAGCTTTATTATCCCAATCGTTTTGGTCCCAGCCATTACCGATCAGCCAGCCATCGGGATGTGTTTTAGCAAAAGCAGTTAAACGGCTGAGCACTTCATCCCAGGATTTGGTTTCTCTTAAATCAGCTGTTTGCAAACTTTGTCCATAGCCATAAAAATGTGCATGTGCATCTATAAAACCTGGGTATACAGCTTTTCTATTGGCATTAACCTCTTCATTGGCAGTATATTTACCTTTTATCTCATCACTTTTACCCAGCGCGATGATTTTTCCATTTTTTACTGCGAAAGCTTCGACTGTATCAAACTTACTGTTAACGGTATATACTTTGGCGTTGTAAACAATTACATCAACTGCTTCTTTTTTGGTGCAGGAAGTGAACAATAAAGCCAGAAAAAGGCTGTATAGGATGGATTTCATACCGATAAAGATAGAAAATTGAAAGCATTTGGATTTGTAAATTCGGTTTTACAGTAAGGATTTGTGCTCTTGGTTTTAGCATTGCCGCTAAGACCAGCGACAATTAGTTTTTTTGCCACAGATGCACACAGATAAACACCGATTTTTATCATACGCCATAGTCTGTGTCCCAACAGGCACTTTCCTTTCTCTTAGCTTTGCCGCCAATATGGCTAGCAGCAATTATTTTTTGCCACGGAGGCACAGAAGCATGAAAAATATAGATTGATTGATCAAAACAGCAGTAATCCAACAGAAATTTCTTCACCAGGTTCAGAACGACAGACCTATGTAAAATAAACCTGATGGGAACGGCATCCCGATTTTTTCTATCGGGATACAGTGTACAGCAGGACTACCGGAAACGATTGGTGCAGAACCCTGCTTTTCAAAAAAAACAAAACCGAGGCAGGAATAACAAATTGATCATTACAAAGATTCTTCACTACGTTCAAAATAACAGGTAACAATTAATTCTTGCGCCAGATCCTTCGACTCCGCTCAGGATGACAAGTGTATAATAAACCGATAGGAGCAATCAATCCTATTTAACTACAGTCATTTACATGTTGAGTTTTAAACAAATCGGGTTCTTTAAGCTTATTTTGCATAATTTAGCGAATTCACTTTGCCTTAATACATGACTGATATTATTCACTTATTGCCTGATGCTGTTGCCAATCAGATTGCTGCCGGAGAAGTTGTACAACGACCTGCTTCTGCGGTAAAAGAATTGCTCGAAAATTCGATAGATGCCGGCGCAGATAAAATTCAACTGGTAGTAAAAGATGCCGGTAAGGCACTGATTCAGATTATTGATAATGGCTGTGGAATGAGCGTTACGGATGCAAGAATGTGTTTTGAGCGTCATGCTACATCGAAGGTAAAAAAAGCAGAGGATTTATTCGCCATCCGCACCATGGGTTTCCGTGGCGAGGCGATGGCTTCAATTGCGGCCATTGCGCAGGTAGAAATGAAAACCCGCAGGTATGAAGATGAAATCGGCACCTGCATTTCTATCGAAGGTGCACAGGTAACCAATCAGGAACCTGTAGCTACCTCTCCCGGAACGCAGATTTCGATTAAAAACCTATTTTTCAACACGCCCGCCAGAAGGAACTTCCTTAAAAGTAATCCGGTAGAAATGCGTCATATTCTGGATGAATTTCAGCGTGTAGCATTGGCACATCCAGCTGTTTTTTTTACTCTGCACCAAGATGGAGTTGAAATTTTCAACCTTCCAAAAGGCAACTTAAAACAGCGGATTGTCCACCTTTTTGGTAACAACTATAACGAACGTTTGGTTCCAGTTGAAGAAGAAACGACTATTATAAACTTAAAAGGCTATATCGGAAAACCTGCTTTTGCAAAGAAAACCAGGGGTGAGCAGTTCTTTTTTGTGAATAACCGTTTCATTAAAGATCCTTATTTAAACCACGCAGTAAGCTCTGCTTTCGAAGAGTTATTGCCTGATGATAGTTATCCGCTATATGTGTTGTTTATTGAGATCGATCCGTCGAAAATCGACGTAAACGTGCATCCTACTAAAACAGAGATTAAATATCTCGACGAAAAGTCGATCTATGCGATCATGAAATCGGCGGTAAAACGTTCCATTGGCCGTTATAACATTTCGCCTACTTTAGATTTTGATCAGGAAACAGGTTTCAGCAATATGATTACGCATAAGGCAGTCGAAGATATTATACCGCCAAGCATTAACTTCAATCCTGATTTTAATCCATTTGCGAGTGATAGCAGTTCTACATCGGGTTACGCCTCATCACCAAGAAATTATGACGCAAAACCAAGTGCAAAAAACTGGGGCTCGTTATATGATATAACCGAACAGCCTGTTGTAGAACAGACCTCTATTTACGAGGATGAAACAGTTTTGGAAACGAAGCAAAAGCAGTATATGCAATTGCATAATAGATATATTGTTTCACAGATCAAGTCGGGTTTAATGGTAATCGATCAACAAATGGCTCATGAGCGGATCCTTTACGAACGTTTTCTCGTACATCTTGATGATCGCAAAGGCGCATCGCAGCAGAGTTTATTTCCGCAAACCATTACACTGAATGCCCATGATTTTGAACTGGCCAAAAGTTTATTAGACGATATAAAAAGTTTAGGCTTCGATGTACGGGAATTTGGGAAAAATACGTTGGTAGTAGAAGGTGTTCCGGTTGATTTAGGGAGCAGCAATATTAACGAAACCCAGTTATTTGAACAATTGATTGAAGGTTTTAAGAACTCACAGCAAGAACTAAAACTGAGCAAACGCGATAGCCTGGCCAGAAGTTTAGCTAAAAACAGTGCCATAAAAGCTGGAACAAGTCTTGGTCAGGAAGAAATGAATACTTTGATTGATGAGCTTTTTGCCTGCAAAACCCCTAACTTTAGCGTGAGTGGCAAACCGATTATCCAAACCATTACTCTGGCAGAGCTGGATAAAAAGTTTGAGAAATAGGTTTGGGGTTTGGGGAAAACAATTGAAGATTAAACTTTGCCGCTTAAAAACAAGAAAAAAAATTAAATGAATAACATACATATTCCTCCGGTAGTAAAAAACCTACTGATTATTAACATCTTATTTTTCGCGGCTAGTTACCTGCTCACAACGCTCCACCTTGATGACCGGTTAGCAGTATATTATTTCGATTCCCCGAAGTTTGAGATCTGGCAGCCTATCACCTATATGTTTATGCATGGTGGCATTGCGCATATTTTCTTTAACATGTTTGCATTGTACTCTTTTGGAAGTATTCTCGAATCAAGATGGGGAGGCAAAAAGTTTATTATCTTTTATTTTATTACCGGATTAGGTGCCCTGGCATTGCAGTGGGCTGTACAGGCTTACGAAGTACACCAGATTATCGGTAGTGCGACCAACAACGGGAAGATAAATCTTCCCGCACTATTTCAGGGCGAATTTAATACAGCACAACTCTCTATGACACAAGCGGTTACACTTAGAAGCATCTATTTTGGTGGTATGGTTGGTGCCTCAGGTGCGATATTTGGCTTACTGGTTGCCTTTGGCATGCTTTATCCAAATGCCGAATTATTAATCATGTTTATTCCTGTTCCGGTAAAAGCCAAATATATTATACCAATTTATATTTTAGTAGAGTTATCTTTGGGTGTTGCCCAGTTTGAAGGCGATTCTATTGCTCATTATGCGCACCTTGGGGGCGCCTTAATTGGTTTTATACTCGTTAAAATATGGAAAGATAAGAACGATACATTTTACACACTCTATGAATAATACTTTCAAAGATTTAAAATACAAGGTTTTTCAATCTGGCAACCCAATATTCTTTTACATTGGCATTAATGTGCTGTTGTTTCTGATTATCGCTGTTATTGGGGTATTTAGCTGGCTAAGTGGCAAAGGAGATTTGATCAGTCCGTTGGTTAGGGAGTATGTAGGTTTACCTGCAAGCATTTCTAAATTACCAGAACGTTTTTACACCGTATTCACCTACATGTTTATTCATGATGGGATTCTGCACATCCTGTTTAATATGCTCGGCTTATTCTGGTTCGGCAATATATTCATGAATTTCTTAAAAAGCAGGCAATTTCATTTTGTTTACCTTGCCGGTGGTTTATTTGGTGGTTTGTTTGCGGTAGCCATGTTAAATATATTCCCGGTATATGCAGCAGGATTAACCAATGTAACCATAGTAGGTGCCTCTGCGGCAGTAATGTCCATTATTTTTGCTGCGGCGACGCTGGTTCCCAACTATACCATTGTGCTTTTCATTTTTGGGGAGGTTAAAATCAAGTGGATTGCGATTGTATATTTTGTTCTCGATTTTATTGCTATCGGCTCAATAAATGCAGGTGGAAGTTTAGCACATATTGGTGGCGCACTTTTGGGTTTCACCTTTATTAAAAGTTTACAAAACGGAAGAGATTGGAGCAAGCTCTTTGAGCGTAAGCCAAAATTAAAAGTTGTTCGGAATGAAAAACCTGTTAAAAAACCCGAATTCAAAGGTGGCGTTTCTCAACAGGAAATAGATGCCATTTTAGACAAAATATCGACTTCAGGGTACGATAAATTAACAGCAGTAGAAAAAGAAAAACTATTTAAGGCAAGTAAAGATTAATGGCCACGAAAAAGAAGAAATATAGTTTCATGGACAAACTCCTCTTGCCTATTGCCTTTATGTTGGCAGTAGCTTTGCTTTTAGGAGTTCTGGCCGGAAATATGGATCCAAGAAAACATGCCATTATTGCTTTTTTCGGTCTCGCCTACCCCTTTATTCTATTCGCGAATATCATCTTTCTGGTTTGGTGGTTTATAGGCAAAAAATGGATTTTTGCAATCGCAACCATTCTGGTGATCGCACTTGGTGCTAAAACTTTAAAAGCAACCTTTGCCATTGGCGGCGATGAAGGTGGAGCTGAAAAAGCAGACAATAGCATCAGAATGATGACTTATAATGTGCACAGTTTTAAACTATATGGTGAAGACAATACCGAATCGGTAAAAGAAAAAATGCTTCAGGTGGTGAAAGACCAAAATCCCGATATTATCTGTTTCCAGGAATTTTTTACCCGTTACAAAGGCGCATTTGATACTGTTGATAGCTTGAAAGCATTATTGAACACAAAATACTATTACTTCGTACCCATCAATAAAAATGATTATGAGGCCGTTGGCTTGGCCATATTTTCCAAATATCCTATTAAAAATTCTGGCAAAATCCCTTTTGTTGAAGGTTTCTCCAATAACATGAGTATTTATGCCGATTTAAATATTAAGGGCAAAATCCTGAGGGTCTATAACGTACATTTTCAATCTATTTCTTTTGAAAAACAGGATTACGAATACCTGGATAAGGTAAAAGAAATGAATACCGAACTGCAACCATCCAAACGGATTTTAAGAATGCTGAAAAATGCCTTTTTGAAACGGAGCGGTCAGGTAGATATTATGAAAAAGGAAATGGCCACCTGTAAAACACCTTACCTTATTGCAGGCGATTTTAACGATACGCCAGCATCTTATGTGGTTACGCAAATTACCGCCGGTTTAAACAATAGTTTTATTAAAAAGGGTAATGGCTTTGGTAAAACCTATAATGGTAAATTTCCCAATTTTCAGATTGATTATATTGCTACTTCTAAAGAACTCGAGGTGTTAAACTACAAAATTACCCAAGCCAAATTATCTGATCACTTTCCGGTGCGCAGCGATTTGAGGTTTGTTCCCTAAAGCTTAATTACGATCTTATGGTGCGTGAGACACGAACCATGGCAATGGAAAAAATCACGCTTTCGATTGTAGTTTAATGATCTTTCTTTGGAGCGTTGCCTCTTCAAGACACCAAGTTTCTTCCCGTTTTCCGCTTTTACGCTTCGCTTCCTCGTACCTCGTTGCTGCAGGGTAACACTTCAACCGGGGCCAGGTGGGCAAAACAGCATTTCCTTTTGCAGTTGCAGTGCGCACAAGCCCCCTGTTCCTAAACCTGATTGGAGCGAACACGAAGTGCAACGGAGTAAAGCGTAAAGCAGGGCTGAAAACCGCCAAGAACCACAAGCCATTCATTTCCTAATTCTATTTCGGTCGGTGAGACACCAACCGATAGGAAAAAATTGCATTTCATATTTGGAGCGCTTTGCCTCTACAAATAATAAGTTTCTTTCCGTTTTTACGCTTCGCTTCCTCGTACCTCGTTGCTGCCATGGTAACACTTCAACCGGGGCTAGGTGGGAAAAACAGTATTTTATTTTTGCGGTTGCAGGATGCAGAACCCTTGTTCATAAACCCGATTGCCATGTAAAGCCCACAGCGCAGCGAGGACTTGAAATAAAAGCGGGACTGAAAACCGCCAAGAACCACAGGCCAATCATTTCCTAATTTTAATAAAACTCTTTCATAATTCGTCATTCTGAATTTATTCCATTTCGGTCGGTGAGACACCAACCGATAGGAAAAATAAAAAAACATTGTCATATGGAGCGCAATAACTGTACAAAACAGTTAGTTTCTTCCCGTTTTCCACTTTTAAGCTTCACTTTCTCGTGCCTCGTTGCTGCAGGGTAACACTTCAACCGGGGCCAGGTAGGCAAAAAAAGTTTTTCATTTTTGCGGTTGCAGTGCGCACAAGCCCCCTGTTCCTAAACCTGATTGGAGCGAACACGAAGTGCAACGGAGTAAAGCGTAAAGCAGGGCTGAAAACCGCCAAGAACCATAATCCATTCATTTCCTAATTCTATTTCGGTCGGTGAGACACCAACCGATAGGAAAAAAGTGCATTTCATATTTGGAGCGCATTGCCTCTACAAGACACCAAGTTTCTTCCCGTTTTCCGCTTTTACGCTTCGCTTCCTCGTACCTCGTTGCTGCAGGGTAACACTTCAACCGGGGCTAGATGAGCAAAACAGCATTTCCTTTTGCGGTTGCAGTGCGCACAGCCCCCTGTTCCTAAACCTGCTTGGAGCGAACACGAAGTGCAACGGAGTAAAGCGTAAAGCAGGGCTGAAAACCGCCAAGAACCACAAGCCATTCATTTCCTAATTCTATTTCGGTCGGTGAGATACCAACGGATAGGAAAAGTCAATGGCCAAGCCCCCTCTTTACCATTGACTTCAGCCAGCGGAGCCCAATAAAAAAATTCTTACCATACATCAACACTAGCCTTAAAGCTTATCTGCATATTTGCTCCATAAAAATTTAAAAAAATCTCCAAAAATATGAGCTTAATAGATGCCCTGAACTGGCGTTATGCCGTTAAGAAAATGAACGGTCAGCCTGTTGAACAAGAAAAGGTTGATAAGATTATTGCTGCAGCACATTTGGCACCAACATCATCAGGTTTACAGCCTTTTAAATTAATTGTGGTAACCAACCAGGAATTAAAAGAGAAAATTGCGCCGATTGCTTTTAACCAATCGCAAGTGATCGATTCTTCTCACCTGTTAATTTTCGCGGCAAACGAAAATTACACAGAAGAAGGTATTGATGCCGTTTTTAACAGAATGAATGCAGAGCGTGGCTTACCACTAGATACGACAGATGCTTATAAGGCACAACTTAAAGGCATGATCTTATCCAGAACTGCAGAAGAAAACTTCAACCATGCAGCCCGTCAGGCTTATATTGCTTTCGGTATTGCCATTGCAGAAGCTGCGGTACTAAAAGTAGACGCTACACCAATGGAAGGTTTTAACGGACCTGCATTAGATGAACTTTTAGGCTTAGATAAAAAAGGTTTAAAAAGTGTTACCCTATTGCCATTAGGAAACAGGGACGAGGCCGGCGATTGGTTGGTAAATCTTAAAAAAGTACGTTCACCTAAAGAAGAATTCTTGATCGAGTTTAAATAACAGGCAAACACCATTATATTTTAAAACAAGCCGCTTTTAGCGGCTTGTTTTGTTTTAGCAGAGTTAGTTTGGAGTCGATTAACCGATTTACAAGTTCCCAGTTTTCAGTTTACAGTTAACCGGGTTAAACAATTAAGTGGTTAACCTAAAAAGCACTTCATTCGTAGATCCTGAAACAAGTTCAGGATGACGATGTTCTGAGAAAATTTTGTAAAAAAATGTTAAACCTCATCACATTTTATGCGCTCTCTTTATAATTGGATATATTTACGGGCTTAGCATTTAATATCCAATACATGAAGATTTTTAGATTATCGTTTATCATACTGTCACTTTTATCAACATTAAGTTTTTCTTCTTCGGCCCAAACCGATACCATTAGCATAAATACCATCATTACCAAAACCAACAAGGTATTGAGCGATTACCCTTCCGAAAAAATTTATCTTCATTTCGATAAGCCTTATTATGCTGTTGCCGATACGGTTTGGTTTAAAGCTTATGTTACCGAAAACCAGAATTTCTTATCCGGAATTAGTAAGATCATTTATGTAGATGTTATCAATCAGAAAGATTCCCTTATCCAAACCTTAAAATTACCCATTACTGGTGGTTTTGCTTATGGCAGTTTTCCCTTAGACCAGATCAACTATAAACAAGGTAATTACCACATCAGGGCTTATACGCTATGGATGCTCAACAGTGATGATCCCGCTTATTTTAACAAGACCTTTTATGTAGGCGAAGCCATTGACAAGGAGGTAAAAACCCATATTACTTATAAAAATACTTCTACAGATAAGTTAGAAAAAATTGATGCCCGTGTACAATTTAAAGATGCCAATAACAAACCCTACGCCAATAAAAATGTAAGCTGGCAGGTGGTTACCAGTTTTACCGTAATTGCCAAAGGCAGAGGTACAACAGATGCGAACGGTTATTTAACCATCGCGATGAGCAATGCACAGAAGGCGGAATATCAATTACAAAAAGGTGAACTGATTACCAGCATTAATACCACTGATAAAGATGTGGTGAGCAATAGCTTTCAACTTAAAAACGCTATTTTAAGCAAAGATTTTCAATTTTTCCCTGAAGGTGGGAGTTTAATTGCCGGCTTAACCAACAAGGTAGCCTTTAAAGCCATTAAAAGTGATGGTTTGGGCATTAACTCAAAAGGTACGGTAACCGATAATGATGGCAAAACTGTTGCTACTTTTGCTGCTCAGCATTTGGGGATGGGTAGTTTCAACTTATTGGCCGAGACTGGAAAAACGTACAAAGCAGCTGTTACCTATGCAGATGGAACCACTCAAAATTATAATTTGCCAGCTGTTGCCGCAAATGGCGTTTCTGTAATTATAGATAACAGCAGTGCAGATAATATAGCCATAAAAATTTCGGCTAACGATGCCTTCTTTGAACAGAACCAAGGCAAAAAGCTTTATTTAATCGCGCAAAGTAAAGGTGTTATCTGTTATGGTGCACAAACTGCATTATCAAATAAAGAATATAATACTACTGTGCTTAAATCAAAATTTCCTACCGGAATTGCCCAGTTTACGCTGTTTAACGAGTTTGGTAAACCCTTAAGCGAAAGATTGGTTTTTGTTCAGCACAAAAATACCATGGCGGTAACGCTAACCAGTGCTGCAACTACTTATGGAATCAAGAAAAAGGTTAAGATAAATGTTGCTGCTAAAAAAGATGGCGCCCCTGTAGAAGGTAGCTTCTCGGTAGCTGTTGTAGATGAAACCAAAGTTCCATCCAGCGAAGATGCAACCAGTACGATATTAACCGGCCTGTTATTAAGTAGCGATGTTAAAGGTTACATTGAAAAAGCAAATTATTACTTTAATGCACCTGACGCAAAGAAAAATTCAGATTTAGATGTATTGCTCCTTACCCAGGGATACCGCAGTTTTAAATATACCGATATCATTGCCAATAAATTGCCAAAAATTGATTTCTTACCGGAACAAGGAATCGAAATTTCTGGTATTTTAAGACAGAACAACGGCATACCGGTGAGGAAAGGTGCATTATTATTGAGTATTCCGGATAAACGTTTCAATTTGGAAGGCACTACCGACCCGGTTGGGAATTTTAAATTTTCGAACCTGGTATTTAACGACTCCTCTAAAGTAACCATTACCGCTAAGTATAATGTAAACTATAAAAACATGACCTTAAGCTTAAATGGTGCACCAGTACCGACATTAACCAGAAACTTTAGTGCAGCTGAAGAGGTTTTAAATATAGACAGTGCTTTAACCAGTTATTTAGATAACAGCAAAAGACAATATGCTTATTTGCATACACTAAAAGATGTAAATATTAAAGCCACAGTGGTTCCGAAAGTAAGTCATAAGGATTACCCCGCACTGAGCGGACTAAGCCAAATGGCCGACCATGAAGTTAGTGGCGATCGGCTTAAAGGCTGTGGTTTATTGATTAATTGTTTACAAGGTATGCTTGCGGGGGTTACCTTTGCCGATAATAACTTTTACGTAACCCGCGATTACAACCAGGGCAAAAAAATCCCGATGGGTATTTTCATCAATGGTATGAACGTGGATGTTAACCAAATCAATACATTAGATCCGAACCAGCTTGAATCGGTTGAGGTATTTTTAAGAGACGATTTAGGTTTGGTGAACCGTGCCAACAATGTAAACGGTGTAATTGTATTTAACCAGAAAAAAGCACCTAAAGGCACCAAGATTACGAAAGCTCAGTTAATGGATATGCTTCCTAAATACTATGAGCTTACTTTCTCGCCACAGGGTTATAACAAAGAAAAACAGTTCTACTCACCTAAATATGATGTTCCTGCCAGCATGAACCGGAACGATTTAAGAACCACCATTTATTGGAATCCTAAAGTAGTTACAGACGTAACGGGTAATACTTCTTTTGAATATTATAACGCTGATGGAAGAGGACAGTACAAAGTAATTATCGAAGGAATAGATGCCAATGGAAATTTGGGAAGAGCGATTTTTAAGTACACCGTAAAATAATTGATTGATGGAAAATGTAAGATGGATGATGGAATTGGCTTTTCGCCCCCTCATCCATCTTACATTTTCCATCTCACATCTCCCATCTTACATCACTTCAAACGGCAGCTTCTCCCCTTTTAGCCCTGCAACGATATTCTGAACGATAATTCTGGCCATTGCTGCTCTCGTTTCTTCGGTGGCTGAGCCAATATGTGGTAAAATGGCAACGTTTTCCATAGCCAACAAGGGATTATTTTTATCCATTGGTTCCGGGTTCGTTACATCCAAACCGGCTCCCCATATTATTTTCTCTTGTAAGGCTTTAATTAAATCCTTTTCGTTATGGATACCACCTCTGGCTGTATTAATAAAAATAGAATTGGGCTTCATCTTCTTAAAAACATCAAGTGTAAATTTATCTTTCGTTTCGGGCGTTAGCGCCGTATGGATAGAGAGTACATCACTTTGTGCCAAAAGTTTTTCGAAGGATACATATTTTGCGCCGATTTCTCTTTCAGCTTCTTCGTTACGCGATCGGTTGTGGTAAATCACCTCCATTTTGTAGGCTGCAGCACATTTTTTGGCCATTTCTAACCCAATTTTGCCCAGGCCAAAAACACCGAGGGTTTTCCCATTTACTTCAATTCCGAGTTCTGGCGAGGGCTCGTAGTTTTTCCACTCTCCCTGAATGATTTTTTTATGCGAGAAAAAAGCCTTTCGCGATACAGCCAGCATCAGTAAAAAAGCAGTATCAGCAGTTGCACCGCTCAAAACTCCGGGCGTATTACCAATAGGAATGTTTAATTTTTTAGCGGTAGTTACATCTACCTGGTCGAAACCTACTGAATGTAGCGCGATCACCTTTAAGTGGCTACAGGCATTTAAAAATGCTGCATTAAGCTTATTGGGGCCAACACTAATCAACGCATCCTGATGATGGCAGGCTTCAATCAGTTCTTCGGCAGTAATCTGCCTGTTTTCTTTCCATTGAGTAATGGTAATATTATTTTCTTCCAGTTCCTTTAAACCAACTGGAGCAATATTGCCGCTTATAAATACTTTCATACTCATTTAACAGTAAATCTGAACAGGAGTTTTGCTTAATGTTTACTTTACAGTAGCCGTGAGTACCTGGTAGGTGTTTGCACTGAAATACCCCAATGCATTATTCGAAAGGTTTGATGTGGGGTTGGCCGGCGTGGTACCCTGATTAGGCCCGCGGTCTGCTTGCTCGCTTAGTGCATACCAATAATTAAAAATATTACTGTCAACACATTCCATTTCAACCCTAACCTTATCATTGGCATTCAGCTCATCGCTGTCGTGATCATTATTGGGTTTAAAAAAGAGCTGGATCCGCAAATCGTTACCATTGGTTAGCCTGTCGTTACTGGCATAATAGCGTCGCGACAACACATCATTTACATAGAGGTTAAAATGGTAGAAATTTACTTCATTAACCGGATCTTTAAAGAAGACTGCCGCTGTTTTGCGTTCACGACCAAAAAAAGTGTTATTAATGATCCCGATTGAATCCATCTTAACCACATTAGGCATTTTAGAACTGGCGGTATAGTTTTGTCCTTCGACAGTCGCATTTAAATTATAGGTAACACCAGGCTCACCCTTCATGCGATTAACATAAGTACCTGGCTTAGTTCCTTCTTTAAATACAAACGTATTTCCCTTGCTATCGGTTACGGTAACCATGGCACCCGAAATTTTCGGAAAAACATTTTCCTCGGTATACCCTATCGTTTTGCTGATTTTAATTTCCTGGTCCATCAACTGGTTATTAATGATCCCTTCAATCACTAACTGTGGGTCGGCATTCTCCGTATCGATAGAAATGATTTTCTTGCATGAAGCGAGGCACAAGGTAAATAAGGCAAAATATATGGTCAGTTTTTTCATGGCATTAAAATTTAAAATTCCAGGTAACAGATGGAATAAGTCCGAAAAGAGAGGTTTGCTGTGCAGCAGTTTTGTTCGGATTTTGCGGATCGGTAATGAACTCTATGGAATAAGGATTTTTTCTGGCCAGCACATTGTAAATACCAAAATTCCAGCTCGATTGGTATTTGCCTTTTTTCTTGCCATCTAATGTGGCACTTATATCTAAACGCATATTGTAAGGCATGCGGCCTGCATTGCGCTGGGTGTAATAGTAGGCCGGTTGCCCGCCAACGGTATATTTCCCTGCCGGATAGGTAACTGCATTACCGGTACTGTAAATAAAGCTTGACGAAAATGTCCACCTTGAGGTCATGTTGTAAATACCAACCAACGAAATATCGTGTGTACGGTCTTGCCTGGCCGGAAAATATTTGCCGTTATTCAGTTCTGTAAATTTGCGCTCAGTGCGGGATAAGGTATATCCTACCCAGCCATTCAGCTTGCCAAATTTCTTTTTAAAAAACAATTCCATCCCGTAAGCTCTACCTACGCCGTATATCAGTTCCGATTCTACATTCGAATTGGCCAGCAACTGGGCGGCATTCTTATAATCGATCTGGTTTTGCAACCATTTATAATAAATTTCGGCTGATAGCTCGTAAGTATTCTCCTTAATATTTTTAAAATAACCCAGCGCTACCTGATCGGCAACTTCTGGTTTGATATTATTGCTGCTCAACACATATTGATCGGTTGGTGAACTGGAAGTGGCATTGGTTAAAATGTGAACATTCTGCGTATTGCGGTTGTACGATGCCTTAATAGAATTTTCTTCGTTAAACAGGTAACTCACTGAAAAGCGGGGCTCGAGGTTGAGATAGTTTTTGTAAAACTTGCCTTTGCCCACATTTTCTGTTGAGGTGATTTCGCCTGCTGCATTGTAATTATTAAAATTTCCTGGCCCCATTAAAGAAAAAGCGGCCAGCCTTACACCATATAAAAAGTTAAGATGCTCGTTTACATTCCATTCATCAGAAATATAGGCAGCAGACTCTATCCCATACCTACGCTCTTGCGTAAGCGAATTTACCTGCGAGGATACATCGCTATCAATATCAATCGGCGATATGCGGTGCTGGGTAGCATTTAGCCCGAACCTGAGAATATGTTTGTTACTGAAATACTGAAAATCTTCTTTAAAATTAAAATCGCGTACCAGCGAAGTAGCCTTAAAATTAGTCGCATCATTTAACAAACGAACGGTATAATTGTAGTTGTTGTAAATTAACGAAGTATTAGAAAACAAGCGATCGTTAAAAATATGGTTTAAGCGGATGGTGGTGGTTACGTTTCCCCAGTTATTCTCAAACAAATCCTTCACACCAATATTATCCTTACCAAAATAGCCCGAAATATAAATGGTGTTTTTATCATTGATTTTATAATTCGCCTTTGCATTAATATCGTAAAAATTCAGCGTGCTTCCATTCACCGACGAATCTGGCGAAGCCCTTAAAAACAGATCTATATAGGTTCTGCGAAAACTCACCATGAATGAGCCTCTGTCTTTTACAATTGGTCCTTCAGCTTTTAAACGCGAGGCAATTAAACCAATACCGCCCTGAAACTTAAATTCTTTATTGTTTCCATCATCCATTTTAACATCTAAAACAGATGATAAACGGCCTCCATACTGTGCCGGCATGCCCCCCTTATATAAACTTACATCCTTAATCGCATCGGCATTAAAAGTAGAGAAAAAGCCCAGAAGATGCGAAGAGTTATACACCACAGCCTCATCTAAAATGATTAAATTCTGATCGGCAGCACCACCACGAACATAGAAACCCGTATTTCCTTCGCCACCAGATTTTACACCCGGCAACAATTGGATGGTTTTTAAAATATCTCTTTCTCCAAGCAATACGGGAATGGAATTGAGCGTTTTCATATCAATTCTTTCCAAACCCATTTGCGCACTTTTTACATTTTCGTTTTTACGGTTATTGGCACTGACATTTACTTCATCTAAATCGTTCGCACTTCTTAATTCCTCATTTAACTTGGTATCTTTTGTTAAATTGATGGTTTTAACGATGGATGCATAGCCGGTATAACTTACCGCCACCGTGTAGGTTCCTTCAGCCTGTGTTAAGGCAAAATATCCATAATTGTTGGTTAAGGTTGCTGCGTTAGCAGCCCCGGAAATTCTGACCGTTGCACCGATTAAGGTTTCGCCTGTGCCCGCATCGCGAATAGTGCCGCTAAGGGTAAATTTCTTTTGAGCAAAAATAGAGGTAGATAGAAAAAGGAAGGATAATAAAGCTAAGTAGTATTTTAGGGGCATATTGGCTACTATCTAATTTTTAAGGTGGAAACCAAATGTACGAAATCCAAGTCCTATTAAAAGATATTGGAGCATTTCTTAATAAAAGTTTGGTTTTTACTAATTGATAACGGGATAAATGGTAATATGGTGCGAGCGTAAACGGTACGGGCTGAGATGATCTTTACCTGCCTGTTGAAACGTGATTAATTTCGAAGATTCTTTAGGCATGTGGCAATCGATACAATTGGTACTGAGCGATCCTTTTGCCAAAATTGCCTGACTGTGCTTTGTATTTTGGTGACAGCCGATACAGCGTTGCGAGTAAATCGTTAAATTACCTTTAATATTTTCGTGTGTATTGTGGCACGATTGGCAAGTCATGTCTTTGCTTTTCCGATAACAATTGCTTCCCATTAACATGTTGGTCTGGTTGCCATGCACATCTGGATTGCCGCCACCAAAACCCACAAAATCCTGCGAGTAGTAATCATCTAAATGATCACCGGGTGTGAAACCAAAAACCGACTTCTGGGCAACCAGGGTATTTCCGGAATGGCAAACTCCGCAGGCATCCATCTTTTGTTTACGGCTTAATGTTTTATAAATGGTGATGAATTGGGCAGTTTTCTCTGCTGGATTTTCAAGATGAAAAACCGCATGTTGCCGGCCTGGTCCGTGGCAACGCTCACAATCAATACCATAAAGCAAGGCACCGCGCTCCATTTCTTCATCTGTAGTGATGCCCGAAGTTTGGATATTTTTTTTATCTACGTACGAAGCATGGCATTCTAAACAACGGCTACCAATGGGCCGGTCGTAATAAAAGGTTTCTTTTGTAAAACCCGGACTAATGGCCCAGTTACGGATCTCCGAAAAATAGGAAAGTGGTAGTTCATACAGTTTTTTGCTCTTCCAGTAAGCATAGGTATAGGCTTTTTCGCCCGAACCAAATACCATATCAAATTTTTCGGCGCGCACTTCTTTTCCGTCTACATAAGCAACCTGAAAAATGCCGCCAGTCCTTTTCTCAATAATAACCTTTTGGTGGATATCGAAGTTAAAGGCATTAGAATCCGGGGCAAAAACCTTCAACAATTCCTGGTCGGCCACAGGTTTAGAGGTCAAACCATGTGCGTTATGTGCAAAAGATTGCTTAATCTCCTGATGGCACTTTACGCAGGTGGCAGCGCCGGTGTAAGCTTCTCCCCTAATGTCTTTTGGTAACTCATCGGCCGCATTCATGCATCTTGAAAGAATACTGATGATTACTGCCATCGCTCCTAAAATAACCAGGATCCTTTTTATACCTTTCAAGATGATGTTTTACTTTTTATTTTATAAACTGAATATAACTAAAATTATAACCACCCGTAGCCGCCAATACCCTAATTTTTTGATTCCCGGCCTTTAAAGACACATTTTTGATTTCGAAAGTACTAAACTTTTTCTCATCACCAGTATTGGGAACGGCCACTTCTCTGGCAATGGTTTTACCATCAACTAAAATGGTGATCCGTCCGCCAGCATGATCTGCTGCTGTCTTAATTTTTAAAGTATAAATACCTTTTTGGGCAACATTAACCGAGTATTGCAACCACTCTCCTTTTTCGATATGGTTTACATAATACTTTTCGTACTGTAGTGAATCTTTTGCAATATCGACACCATCATTCCGGTAAATCCTGCCGCGGTTTCCTGCTGATCTTTTATTGGTTGAAGTATGGTAATCGGCTGTATCATTATCGAAATAGGCAAACCCGTTTTTCCCCAGGTCGAAATCAACCGCATAAACAATGCTCTTGTTTTTAATTAAATTGGCTTTAAAAGGTTTGGTTTCGTTGCTAAAGGGCTGACGAATCATTGCATCAATTACATCGCGGTGAATGATATTATTTTCTAACCTCGAATAAATGGCCAGTTCCATCAGGCCGCTGTACACATTGCTATCCTTAGGTTTGTTGCCGCCATTATTCAGGTATTTTACCAGTTCATCATAATTGGGATTCGATTTAATTTCAAGCGGATTATTAACGCCTATTTTCTTTAAAGGCCACCATGACCAGCCGATATTATTTTTTTCTAAAAGGTGGATGGCGTTGGTAAACCAAACATTAGAGTTTTCGCCTGTTTCGCCCAGCCAAACGGGTACATTTTGTTCATCGCGGGCTTTGATGATGTGCGCTATCGAAGCCTGATCGTTATAATTCCAGTATTTATGAAAACTTAAGGCCATGTTTTTATCCCACAGCGGGAAAATACCATTGTAGTTATTGCCCCAGCCGTTGCCTTCGATTATAATGAGGTGTTGCTCATCTACCTCGCGGATGGCTTTGGTAATCGCTACCATCAGTTTTCTTAAGGGAGCGTTCACTTTTTCCTGAGTACCATTTTTATCTTCTTCGGGATTGGTGAAACCATAGTTTGGTTCGTTTATAATATCGTAGGCACCAATGTAGGGCTCGTTTTTATACCTTTCGGCCAGCTTTCGCCAAAGGGCAACGGTTTTCTCCTGGTTGGCCTCACTATCCCACAGGTAGGGGTTAGACGGATCGCGGTCGGCAATATTTAAATCATTACCCTGTCCGCCCGGTGCTGCATGTAAATCTAAAATAAGGTACATGTTATTGGCCTTACACCAGTTGAGTAAACTATCGGTTAAGGCAAAACCTTTTTCAAGCCAAGTATTTTTTCCTGCTACAGGTTCCTGATCAACCGGTAAAGTATAGAGATTATAATGCATAGGCAGGCGAATGGAATTAAAACCCCAGCGTTTCATCGAATCGACATCTATTTTGCGCGTATGGTTAGTCAACCAGGCATCGTAAAATTCCTGGGTTTGCTTCGGGCCCATCAGCTCTGCTATCCTTTCGCGGATGCGATACTGCTGTGCCTCTTTATTAATTTTAAGCATGTAGCCCTCCTGCAACATCCAGCCACCCAGGCCAATGCCGCGTAACAACACATTCTGGCCTTGCCCATCAATAATTTTTGTGCCTGATGCTTTTAAAAAACCCTGACCAAAACCGGTGAACGAAATGCTACTGAACAAAAAAACAGATAAGAGTGATTTTTTTAAAAACATAGTTGATTGATTGAAAATTACCAGATATAAGTAGCTACAGCACCCTTATCGAGCGCCGCAGCATAGGTTTTGCCCTTTAGGCTGATGTTAAATGCTGCAGTTGCTTTACCGGTATTGGCCAAAATAAGTACATATTTCCCTGCTGGCGTTTTAAATGCAACATTGGCCAAACCATCTGGCTCGCTCGAAGCAATCCGTACAGCGCCAGGCCTTACAAACTTCGAAGCATGGGCAATGGAGAAATAGGCCAGGTTACGGCTATAATTGTCGCCATTAATGGTAACTGCCCCCTGACACATGGAGCAACCACCCCTATCGGTATAAGGTTTATTTTCCGGATCTGCAGCAAGGTTCCACTCCAATACATTTTTAGCCCAGTTACGTGTGGCACCGATAATTAAGCGTGCTACCGGATTTACGATATCAATGGTCGTGGCATCAGGCGGTTCTACTACCATTTGCTCTGAGAAATAGATGTTTTTATCTGGATGGGCATTGTGCACATCAGTTAAGGCTTCAATCCTGCCGCCGTAAAGGTGGAAGGCAGATCCATCGATATATTTTCTGGCTTCCGCGTCATCTAAAATACTGATCGGATAATCGGTCCGATCGGCATTGTGATCGTAAATAATAATTTTGGTTTTAATATGGGCTTTTGCGAAAGCAGGTCCTAAGAATTTCTTTACAAAAAGTGCCTGATCCGGTGCCACCATAAGCAAGCTGGGATTATTGCCCGGGTGCAGCGGTTCATTTTGAACGGTAATGGCATCAATAGGAATACCTGCTTTTTGCATTTCCTGTACGTAATGCACAAAATATTTGGCATAAGCCGCATAATATTCAGGTTTAAGCATGCCTCCGCGGGCATCGTATGTTGTTTTCATCCATAAGGGAGGAGACCATGGCGAACCCATAATTTTAATTTTAGGGTTAATGGCGAGGATCTCCTTCATTACCGGAATAACATCTGCCTGATCAGGGCCTAAATCAAATTTAGCTTGTTCCAAATCGGTTTGTCCTTCTGGAAGGTCGTTGTAAGAAAATACTTTTTCATTTAAATCCGATGCACCAATACTCAGGCGGATATAACTAACACCGATATTATTGCCATCGGCTGCAAAAAGTTCTTTAAGCAAAGCTGCTCTTGCTGGCGCTGACATTTTGATAATGTGCTGGGCACTTCCACCTGTTAGGGCATAACCGAAGCCATCTATACTTTGGAAAGTTTTTTTATCGTTTATTGCAATTACAGGTTGTTTGTTTTTAGCTGTAGACAACCTTAAACCTGTAGCCTGACGGGTAAATAAGGCTGTACGATCGGCTTTGGTTAACCATACCTGTGGCTGGCTTTGCGCCATAACCGAAAAAGTAAAAGCACAACACATTAAGAGTCCAATGGACCTGGTAAATAGCATAAGAAAGATGATTTGATAAAAAACAGGAAGAAAGAACTCGCTCTCTTCCTGTAACAATTAAACTTTAAGGATATTATACTCGACTTTACTTAGTGCCACCCCATTCTTTACTTTGAAGAATTTTGGTGTTGTTTAACTCAGCCTGTGGGATAGGTAAGGTCTCATTTTTATTTGCCTGAAATCCTTTAAAGGCCAGTTTAGCAGGAGCAAGCCCCCATCTCACCAAATCAAACCATCTTTGTCCTTCAGCTACCAGTTCCAGACGCCTTTCTTTCATGATATTATCCATGGTTACGGCAACAGGATTTAAACCTACACGGGCTCTTACTGCATTGAGGAAAATATAAGCCCTGGTGCCTGCACCAACTGCAGCACCACTTCTCAACAATGCTTCAGCTTCCATTAAATAGGTATCAGCTAAACGTATTTCATACATATTCTGACCAAAGTTTAACTCCAACTGGCCAACAGCAGCTTTGGTAGAAACTCTTCCGGCGTATTTCTCAACAAAATATCCGGTGTTATCATTTGCATGTTTATAGGTTACAATGCCTGCCTTTTCCAAACTATCTAAATTGGCAACCGTAGGTTTGTTACGCGGATCGTAGTGAATCAGATCAAACAATTCTTTGGTTATTGGCATCACACTCCAACCCGAAACATAGTCTGGCGCTTGTGCAGCAATTACAGGAACATAGTTACGTGGCCCTACCAGAATGCCCATCACATTACCTTCACGGCTGCCAACGTTACTCCAACCCATGTTAGAGGTAGTATTGTAGCTGAGTTCTAAAATGGATTCAGAATTAAACTTGTTTTTAACATTCCATAAATCAGCAAAATTTGGAAGCAGCTTATAGCCATAAGTGCTTGCACCAGGAGCTGTACCATTTACAAGCGCAAACTCTGTAGCTGCCAGGGCCCATTTTTCCTGCCATAAATAAACCTTACCTAAAACTGCATGAGCTGCACCTTGATTCAAACGCCCGGCATCAGCAACAGGGATAGTTACAGGAAGAGCAGTTAATGCCTCTCCTAAATCTTTTTCTATCTGTTTATATACATCTGCAGGGGCAGCCTGTGTAACATCGAACATACCAGAAGGCTCTACCGGCGCTAAGATTAAAGGTATATTCTTGAAGATACGTACCAAATCAAAATAGAATATGGCCCGTAATGCTTTAGCTTCGGCAATATACCTTGCCTTGGTTGTAGCATCCATTGAAATGCCTTCTATTTTTTTTAATAGCACATTTGCACGGTAAACACCGGTAAAGCCCTTACTCCATAAATAACTTGGGGCTCCTGATAAGGAGTTTACTGTATAATTATTCATCGCCTGCATATCTCCTAAATCTGACGGAGAATCGGCACCAGCATAGTGATCATCCGATGCAGAGCTAAATAAATTAAGTTTGGTGAGGTAGCCACTAGATTGGTTACCCAATTGATCATAAACCGCCACCAAACCCGTAAATGCCTGCTGCTGATTTTGATAATAACTTGTCTCCAGGATACGTTCACGCGGATTTACATCAAGCTGTTTTTGACAAGAAACGATAAGCTGAGAAGCGGTTAAAAGGGCTGCAATAGCTAAAATATTCTTTTTCATTTTTAATTTTTTTTTAGAATCCAACATTTAAACCTACCATAAACGAACGTGCTTGCGGATAAACTCCACGATCTACGCCCAATACAGTTCCACCGATTTCAGGGTCGTAACCTGTATATTTTGTAATGGTCCACAGGTTTTCACTCATTAGATATACCCTAACTTTTTGTGCGCCAATTTTTTTAATCACATTAGCTGGAAGATTATAACCTACCTGAAGGGTTTTTAAACGGAAGTAATCTCCTTTTTCTAAATAATTTTTAGAGAACTTGGTATAGTTTCCATTCAGATCCTTGTCTGCAACACGAGGAATATCAGTTGAAGTGTTGGTTGGTGTCCACCTGTCCAGAATTGATTGTTGCCAGTTTCCGTAAGTTACATCTAAACGTCTTAATCCCTGGAAAATCATGTTTCCGCCAACACCATTTCCGAAGGCAACAAAATCAAAGTTTTTATAAGCCAGATTAATGGTAATACCGTAGGTATATTTTGGAAGCGGACTGCCTAAATAAGTACGATCGCTACCGTTTATGGTTTCATTGCCATCTAAGTTGGCAAATTTAATATCTCCGGGTTTTGCTGAAGGTTGCAACACGGTACCTCCTGGACCTTTATAAGCATTAACTTCTGCCTGCGACTGGAAAATACCAAGCACTTCGTATCCATAAAACTCATTGAATGCACGCCCAAGTCCGGTACGGGTAAAGTTGCCCATGCCCTGAAAACTCTGTGCATTATCCTCTATAAACTCTCTTCCTGGCAATAACTTGGTTACCTTATTTTTCAAGGTTGAGATATTGGCATTAATCCCCAGATTAAGCTCCCCGATTTTTTTTCTGTAGCCTAATTCGAATTCTATACCAGTATTCTGCATATCGCCGACATTTTCTGCGGCACCACCAGCTGCACCTAAATAAAGTGGAATAGATGGCGTTTGCAATACACCAATGGTTTTCTTTTTGAAATAAGAAGCGCTAAGGCTAAAATCATTAAACAAGGTTGCATCCAAACCAATATCTGTCTGGTGGGTTTCCTCCCATTTCAAATCAGGATTGGATAAGGCAGCCGGACTCCATCCAATGGTACTTACATCAGTAGTTCCAAAAGTATAATTACGCCCGCTATTGACTAACGATACGTAACTGAAATCGCCAATGGCATCATTTCCTGTAATTCCGTAGCTACCACGTAATTTTAAGAAATTAACGACTTTATTTTCTTTCCAGAAAGCCTCTTTTGTAGGCACCCAGCCTATTGAAGCTGAAGGGAAGTAACCAAACCGGTTGTTGGTACCAAAGCGTGAAGAACCATCACGACGGATAATACCTGTAAATAGGTATTTTTCATCATAATCATAAGTTACACGGGTAAATAAAGAGTTAACAACATGCAAGGTAGCATCACTGCCATCACCCTGAATATCGGCAGTTGCCGGCTTATAGTTTAAATTGGCCTGATAAAAATCCTGAGCAATAATATTGTTAAATCTTACATTTAAACCACGGTTATTGTTGTCCATATAATAACCCTGACCAAAGATTGCATAAGCATGGTGTTTACCAAAACTTTTAGAATAGCTAATGGTATTCTCCCAGTTGTAATTTAGGGTCATGTTCATCTCACGATAGAAGTTAGTCTTCGAATTCGTATTTGCTGGACTCAACCAGTATAGTGGGGTATAAGATTCTGAACCATAAAAAGCAAGTTTAGTTCCCAGCGATGACCTGAATTTTAAATTTTCAATAGGCTCAATTTCTAAGAACGCATTACCAACAATGTTGTGATCCCAGCCATAGTTACCTAATCTGGTTTGATTATATGCTAAAGGATTGCTCATTTCCTGACCAACAGGGCCCGAGATACCATAAGGAAATCCTGTTGCCGGATCTCTTATAATATTGGCAATGGTATAAGGAGATTTGCTAATGATGTTTGGATCTGTTTGAATAACCGGAGTTATGGGATCTAAATGAATGGCCGAGCTTAGCGGACCACCAAATTCACTATTGGTGTTACCTAACGACTTATTAACTGAATGGCTGTAACCTAAATTCTCGCCAAAGCTTATCCACTTGGCAGGCTTAAATGTAGAATTAAGACGGATGTTTGCACGGTTAAAACTAGAAATAGGTGTAGATACAATACCATCCTGATCGATATAACCAAAGGAAGTATAAAAGGTAGATTTATTCGTTCCGCCTGAAACGCTAAACTCATGGGTCTGTCTGCGGGCATCGTCATTAAAAACAACCGATTGCCAATCAGTACCTTCTCCATAAGCAGATGGATTTGCATACGGAAGTGTAAAAGTACCGTCGGTGGCCGCATTATAACTGTTTGCATACGCTTCATTCCTGATTGTAGCATATTCTGTGGCATTTAACAGTTTTAACTTTTTAGCCGGTGCCTGTGTACCATAAAATCCATTGTAATTAATAGATAACCTTCCTTCTCTACCTTTTTTGGTAGAAACAATAATTACCCCATTTGCTGCTCTGGCGCCATAAATGGCTTGCGAAGCTGCATCCTTTAAAACCTCAATAGATTCAATGTCTGATTGATTTAGATAACCAATACCACCATTATCTACAATTACCCCATCAACAACCCAAAGCGGATCGTTATTACCTGAAGAGGCAAAAGAGGTAAAGCCCCTTACCCGTACTGTTGATGCGGAGCCCGGCTGTCCGTTACCACTTGCAATCGTTAAACCAGATGTTCTTCCTTGTAAGGCTTGCTCTACCCTGTTAATGGGCATCGATTCCAGATCTTTTGCCTTTACGCTGGAGATGGATCCGGTTACAAGGGCTTTTTTCTGAGTACCGTAACCCACAACTACCACCTCGGTTAAATCTTTCGAATTGGCAGATAGCGATACATTAATACGGCCATCAGCAGGAACAGTTATCGTCTGTGTGGTCATACCAATCAAACTGATGTTTAATTTTCCACCTAGGGGCGCCTGGATGTTGAAAACACCATTTGCATCAGTAGATGCAGCCTTGGTTGTGCCTTCCAGCCGAACGGTTACGCCTGGTAATGGACTACCATTTTGTTCTGTTACTTTTCCTGTAACGGGAATGTCTTGTGCCAATAAGGCCAGCGGCAATGCCATGATACAGTAAATGAAGAATACGAATGTAAATCTTCCTCTCATAGAAATTAGTTTTAAGTGATGATATTTGGTTAGTTCATGATACAGTCTTACTGGTTTCTGTTCATCAATCAAATCTATACACCTGTGTACGCAATAGCAGAATTTGCTACTACTACACCAACCATACATCACCCCTTAAAAAGGCAAAAAAACAAAAAAAACAGGCCTACATAAGCCCTACAGCATAAATGTAAATACCTGTATCACAGTAATTTAATTTTTTCATCAGAAAATAACATCATTTGTAACAAAAACAGGCGTTAGGCCATTTTTTGTCGCGCTATTTCGATCAAAAACTCGTATAAATTCGTTTCTGGCTTAAGCTGAAGTTTTTTTCTTAAGCGATAACGCCCCACTTCAATCGCCTTAATCGTCACATTCATGAGCTGGGCCATTTCTTTTGAAGAAAGATTCATAGACAGGTAGGCACAGAATTTCAGATCATTCTGGCTCAGGTCTGGATATAGATCTTTAAGCCGGGTAAAGAATTCAGTGTTTACATGATTAAAGTGCACACTCATGTGGTCTAGCTCCTGATCCTTCTTTTCTACATCTTTAATCAGCCTGATCAGGTGCCTGAAACTTGGGGAACTTTCATTGAGGTCGTGGTTTTTAATTACCGCCGATATCACCTCTTTAATCTTAGCCAATACCTTACCTCGTTGCACTAAATGCATGGTCATGGTAGAAAGCTCTTTGTTTTTATAATTTACATCCGCTTCGAGCTTTTCGTTCTGCAGCCGCACAATTTCCTTCTCGTTCCTATCCAGTTCCAGCTGATGCAGGTAACTCATGCGCTCCTGCTCCTTGATGTGTTTCTTTTTCTGCCATCTGATAATCAGTCTTAAAGCCATCACAATTAAGATGAGGTAAAAAATCCGCATCCATATAGTATTGTACCAGGCTGGCAGCACTATAAAAGTATAACTTACCACCTCAGATTCGTTACTGATGCCGGTACTCGCCTTTACATTAAACGTATATTTTCCGGCTGGTAAATTGGTATAATCTTTTTCACTTTTCGTACCCCATGCAGACCATTCGCTATCAAAACCCGTAAGCTGATAACTGAATTTAATGTTCTTATCATGCTCAAAAAGCGTTGAAGCGTATTCGAAATGGATCGAATTTAAGCTGTACACGTATTCAGGAATCTCGTATAGGTCTTGCCTGGCTGTAATAGCGCCCTTATTTACAAAATATCCTCCAAAAACCACACTATCTTTATTTCCCATTAGCTTAACGGTGCCCAACACCACCTTTGGCCGGGTAATATTCTGAATGTATTTTTTATAATTGATATGATAGGCGCCTTTATTGGCCCCTATAAATATATTTTTGCTATCCGGCGTGTATATCGATTCGAAACCGCCAACCACTTTGCCGTTTAGCTCGGGCAGGTATAAAATGCTGAAGGCATCTTTTCCATTCGGCCTGTGGAAATCAATTACACCTACTTTTTTATTGGTTACAAACCAGATGTTACCATCGTTATCCTCTTTAAGATATTGAATAGGGATACCATTAAGTGCCGAGCCGAACAATTTAAAACGGGTAAACTTTTTGCTCGCGGCATTATATTCAAAAACCCCGCTTGTAGTGGCAATTACTACCCTGTTTTTAATATGGAATACATAATTATACAGCTTAGTTGGTAAACCATCCCGATCAGAGAACAGCGTAGTGCGTAAGATGCTTTTATGATCGGGCTTGAGTTCTATTTTATACACGCCATGATAGGGGTGTGAGGCCCAGATTAGATCGGGGTTATTGTTATCGGTTACAATAAAGCGAAGGGTTTCATTAATGCCGGCAATTTTACCGCCGTTAACAAAGTGGCCACCGGCGTAGGTTATTTCCTGCAATCCGGTGTAAGTACCTGCAATTACCTCTTTGCTGGGATAAACATTATCCATGGTTTGATATGTCCAGGTGCCAATAAGGTTATATAGTGGCGTAGCCGTATTATCCTTCACCAGGAGGGTCCCATCCTCGTGAGCCATTAACAGCTGGTTGTTAATTTCATCCAGCCCCCATACCTGCCCTTTAGTATTTTTTACCTCTTCAAAATTGGCAGGCGAATAGCTTAAATCGGGCATAGCTGTATTAATTTTTGCCCGGTACAAACCATTAGACGTACCGATATAGATAGATTGATCGTATTTGCGGAAAGTATAACTGGTAATTTGCTTATTGCGGTCGGGCGAAATACTTTTCACCGCACTGTTTATGGCCACATAAGCAATTCCGTCATCAAGCGCCAGCCACATATTCTTATCTTTATCAAGCAATATGCCTCTTACGTTATTGTTCTGCAGGCCTTCTTTATAATTGTATTTTTGTACCAGGTCGCCACGCTTGTTCATAATATACACCCCACCCGAAGTGGTGGCCACGCCATATAAATCGGGACTGATTTGGGTGGCAAAATAAATCCTTTCGTTTAAAAAAACCTGATCTAAACTGGTCCTCAAAGGTTTTAGTTGATGGTTAATAACTAAAAAGAATCCTTTTTTTAACATCGAAACCAATAGCGTATCGCCACCATAAGGAAGCACAGCGGTAATGCCCGAACGGTTTAAAACACTATCCACGCAAAATGGCTTCCACATAGCGTGGTCGTAAATCATCAGGCCCGAATCAGATGACTGCGAAAAAACCTTATTCTTTACGGCCCCCATAAACAGCCAGTTCGTATTGGTTTTATAACTTTTAATTACCCCGTCTTTATAATGCAGAATAGCATGTATCGACCTAAAAAATACTTCATCCTGAACAACTGAAACGCCCCAGATATCGGCTAGTTTCCGCATATTTTCAGGCAATAGATTTAACAGCGAGGTATATTTTAAAATACCTTGCGCATTAGGGTAGAAATAACCAAACTCATCTTGCCCGCCTACGTAAATGCGGTTTTTAGAATCGATCCCTACCGAACGTACCGAGGTAAAGTTGGGCAACCTGAACAGGTTCCAATAGCGGCCGTTAAAAGTAAGCAGCCCCTCATTGTTACCAAAATATAGGATGCCATTTTTATCCTGCTCTACATCCCAATTTTGAATACCCCCACTATATTGCTCATTATTGTAGTTTACCACCTGAGGGATTCCTAAAAGCACCTGGGCTTGGGCACAATAAGCAGTCAAAAAAAATAATATAGCAGCTAGAAGTTTCTTCATTTGGTTAGGGAACGGTTAAAACGCAATAATAAATATATAATTTTAATTCCGGTTAGCCGCGCTTACAATTTCAGTGGCTTGCGTGTGTCCAATGTCATTAAGTTAAGCACTGCAGTCGTCAGTCTGAGCCGTTCAATCGGGGTTAGTTAACAAAAGACAGTACAATAAACCAAGGAATGCCTAAATATTTAGGTGCTAAGGTGCCTAAGGTGGTGAGAAAAAAAGGTTATTTTTTCAAAGCCATCTGCAAAAAAAAGTTTTTTAACCATATAAGAAATTTAAGGTCATGTAAGCTTATGTGTTCTTATGTGTCTTACATGGTATAATTGATAGAAATCTGTTAGTAGCGGTTCCAAAGGTGAAAATTTGATCTTATTTCTTTGTAGCGCAAAGCCTTTAGTGCTTAGGCTTGTTCCAGTCCCGCTTTCACTGCAAGTCCTCGCTGTGCTCCGGGCTTTCCGTTCATCCGATAGCTATCGGATCGGGGCTAGTTTATTGGAGACCGTGCAAGAAAAGATACAATCGGGTGTCCTCAAGTGACTAAGGTGGTAAGAAAATAGACCAGGGTTTATTTGTACTGAACAATATCTCAAAAAATTCTTGACCATATAAGGAATTTAAGGTCATGCAAGCTTATGTGTTCTTATATATCTTATATGGTAAGCCTTAGTTATCAAGCTTGCGCGCGTTTCTAACGCGTGCAGAAATAGCTCAACGATTGCATCGTTACGCTATTCCAATACACTTTGATCGCCTATTGCAATGAATTTTAATCTCAATATCCTTACCATAGATTTCTCCACTTCGTTGCACTCCGGTCTAAATGAAATTTCCTGTTGCTATTCAACTTTAGTCTTCGGACCTCTGACATCGGACTTATGACTAAAATCTACTTCAACAAATGCGGTTCTACAGCCTTGCGCCAGATGGCGTACCCCTTAGCATTCATGTGCAGCATATCGCTAACAAACAGCTCTGGGCGCAGCTTCCCGTCTTTAGTAAGCATCAAAGAATAAACATTAACGAATTTGGTGTTGACTTCGCCTGCTAAAAACTTTTGAATTAGCGCATTTGAGGCTACTGCTTTTTCTTTAAATTGATCGCGGCTTGGGCTCGGTTTAATCGAAATATACACAATAGGAACCGTTGGCAGTTTGGCCCTGATGGCCTGGTATAACTTAATGGTGCGGTTTAAAACGGTATCGGGTGTTACCATATCATTAGGCAGGTCGTTCTCACCCACATAAAGTACAATCTGTTTTGGTTGATAGGGAAAAACCACATCATTTAAATAATAGGTAATATCATTAATTACTGCACCACCAATACCGCGGTTCAAGGCATTGTATTTAGCAAAAATCTGTGTACAATCGTCCCATTTCCGGATGGATGAACTGCCTACGAACAGCACCGGATGAACGGGTGGTTTATACATTTGATCGTATTTTTTAATGGTCTGCACATCATCCCAAAAGTTTGGTTTCTTTTGGGCAAAAGCAGTTACAGTTAAAAAAGAAATTAAAAGGAAGCTTAAAAATGATCTTTTCATGCGAATAAGGATTTAAGGCCCACAATATACCAATATCCTGTTTTTTACAATCAATTCAATCAAATTTATTACGCCCGGTTATTAAAAGCCTAACAGATTCCAAAGGAAAAATCGTCATTGCGAGGAGGAACGACGAAGTACTCATGAATGCCCCTGAATAAAAAACACTTATGAATAATCGTAATGCAAGCGCTTTAAGATTCCAGCCCGCGCGGGAATGACGACCGTACTAATGGATTCTGTCTATGGTAGCGTAGTCGAAGGATCTTTTACGATAGGTTATACTTCAAAAATTAACGATTGGTAAGGTCTTCGACTCGGCTCAGACGGACAAATCAGGTTGTTTCCCCCCGCATTGTCATCCTGAGCCTAGTCGAAGGATCTTTTACGATAGGTATACTTACAACAATTAACGATTGGCAGGGTCTTCGACTCCGCTCAGACTGACAACAAAAAAATTATCCCTTAAAACCAGCACTAAACCGCTCTGTCCATAGTTTAAACATAGCCTCTCTATGGATACAAGAATAAAATTGAGTTTATAAACTCAATTAAAACGAGTCACAGACACGAACAAATTGCATTGCTGCTGCCTGTGAAAAAAATTACGAAGCTCTTTTTTGCCTGCTTCACCATATTTTTTTATATTAGGTTAATCAAAAGGAATGATAACCCAAATCAACCCATCTGATTAAAAATCCCAAAAAAATATTCCAAGTCCACCTTTACGCCACATTTACCCCACGTTTTAGCTACCTTCTGGCCAGGTTTGCCTGACACCTGCCTGCACACTGCTTAACCCTTGCTTTGGTGGAGTGATGCCCCTGGTGGAGATCAGGTAGATCAAAGATTTGACTCGCTTTAGATCGGCAGGCTAACAATAGCTAAATAAAAGATAAAAGGAAAGTTACCTTAAGGTATTGTTGATGTATTACTGTGTCGGAGCAACCGGTTAAAGAAAACAATAAACCGCTGTCCGGATTTTTTTTATCCCGCGCTGTCCGTAGCGTTAAGCATAGCGGTGTTTCTATCAAGAATAAAATTGAATTTATACACTAAATTAAAACGAGTGACAGACTCTTTTCTATTATTAATCAGTAAAACCCTTTGGAACGATACGGACAGACACGGTCTTCGACTCCGCTCAGACGGACAACAAATTAAATTTATCGTCGAAAACCAGCTCTGAACGTTGTGAATAAACCTGATCCGATAGCCATCGGATGGAATGGAAAGCCCGCAGCGCAGCGAGGACTTGGAATGGAAAGCAGGACCACAGCCCGCCAAGGCTCACCGCCCTTTCATTTCCAAAAAAAATTAGCACTATCGGATGACGACCATGCTAATGGATTCTGTCTATGGTATTGACAAGCTCTTCGACTCCTCTGAGACTGACAACAAATAAATTTATCCCTTAAAACCAGTACTAAACCTGATAAAATCGAACGATAAAGCTGCAATATGTGTTAGTTTCTGGTTAGTGGAATGGCCACCCTCATCAACCAGATAAATCTCATCAGCATGCCATTCGGTATTGCTTTGTACCTCCTCTCCGTCCATTAAATTGCTTACGATCTGATCAACCAGCAAAGGATCAGCCTGCCCGGGTTTGTGGTTAACAGAAAGATAAATGGAAGTGATAATCGCATTGATCTGGTAAATGGTCGATTGGATACCATACAAATCATTAAAATCGATATGCTCCCGCATGGGTTCCTGGCTGGCGGAATCAATCGCTTCGCTTAAGCCAGATAAACTTAAATTGGCATTTTTTCGCGCCATACGGGATTGATTCTCATCCCTTTCTGTCTGATTTTGAATGGCCACCTCCAGGTAACGGATACTGGCCTTAGCCGCATCCGTAATTTTTGCCCTTAGTTGCTGGCTATCCCAAATCGGGAACAAATAGGTAGCAAAAATGGCAATAACACAGCCCAGTACGGTGAAGATAATCCGGTCGTGTACAATATGATCGAAATGGCCTTGGTAACTGCCCAGGGTTAAAATTACCGCAGGGGTAATACACAATACACTTATCGTATAGTTTAAACGGTTAAAGGCATAAAAACCAAGCAAGAAAATCACCGAAAATGACAGCAGTATGGCTGGACTCTTCACAAAATAGATGATGACCAGCCCGATGACAACGCCCCCCATACTGCCCTTTAAACGCTGTAAATTCCGTTTCCAGGTGATTGAAAATTTAGGCCGGGCTACAATAACCAGCGTAAGAAAAAGCCAGTAACTGTATTTGCTGGGTTCGAGCTGCCAGATGAGTAAAAAACCAAACAGGAAACAGATGGCCAACCGCAACGAAAACCTGAAAATGGGCGATTTTAGCGTCAGGTGTTCTTTAATAGAAAAACGATCGCCGGTAATAAACAGTGGGTAAGAAATCTTTCCGCTCAGTTCCTGCAAGTGTTTTTCGGATGTACGTTCATTGCCCCTGATCATTTCGATAATGCGCACAATATCGTTCATGTTCGAAAGCACTTTCAGCACAATTTTACGCTGGCTTTCGTTCAAACGCTCCATTTCCTGCAATAACAGGATGCGTTGCTGCTGATATTCGATGTTGGTGGCTACCTCACCTTTATAAGCCTTTGCCGAACGTACGTGCCTGCCCAACTGCTCCAGCTCTTTAGCCAGTAATCTAATCAAGGTCGCAATCAGTTTCAAGCTCGGACCAGTATCCAAAGTTTTTCGAACTAAAACATAATCGTAATGCACCGCATTCAACTGCTCATACAAATCGATCAGTAACCTCGCCCGCTCCAACAACAACCGGCCTTTGGGGTTATCGGGATTCATGGCATATTTATCGGTAAGCAACAGGTTCCGGATCAGCTCGTGTTTCTGGTTTACCTTAATGTGCAGTTTTATCGCTTCCTTCTGTTGCAGATCGAGCGAAACATCCACATCATAATTCTTCGCTTTGGCATTTAAAAATACCGCGCTGCTCATCAGGCATTCGAAAATGGCATGGTGAAGCGAGCGGTAAGGCCTCAACAAGGTCTGGATCAAACTAATCACGTAATACCAAACCCCACCCACAAAAATATAACTACTAAAATAAATTGGCCGCGCCGGGTGAAGGCCCATTACAAAAGTACATACAATCAGCGCCATGGTGCCGATCAGTGAGAGTTTCTGCCCGTATACCGCAAACATCGAAAAGCTGAAAGCGGCAATTACAACAACCACCGCAGTGAGGTAAACATGATCTAAAACTGATGAAACCACCAAGGTAGTGGCAAAAAAGACGATAATGCTTGATAGCGCCGTTTTCAGTTTGTTCAGTCGGTTATCAGGCAGATCGGTTAAACTGATCAGCAATGCCCCAACCCCTATTCCCTTGGCCGCCTCCGGATTGCCTAGGTAAAAGAATAAAATAATGGGTAATACCACGGTAATGGTGGTGCGCAGGGCATCAGAAAAGTACTCGCCTAAAAAGAAATACGAAATGGTAGAGCCGATGCTGTTTTTGCCCATGAAATAAGTTAATGAATGCGGATAAACGGTTAAAAGCTGCAAAGATAACAGATTTATAATGCATGCATAGTAAATGGTTATAGAAAACCAGATACCGATTTGTTCTTTGGGTTTAGAGTAGTAGTTGCGACTTAATCTTCGTGTTTACTCCGTAGTGACGCTGCGCTGAACACTAAGGAGAGGATTTGATTATTTGGAATGTGGAGGAGACAGAAAGTTTTGCAACCTTATATCATTACACAATCCAACTAAAGCTGAACAATTACGGAAACCCGTAATTGCTTTATTCTCTGTTTGATATATTAAAATATTAACTTTACAACAACATTAATTTTAATAATTATTTAATTTATGATTTCAACTAACCGAAACCCAATCTACAATTATTCAATAAATCCAATTTACAATCATTCGATAAACCCGATTTACAATCACTCAATAAACCCAATCTACAATCATTCGATAAACCCAATTTACAATCATTCGATAAACCCAATCTACAATCACTCAATAAATCCAATATATAATCACTCAATAAATCCAATTTACAATCATTCCATAAATCCAATATATAATCACTCAATAAACCCAATTTACAATCATTCTATAAATCCAATATATAATCAATCTATTCCTGGGCTTTATATTTTTGACAAACAAAATAAACCAATTGAATTTAGCACTGCTCCCTCCAATAATTATATTATTATATATGATATAACTTCGCAGCAACAAATTAAATTTGGTATAAAAAATTCGCAGGATGGTTTCACAATATTTGATCTAAAAAATAAAGTTATTGGCTTGTTCGTAAAGGATTCGACAGGAGGATTTGTAATTTTTGAAAACAACACTAATTGGGTAGGTAACGCCAATTGACAAAATAATTTATTTTAAAAACATATTTTATAAAGTAATCCAAAGTTATACTCCCTATCTTGTAGCAAATAGTAAATAGAGCAGAAAATTTTCATATTATAATTATATATCAATCCTTAAATCATATACTTAGTTACTTAAACATACAAGTCACAAGCATAAATTACTACTTAGACTTACTCTAACATTTGTTTAAACAAAACCTTTTTAGATCGGCATAACATCCAAAATTAAATACAAATATTAGCACTAAATTTATTCAAAATCACTTTATTTGATGTTTTTATTGCATTAATTAATGTTGTGAAAGTTTTTATCGACTTATCTATCCTTTCCTCATTTTTTATTCCATCCTCCAAACCTTCATTAAGTGTACTTACAAAAGCACTAGCCATATTAAGAATCTGTTTCCATTCATATTTTGCACTTTCAAGCGTCAAATTTTTACAAAACACAATACTGAAGTTATTAGCGATTTTTTTATTTAAAATTACTTCAAGGCTGTTAGCTATTGCACTTGCAAATAGTATGATTGACCCTCTACTACGTAAAAAAGTCAACAAATCTTGTTCATTATCGAGAAGTTCAGTTTTTTGAATTAGTTCTAATTTAATGTCTTCTATTGCCTTTACTAAAGTATAACATAGAAAAATGTGTTTTCCAGAGGTTCGCTCGTTGAAGAATTGAGTATATAGGCTGTCATTATCCCAAATTTTACTTTTTTCATTATAGGCCACACTAGGCTTCCCATGGAATGCCGCTAAAACCTGTCCGGCCGTCAATGATGGTAATAGGGTAGGATTTCTTTTTATTACATCAACAGAACCACCCCTCCGGGCAGAATACTCCATTCTTCCTAAATCTTTGAACTCTTGTGTAATTCTTTTTTGAACATCATCATTGCTTCTGAAGTCTGGCGCATTAACCTTATTCTGACTATTATTATATTTTACTATATCGGAAACAGTTTCAGGGTTACTACATTTAATAAATCTTATTGGTATCATAAGATCTGCCGATGGCTTTGATTTCAGAGAACCTATTGCTCCAGTCGTCTGTGCTCCGTTCACTATTGAAATACCCATTACGGTTAGTTTGTCTTGAGAAAGTTCAAACTTATTTGTTAAAGCAGTGATGCCATTATTATAAACAAAAAACTGTGTTGGTGTATTAGACGCAGTTTCTTTTATGCCATTATTGATATTGGAATCCGCCTTCCGACTTCCTAGATAATCACGAACATTAGCTGAAAATAAAAGAGTATTATGTTTTTGATATAAATCCCAAAGTTTATCTGCGGGAAATGAAGTTGTAAATGAATTCCAATCGGGTCCTGCAGTTTCGAATCCAACACAATGATTAATCTCTATTTTATCCGTAACTAATATTGGAATCGTCAAACTTGAATACCAAGTATTGACGGTATTTAATCCAATCTCTAAATAACTACATTCTATATCATGATCTCTAAAATGGTTTTTTAAAGTTGAGCTTAAAGTAGATTCTGCTGACTTAAGTTCTTGCTGAACATTTTTTGATTCTGGAGAATTGTGTGAATACCAAAGAGAGATTTTCGTAATCTCTCCATCCGATATTTTTTGTCTTAACTCTTTTGCTGCAGATCTTAATCTATCGGGAACGTCTTTGATATCTCGAGCTAATAACCAAACAATGGCAGTGTTCAAATCACTTGCCTTATTTGCAGGAGCCTCTTTTTTAAATTCTTTGCTGACATATCCCTGAGCTATTATAGCTTCTTTTTTTTCACTATTTATATATACGAGATCAGCTTTTTTATCTCCCCCTCCGTCGGTCAAACTAGTTGTAGCCAAATCATCTATATCTTCTATTCCGAATTTAATCTGGAGACTGTATAATAATAAAGCGTTGTCCTTATACTTGGTGAGATCTGTGCGTGAGCTGAAGTTTTGAAAGAATTCGTAGTCGTTGTAATCCATGTTATGCATTAATTTAAGTATCCCAAATTACAACTAATTTTTTGAGAATCTAAAGCTATTTAAATGATCTTTCAAATGAGCTATAAATAATGGGTATAGAGCAAATAACGATAAAACTAACTTATATGTACTGGGCTGCTTTTCAACAGCCCAGTAGTTTTTAATCCCTATACCCTTCCCTGAAACTATAATGCGTTTGTGCATTACAGATTAAATAATCGATAATTTCGATGTTTAGCTTTGCGCAGGTACTAAAACAGGTGCTTACAAAAAGCTCATCGAGTGGGTTAACCTTAATGCTTTTAACATCGCAATAGTTTAACACCAGTACACCATAAGCATTGCAAGCAACAGCTAAACCAGCGAGTTGCTGTATGCAGTTAATCGGTTTTGCCTGCCGCTTTAGTTTGTACCAGCAAAAAACCTCGTGGTTTTGGTTTACAAACAGCACATACCAATTGCAGGCTTTACCAGATGATGGTTTGCCGCGGAGCTGCTTTAAAAATTGAGTTGAATTTTGGGCCAGGTTTACGTTTACCGGCCTTTTGAGTGCTTGATAACTGAACTCTAGTTCAGCTAAAGCAATTTGATTTTTCTGTGTTCGCATTTTTGAAAAATTAAATTAAAGCCCAGGTCACCGCGAACACAGTCGGCAAGCCGAAGAGTTCCCGGACTTTCACCGGTATGCCTGGGATATTGTTAAGAAAATTATTCGTTGAATTGCTCCAACTGTGTTCGCGATATAAATATAGAAAAATTTTATAATTAAGCTGCTAAAAAATGAATTTTGGATGCAAATATTTTGCTAAAAAGATTGCTTCACGCCACTACAACAACCCTGCCCTTCAGTTCGCAATGACGTACTCTTTCAGACTAACTTATTCGTCCTTATACTTCTTCGTGTTCTCTGCGCTTCTTTTCTCTGTGCCCTTTGCGGTTAAAAAAAATGCGCCTAAACTTCCGTCTTCGGTCTTCCCGACTCCTGACTGGAGTAAAAGATTGCTTCACGCCACCGCAACAGCCCTTCCCTTCAGTTCGCAATGACAAAGTGGGATAGTTAGTTACCAATAATCAAATTTCAATAATCAAACAGCGACCGCATATTGAACGATCACGGTAACGCACCAAACCTCGGTCCCCGGTCTTTCCGACTCCCGACTTATTTAACCATTCCCAAAACAATTGCCTTTTAAAAAGAATTATATAAGTACACCTATAACAATTTGATATGAAAACGAAAATAATAATCTTAGTGGCCGCCTTTGGCCTGGCATTGTCAGCCTGTAGCGGTAAAAAGGCTGATCAGGAAAATGCTGACAGCATGTACAAATACACCGACACCAACAAGGTGATTGATAGTACTAAGACCGATTCTACAGCAGATTCGACCACGAATGCCCCTGCTGATGTAAAACATTAAAGAAAAGAAACCAACAAAAGCGCTCATGCCGAAAAGTATGGGCGTTTTTTGTTTATTAAAGCTAGTGACCCCTCAGGGGTTCGAACCCTGGACCCACAGATTAAGAGTCTGTTGCTCTACCAACTGAGCTAAGAAGTCTGGTGAATTAAATATAAGATAAAAAGGGGAATTTGATCGAAAACATCTACAGTCTAAACATAACAATTATGTACTAATCTAGAAAATATTTTTATTGCGGCCATGAGAAACTAAGGTTTCAATAATGATTTTAAAGCCAGCTGATCAGATTCTTTTTTATTATACTTGAATTCGACTATTACTTGCAATCATAAAAGATACCATGTACATTCAAGAAATATCAATTGATATCAAGACAAAATTGGATAAAGATGAACTCATTGATGAGTTTGGTGTACTGATGTCTTTTTATCGCGGAAGTGGGCAGACACAGGGAAGAATAGAATCTCAGTATATTAAAAATGACAAAATAGTTTGTTTACCTTTTACTCTTGAGAAAAATTCTCTTGACAAAAAATTTAATAACTTCTATATAAATAGACAAACAAAAAAAATTGAAGATCTCTGTAATTCCAGACTGAAATATAAAACTGTTGGCAAGTCGTATGACAGTTACAAATCTCCCTGCAAATGTAAAAAGGCTGACTTCTATATTCTGATTACAAATTATATCACAATTGAATCTCCATTGACTTGTGGGGCTTGTAACAAATCAGTACCGCTTTATAGATTGCCAATTTATTACGATCATGGCTATATGCCTATTTTAAACTGGGAAACAAATTATATTTCCTGCGACAGTTTGCAAATGAATTGTGAAGTTGGAGAACGCTGGGCTTTAAATCAGATGCAAGAAATTAAATCTCAACTATCCAAACAAGGACTCGAAATTTGCAGAAAAATCGAAGAACTGACTTCAATCCCAACTTTTTATTATTTGCATAATTACAAGAAATATAAAGGAGATCAGCTGACAAGGCCTTGTCCGGGTTGCAATAAGAAATGGAATTTAAAAACACAACTAAACAATCAGTATGATTTTAAATGTGACGAGTGTAAAATAATATCAACAATATCGCCAAACGTTTAAAATGCTTTTAATAAATGATACGCGAATCTCACTAATGGCTTAACGACTTGTGTAAGGTAAATACACAAGTCATCACCCCAAGCGCCTGCACGCTAAGACCTGCGCCAGTAAGGCTTGTGCTTTTGATCATTAATCTCACTAAAAATCTTAACGGGTTAGATGCGGTATATGCACAAGCCCTTCATCACGCTACCTTGTACACGAACACTTCCGACGCTAAAGAGGTTAACAATTAGGAAGTAATATCTACAGATCTACTTCTGGCTTTGTTCGGGTACAATTGTAACAACGCTGTCAGAAGTCCGAACCAACTCCGAACCAACCCCGTCTCAACCTTCAATCAGAGATAACGATTTTACCTTTATTCGCTTCGCCTTTACACTAAAAGTAATTCGACAATAACGGGCAAATGAATTTATTTGCTAAATTTTGCGATTGAAGAAGAATACAGTTACCAATAGCAATTATGTATATTTAAGCGTTGGCGGCAACTGCAACAATACTTAACATGAACCAAGAGCAAGCAAACTATATTATAACATACTTTGGCAACTTAATGACTGATCATGAAAAGTTAGCATTAAAACATCATATGCACACCTATAAAACTTCTGATGATCCTAAGATGAGAAGAATTTTGACTGATAGGGGTTGGATTAGAACGGAACCCGAAATACTCGACTATCTAAAAGACGGCTATGATAAATTTGAGTTGAACATCGCCAGACGAATAATGATGGAAAATCTGGAAAAGGTATTTCTCAATAATTGTTCAAAGTGTAATAAACTTGCAAGGACACCGTATGCAAGGCAATGCCGGCATTGTGGTCATAACTGGCACGAATAACGGTTGCTCAGTTTAAGCTTAACAATGCTTATCAATTGAAAGGAAAACAATTTTTCTTACTTGGAACAGTAGCGAAAGGAGACATCAAAAAAGGCCAGTTTATAGATCTCACAATGTTAGGTCTGAATAAGAGACCAAAAATTGAGACAATTGAATTTGTACTTAAACGAAAAGACGGAAAAATATGGGAAGACATTGCACTTGGCACAAACGAACTGACGGAAGATGAAAAAGAATTCATTAAAAATAAGGGTTCATTTGGGACACCGTTCGACATTATAAATGAAAGATGAGTAGCTCAAATTTGTATTTACACATTAAAGTGAACCCAGACAGTAATTTTGCACCCTTAGATCTAAGAAGTCATGCATCCATCAATAACAGACATTATAGTCAGAATAAAGGCTGAGAAGGAAGAACTTGGGATTACGCTTTATGCGCCAGCTTCCTCAACAGAAATATCGGATTTTGAGAATAGCATTGGCATTAAATTACCCGATGATTTAGTTAAATTCTATAGCTTTTCAAATGGTTTCGAATCAGGGGAAGATATGTTTAGGGTCATTCCTTTGGACGAAATTATTGACAATATAGAACAGCCAGATACTTATGCAGTGGAACAAAATGATTTCCATTTTGCCGAATATTTAATCTATTCTGATATGTGGACAATCAATATAAATCCTGTCGACAGAAATGATTACCACATTTATAATAAGGTGGAAAATGTAATCACATTAACAAATTCATTCCCTAAATTTTTAGAAACATTTTTAACCAGTGGTGTTTTTGACGGGCTATATACCTGGAGAGAAAATATTGAAAGATTGCAAAAATAAAATTGCTTTTAGCTAGATTTACATCAAACTCATTGAAAAAATTAATCCGATAAAAATAATATTTAAATTAACCTCTATGCTCAATTTATCGGATCTGAATATGCCCTTACTCATTAAAAAGGATCTGCATTATTCAAATCAAAAATCTAACAAAAGAAAAGGTGTATAAATTTAGTTTTGAGCAAAGTATATGAAACACCTTTTCAATGTTTTAACCATACTCATTTTGGCTGCAAATTTAACCGGTGCACAAACCATGGATATTTCCGCAAAACTCATCGAAAACAATCTAATCAATAAAACCCAAACAAAAGAATTTGACGCGTTTTTGAAAAGCAATGAGATGAAGTCTAATTCTGGATATTTATATGCGCTCTTCCAGATCGAATACAAGAAATTAAAAGGGAAAAAGTATTCTGAATTCAGCTCATATCTGAATTTTAGTGATGAGAAACTCAAACCAGAAGATCAAATAAAAACCAACAAAGATTTAACAGTTTACCTTTCAAAGCTGAAATCGTGCAGTATCATTAATGAAATTCAATTTCAACAGTTTAGCGCGAAGATCAGTAATAACGAATTTTCACAGAGCCTCCAATTTTTGTTAAGCATTACCGCGCAAGCTGCTTTTCAAGAACATATGAGCCCTGAAAAATTAAAAGTATTTGCCAACAAACTAAAAAGCAAAGAAATTGTAAGTGTTAAATACGACCAGCTTATTTCAGATATTGACAAGAGGCAATTGCAAAACCCTATCGATTTCTTGAATTATTGCAACAAGGCTGTTATTATTAACGAACACGACTATGCAAACGAACCAGAAAAATATCTTGAACAAATCCATAAAAAAACAGCAAGCATTTTTCCAGAACTGGCTTTTACAGACTTTCAGTTCCGGGTTGTACTAGACAGTACAATATCTGATGATGAAAGTAAATTTTACGACTTTATTGTTTCATTAAAATCAAATGGTAAAAAGTATAAACAGAAAACTTTTTTTCGTTTGTACCGCCAAACTAAAGACCAATATTTTGGAGACAAAATAGATCAGCAAGAATATTATAACATCTTCAATAAAATTTTGGCAGATCTGCAATCACCTTACAGACTACACGAAGTAAAAGCCAATCAAGGAGATGCAATGAAGGAGAAAGTATTTGGAATAATTGCATTATCTAAAGAACAGGCAAACTCATTGCGCAGTGATGATGATTATTTTTCGCCCAGTTACGAAAGTTTTAAAAACACTTTAACCAGTAAGAATATAACAAATGCAATCGGAGAATATAAGAAAATAGGATTATTTTCTCATTTAACTGCTGCCCAAATTGAAAAGGCAAAAGAAACAGTTTCTGAACAGCAGAATATTAATCTGAACGATGTGCTTATGGCCTTTCCTGAAGTTATATATCGGTTCGATACGGAATTGGCAAACCTCGAAGCGCCCTATGATGAATTAATAAAAGAATATCAGAAAATTTCGCATCAGGATTTTAACCCAACTGAAGTTTCAGACAATTTTGACATAGAGAAAAACAAAGAAGTTGTGCTCAGATTTAAATTAGGGGCAAAATTATACAAAGAAACATTTAAAATTGAGAACGATTGGATTGATCCGAAATTCTTTGATTTTATAAAAGCTGTAGTAACAGAAAATAAACTCAAAGGACAGTTTTATGAACTTTATACAGGTGGACAGGAAGCAGGTATTATTTATTTAAAAAAAGAACAATACGAATATTTAAGAGCGAATAAACTTTTAATATTTGGCGATGAATGGCAGGAAGAAGAGGAATAGTGCTCTCGCTGAACGTCGGGCTATTATATATAACAATAATTTCAAATGAAGAAAACGTAGTAACAACCCTATTTGCGGATGATAATCGCATTCAAATAGATCGCTTCACGCTATCTCACAAGCCCTGGTCTTTCCGTTCGCAATGACATACCGTTTCGCTTTTATAAGCCCATACTTCAATATTTGTCTCCGTACTTCTCACGACCCTCATCAAAATATACCCACTAAGCGGTATTGACTGCCTCATATACGATTGTGAAATTTGCCAATAACAAACAAACAATAAGGCATGAAAATAAACAAACTACTATTAAAGGCAATGCTTGTGCAACTGGTTACTACATCCAGTTTAATTGCGCAAGTAAAAAAACCGGCGACCAAAACGGCTGCTCCGGTTAAAACCAAATACGGCGCTTTAGCTGTAGACCGATCAAATGGTTTTTATTATGGTTTTTCATTCGATCAGCCAAGCCTGGTGGCAGCAGAGAAGAAAGCGGTTGACGAATGCAACAAACGCGGTGGCGCCTGCAGTATTGTACTTACCTACTCGGGTACAGGCTGTGTCGCCTACCGCACCATAAACGGTAATGTAGGTACCGCATTTGGCTGGGGCATAGCCAAAACCAAAGAAGAAGCTGATGCAATAGCTACCAAAGAATGTTTAAAAAGAAGCGGCGGCATACAACCTGCTAACTTTGTCTGGAGTTGTAATGCAGCACAAGCGGCACAGTTAAAAGAAATATACAATGCCTCGCCGGAAATTACAGGTCCGGTAAAAATTGGCAACCAGGTATGGACAAGCACCAATTTAAACGTGAGTACTTATAGAAACGGCGAGCAGATTTATTACGCAGCCAACCAAAAAGGATGGGAAAAAGTAAGCAGGGAAAAGATTCCGGCTTATTGTTACCTTAATTTTGATAGCAGTAATGAAAAGAAATATGGAAAGCTGTACAATTTTTATGCAGTTACCGATCGCCGTGGTTTAGCGCCTGCCGGTTGGCATGTACCCAGCAGCAGTGAGTTTTTGACCCTTATTGCAGCTTTAGGTGGTGAAAAGGTAGCCGGTAAAAAAATGCGTGGTACTACCGGCTGGGACGTAAAAGATTCTTACAAATTTGCACATGGCAATGGCGATAACTCATCGGGCCTCAATTTATTGACCAATGGCAGTGCAGGTGGTGATGAGTATGGTGGTGGAAAATCTTTCCTTTATGGCGTATGGCTAAGCTACTGGTGGTCGGGCAGTACCAAATCAAGCGGCGACAGCTTTGCCTATTACCTTGACTTTAACAAATACAGCGAACCGCGTGTAACTGATTACAGTAAAACCACAGGCTGTGCGGTAAGATTAGTGAAAGATTAATTGCCCGTATCCTATAACGCTCATATTTCGGAACCTAAAGGTTTGAAATCACTTAATCAACCGGGAATAATCAGATTTCCGGTTGATTTTGTTTAAGGGAATAACAATCAAACCTTATATTTAGGCACCACAAACAATAAATGACAGACGAACAAGTTATCACGTTAATTGAAAAGGAATTTCAGGAAAAAACGTTTGGTGTAACCGAACAATATCTTGAAATCCATGCGCCAATCTACATCAATAATAAATTACAGATCGTGCGGATCGATCGCGACCGTGACAAGTTCATTATAGCTTACTTACCGGTTATTGATGAACGGTTTTACTTTGCGGTATATATTGATGAGGATTCAGGTAAACTGATCAATATCGGTACCGAACCTGATCATCGGGTTTATTTTTTGGCCACTTCCGAAAATTTCTCGGAAACGGAGCTTAAAGCCATGTGTAGCTTATCGGTTGATGAGAGCTGGAACATTGGAGATTTAAAGAAAAACGGCAGATCGGCATATAACTTTAGTGCGCTTAAAATAATGCCCAATATCGAACCGGATGAGTTTGAAGATAAACTTGATAAGTTATTAACCTATCTGGAAACAGACAAGAAAGGAGTTAGCGAACTTGTAGAAAAAGCTGAGGGCTACATTCAGGTGGCCATGGATATTCATAATGGCAATGGAATGATTGGTGGTCCGAGTATCAAAAGGGAAAGCATTGCCAGAATGCACAACCTTGGGCTTTCCATCGATTTCGATCTCTATGTTAGCGGCAATAGTTTCAGGTAGAAAACGATTGGCCTTAATCTGGTTCTGTTTAAGGTGTTGTACAGAATTATCTACCTGGTTACTAAATCAAAACTTCAAACCTCTGACTAATTCACAAAATAGATTTCTTCACGCCACCTCGCAACCCCTAGCCTTCCGTTCGCAATGACGAATCAATGCACATTTATACCTGAACCTCCGACTTATGATCAGCCGATCAAAAGATTGCCCGTCATTTCCTGCGTTTCGAGGTGCAGCCCTCAGTAAAATAACCCTGATGGAAGTGAAACGGACAGCAGGACAGAAGCCAACCCAAGGATCACAGCCTCTGCGCTCCAAAAAACCTCTCAACTCCAAACAGATCCTCTTCTAGTTCTCTTTTTAGAAATCCAGACTTCGCACCTTCGACCCCGGATTTCGGACTAACCCTTCCTCAGTTCTCCAACATACCGATAAGTGTTCACCTGTACTCCTGTGGGCGTAGTTTTCGTGCTTACAAAAGCCAGTTCGCGTGCATCGGCAGTGTCCGAAAAGAAACGTTTGCCTTTGCCCAGCAATACCGGGTATACCATCAACACAACCTCATCTACTAGTCCCTCCTCTAGCAGCACGGCGATCAACGTTGAACTTCCATACACAATCAGGTCAGGGCCTCCGATTGATTTGAGGTCACGGATACCTGCGACGATGTCTGTACCTAAATCTTCAACCGGCCCCCATTCGAGGCTTTCGGGCCTGTGTGTTGCTACATATTTCCTGCCATTATTTAAACTGTTCGCCATCTGATTATCTCCTGCATTCGGCCAGTACTGAGCCCAGCTATCGTAGGTTTTGCGGCCCAGCAGCAGGTCGATGTGAGTGCCCTGAGCTTCCAGTACTGCTGCTAAACCTTCTGCACTCCGGTAAGGTGTTGTCCATCCGCCATGTGTAAAATCCTCGCTGTTTTCGTGCTGCATCACGCCATCAAGCGAGATATGTTCCATGATCCTGATCTTTCTCATTTTATTTTGGTTAAATGTTTATGTAAAGATAGAACAGGCCAGTTATGCAAATGAGGGGTAATCGTGACAATATAAAGGCGCTTTTATGACCATTTGCATTTGATGTAAGATGATTATTGGAGCGTCTTAAATATTATATTTTCCATTTTACCGCTTACGACATCATTATTCGGATGTTCTAACTTATATGGCCTTATATTTCTTATATGGTTAATTATTAAACTGCTTACCTAAAAAAACCTACTAAATTTCTATCTTGTGGTAACTAAATTAACTATCATGCCTTCTTTTCGCACCAACTCTTATAAACGACACACATCTTATCTCATTTTATTCATGGTGTTTTTTAGCGGTTGCATGCAAGCACAAACAACCATTTCCGATCAAAAACTAACAGGTGATATAAAAAAAGATCTTATCAGGCTATTGCCAATAGGGACGGTTAAAGCAGACATTATAGGTGGAATACAACAAAACCCAAGACAAATGGAGTTGACAAAAAAGTTTCAATCTTCAATAGCACAAAATTATGAATGGTTTGTAGACTATATGAAAGCCGTACCCCAGGGCGAAAAAATACCTTATCATGTTAAGTTAGGTTTAACAAAACAAGAATACATGGAACTTATGGGTTTTATGGACAATATAGAAATGGTTTCGACTGGCACAGAAAACATCTCTATTCAAATCAAAAATGATTTAATTTATTTTAAATCTCAGGACAAGCTTTCAAAGCTAGATTCGCTGACTATTGACCTTAAACGTAATATGGTATCATTTGGGAAGATAAAAATTCCCTTTGCCGATAAGCTAAATATAACATCCGATAAAAATGCGTTAAAAAGCAAGTGGATGGGCTATAGTTGGGTTTTAGAAGAACCAAAGGATATAGATGCCAATGCGATGAAAGATTTAAATAATTTAAAAATGAGGCAATATAAATTCACAATAGGTAAACTCGAAAAGAGTGGAAAAACTTATATGAGTCTGAAGGGCAGGGAAATTGAAAACGGTGCAAAAACAACTGATTTTGAATTACCAATCCAATTCTAGAATCTATGCACCATTTAGTAAAAGTCTTAATAATTAAATTATTTCTAATGCTCCTCATCATTTTTAATCTTACTGCAGTATTATCCTACGATCAATCTAAAGCGGTACAGGTCGATATCACGAACTTAAACAAACATTAACATTTTCACTTAATCAACTAACATGAGTTGGAACATCGTAATATTTAACTCTAGGCAAAAAATATATGCTGTTGAAGAAGTAGACGAGGAATTACTTGTGCCAATAGATTTCAACATTATTCTAGAAAAGCATTTTATCAATATTATCGCTAAAGAAAATCACAGGAAAATAAAAGGAGAAGGATACGATATCGATTATTTTGTTGATACCGAACCTGTAAGCAATAAAGTATTTAGTCTTTATGGGGAGGTTGCACTTTTTGAATTAGTAAGAGTTGCTAAAATTTACGACTGGCAAATATTCGATATGGGAAATGAAGAGATGTTAAACCTTGAACATCCCGAAAAAAATGGGTACAGCAATTTCCAAAGTTATTTGCAATACGTTTTAAAAAATACAGATAGATAAATTGTCAACATTATGGAGATGACTATCGATAGCTTATCAAATCAAGAATTGGAGCTGTACAACTATACAGGTTCTTTAAAAGGAACTATTGATCAAATGGAAGAGCAACTTCAAGAACGTGGTATTTACGATAAATATAAAAACATCCACAAAATTTATCTCGATTTATTTTTCAATACAGAAAACGAGGAAACAAAACTCGAAATCCTGAAACGATTGATATTCTTAAATTGGTATGCACAGGTTGAACCAGGCTGTTATAAAGGCATTCAGGATCTCGATCATACAGTCGTTTTCGAGTCTTATTCAATCCTTAACGAGTACCTCATCGATAATAAAATCGATAAAGAATTTACATGGATGTTATCCTATTATTCCAGCTGGAATTTCGCCATACTTCCCTTTTCAGAAAACAACCTTAATGCATTGACGAGGTTTGTCAAAGAAGTACATACTGCCGTTTTATCCTGTCCAAAAAAACAGTTACCCAAAGGAAGCATGGATAACAGAGGACAGATGGGGATTTACTGGATCAGCTGTTCTGTAGAAATAACCGAATAAATAACAAATAAAAAAAATTAACGATATGCCAATTATCAGAATCTCTGATCAAAAGAAAGAAACACTTGAGGAGTTCTATAAGGAACTAACAAACGAAAAGGCTAGCAGTATTGAAAATGGAATAGGAAAAACGATGCTTTCTTTTCTTTCAATGATTAACAATACATTTTTAGATACAACAATATATGGTTGTACTTCGCATTACTCACTCTGTATACAAGCTGAAGATCATTGGGAAAGTGGTTGGTATATCGTTATCCAAGATTATGGTGACCAAAAATTTCAGTTTGAATATAAAATGCCTGAAACAAAAAGTCCTTGGAAATATGCTATGGTAAAAGGACAAGCCAATACCATTGAAGAGGCTAAAGATTTTTTGATTATTGCGATGGCAGAAAGCGGTGGATGGACTAATAATAAAGAATTAAGAAATTTATATCATAAACTTAAAGGTATATCAACAGAAAGTCCAATTTTTAAACTGTGGTTAGAATTTGAAGAAGTAGCTCCAGATGATTGGAATATAAATGATGACTTTTGTAATATTCACGTTGATCTTGAAGATGGGCGGCATTATGGTTTAAATATCTGGACTTATAAATTCTTAGAGAAAGTTGTTAATCAGGATAGCTCAACTGGTCAAAATTTAAGTGGCATTTACCAGATACCACCTGATCTGTTTGTGAAAGAACTGACAAGAGAATGCATCGAGAAAACCATTGAAGATTTACTAAGGATTGGTGACTTGGAAAAAGTATTGAATCGAAGTATATTGTAGGCGGGTCAAAACTTTTTAAAATGATCTTCAAATAATAATATCCAACGCTTCATGAATCCAACTATAATTGTATTAAATAGCACTGTGAACTTTCTCCCATAATAAGTAAAACAATGTAACAGACGATAAATCTGATGATCTAAAAAATTAAAATTCCGAAATATATTAAAGCTGTTAAACCTTGACCTCCTATCCAAAAGAAATAAAATTTGTATCCAGCTGGCGAAAATATCAAAAACGGGTACTCGATCATTTAGATAATTATATTGCCAACCGGCATTTACACATCATTGCTCCGCCTGGTTCCGGAAAAACGGTTTTAGGCCTTGAAGTGGCCATCCGTTTAAATAAACCAACCCTGATTCTTGCTCCAACCATTGCCATCCGCAACCAGTGGATACAGCGTTTCTGCGATCTTTTTCTTCAGGTCGATACTGTGCCTGAATGGATTTCGAAAGATATCAGAAACCCAAAATTTATGACGGTGGTTACTTTTCAAGGGCTCCATGCGGCCTGCAATAACCTGCGTATAAAAGAGGAAGATGAAACCGACGAAGAGGAAGATGCGGAAGAAACCTTAAAATCATCAAATCCCAATCTGGATAACATTGTAAATGGGTTAAAATTGCAGCAGGTTAATACCATTGTAGTGGATGAAGCCCATCACTTAAAAAACGAATGGTGGCAAACCCTAACCAGGATAAAAGAAAAACTCGACCCCATTATTGTGGGCTTAACGGCAACCCCGCCTTATGATGTTACCCCAACCGAATGGTTAAGGTACCTCGAGTTTAACGGCCCTGTTGATGCCGAAATATCCGTGCCCGAACTGGTAATTGAGGGTGATTTATGTCCGCATCAGGATTATGTACATTTCACTTTTCCAACAGCAGAAGAAAACCAGAACATCATCAGGTTCAGAGAAAATATAGAACAACTGTTTCACGAAATCAAACAGGATAAAACGATTATCATCGCGATTGAAAACCATCCGATATGGGTAAACCCAACTGAACATCTCGAATGGATTTACACCAACCTATCCTGCTATTCGGCCTGTTTAATTTTCTTAAATGCCAACGGAAGGGAAATCCACGAACTGCATACCGAGGTGATGGGAGATGAAAAACTGAAAATCCCACCGCTAGATTACCATTGGATGGAAAAGCTTTTGGATTTTTACCTGCATCAGGAAAAAGACCGCTTTAAACCCTTTGATGAACACCGTAAGCAACTTGAAAATAAATTGAGACGCTGCGGTGCGATGGAAAAAAGACAAATTGATTTTTCGAACAATAAACGCATTACAAGCTTTTTAACTTCCAGCATTAGCAAGCTCGCCGGCATTTGTAAAATTGTCGATTTTGAATTTAAGCAATTGGGTCATCAGCTCAGGATGGTAATCTTGTCTGATTACATCCGCAAAGAATTTTATGTAAATACGTCAGAGAATCAGCTTGAGCTAACCAAAATAGGTGTAATCCCCATCTTCGAAAAATTACGGAGAGAGAACAACAATAGTAAAAAAATAGGGGTGCTCACTGGTTCGATAGTTATTATACCAAAAGCAGCATGTAAATCATTTGAAGAAAAAGCAGCTGGAAAGGGCATTTCGAAAATAAGCCTATCCCCGCTTCCTTTCGATCATGACTATATCATTATCGACCAAATCGAACAACTTAAAAATGACTTGATTCACATCGTAACGGAAATTTTCCAGGAGGGAGAAATTGAAGTATTGATCGGAACAAAATCCTTACTGGGCGAAGGGTGGGATGCGCCGGCCATTAATTCTTTAATACTGGCCAGTTTTGTGGGCTCTTTTGTTTCTTCCAATCAAATGCGTGGCAGGGCAATCAGAACGCAAAATGGAAATGCCGGTAAAACCGGAAATATCTGGCACCTGGTAACAATAGACCCAACCACAAAAACCGGAGGGGATGATTTCGATTTATTAAAAAGACGTTTTAAAAGTTTTGTGGGTGTTTCATTTAAGGAAGATCCCGGTATCGAAAACGGGCTGAACCGATTAAACTTACCCGAGAACATTGCCCAGGAGATAGAAGCCGGAAAAAAGAATGATGAAATGTTTACGTATGCGGCCGACAGGGAAAATTTAAAACAACGCTGGAAACTGGCACTCGAAGGAGGTGTAAACCTGATCGAAGAAATTAAAATCCCATTTCAGGAGGAGCGGTCATACCAAGAGGTTAAAGACATGTATCTCAATAAAACTATTGCCAATCTTTCTGCAACTTTAGCTTCGGGCCTGGGCGGATTTGGTCTGCAAAGCTTTGAAGTTTTACTTAGGAGCAGTAGAAATATCAGATCGGCAAATGACCTGTACCTACTGCTTGCCATAGTTGGAATTGTTGGAGTAATCATATTTGGGCGGCTAACCTACAAAACCCTTATCCTTTACATCAAGTACCGTGATATTTCAAAAGATATCCAGCAAATTGGCGAAGCACTGCTAAGTGCGCTGATTAAAGCTGGAGCAATTCATACTGACATTTCGAAAATTTACGTAGAAAGCAATGTGGATGAAAATGGTGCTATTTTTTGCCATTTAGAAGGTGGAACCACTTTCGAAAAATCTACTTTTATTAATGCACTGCAAGAAATCATTGCCCCGATCAATAATCCACGGTATGTAATCATCAGGAAAAACAGATTTATGCTTTTTATTAAACAGAAGGATTACCATGCTGTGCCCGAGCTGATCGGGAGAAATAAAAACCTGGCAGAGCATTTCAAAAACCACTGGGAACGCTATGTAGGTACTTGCGATTTAATTTTTACCCGTACAATTGAAGGCCGAAAACTGATTTTACAATCAAGAATAAAGTCGCTTGCAGCACAATTACAAAATAAGGTAGAACATGTAAATAAATGGAGATAGCGTACGAAACTTATGAGCGAAATCGAAGCAGTATTAAACCCTGAGTTTCTGTTAAAACTTGTTGCAATCGAAACCATTCAACATTATGCTACAATCGACACTTCCGTTAAAAATGAAGGCCTGGAAAGTAAGGTTGAATTAAAAGTCATGTTAATAGAGCCAAGCAGCAACAAACATGAATTAAATGAAAATATCTACGAACTAATATTAACACATGTTTCCAATTATCAAATCAATTTCCTAAACGAGAATAACAGAACATTCTAATTTGATACAGATGAAGTAAAACTAGAAAGAGACAGCAAATCTGAAGGAATGTATGTTTTAAGTTTTATAAATGCATCAGTAGATGTACATATAAAGTTTAGTGGGTTAGCAATAAAACTATTGATTGGTAATGCAAAGAAATAATATGATGGCCGACTTTCAAAAAGATTTTATAGCGATACACGATGTACATCAAAAGTTCATCAAATCTTTCAGCTCATTACTGGAGCAAAATACTTGTGCAGATTTAGACATTAGTAACAAGAATATTTCAATAGAAACCGAAAATATTGATTTCGAACTGCTTGATGGAGATGCGATTGCTTTCAAAAGTCAAATTGATCAAGACGGCAAAAAAATAGGCTATTATAGATTGGTTTTTACCGTCAATGGGGAATTAATAGATGATTTTTTTGTGATTTACTGATGTATTAAACACGCAGATTGCTCGGATTTACACTGATTAAATTAATATATAGCTTTCCATGTTATGAAACACCCAAAAATTGTTTTTATCTTTTTTATCCTTTGGCTATTACTTATTTTTATCTGGTATAAAACGGGTAAAAGCCAAAAAACTGAAAATGACAAGCTATTAAAGAACAACATTGAGTTTACAGGCACCCTAAAATCTGTAAAGGTGTCCCAAAATCATTGTTTTGCAATAATCTCAATTGACAATGTAAAAAGTAATGTTGCATCTTTTAATCCTGACTTAAAAGACCGGTATTTCCCATATGCGATAAAGAATGGCCGGGCGGAAATTTATACTTTCCTATGTGAAGGAAAAATTAAAGAAATTGGGAGAGATATAAAATTAAACTCCAATCAAAGAAAATTAATCCTTGAGATAGACCATAAACCTTACGAATTTGAAATTTGGATTACCTCAGAAAGACCAGATATCCAATTCATTAAGGAAAATACAACGCTTTGAATAGATTGTATATAAAGCATTTTTAGTTTTAGCTTCAATAAAAAATAAATATGGATATTCGATTACTGGTGCTACGAACTGGAGGCACAAAACTTCTAGCCGATTTTTACAGTTTACTTGGAATTCAATTTGAATATCACAAACATAACAATTCACCGTATCATTATTCGGCTACAATCGGGATAACTGTTCTTGAAATTTATCCATTGGCGAAAAACCAAATTGAAGCAGACAGGAACTTAAGGTTAGGTTTTGGTATAGAAAATTTTGATCAGGTGATGATAACGTTAAAAACATTACAAGTTGATTTTTCACAAGAACCAACCCAAACAGAATTTGATTTTATGGCAATAATCATTGATCCCGATGGCCGGAAAATTGAATTGTATAAAATTCAGTTAATCGCTCCCTTCTCTTCGTGTACTTTGTGGTTAAAAAAGCCACAGAAATACGGAAGCATTAAGATTAGCTTCGCTCAGCAATACGCGGTTCTCGTCCGCCTGGGGATAACCATCGCCTTCGATCTCTGCGCCCGTCATCTTAAATCTGCGGAGAAAAACCATAAGTTCCCCACAGATCACACAGATATCCGCAGATTTTTCTTTGTAAATTGCCAGTCTGAGCCTAGTCGCAGACTGCTAAACTTTGTGCCCTCTGCGCCTTTCTCTTTGCGTACTTTGCGGTTAAAACACGATTACTCTGTTAACTTCTTTTTAATCCCTTCAGTAAGCTTTTTCACTTTCATATAGCCTGCCAAAGAGCTATTCCTTTTATCGAAATCGATCACTAACCAACCCTTTTTGGCTTTAAGGTTAAATTTATCGCTGCCATTTAAGTTCACGAACAGATCAATATGCTGATCTAGTGGTAGTTCATTGTTTAAAGCACTGTCGAGGTATTTCTCCAATTTATCCGTTTTACTTTCGGCGTAATTTGCCTCAAATTTAAAGTCAGATTGGTTTTCTATCGTGCTTACCGATAAATGTCCTTCGCCACTATTGCAGCCAAAAATTAAAGCGACAACTAAAATTGCGATGCTGTAAAAGATATTTTTCATGTTTTTTTGTTAATTTTTAACTGTTTTTCATCCATCTGCTCCAGACCTCGGACCTCTGACTTTCCGACTACAGACTTCAGACTCACGACTCCAAACGCCCAACTCAAAACTCGAAACTACCCTCCCGCTCTGTTCTTAATATCATCGGCAGCTGTTTTCCGGTTTTGGTTCGACTTTAAATTCTGGTTACCAAAGCTATAACTGACATTGAACGAAGCCCTTCTACTAATGTAATTGTTCTGGACCCTTAAATTCACATTTTGATAATCCAATGTACCTTTCCAGTAATTGGTCTGGAAGATATCATCGACATTTAACCTAAGTTTTAAAGCTTTGTTCAAGAAACTTTTTTGTACGCCCATATTTAACGCGTTCTGATAAATAATGGTCCGTTCCAAACCACGTACCCGGGGAGAATTTAACCAGAAATTGGTTTCTAAAGTCCAGTTATCCGGCAAAGTGATGGAGCTGCTGATGTTAAAATTATATGATAATTTACTCAACATAAAAGGTGCACCTTCTAAGTTATCATCATTAAATTTATTGTAAAATAGGCTAAAATTGTTCTGCAGGTTCCACCATTTAGTAATGGCCAAAGGAAAATATAATCCGGCTGTATAATATTGTCCGCTGCCTATATTACCCTGTCCAACCGTAACAATCCTGGTGCTATCGTTTTGTGCAGTTTTACTGTCCAAAATGAGATCTTTTGTTTTTGAATAACCCAAAGAAAATGATAATCCACTTTTATAATTATAACTCACTTCGAAATTATTGGTAAACTGAGGCTTCAAATACGGATTGCCTTGTTGTATCGTGTAAGGATCCATGTAAAAATTAAAAGGATTTAACTGCTGGTAATTGGGGCGATCTATCCGCCTGCCATACGAATAACGCAAATTACTGCTCTCAGAAATTTTCTGACTAACAAAAACCGTTGGGAACAACGATAAATAATGCTGTTTTGCCACAGTATTATTGGTTACCGATATACCCGTAGATTGAGTGTACTCTGCCCGTAAACCTGCCTGAACTTGCCACTTGCCCATATCCTTTGATAAATTCGCATAAGCGGCGTTTACGTTTTCCTTATAAATAAAATTATTGCTCTGCCCTACAATATTCTGCCATTCGTTATTGAGAAATGCCGACGACAGAAAATCGTTATTGGTTTTAACATAAGTACTTTTCAGGCCGGTTTCCAGCTTGGTAGTTTTTGATAATGGCCAGGTAAAATCTGTTTTTGCCGCATAAATATCAATCGCTGTTTTACTATCATTTTTAATGATGGTATTGTTGTAAACCACCCCTTTCTCGTCGAAAAAATTGGTGTTAAAATTTTCCAGTCCCGAATAATCAAAACCAGAGAAATCAGCATCGAAATTTAAACTCGCACCTTCCTTTTTAAAATCGTGTCTGATATTAAAATTTATACTATAATTTTTGTTTGGCGTATTGGCATCAGAATACTGGATCAATGAATTGTTGCTTACTACACCAGCCTGAGTTTCATTTATAAATGTTTGAGAGAAATTATCCAGTTTCCGCGTACTGCTGCTGCCATCAAGCATAATCCCGATCGTAGTTTTTTCACTGGCATAATAATCTGCACCCACTTTTGCAGCCAGGCGCGATCCGGTATATATTTTTTGAAAGTTTTGATTAAATGCACTTTGCAAACCATTGGAATTGGTATTCCTGTATAAAAATAAATTAGAAAAATTGTTGTTTTTAGAGGCATTTGCATTGGTGTAAAAATTCCACTTTTCTACGCGGTGATTTAAATTGAAGTTAAGTTCCGATCCGTAAATATTGGTAGGCAGATTAGCCCTTATTGCATTACGATAGGTTGATGAAATGCTTCCATTTGTACCAAATGCCTTATTCTTTTTCAGTTTAATGTTGATAATTCCCGAATTACCCGCCGCATCATATTTGGCTGATGGATTGGTAATAATTTCAATGGTTGCAATCTGGCTACTGCTTAAGTTATTCAGATAAATAGTTAAATCAGCAGCTGATAAAAAATTGTTCTTCCCATCAATCATTACCGTTACACCTGATTTATTGTTCAATAAAACCCGTTCATTTTGCCTGTCAATCTGTACACCCGGCGCTTTTTCTAAAATTTCGAGTGCAGTACTGCCTGACGAAACAATACTGTTTTCCACATTCAGCACGGTTTTATCAATCTGGTGCTCAACAAAAGGTTTTCTACCTTGTACGCTCACTTCTTTCAATTGTTTGGTTAAGCTTTCGATGCTGATAACAGGTAATTTTAAATCTCCGTTAAGCGAAAAACGGTCGGTCTTTTTGCTTTTAAAACCGACGATCGAAACCGAAAGTATATAATCGCCACTTTTTAACTGGTCGATGTTAAACTCACCGTCTATATTGGTGGATACACTTTTGGCGACAGTGGTATCCGGATAATTCAGCACCCGGACAATGGCAAACGACACCGGGACAGTCTTTTCATCGACGATTTTCCCCGTCAGTTTATTTAATTTTTGGGCAAAAGAAGCCCCACACACCATCAGGCATGCAATTAGTGTAAATAATGTTTTCATGGTTTCTTCTTTTTAGGTAAGATCGTCATCTTGTCCGCGTCCGATCGTCATCTCGACTGGAACGTAGTGGAATGGAGAGATCTATCCCGATAGATTTCTCGACTCCGTTACACGCCGCTTGAAATAACGACCTATTTGACGTTTGAAAAGACAGGCTATTTTGAAATAATGCTGTTATTGTTCAGGTTCAATCCCCAATTCTTCTTTAACTTCCTTAATCCGGTTTGATACAGAATCCTGATAAATGGTATCCGTAAGTTTATTCTTTTGCAACAATTCTAAATCGTATAGTTCTTCTTTTAGCTTTTGTTTTTTTAAAGCTTCTTCTTTTAATTTGGCAACACATTTCAAACCATCATCGGTCATAATCCATGTACTGGAATCGTTATGATCATTTTCGCTGTCGTTACATTCCCACGTCCAGTAATTATTAACGTAACGGTAAGCATCCTGCTTTAAAATTAATCTGGTTCCCACCGGAATTTCAAGATTTAACCTTACTTCCTGGTTTCTCCAGATGGTACCCTTTCTCAATTGAAACCGCGGACTAAAAATCAGTTCAGAATCTTTCACTACATAATTGTAACTAATGTTCTGCGCATTTTGCAATGCACTTTGGAAGGTTTTGCCCTGCGATTCGTACTTCTGTGTTAAACGGCTAGTACCGGTTTCGCTTTTATTAATATCAATACGGATATGGTTCGGAGAAACAAATGGCCCGTCCTCAAAATCATCAACTACAATCTGGTGGCGGTTGTTCGCATCAATGTGGTAAGCCACACTATCTTCTTTACTGAAATATTTACTTTTATCGATATTGATGGTATAAACCGGATACGCTTTCAGGTCAGTGGTTTGTGTTAACTCTGCATGTTGTTTAAATTCTGATGAAATCTTGGCCGCCTGATAACCAGTTACCGCCACACCTGCCAGCCAGATAATCAACAGTGCGAAAGAAAATGTTTTATTGATGGCCTGTTTGTTAAAAGCAACCCTGATCGAGAATAACACCAAAGCTAAAACCGGCACAAAACATACAATAAATGCACCGAATACAATGATGCCCCTATTGCCTTCATTAACAATCGAGAAGGGAAAATATTCGTAAATACTGGCATCCCAAAATCCCTGGAAAGCGGCTATGCCGATAATCAAGGCCAGTAAAAAGAATATCCCGAGCACTACGATAAAACCTGCTATCACTTTAAAAATCACTTTTCCCGTGCCCGATATAAAACGCCCAAGCCACTCGAAAAATTCACCGATAAAAATGCCTATCCGTCCGAATATAGGCTGAGCATGTTTATTTACTTCATTTAAACGTTCCTTAACCGCCTGTAATTCTTCATCCAGATTTTTTTGGAAACCCTGAAGGTTTGCGGGTTCGCCTTTCATCTCCATTTTTTCTACCCTTGATTTTGCTTTCGGCATAATGATCCAAAGCAGGGCATATACCAATACGCCAAATCCACCAACAAAACTGATCAGCAATGTAGCCAACCTGATCCATTTTGGATCGGCATTTACATAATGCGCTATACCTGCACAAACACCTGCGACAACACGGTCATCCATATCCCGGTACAGTTTTTTCTCCGTATACTGGTATTGATAGGCATTGCTAATCACCGGTTGCTCTTCACTTTCTTCCGTCGTATCAAAATCCTGTACCCTGCCCATCTGTCCAATTACCGAATTTACATTGGCCGAATCTACCACCTGTTTTTTCTGCTCTTCCAATTGCTCGGTCAACAGTTCCGCAATCCGGTTTTCAATATCCGTTACAATTTCAAGGTCATCTGCATGATTGGCAAAATATTGTTTTACTTCGTTCAGGTAGGCCTTTAAGCGTTCGTAGGCACTTTCCTCAATGTGAATAATTGTGTTTCCTATATTGATAATGATAGTCTTTTCCATTTCCTTTTTTACTAATTATGAATTGGCTCCTTTTTGTGAAATACCTACAGCATAAGCCAGCTCCTGCCAGGTTTGATCTAATTGTGATAAAATGCCCCGACCATCTTCGGTTAAGGTATAATATTTACGCGGTGGGCCCGAGGTAGATTCTACCCAGTTATAGCTTAACAAACCGTTGTTTTTAAGCCTGGTTAATAGTGGATATAATGTACCCTCAACCACCAACAGTTTTGCCGACCTCAATTCGGCAATAATATCCGAAGCATAAATTTCGCCCCGAGAGATGATTGATAAAACACAGTATTCCAGAATTCCTTTCCGCATTTGCGTTTGCGTATTTTCTGCTATCATATAACAAAGATATATGTTTTATATACTACCATGCAATACATAGTACTAAAATAAATCAAAGTAAATTATTAAAACATTGATTATCAATCATATAATTTTAAATTAAATTCTGTTTTTTAGAAATAATTCTTTAAAAGGTAAAAATTTTGATGTTTTTTTTAGAAAAGCAAGGCCTTGTAATGCTTAGCTTCCTGCAGTCCTGCTATCACCTATAGTCCCGATTTAGATACCTTTTTAAATATAAAATATTCGGTAAAACCGGGAGCTATTTGGTTCTATCAGGTTTAGAATGGAGGGGGCTGGTATTACTATTTATGGGTGTTGGAATAATTCCATAACGGTCCTTTGTAAATAAACCCGACAGAGCGGGTAGCCCACAGTGAAACAAGGCATAACGAGGACTACAATCGATGGCGGGACTGCAGGCCCCTATGAAAAGCAGCACGCAAATTTTCAAAAATAATTAACAGATTTCTCCAAAGCCCTTTAAACTTCCGAAGTCTGCTATCACAAAAGCCCATTGCAGACTGCGGAAGTTGGCCATAGGGATTAAACACATAAATACGATAGATTTAATATATTTTAATAATTTTGCAAAGTCTTAACTTATTTTCATGAAGAAATCTATTGCCAGCATTGTTGCCGAGGCAAACGAAAGCGGCGAAGGAACGCTTAAAAGAACCTTAGGCCCCATCAACCTGATTTTAATTGGTGTTGGCCTGACACTTGGCGCCGGTTTATTTTCCATTACGGGTTTGGCAGCAGCCAATCATTCCGGCCCTGCGGTAACCCTATCATTTGTAATTGCCGCTTTAGGGTGCGGTTTTGCGGCACTTTGTTATGCAGAATTTGCCTCCATGATTCCCGTTGCAGGCAGTGCCTATACCTATTCTTATGCCACTATGGGCGAGCTTTTCGCCTGGATTATCGGCTGGGATCTGGTATTGGAATACTCTGTAGGTTGCGCTACAGTAGCCATTAGCTGGTCGCAGTATTTAACCCGGTTTTTGGCCAGCCTACACATTTATCTTCCCCCGCAATTAACCCTATCCCCTTTCGAAACCGCGAAACTGGCAGATGGTTCTGCTGTTCACGGCATCATTAACATCCCCGCAGCATTGGTTGTGGTATTGATGACGGCTATACTCATCCGCGGCACAAAAGGCTCGGCCATTGTAAATGGAATTATTGTATTTCTTAAAGTGGGCGTAGTGTTGGTTTTTATTGCTTTAGGCTGGCAGTATATCGATCCGGCAAATTATCATCCTTATATCCCCGAAAATACAGGAACATTTGGTCAGTTTGGATGGAGTGGTGTATTGCGCGGCGCAGGACTGGTATTTTTTGTGTTTATCGGTTTTGATGCCGTTGCCGCTTCAGCACAGGAAACCAAAAACCCAGCGAGGGATTTACCGATCGGTATTATTGGTTCATTGGTGGTTTGTACGGTTTTATTTGGATTGTTCGGTCACGTAATGACAGGCCTGGCCAATTACAAAGAATTTGCCAATAGCGGTGCACCGGTAGCCATAGCCATAGAAAAAACACCCTACGCCTGGTTAAGTCAGGCCATTATTTTAGCTATCCTGATTGGCTATACTTCAGTGATCCTGATCGATTTAATGGCACAATCGCGGATGTTCTATTCCATCAGTAAAGATGGATTATTACCAAAAATGTTCTCTGATGTACATGCAAAATTTAAAACACCATATAAATCGAACATTATCCTTTGTTTATTTATCGGTTTATTCGCTGCATTTGTGCCCATGAATGTGGTAGGCGAAATGACCAGTATCGGCACCTTACTGGCCTTTTTAATGGTTTGTGTAGGTATCCTCATTTTAAGAAAAACAAACCCTGAAGCTAAACGCCCATTTAGGGTCCCTTTAGTCCCATTAATCCCGATTTTAGGCATTTTAACCTGTATTGCGATGATGGTATTTTTACCCTGGGAAACCTGGTTAAGGCTTGCGGTTTGGCTGGCGATCGGATTAGCCATTTACTTTGGCTATGGTAAAAAGAACAGTAAATTAAACACTGTAGAAAAACAGGCTGAAAAGCGATAATAAAACATTGCTATACACATTGGGCAATCGGGTTGTTGGATTTTCCATACAGCCCGATTGCCCTTTTTCAATCATACGCTGTATTTACAACCGCATAAATATCAATTAATTAAGAAAAAATATAAGTTATCCACAATTTAACATTTTTCTAAATTTTTGGCTTGGGATTTGCCTTAACAAAATCGACCCTATTTAAACATTATCCCATGATTATTAAATTAGACACATCAGTTTTCAGACTTTCGAGGCATAAAGCTGAAACAGTAAAAAAAGTGGCAGCACCACTTACAAGAGACCAGTGGATCACGGCTGACAGAATTGTAATGGCAGCAATGTTTATTCTCACTATTATTGGTGCCATCTTATTTTAATTTCCGATGATTGATCAAAAATCTTCAGAAATTAACTCTTTATTGATCATCACTGCAGCCATGGTTCCAGCGGCTGTAACGATAGGCAATGACCTGAACAAGGTTGCGCAATCTCCTGCGGCATAAACGCCCATTGCAGTAGTTTGTTGCTGCTCATTTACTTTTATTGTTTTCAGATCTGTTAATTCGAATCCGAGCTGTTCACTAAAATTTACATGCTGCTCTATTTCAGGTTTAACGTAAATTGCTTTAAAGGCTATCTTTTCTCCGTTTTTAAAAACAATGTTTTCGAGCTGACCATTTTGTTGTTCCAGTTCAACAATCTCCTCTTCTAAAATGGCAATCGATTTAGATTTCAGCTTTTCGGCCTGTTCTACATTTAATTCTGATTTTCCATTGGTTAAAATGCTTAAATCTTTATTCCAAAGGTAAATGTTTTTAGCCATCTCAAAGGCATGATCACCGTTCATTAACAGGCCTACTTTTTCATTTTTTACTTCGTAGCCATGGCAATACGGGCAATGGATAGCAGAAATGGCCCAACACGCGGCCAATCCTTTAATACCGGGCAGCGTATCTTTTAAACCTGTGGCCAATAATATTTTGCGGGAAGTAAAATGCTGTCCATATTCTATGCCAACACGAAATCCACCTTCTATTGGTTTGGCCGAATCGGCTTTTGCGCTTAAAAATTTAACTGTTGGATATTTTAGCACTTCAGCTTTTGCTACTTTGGATATTTCGGCTGGCCGATCGCCATCATGCGTTAAAAAATTATGTGAATGAGGGGTTTGCCTGTTACAGGGTTCACCAGCATCGATTACCAGAACATTCCGGGTTGAACGGCCTAAAGTTAATGCGGCAGATAAGCCAGCATAACTACCTCCAATTATAATTACATCAAAATCCATATCCTTATCATTTGATACAAAGATCTGAATTCAAATAACAAACGCAACATTGATGCATTAATTGAATGTCATTTTATTTTTTGAAAATTACCGCCTTAATGAAGTTTCCATAATACAAACGGAGTTCTAAAACCTGATAATCTGCATTCAGAAAGTAAGGATTCATGTCGATCAGCTGATTGGCCTCTACAATTCCCAGTAATTTAAAAAAGCTGTACATCGATTTGAGCAACAGCCATTTCCACCAGTTCCCATTATTTTTGTTTAGCGAAAAATCGACTAAAAACCATAGACCATCTTTTTTTAATGATGCATTTAAAAGGTTAAATACTTTTGCGGCACGTTGCTCAGCAAAATTATCGAAAAGAAATGGTGTTAAAACCACATCAAATACGGTATCTGTGCTAAAATCCTCAATGCCCAGATTCACAAATTTAACCTGGTTGTTTTTAAATTCCCGTTTTTGAGAAAGTGCAATCATTTTAGCTGATATTTCTACATAAACAATTTTTAAGCCACTGGGATATATTTTGGTAATTTCTTCCAAAATCCATCCTGTTCCGCCACCCGCAATTAAAACGGAACTATCTTTTGGAATATACTGAAGTTGATTAACCTGTGCATTAACCTGCGATTTAAAAAATACCAAACGGCTTAAGGTATCGTAATGATTGGCTATTTTATCGTAGTTGTTGTTCATTTTTGGAGTAGTATCAAGTATTGAGATTCAAGTATCAAGATAAATTTCTCAAGCGTAAATATGCTTTGTTCTTTCTGCTTTAGCCTTTCCGCTTAATGAACAAACTGCATTCCTATCATCCCACATATTGCCTTAAACAAAATCAATCCATCAATTACCATCAGATAATAGAGGATATTTTTTCTCCTGTGCATAGAATAGGCCACGTAAATGGTTAATATAAACGGCAGAACATTAAATAAAACCTGCGGTATCCCGAAGCCTTTGTAACTGGCGAATATGCCCAGCGAAATTAAACCGATAATTAACAGCGGAATCAAAATATTAAAAATGGTTCTACGCAAACCATAACGCACCACAAAAGTGCGCAAGTGTTTATTCGCATCTGTAGGGTAATCTTTAATATCGAAAATGATTGCGTTTACAGTACAGAACATCCAGTTTTTAATAAACAGCCAGGTCCACAGCACGGAATCATGATAGCCTACCCCTGTTTCAATTTTAAGCATAATTAATGGCAGCACATTGGCACAACAGGCCCAAACAAAACCAATAACGAAGGCTTTAAACCACCCGGTATTGCGCAGATTGAATTTCAAGAAAGATTTAGGCAATAAACCGTAGTACAAACCTGCTGCAACAATGACAATTACTATAGCCACCCAATAACTGAGCGGAAGTGCCAGAATATGCTGAAAGTTTTGGTACAGCAGATTAATAGCCAACAGCATGCAAGAAATAAAAAGCACCGCCTGACTCCAATTGATAAATTTCCTATGCTTGAAATACCATTGATTACGGAGATTGGTGGTGGATGATGCAGTAGAAACTTTATTATAGGCATAGGTATAATAAATGGTTGGTGCCACAAATAATAACAGGTAATAATTGAGGGAGTTAAAAGGCAGCCTTAATTGCAGGGTGGCTTCGAGGGTAAGGGCTACTGCCAAAATTCCTACAAAGTAGTTTCCAAAGAAAATAAACCTGATTATTTTACCGAGCATTTACCGCTGTTTTTCGTCAGGCAATTTCGGATATATAATTGAATAAGGTAAATAATTATGAAGATTAAAATAATTACGAAGCTTAAAACCAAAAAAGAAAACAATTTTAATAATCTATCACATTAGTTCTTAAATTTATAATTCAAAAAAATAATTTCAATGGAAGATTCAAAAAACTCAACTTCAGGTACCGATACCATACCAAAGGTGACAGGAATTGGTGGTATTTTCTTTTTCTCGGATCATCCGAAGGAAACTAAAGACTGGTATGCTAAAAATTTAGGAGTCGAAATCAATGCATGGGGTGCTGTAAGTTTTGATTCCCGGAATATCAACAATCCTGACGAAGTGGAATCACTTCAATGGAGTCCATTTAAAAAAGGGGATGAATACTTTTCGCCTTCAAAAAAGGAATTTATGATTAATTACCGCGTTCAAAACCTTGAAGCGCTATTAGAAAAACTAAAAGAAAATGGTGTAACGATACTCGATGAAATTGCCACTTATGACTATGGAAAGTTTGTTCATATTATGGATGCAGAAGGTAATAAGATTGAGTTATGGGAACCTAAATAATTACTCTACTATCTTTGTCATCCTGAGCGCAGCGAAGAATCTTTACGAAATAAACTATCATCGTTTAAAATATTTTACGCTAATCTAACCCTTTTAGATATACTCCAAGGCAAGATAACTTTTAATTCAGATGAAAGATTCTTCACTGCGTTCAGAATGACAGCACAAAAAAAGCATTCCAGTTTCATGAAAGGCTTCGGTGGAAAATGATCCCGATTTCAATCGGGACGACCCTACTTAGCAAAAGACTGAGGTGCTATGACTCAGCCGATGAAATTAATTTTTCTATCATTATCCTACTTTTCCAGTTTTTGATCTGTCTTTCTTTAAGCCTGGCATCTCTTAGATTATCAAAAGCCTCAAACCAGACAATGCACCAATCTCCTGTGTGACCAGTAAATCCGGCATGGTTTGTATTATGCTTCTTTAATCTTTCGGTTAAATTAACGGTAGATCCGATGTAATATTTATTTCGGGTTTTCGAGTATAATATATAAGCGTAAAACATCTCTTTCAGGCTTATAGATCAGGGTTAAGTAAAACATCAGCCTTAATATTTTTAAGGTGACTCAGTATGGCTATTTTTGCATGATAATCTTTGGTAAATTCTAAAAAAGTGTTTTTAAAACTAAGAATTATAAAAGAGAATGCAACAAGTACAATTATTACGAACACATGAATAATAATATTCAATTCTAAAGAGTTGGTAGATGGGATTTTCTCAAAATATAAGTTAAAAAGTGGACCGATTAAAAAAGACAAAATAACCCCAAAGGCAAGATAACGTTTAACATGTACTTCAATAGTTTCCGTAAGTTCTATTATTAAGTAATCAATAAGAATGATACTGATTTTACCTTCTGAATTTTTAATTTTTGAAAAAATTTCATTCTTCATCATCAAGTTAAATGCATGCATATCAATTTTATTTTTACTATCGATAAGAAACTTTAAATCATCATCGGACTTCACTATTCTTATCCTTTCATGAGTTTGAATCTTTATTGAAATCCAGCCAAAAACAAAAGTTATTGTTAATAATATAATAACAATGGCAAGCTTATGAAGTATAAAAAATATATAAGAAAAAATTAAACCGAGCAATAATAGCATCAATGTAATTTTAGATAAGAATTTAATCCTCCTCTTATACTTTTTAACAATCCGATAGGTAAAAGTATTCTCCAATAATTCATTTATTAGCTCCATAGTAAATTGTTTTATTCCAGAATCTTATTTTTTGTGAAATTGCAATTAGAGTGAATTTATCAAAAATTCTTTAAAAGGTATTGATAGGCTTCGGTGGAAAATGATCCCGATTTCGATCGGGACGACCCTCGGCATAAAGGAGGTCACTAAACCAGCTGATTTAATTTCCCTAATAGCAAAAAAGCCTCTCTAAATTGAAAGGCTTTAAATGGTGGGAAATGATCCCGATTCCAATCGGGACGACCCTCGGCATAAAGGTGATCCCTAAACAGATGAGTTAATTTCACTAATAGCAAAAAAGCCTCTCAATAAA
>Ga0157371_10000242_pt1 | contig 78183 bp, 58 predicted proteins | sample C45metaG_FD_113462 | JGI IMG/M metagenome (GOLD analysis project Ga0157371, IMG submission 113462) | Corn rhizosphere microbial communities from Kellogg Biological Station, Michigan, USA - C4-5 metaG | ecosystem: Host-associated > Plants > Roots > Rhizosphere > Soil | place: USA: Michigan...
ATCTAACGTAGCATCTTTACTCACCACCTCAATGCGGCGGAATGCGTGCCATGTAAATCGCGGTTCCCAGGCTTCGTGAGTGCCACCTTTTAAAATGTATGTGTCTATCTGCCCGTAGTCATTACCCTCCTCGCTGATATACCTGATCTTGACGTGACTGCCGGCAGTACCTTTGACGTTAAGCGCAGCCCATCCGGCCACAGTTTCATTCAAATGATATTGGTAAATGGAGTCATTTACCTTCCCGTCAAACGCAGGCTTTAAACTTCGCACTACTTTGTCAAACGGTGCAGTTTGGGAATGTAATCCGCCTGTTGGAGCGCGTACTAAAATAGCAGCCTGCCAGTTGCTGTCATCATAACCTGGTTTATTCCAGCTGCCCAGGTCAAGGCGGGCATCGTAAGTCTCGCCTGTAAATATACCATCATGTTGTAATGGCCCGGTAGTGGCTTTCCAGGTGTTGTCAGAACGGATGGTTTGTTGTGTTCCATCGGCATAGGTTATTTCTAATTGAAAGATCAGCTTCGGGACATCGTACCACATGGTTCCTTCAACGGTCCGGTCGCGTTGGTTATACCAGCCATTGCCTAACACCATACCTATGGCGTTTTTGTTTTGGGCGATGTTTGCGGTGACATCAAAAGTGTTGTACAACACCCGTTGTGTAGACTGATCATCATACGGATACAGTAACTTTTTAAGAGGGCGTACATCATAATTGGTAACAGCGGGAGCCAACACCTGGTCGCCAACTTTTCTGCCGTTGATGTATAGTTCATAAAAACCCAATCCACATAGATAGACAGTTGCTTTTTTTATTTTTTTGCTGATGCTGAAGTCCTTGCGGAAATAGGGTGCAGGGTAGGTCACTGGTTCATTGGGATTTTCATCTATAGTTTGGCCAATCCATTTAGCTGTCCAATCGGCATCTGATAAACCCTTGCTCCATGAAGCTCCTGCGCTCCAGGCTGACGGCCGACCTTTTTCATCCCATATCATCACTTTCCAATATACTTTTTGCCTTGGTATTAATGCTTTCCCCCTATAAATAACCTGGGTTGAGTTGGATGAGTTAATTTTGCCCGTGCTCCAATAATCGCCTTTGTTTTGGGCCAGCAATGCCGGGCTACCGGCAACTATGATGCTATAAGCTTTTTGGCTGTTAGCTTTTTGTGATGATGCTAATTGCCAGCTTAATGCAGGGTGCTGCTCTTTAATAGCTATAGGATCACTCAGGTACTCACATTTTAAATTTTGAACGTTTACATCGCTGGTTTTTGTGGCCGGCGCTGATTGTTGATTTTGGGCTTTTATACCTATGGCAAACACGCAAAGTAAAGCAAGTGTCAGGCAGCTATTTTTTAGAAGCATCTTTATTTGTGGCTGAAATAATTGGTTATACAATGATACCTGCTGTTTTGAGCTTTTGCAACCCTAAGTGTCCTGCAGCTAAGATCGATTAGTATTTTAATAGAACAACAGACGCACAAAACCGTTACTTTTACAATAACCAAATCATTTACTTATGTTACCTATCAGACCGCATATCTGGTTCGACCAGCACACGGCCAACGAAGCCGCCGAGTTTTACACATCTTTATTGCCCAATTCAGCAATAACCGGATCTAATAAATTTGATATGGGTTCCGGCTATTGCGATGTGGTAGAGTTTACTCTTGCCGGGCAATCATTTATGGGTATCAGTTCGGGCCCGTCGTTGAAATTAACGCCTGCTATTTCGTTTATGATCAATTTCGATCCGTCGCGCAATGCAGATGCTGCCAAACGGATTGACGAAGTATGGAATAAACTCACCGATGGCGGAACTATCATGATGCCGCTCGATAGTTATCCATTTAGCGAACGTTATGGCTGGGTAAGCGATAAGTTTGGTGTATCCTGGCAGCTGATTCTGACCAATCCGACAGGCGAGGAGCGGCCGGTTATTGTATCATCTATGATGTTTACCGGCGATGTAGCCGGTAGGGCTGAAGAGGCTATCGATTTTTATACATCGATATTTAAAGATGGCCGGCGCGGCACCACAGCCCGTTATCCGGCCGGTGTGGCTCCCGACAAAGAAGGCACCCTCATGTTTGCTGATTTTTACATGGATAGTACCTGGATGGCTGCTATGGACAGCGCGTATCAGCATGGTTTTGGTTTTAACGATGCCTTATCGCTGTTAATTCCTTGCGAAACTCAGGAAGAAATAGATTATTACTGGTCTAAACTTACAGCCGGTGGACAGCCCGGACAATGTGGGTGGCTCAAAGATAAGTTTGGTGTATCATGGCAGGTAGCATCTGTTTTAATGATAGATGTATTGAAAAATGGCACCCGCCAGCAAATAGACAGCGTTCTTGCAGCTTTTATGCCAATGACGAAAATTGATCTGTCAAAACTGCAAAAAGCTTATCAAGGCGCATAATTGGTTTGGTGCGGTATTAATGATTAAGTAAACACAGCGTAAATAAATAAGAATATTGACCTTTCAGATAGGATTAGTGTGAATTCATAGGTAGTTTTGGGAAATAGTTCACCATGCTGCTAAATATCACTGGTTTATTTCAACGTATCAGCGGTTCCCCCAGGGATTTTCCTTTAACTATACGTATATTTCATTCAGTGCTCGTTATTTGTATGGCAGCGCTTATCTACAATATCCCGCTTAATATTGTAGTCGGCCTGCCCATTGTTGCGTTGGCCAGTGCAATTAGCTGTCTGCTTGCGTTCACTCTGTATTATTTGTCCAGGTATGGCGGTAAAACAACCATTGCGCGCCTTATTTTCTGTATCACCGGTACCGCGCTGTTTGTTATCAATTATTTTCTTAACTCGGGTATTGATGGTCCTACAGGTTTTTTTTTCGTGCTGATAATGGTCATTATAGTGGCGGTGGCGCCAGTTAATGAGTATTGGTACTGGGTTACCAGCAATATTATATTATTAATGGGTTTACATATTATTCAATATGTTCATCCCGAATGGGTGCCCTATACATATGCTACAAAAGGTGAACGGTATGTCGACATTTCGTCGGCTTACATAACTGTGGTGCTAATGGTATTGGCTTGCTTTTATATCATTCGGAAACGTTATGAGTCTGAAAGGTTAGAAGCCGAACAAAATGCAGCTAAATTAGAGCGCCTGGATGCTGAAAAGAATAAGCTTTTCTCTATCATTTCGCATGATTTACGGAGCCCGCTTGCCCACATTCAAAATTACCTGGAGATGTTAGTTGAATATGATCTTACCGATCAGGAAAGGAGCAGCATCAAAACTCAATTATTACACTCAACCCGCGGAACGCTGGATATGGTGAATAATGTGCTTTACTGGTCAAAAAATCAATTGGAAGGAGCAAAGGCGTCAAAACAAATGCTGGATGTGGCAGTTTTATTGCAACCACAAGTGGAGCTTTTCAGAAGCATAGCTGTTGGTAAGCAAATTGAGTTAGAAAGTATATTTATGCCAGATGTCTCTATTTGGGGTAATGCCGACATGGTGCAGCTAATTGTTCGTAACTTATTGAACAATGCGGTAAAGTTTACTGCACCTGGTGGTAACGTACGTATAAGCGCCACTTCAAGTGCGGGTGTCTGTTTACTGGTAGTGAAAGATAGCGGCGATGGCAATCCTGTAAACCTAAGTGAAGAAAGTTTTCAATTTAGTACAACCACATCAAGGGGCACAGCCAATGAAACCGGCGTTGGCCTTGGCTTGGCGTTATGTCGCGAATATACAGCACAGCTTGGCGGCCGAATTTGGTTTAGTAATGATCAGGTAAGCGGGGTAACCTTCTTCATAGAATTGCCCTCAGCTAAGTCCGCATTAATTCAAAAAACTGTAGAATAATGCCATCTTCCATTGCTATCGCTATTATCTAATAAATTCTATTTTTTTCGGTATGATAAATAGTAATTGCATCTACACATTTGGGTTTTTCGTCGATTAAAAGTGGTGATCTGTCTATACTTAAAAAAAATTATTATCCAAATGTGTACGTTAGCATTATCAAGTCAAAGATATTGACTCTGTGATAAGGTTTAGGTCTGCCTCCGTTACGTGTAACGGAGGCTTTTTTATGTGCAAAAATTCTGCTGAATTGAAACCTTAAACCAAAATTAATGACTAAGAATTAGCCGTCCAACGTCACTAAACGTTAAATTGTCGAAGATGATGGTCAATGTGTTTATAATCCATTTTACCGGCTTGTTCGGTAGTTAACTTTCCGAAAAACGGATGCATAAAACCTGATGACTCGCGGCCGTTATGCTCGGCGAGCAAATTAAGCCATTCTTTTTTGGCTGTTTCCACATCGCCATCGTCGTTTACTTTGAAAGAAGGTACAGTTGGCAAGTTGCGCTTTGCGGGTTCGTCCTTCATCATATCTTTCAACGCAAATTTTCCCACGATCTTTCCAAGCAAAGACTGTTTATACTGCGTTTTGCCTAATATCATATCCTCCCATTTTGAGCAATGCTTTATCATCTGATAAACCGTCATTTTACCCCATTGTGGAGTGCTGTTCGCATTGAGCTTGTTAATTCTTGGTATCAGCTCAGCTCTGGTTCGTTCGTCAAATATGTTTTTCATGGCTTTAATTCTATTAATAAAAAAAAGCGTATGATTTAATCATACGCTTTTCAGTAGCTTTATTTTTGTTTCAGCGCCTTCTCTACAGCTTTTACAGCAAGTGGCTCCATTATTTTATAACCCGCCAGGGTTGGATGTATACCGTCTTTCGCCAATTCGGGGGATAGGCCCCGATCAGCATTTGCCATTGGAGTGAAATAATCCAAATAAACGATATTGTTTTTAGCGGCATAATCTTTTAACAGATCATTCAGTTCTTTTACTTTATCTTTTGGGTCGATGGTTGGTCTCCATGGGAAGGCGGCAGCCGGTAATACCGATGAAATTATCACTTTGATCTTATTTGCATGAGCCAACTCTGCCATAGAAACAATATTGCCAAATATATCACTCATTTTTTCGGGGCCGTTGTTTTCGGCGATATCATTGATGCCGGCTAAAATAACTACGGCAGCAGGTTTCAGATTGATCACGTCCTGACGAAACCTAACCAGCATCTGACCGGTGGTTTGGCCGCTTATTCCGCGGTCGATGTAATTATTGCCTTTAAAAAAGGTGGAGTCATTGTTCACCCAGAAATCAGTGATCGAGTCGCCCATATAAACAACACGTTTTTCGCCTTTTGAGGGTTCAGGCAGCGCCGCATTAGCTTTCTCATAGCGGTGAATGTTTGGCCAGTCTTTATTCTGCGCCATCGCAGAAGTCGACATTAACAGCAGTGCAGGTATAATTAGTTTGGTTTTCATGCAGGCAATTTAAGTAATAATTTTTAAGATATGCAAAACGCTGCCACCCATTGCTTTGCGCATCTTTGTAGTCTTTTGATGTTTGCAGGTTCACAATAAGTTTATCCAATTGGGTATAAATGAGTAGTTTTAGCGGTTTAAAAGATGGAACTGAGAACCGTAAATGTCACCCGATATGTCACTCCGTTGCGCGAGGGCGGCTCATTGCCTGCTATCGCCGAAGCGGACGACGAATTTCTGTACGTGTTGAAATTTCGTGGAGCTGGGCAAGGTGTGAAAGCGCTGATTGCCGAGCTAATTGGCGGCGAACTGGCACGAGCCTTAGGATTAAAGGTGCCGGAGCTGGTATTTGCCAGCCTGGATGAAGCCTTTGGCCGCACCGAGCCCGATGAAGAAATACAGGACCTGCTTAAAGCCAGCGTAGGGCTTAACCTTGCGCTGCATTATCTTTCGGGGGCTATTACTTTTGATCCGGCGGTTACTAAGATAGACAGTAAGCTGGCCTCACAGATTGTTTGGTTGGACTGCCTGCTAACTAACGTCGACCGTACGCCGCGTAATACCAATATGTTGATGTGGCACAATGAATTATGGTTGATAGATCACGGCGCGGCTTTGTATTTTCATCACTCATGGACAAACTGGAAAGAACAAGCTGTTCGTCCGTTTGTACAAGTAAAAGATCATGTTTTGATTGGTGCGGCTACTGAATTGGATGTGGTTGATGCCGAATTTAAAGTCATCATCAACGAAAAATTAATAAGAGATATCACTGCGCTGATCCCGGACGAATGGTTGGGAGAAGATGCCGAATCGGCAGCGGAGCGGCGTGAAGTATATGTGCAGTTTTTGTTGCTGCGCACAGCATCATCAGAAAACTTTATAAATGAAGCAAAAAATGCCAGGGAAAAACGTTTTTGAATACGCAGTAGTTCGCGTTGTACCCAGGGTTGAGCGCGAGGAGTTTATGAATGTCGGAGTGGTACTGTATTGCAAGAAACTCAAATTTTTGCGAGCCATTATTACGGTGAATGAACAGCGCATTTGCTGTTTTACCAATCATGACGAGGCTCAGAATATCAAAGCCAATCTTAAAGCATTCGAGTTGATATGTCAGGGCAGTCCCGAGGGCGGCCCGATAGCCCAATTGGACGAAGCCTCGCGTTTCAGGTGGTTAACTGCTACACGCAGCACAGTGGTGCAAGCTTCAAAAGTGCATCCGGGTTTAAGCGAAGATCCGCAGCAAACCCTGAAAAAATTGCATGAGCAGTTGGTGCTGTGATAAATTAGGAAGCTGAAAATTTTTTGTCATTCTGAGCATAGCGAAGAATCTTGTACGCTTTGTTAACCGCTTTATAAGATTCTTCGCTACGCTCAGAATGACACGGTGGAGAAATAATTACTTCGCCATTTTAATCTTTATCACCAGTTTTTTTACCTTATCATATCCATCTACGTGGATACCCGGTCTGTGTGAGTTTTGCGGGAAGAAAACAAATACGGTGCTTGGATCCTCAATATAATAATCGCCTTTTACACTGTTTACGTCGTAGTTTTCAACGTCTTTTGCTGGGTCATAAGGGTGAGTTACTTTGGCATTCGCCGGATTCATTACGCCGGTTTTTTCGCGTCCGCTTATAACCAAATGAAGGTCCAAATAGTTATGATGTGCTTCCCAGCCTGTTTTATCCAGTTCTTTTGTCGGGCCGTCAGTTACAGTTGCAAAAACATTATCGCCATCAATAGCATGTTTACCTACCGATAGCGTATCAAGGTTGGTGTTGGTGATGAAAGCAAATGCCTCATCCCAATATTTTTTATTAGCTTGGTATTGCTTGGCAAACTCTACATTATCCAGTCCGGGATAAAGTTTTAGTTTAAATCCGTTTCGCCACTCGCCTTTTTTAACCCAGGCTTTGGCTGCGCTTTCGCTCATTTGGGCTGAAGCGGACGTCGCTATAAAACAAACAATAGCTAAAACTGCAATGCTGATCTTGCTCAATATTTTCATAATAGTAAAATTTAACGCACTTAATAACGGCGCGGTTTCAATTGGTTGTACATTCAATATTACAAGTATTTGTGCAGAAATGAATAGATTAACGCGAAAAAAAGCGTCCCTGCATCGTTTGCATAAAAATATACTGGCATGAGCGTTTTTTATTTAGCGATAAATTGTAAAATTGCCATTGTAACCAAAAAACTCTAAAATTTACTTTGAAATCTATCCATGCCGTCCATCCTGAGGACTTCAAATCCTATCAAACTAATCAAATACGTGAGCGTTTTTTGTTAGACGATATTGTGAACGCCGGTGAAATCAATTTTGTGTATACACATTATGACAGAATGATCGTTGGCGGAGCCAGTCCATTAGATAAAAAGCTTGAGCTATCTAACTATCCCAACTTAAAAGCCGACTACTTTTTACAGCGTCGCGAAATGGGCATCATTAATGTAGCCGGCGATGGTGAGGTAACTGTGGATGGAAAAGTATACCAGGTTAATAAGCTGGATTGCCTATATATAGGTAAAGACGCGCAAAGCGTACAATTTGCCAGTGTAAACAGCAGTAAGCCCGCAGTTTTTTATATACTGTCTTGTCCGGCGCACGCTACGCATCCGACAGTAAAAATGAGCCATGCTGAAGCTGTTAAAGTAAACGCGGGCGATTCATCGACAGCCAATAAAAGAACTATCAATAAATACATCCATACCGAGGGCATACAAAGCTGCCAACTGGTAATGGGTTTAACCATTTTGGCCGAAGGCAGTGTGTGGAACACCATGCCCGCCCACGTGCACGACCGTCGTATGGAGGCTTATTTTTATTTCGATGTACCTGATGGCCAGCGGATATTCCATTATATGGGCGAGGGGGATGAGACGCGCCATATCATCATGAAAAATTATGATGCCGTGGTATCTCCACCATGGAGCATACATTCTGGCAGTGGTACAGCTAATTACAGCTTCATTTGGGGTATGGCGGGCGAAAACCTGGACTATACCGATATGGACCTGCTTAACATTACTGATTTAAAATAATATATATAATTGTGGAAAATAACTTCTCATTAAAAGATAAAGTCATCGTAGTTACCGGTGGTACCGGCATTTTAGGAAAATCGTTTGTTGAAGGCATCGCTGCTGCCGGTGGTACCGTCGGCATTTTGGGCCGCAACCAGCAAGTGGCCGAAGAGCGTGCCGCTGCTATCAATGCAAACGGAGGCAAAGCTATAGCTTTAATTGCTGATGCTTTAGATGAAAATGCGCTTATCGCCGCTAAAGACAAAGTTCTGGCTGCTTATGGTAAAATTGATGGCCTGGTAAACGCAGCAGGAGGTAATATGCCTGAAGGTGTTTTGATGCCAGATCAGGATATCTTTAAAATGAATATGGCCGGTATGCGCAAAGTGTTGGAGCTTAATCTTTGGGGTACACTTGTTCCTACGCAAATATTTGGTGAAGCCATGGTGCAGACAGCCGGCCGGGGAAGCATTGTAAATATTTCATCTATGAACTCAAAACGCGCCGTAACACGGGTGTTGGGTTACAACATGGGTAAAGCTGCTATGGACTGCTACAACCAATGGTTCGCTGTTGAGCTGGCTAATCGTTATGGTGATGCTATCCGCATGAATGCTTTGGCTCCGGGCTTTTTCCTGACTGAGCAGAACCGTAATTTGTTAACCAAGCCCGAAGGCGGTTATACCGACAGGGGCGAGCGTGTTATCCGCAATACGCCGTTTAAACGTTTTGGCGATCCTGATGAGTTGATTGGCGCCTTGGTTTGGTTATTAAGCGATGCCTCAAAATTTGTAACCGGCTCGATGATCACTGTAGACGGTGGATTTTCAATTTTTAGTGGCGTTTAATACTTATCGCTAATTATATATCCCTATATTGTACCGGCTTAAAGCCAAACCATTTTATAAACAATTATGACTGAAACCAAAGTAGGCAATTACCGCTGGGTAATTTGTGCCTTAATTTTTTTCGCTACTACCATTAATTATCTTGATAGGGCCGTAATAAGCCTGTTGAAATCAAATCTTTCGGATGAGTTTAAGTGGAGCGATGGCGATTATGCAAATATTGAGATAGCTTTTAAAATGGCTTACGCGGTTGGTTTACTCGGAGCAGGTCGGGTTATTGATAAGGCCGGTACAAAGGCGGGTTATTTTTTAGCTACTTTGTTCTGGAGTTTGTCTGCCATGGCTCATGCCTTTGTAACCGGTACTTTAGGGTTTATTGGAGTTCGGTCAGCATTGGGTTTAAGTGAAGGCGGGAATTTTCCGGCTGCTATCAAAGCAACAGCCGAATGGTTTCCAAAAAAAGAAAGAGCTTTAGCTACGGGCATATTTAATTCAGGTACCAATATCGGCGCTATTATGGCGCCGTTAACTGTTCCTTTCATAGCTGCGGCCTGGGGCTGGAAAATGGCATTTATTATTACCGGTGCAACAGGTTTGATTTGGTTGGTGTTTTGGTATTTATTTTATCAAAGCCCGTCAAAGCATAAGTTTATCAGCAAAGCTGAGTTAGACTATATCAATAGCGATGATAATAAAGTTGAAGATATTCCGGTTGTCGAGCAAAAAAGAATATCGTGGGGAAAGCTATTAAAATACAGACAAACATGGGCATTCGTTATCGGTAAGTTTTTAACCGACCCGATATGGTGGTTCTATCTGTTTTGGTTGCCCGACTTTTTGGAGCGCCAATATGGTTTAAAAGGTACTGAAATTGCTTTGCCAGTTGCGGTGGTTTACGCTATATCAACTATTGGCAGTGTTTATGGCGGATGGTTGCCCATGAGTTTTATAAAAAACAATTGGTCGGTATTTAAAGCCCGCAAAACCTCGATGCTGATATACGCCTTTTTTGTTATACCTATTGTATTTGTGCAGATATTAGGTGGTATAAACATGTGGCTGGCTGTTATAGTTATAGGCATTGCGGCAGCAGCACACCAGGCCTGGAGCGCAAATATTTTTACCACGGTGTCAGATATGTTCCCCAAAAACTCCGTTGGCTCAGTTACGGGTATTGGTGGTATGTTTGGGGCATTAGGCGGGGTATTGTTCTCATTCCTTGTTCAAAAGAAACTGTTTGCTTATTACGGCCCGGTAGCTAATGGAGGGATAGGCACAATTGATATTGCTTATTATATTATGTTTTTTGTTTGTGGTGGTGCATACCTTTTAGCCTGGGTTATAATGCATTTCCTGACAAAGAAGATGAAAACTGTTGAACTGTAAATAATACATCAGGAATTAATTATCTTTATGGCATAGCGCTTTGGCGCTATGCTGGTTTAAAGCTATCCTTGTAATAATCTTTCAGTCTACTATGAATAAATTACTTGTTTGCGCGTCTATATTCCTATTAAAAATTGTGCCTTGCAGCTACGCACAAACTGTAACGCTTGATACGTATTTTAACCACGAGACGCATAAAACCAAAAAGGGTATAGAACGCTTTCATTATTTATGGAACGAAGCAGAAAACTCCGGTTTTAGTATTTGGGGCGATATTTTTAAAAGCGAAGGTTTTACGCTCGACACTTTAGGCAATGCGCCTACCGTTCAAAATCTGCAAAAATCATCGGTTTACATCATTGTCGACCCGGATACAAAAAAAGAAACTGCTAATCCGAATTACGTAAATGAGCAAGACGCCAATCAGGTAGCTCAATGGGTAAAAGCAGGAGGTGTGTTGGTTTTAATGGCTAACGACAGTGCTAATGTCGAACTAAATCATTTTAATACATTAGCTGCCAAATTCGGTCTGCATTTTAACAGCGATCTGCAAAATCATGTTATCGACGATAAACATTTTCCTGACGGCGTAGGTTTACCTGTTGATAAAGCTATATTCCCTTCGGCCCCTAAAATGTTTTTGAAAGATGTTTGCAGTATTAGTATCAATAGGGCAAATGCTAAAGGCGTTATCAAGTCGGCCGATGGTAAATCAAATATTGCGGTGATTGTGAAATACGGGAAAGGAACGGTATTTGCCGTTGGCGATCCATGGTTGTATAACGAATATGTAAATGGTCGCCTGCCTGCAGATTATCAGAACGATATCGCAGCAAAAGAATTGACAACCTGGCTGAAAAAGCAAGTAAAAAGATAATCAATCATAAACCAAAACTTAAAACATGAAATTAAAATTAATTACGGGCCTGCTACCTGCGGTGCTTATTGTTGCTGCATGTAACTCGTCGTCAACAAAATCATCAGCTGACACTGCTAAGCAAGATTCAACAGCCAAAACAGACACTTCAAAAAAGGCCACATCCTTTTATGTAATCAAAAATAAAAATAATGTAAAAGCGGTATTCACCAATTATGGGGCGCGTATTGTAAGCTTGAATGTTCCTGATAAAAAAGGAAACATGATTGACGTAGTTACCGGTTTTAAAACTGTTGATGAATTCAGAAAATCAACCGAGCCTTATTTTGGTGCTACCATCGGCCGATATGGAAATCGCATCGCTAAGGGCAAATTTATGCTGGATGGTAAACAAGTTACTTTAACCGTTAATAATGGCCCTAACACACTGCATGGCGGTAAAACAGGCTTCCAGGGCGTAGTTTGGGATGCTAAACAGGTTGATGATCATACTATCGAGTTTACTTACCTGTCGAAAGACATGGAAGGTGGTTTCCCGGGTAACCTAAACGTGAAAGTTACTTATAGCCTTAACGACCAAAACGAGCTGCATATGGATTATGAAGCTACTACTGATAAGACCACTGTTTGTAACCTTACCAACCATGCATTTTTTAACCTGAACGGCGAAGGTAGTGGCACAATCTTAAATCACGTTGTACAGATCAATGCCGACAAATATACTCCGGTTGATTCGACTTTGATACCAACAGGTAAATTAGAGCCCGTTGCAGGCACACCGTTTGATTTTAACAAACCGACTGCCATTGGCGCGCGCATTAACGACAAAAATGAGCAATTAAAAAACGGTAAAGGTTATGATCATAACTTTGTATTGTCAGGTACTGCCCCCGGCAAATTTGCCCATGCAGCAACCGTAACCGGCGATAAAAGCGGCGTAGTTATGGATGTTTATACTCAGGAGCCGGGCTTACAGTTTTATAGCGGTAATTTTATGCAGGGCAAAAATACTTTTAAAAGTGGAGCTAAAGATGATTTCAGAACTGCCTTTGCTATGGAAACACAGCACTTCCCTGACTCTCCAAATGAGCCTTCATTCCCAACCACTACTTTAAAACCCGGCCAGACTTATAAAACATCTTCATATTATAAGTTTTCAGTTAAAAAGTAATTAGGTTAAAATACCATAAAGCAGAAAGCCTGCCCCGATAAACGGAGCAGGCTTTCTGCTTTATATAGATGCGATGAGATATGAAACAATCTATATAAGGATACTTATTGACCTTGAGAAGCCTTGAGAACCAGACTTCCTCAAAAGAACTTTTATGACGCGCACTGATCCACACGCGAGTGTGTATCACTTTGGATCAGTTGGATCAGTATGAATTAATAATAAGTTGGTAATGAGTTATTTAATAAATTGACTCGCGGAAAGTGGATCACTTTGGATCACCATTTTCTAACTTTTAGGTCATTTTTTGGATCACTTCTTTTGATGACGTAAAACAGCGATAAAATAAAAAGCCCTTGAACATTATACTGTCCAGGGCTTTTATGATTGAGTTTAAAATATCGCTTAGTAAATGAAACTACCGTCGCCGCGGCGCTGCATGGTTTTGCCATTATGTTTTGGCCGGCCGCCCCATTTTTGCAGGTTCAGGCGTAGGCCTACAAGGAAGTAACGGCTGTTAGTGTTTGATAATGTACTGATCTGGCCGCCAGGCATAGGCTGTTGTAAAATGAAATTGTTTTGATGAAGTACGTCGAATACATCGAAAGTAAACACCAGGTTTCTTTTCTCCAAAAACTCTTTCTGGAAGCCCATATTAATTACAAACGGATTTGTACTGTTTTTTACACCGGTCACGAAGTTTTTGCTTGCGCTATAATTGATCTGGTAGGTTTGAAAGAAGTACATCTTACCGTCAATAGCCAATCTGGTGGTTGAGTATTGGGTAGCAAATGCGTTTTGAATAGAGCTAAAGCCACGTGTAAGTGTATAACCTACGTAAGGGTTTACCTCGATATTGTCGTTTGGATTGATTCTTGGCCCAAAGCGGTTATTGAACGACCAGTTGGTAGTATGGAACAGCAAATTGTTTTGCTCGGCTGTTTCATAGTTGTAATTTACGCTACCATTTAAAGATAAGTTATATCTTCTGTCGTCTAACTGTTTGGATATGCTGTAACCGGTACCCCAGGCATATGAGCCATCCATATTAAGGTAGTGTACCTCGGTAAAATAGTTTTTAGGATCAGTCGGGATTCTTAGGCGTAAGTTATTGGTAGTAATTTTATGCGTATACAAATTAAGATACCCGTTCACGCTGATATTAAATCTTGAGTTGGCCAGATAATTATTATAAGATCCGTTGATTGAATGGTTGAATCCCGGATCAAGGTTTGGATTACCAACTATTACATATAACGGATTTGTTCGATCTGTAAATGGCTGAATCTGACTAAAGTCAGGGTCGATATTGGCACCATTGTAGTTCAATTGAAAACGTTGTGTACGCGACCATGAATAAGAGAAGCGAAAGGCAGGTATAACCTTGAAACTGTGGCGTGATGTTGACACGTTTTCAAAATTGTTCTTATCAACCTTGGTTCCGTCCAAATTATAGTTTATAGCCGTAACCCCAATTGACATATTAACTTTCTTGCTATCAAGGCGGTAGTTGGCCGTATATCTTGATTGAGTAATAGAGAAATTATAAATGTTACCTAACTCTGGTCTTGGTATAAGATTGCCCAGGGTATCAACTTCTGTTTGCGTTGAGATGGCTGAATTTTTCGATCTTGACCAACTGCTGCTAAACTCTAATAACGATATCAAGCTTAAAGGCTCAGTATAGGTAGCAGAACCAGAAAGAGATGTGTTTTGGTTGTGTCTGTTTACCAATAAATGAATGGTGGAGTCTTCTGCGGGTAAATGGGTGTTTAAAGTACTATCTGCATAATAGCGATAGTATTTATTGGTATTACTATTTGATTCGCTGGTATTCTGCGATGCGCCTAAATTAACCGATATATTTCTCTTTGGTTTTTTGAACAAGTGGACATAAAGCGCGCTGGTTCCCATATTTTTGCTATCACTGGTATTGCTGCTTACACCACCGCTGCGTACATGACGAAAGTTGGTTTGCCCTGAATTATTGCTGTAATCATCAATTTCATTGCGTTCATAGTCATTTGAACTGGATGAATTTGATATACCGAAAGATGGGTTTACCTGGATAAAGTTTAAGCTATCAGCTTGTATATCAACTTGAAAGTGTCCATTCTGACCATCGCTCCGGCTTGAATTACTACCGTGTTGGTCAAAATACTGAGGCCCTCCAAATAAGCTATCTGTTTTTGCTGTAACAAAGTTACCAAATTGATGATTTATAGAGCTGTTGTTGCTGTACCAATAGCCATAGCTGGTATTCACTTGTACTTTTTTGCTCCATTGATCACGATAACTGAAAGAAGGTGAGCCGCTATTGGTGGTACCCGGATTACCGCCACCAATACCGTCAACCGTACTTTTAGCATTACCAATTAAACTTATTACCTGGTTACCATCTATGCGCTGAACAGATACCGAGGTATTATAACGTCCGTTGTTACCTGCCTGGTCAGTAGTTCGACCGGTTATACCGACAGATCTGTCGGGTTTGGTAGTAATATTCAGGATCTTTTCAGGCAGGCCGGTTTTAATACCGGTACGTGCAGCCTGCTCACCATAGTCGTCAACAATCTGTATTTTTTCAACAATATCAGCCGGAAGGTTTTTAATGGCTTGTTTAAGGTTACCGCCTGCAAACTCTTTGCCGTTAAGTTTTGCACGCACAACGTTTTCGCCCTGGTGAACCAAAGATCCGTCAGAACCAACTTCCATGCCCTCCATTTTTTTAAGCAATTCATCAACAGTTGAGTTTGCTCTTACTTTATAATCAGAAGCACGATACTCAACTGTATCTGTTTTGTAGGTTACACTTGGCGTACCGTTAATTTTTACCTCATTAAGTTGGTTTGTAGCGTCTTTTAAGGTGATCGGATCCAAAACGATCTTTTTGGCTATGTCGCTGTTTAAATATTTTTTGATAAATGTGGTCGAACCAATGCTGGAAACCGTTAAGCTAAATGTAGCCAGCTTTACGTCCTTGAAAACAAATACACCATCTTCGTTAGTAGCTGTTTTAATGGTGTCTTTTGCAGATTTTAAGGTTACCAAAGCGCCAGGCATAATTTCACCTTTCTCATCTTTTACCACACCACTTACCTCGCGCGACGGCAGGGGCGGAGGTAATGGTTTAGTCTGGGCTAATAGTTTGCCGTAAAAAGGTAATATAAGTGTGATAAGAACTAAAAGTTTCTTCATTGTTGCTCTATAGAATATAAGGTTATTTTATCAGTCGATATTGGGGTATTATGGTTTAGCCAAAGTGTATTTACCCCAAAAATCTGTAGGCGTAAGTAAATCCTGGTAGTCGATATTTACACCGCCGCTGCTACTACGTCCGCCCCGGCCGCCGCCGCCGCGGCCACCACGACCACTGCCAAAGCCACCTCCGTTTGGTAAAGGCAAGCCGTTTAGTACTATATGGTAAGCAAACTCTTTAGGTTGATCAGTCGCTAACCCAAGCGCTTTAAGCGGGATAGCTATTTCGCACATAATGGCATCTTTGTCGTCATAACCAACTGCCGATTTAATACCGTATTCATTATAGATCGAAATTAAGGTATCGGTAATTTCTTTGAAGCCTGTAACTTTGATCTCTTTCGCTGCGTCAATGAACTGTTTATGTGCTTCGGCTGTCATTTCTTTTCTGGCAGAATCACTTAAAGTTGTTCTGTCAACTCCGTAACGACGACCGACACGGCCGCCGGCTCTGCCAACCACCGGGTAAGTTAAATTGAATGCATTTTCATCTTTTTTCTTGTCGGTAGTGTTGATGATAAGGTTGATACCACCTGCCTGAATCTTGGCAATGTTAGTGGCATCGTTTGATTTGGCTATCAGGTAAAGATATTTATCGTCATTAGCCAAAGTATAAAACAGTTTAACCGACTTGTTGAAGGCTTGAAAGTTATCGTTCCAATCAGACAATTTACCGTCTATTTTAACACCAGCCGGCGCTGTAAAGCTGCCTTCCTGAACGGTTTTTAATTTTTCTTGTGCGTGAAGCTTGGTAAGCCCCAAAACTGCAAAAAATGATAAGAATGCAATCTTTTTCATAATATTTCCCTTTAATGAGGATTGATTGACTGCGAAATTACATCGAAGTTTAATCACTATGGTATATGTCATATAAATGTTGCTTAACAGGCAGATGGCTTGTTAAGCAAATGTTTGTTTTAACTGGTATATACATGTTAATTGAAATTTATCTGTTTGATTTAGAGGTCGACACGAAAAAAAGTGCAAATATTTTTTAAAAAGATTTGCAACAACGTTTTTAAACACTACTTTTGCATTCCCTTTCGGGATGTAGCGTAGCCCGGTATCGCGCCACATTTGGGATGTGGAGGCCGCAGGTTCGAATCCTGCCATCCCGACGAACCGGTGATTTTTCGGAATCCTTAACCCTGTAAATGTCTCATTTACAGGGTTTTTTGTTTTATTCAAATCCTTTCCAGTACATACTATTCCTTGCTTTATGCGAACAAAGAGGTGAACAGATTTCGTTTTTTAGATTTGTTCACCAGAAAGGGTTTAACTAACTGATGTACAGTAAATTACATCATTTAAATTTAGACTTAAAAAGACGCATTTAGATCACTTTTTTGCCTTTCCGGTGAACAGTTTTGGCTATAACAGTTCAAAACAATTCATTAATTATCTAAAATCTGGAAAAATGAGATCAACAAACACATTCGGAATTCACTTTGTACTAAGGGAAAACCGTGGAAAAAACGGCCTATCGGCCATTTACATGCGCATCGTGGTCAACAAGAGCCGCTCCGAAGTAGCGCTAAAGCGACAGGTCGCTTCCACCGACTGGAACGACGCAAGAGGTCAGGCAAAACCCAAAAATGACGAATTACGCCAGTTAAACAGCCACCTGGAACAACTCCGGGGTATGATGGCCGGTCACTACCAGGAACTACAATTAAAGAAAAAAGTGATCACCGCCGAGGTGCTCAAAAACCTTTTTGCCGGTGTTAAAGATTCGGAGCATACTTTACATACCATAATTGAATATCACAACACAAATATGAAAGACGTGCTGGCCCGTGGCACGATGAAAAACTACTATACTACTGCCGGATATTTAAAGGAGTTTGTGAAGAAGGAATTCAGGCGCTCAGATATCTATCTCTCAGAACTTGATTACAGTTTCATAAGTAAATTGGAATATTTCCTGAGAAGGCGGCAGCCTGAAGATCATCAGAAGAAACTCGAAAATAATGGCGTCATGAAACATCTGGAACGCTTTCACAAGATCATACGCCTGGCTGTCAAAATGGGCTGGCTGGAAAAAGATCCCTTTTCGATGTTTCAATTAAAGTTCAATAAAACAGAGCGAGGTTATCTTACGACCGCAGAGTTAAATAAAATTGAAAATAAGAAGCTGACCATAAATCGAATGGCTTATGTGCGCGATTTGTTCGTTTTAAGTTGTTATACAGGTTTGGCCTATATAGATGTCATGGAACTGACTTCTGAAAATCTGGTACAAGGGATTGATGATAGTCCATGGATTAAAACCACCCGCGAGAAAACAAGGGTTGCTGTAAATGTGCCGTTGCTGCCACAGGCTGCCAAAATTATTCAGCGTTACAAAACGCACCCAAAAGCAATTGCTGAAGGAACGCTTCTGCCACACATCTCCAATCAAAAGTTAAATAGCTATTTAAAGGAAGTAGCCGACCTGTGCGGCATTAATAAGACATTGACCTACCATGTCGCCCGCCACACATTCGCAACAGCTGTAACGCTTTCTAACGGTGTCCCTATTGAAACCGTAAGTAAGATGCTCGGTCATACCACAATCAGAACCACACAGATCTACGCAAAAGTAGTAGAACGTAAAGTAAGCGACGATATGAACTTGTTGCGTGACAAACTCGCGTTGACAGAAGCGCGTCCGGCAAAACGTAAGTCTGTTACAAAAGGGAACTTAAAAAAGGCAAGCTAATGAAACAGACAATTATAATGGACCTTCAATCGACTATCATTAGAAGGGTGGCTTGCGGAGAAAAATCAATCCTTTTGTTTCAGAACAACTGCTGCTATGTTTGGCAGTTCTTTCCAGCAAGAATTTGAACTACGGCAATTTTATATTGCCTTTCCAATTGTGAACGCGGTGCGTTCACAATTTAGCTTTTTAATTAATTTCCAATAGATCCAGACTTGAAGTCATACTTCGTGACTTCAAGTTTTAAAATAACGACAAACTCATTGAGGTCACAGTTTCCGCCTCATAAACAATAAAACTATGGATATGACGAATTTAAATGACCAAGCAATCGCAGACAAAATTTATTATATAAGAGGTCAGAAGGTTATGCTGGATAGCGACCTGGCTGAACTATATGAAATACCTACCGGACAACTTAACCGGGCAGTAAAACGGAACATTAAAAGATTTCCGGACGATTTCATGTTTCAGCTGACAAATGAAGAGTTTAAAAACTTGATATTCCAAATTGGCACATCAAGTTGGGGTGGTACAAGAAAAGCGCCCTATGTATTTACTGAACAGGGTGTTTCGATGTTGTCAGGAGTTTTGTACAGTGATCGGGCGATTGCAGTTAACATTCAAATTATGCGAATTTTCACGCGGGTTCGCCAAATGCTGATGGATAACACCGAATTGCGCTTAGAAATTGAAAAAATTAAAAACAAGCTTAACAATCAGGATAAAAATATGGAGATCGTGTTTCGATACTTAGACGAACTATTGGAAGCAAAACATAATCCTCAACCGAGGCGACGTATTGGTTTTAAATCAGATGACATTTAACGGTTGTAACAGCGCTCCTCATTCAGTTAGTCAAGTTATCAATCTAAATTCAATTCTCTCAGCAATGCTGAGAGAATTGAATCAACAAACAACTATCAATTATGCTGGTTTTTGAAAATATTAAAAGATATTTGATTTAGATGAGTGCCAAAGAAGTGCTACATATTATAACCAATGAAGAAATAGAACGGATAAAGGCTCTGGGTTTTGAAACAACCGGCAGCACAGTTCCGTTTGTGGAATTTCTTAATGAGTACTTTCCAGGCTTTCGTATCGGCGAGTATCTGGCCGCTTTAGAAAACTTGCTTGGTTCGCTGACTCAGGTTAGGATAACTAAAGAGTTGTCTTTTCATGAAAGCCCCCCACCCATGCTGATCATTCAATATTATTCTGGTGATTGTGAAGACGATCAGACTGGTTTGGCCTTTTCTCAGGCTTTTACACGTCACGGAAACGAAATTGTCGCGGAATTAGATTATTTGAGGATACCAGAGTCGGCAAGGAAAAAAGGCCTATCGAAAAAAGTCCTTAATCTAAACTTGCAACAATATGAAGCAATGGGCGTTGCTAAGATCAAATTGGAGGCTGCACTTTCCAACGGAGGACTGGTTTGGGCGAAAGCATTTTTTTCCGCTACGGAGCCGGAAGAAGTGAAAACAATATTAATCAAAGCGGAAAATAAATTAACAGCAGAACAGTTTAAATTCGTTGAAAGGGTGTATGATAATTATTATAACCAAAACCCAGACGGCAAGGCTTTCCCAATGAACAAATGGAGTCAGCTTGCCGGAATGGATCAAATTTTGCAGGGAAGTCGTTGGCACGGTGAACTTGATTTGAATAATTCAGATATTCTAACTAAATTTAAGAATTATGTTGCTTGACAGAAAGAAATTCAGTGGTTTCGGGGACATCGATCATGATCTTATTCAAAGTTCAGAAAAAGAACTATTGCATAAGTGTATGGTAGCGGAGCAAAGTATTTCAGATGGTGACTTTTCTGTGGATGAAGCTTTGGAGGCTTATGGACTTTCTAAAGAACAATATGATAGCTATGTCGCCAAAAAATCAAAATCCTTTATTTTTCTGAGCCTTTCTGGAAATAAGGAAACTTACGCAACTATTAAGACATCATTCGCTGTTCCTCATGTAATAGATATTTATATTGAAATGTTGGACAGTTCGTTTGATGATCAATTGCACTTTATTTTGAAAGACCGGATCGGCAGGATAAAATCTGAACTTGAAGGCATTTCCAGCGACGTAAAGAAATTAAAGACAAAGGCTTAACTGTCGAAAGCCGTGATCGGCAGTCACAGATAGGAAAAGAAATTTTTTATAGTTCAGAAGAGTGTATATGACCACCTCAAAAAAACACATCAAACGAAAGTATACCGGAAATGTTACCATTAGCAATGATGTAAAAGATCACTCTAATGATCCTTTTGTACTTAAAAAGGTAGAAGAAGCAAAAGCTGTTGTAAGTAAACTAACCTTTTCGGAAATTAAAAAATAATTAATTTCAAAAGCATATGGTAGGCTGGGATTTCCCGGCCTTTTTTATTTAATAGTTTGCTATAAAATTACGACTCTAAGTTTTATATTTATGAGTATTGTTAGAAGTCATTCTAGAAATGAAATATAACTTACTATATTTCACACAGATAATAAAGCACAGCTAAAGGCTTAATCACCATAAGACGAATGAAAGATCTATTTAAGTGGTCACTTCCACTTAATCAAAGTGAAATAAAAAAAATTTGGAAAGAAGGGATACTGACAGTTGACACTAATGTTCTGCTCGATTTATATAGATACCATTTCAATACACGTCAGGCTTTATTGGCATCTCTCAATAAATTTAAAGGCAGAGCATGGATATCTTATCAAGTCGCAGATGAATTTTTTAGAAATCGTAGTGGCGTTATAATATCCTCAAAAGGTGCTTTTAGCGATGCCGAAAAAATAATATTTGAGTTAAATAAGGCTATTGAGGAACCACTTAGAAAACTGAAGAGTAGTCGCATTATTCCAGATGAATTGGAAGAAAAACTCGAAATTGGAATTAAATTAGCTGTTGATGAAGCTAAGTCATCAATTGAAAAAATTCGAAAAGAATACCCGGATTATAAAAAACAAGATCCAATTTTACAGAGCATTAGTGGCTTATTTGAATCAAAAGTAGGTTTGCCATTTGAAAAAGAAAAGCTTGCCGAAGTGCTAAAGGAAGCTAAATATAGGAAAGACAATAAAATCCCTCCTGGCTTTAAAGACGCTGGCAAAGATGGCGAAAAGCCTTATGGTGACTATATTATGTGGCGTCAAATCCTAGATTACGTAAAGGAATCCAAAAGACCTTTAATATTTGTAACCTCGGAGCAAAAAGAGGACTGGTGGGAGAAAGTGCAGGGTGAAACTATTGGACCGTTGTACGAGTTACTTAAAGAATTTAATAAAGAAACCGACCAGCGGTTTTTGCTATATTCCACTTACAGATTTTTGGAGTTTTCTGATAAGAGCTCCGGTAAAGAAGCGAATTTCGATGCGTTAGAGGAGATTCGCAATGTGGTTAAACAACGTGAAAAACCGCTTATTAAAATACTTGATCAAACTGCGAAAATAGGTGAAACAGAATCCGCGTCTGGCACTGTAAGAATAAAGTTATTAGAACCAGCATACATGTTTACATGTAGTGGTCGTTTTGTCCCAAAATTGAAAAGTGTGCCTACACTTGCCGTACAACTTATTAATTACCCGCCGGAAACTCCAAAACATATCACTAGAATAGGAACGGGAACTACTTTCGATTTTAACATTCACTTAAAGTCTAGTGAACCCAAAGCCATGTTGCCAATGGGCGAATATGTTTTTGAATATTCTGAGATATAATTATGACGCTACCACTATAGAATAAGGATCATAGAAACTGAGAAATATAGAATTCTGCATTCTATTACGCAGAATGCAAATAAAAATAAATTACATCCACTTTAGGTCATAATAAACAATTGTGCCAACTGAATGGAAATTACAAACTATAAATTGCGAATTCTTGATCTCGCCCAAAGATGGCGGACGAATTCACTAAATGCGGCTGAAATAAATGAACTGCAAAACTGGTTCAGGTCATTGGAAGACCAAAGTTTAGGAATTCCCGTAGAAATGTCAGTGGATCTGATTGAAAAACGTATTCATGAAATGTTTGAAAGTGGATCAAAACGGCTAGACAAAAAGGCGGGCCACCTTATCCTTTTAAATAATTATTATTTACCCCTCAATTCATTCTTTTCCTTTTCTGCTTGTAAAAGACGTTCAAGCAGTGCAACCTTTTCATCATACAATTCAATTATCTTTTCGATAGGATTAAATGTGCATTGATAATTAATTGAGGTTGAATTATCATGATAGCTATTCCCAATTATATTAAATACGGCTTCTTCGCTAAAGTTCTTTATTGCTTCGGGCGAAACACCTAAAACTTTTGCAATTCTATTCAACGCATCTTCCTCAATTTCCGCGTTCTGCTCGATTTTAGATACAGCTTGTTGACTGATACCTAATTCCATAGCCAAAGTTTCCTGCTTGATACCTTTCAGTTCGCGAATCTTGCTGATCTTTCTGCCGATATGTAAAGTTGGTTCTGCCATAATTCAAAAGTAGTATTTAGGGTAAATGTACAAAACAACCAATGATTTGTAAAATACAATTTGGTATGGTTCGCTACGGCATTGACTTGTTATTCTTTTGTGTCGCCGGTCAATACGGGCCGGGCTAACATGATCGCCATGAAAATCCATTCTATTAACACGTCCGATTTTTATCCACGGTATATTAACGAACAGGAAATGAACGATCCGTCAGGGGTGATGAGGGATTTCTTTTCCGTGGACTGGCTGCCGGGACACCTTGATAATTTGCAGCGATGGCGTAAATATGTAATAGAAGATACTTACTACGAAGATAAAAACAGCGGGCCGGTAAGCTTATTATTTACGCACAAATTAACCATGCGCCTGATCGAGGCGATGTATATCCTGAACCTGTCAAAAACGGCTAAACAAAGCCTGAATAAAATTCACCTGAATTTTAAAGCCCAATTACAACTGGAACAGTTACAGTGGATGGATTATCCTACGCATCTTTCAGAAGAAGAATGCATCAATCCATACCTTGCTATAAAGCATTTCTTTAAACCATATACAATCGATCAATATCGTGAGTTTTTGAATGAATGGTTAGAAACGGCCTTTTCAGCCGATCCCGCCAATGAAACGTTGCAAACTTGCGACATCATTTACGTTTATGAAAACCTGCAAAAAATCTATGAGGCGGCATGGATTATCAGGCAACGGGAAATTGAACCGACTATTGTAAAAACCTTGAATGCAGAAGAACCTGCCGCAGAGGTTGTCCAGGCGCAAACGTCTAAACTATCATTGGTTCAACTGAATTGTGCTTTAAATGATACGCTGACCACAGCGGAAAAACTGGGCTTAAATGAGTTGGTTAAAACGATATTGGGCAGTATTCCTTTTGTCCAACTCATTGTTCATCTGGGCACGCATCCAAACCCCGAATCTTATTATTTATTAATAATTACAGACGAGAAAGACAAGGCATTTGAACATGATCTTGTCCATCAGATAGAAAATATCTGTAAACCGCTAATAAAAGTTTGCGCTGTCGTTCATAAATCCGATGCTTTTATCAGGGGAATTAACGAGGGCAGCCGTTTCTTCTATAACGCCTTAACTAAATGTACAGTAGCCTACAAATGTATCGATTTCGTAGTGCCGGAATTGCAGGCTTTAGACCATGCGCGTATCCTGGCACAAAATGAAGCGGTCTGGAAACGTTGGGGCAGACAGGGAAAAGAATTCTTAGATACGGCGTTAAACTGCTATGACGACGGTAACTACAATTTGTCCTTATTTTTAATGCATCAGTCCGTGGAAAGTACATTGAGTGCTATTATCCGTATCAGTTTAGGTTACCGGCTCGCTATTCATAATCTGGACAGGATGTTGCGGATCAGCTTGATTTTTACGAATGAACTGAAAAATGTATTTGATGCGGATGCTGATGATGTCCGGCTGTTTGAACTTTTGCAAAATGCCTATTCAGCCGCAAGGTACAGGGACGATTTTAGTCCCGGTCAGGAAATGGTGAACGCTTTAACCGATAAAGTCGCTAAGTTGTTTATTACTGCCGAAGCGATCTGTGATCAGGTAATGAAAACATACGTTTTATGATTAGTAAGTAATTGGTTTTAATAGATTCCGGTATGATTATGCTGATGGCGGTGCCTTCGGCCCTGGCACTACGCTATATCTGCCTTGCAGGCAGGATGCCGCTGCGTTCCCTACCGCAACTCCGGCATTTTTGCTGCGCCGCAAAAGCCTCTGGTTCCGGGACAAAAACGGTTGCCCGTATTTGTCTGACACGCTTAGGGACTGCTTTAATGTGGACACAAGAGCTGTTTTCAAAGAAAACGGACAAAAGCGGCGTCAATTTCGGTCAGTCCTCGCGTACGAACGCATAATGTCCTCCGCTGCGCTACGGCCACCCTTCGGGACTTATAGTTCTCCCGCTCCGCCTTACGACCGCTCTTTTGACTTTCTTTTTTACCGTTTTTTCTTTTGAAAAATAGGTATCCGGGAGGGTCGCACAGGTGAAATGGAAGGGGATGAATATTTAGCAACATTTAAGAATTAAGGACATGCAACCATTGAAAATGCTGAACAATGTGCAGAAAGCAAGGCTTTTGCACAGCTTATTGACCAACGAGATACCGGAATTTTTAGGGTATCTGAATGAATTCACCGAAACAGTTTTGAATGACAAGGAACATATCGCCGCCGGATGGAAAGACCAGTTGTTTGAGGTGGAGCTATGGTTTGAACTGGCAGCCGAGGCGCAGCGGGTAATAGCGAAATATCCTAAAGACCTGTACAAAAGTTCTGCTGTATTTGCCGACCAGTTATTCGGCGGTTTCATGGCTATGTTTACCGCGCATGCTTTGGTGCAATACACCACGCATGGAAAACATATCGACCCGAAATTTAAACCGGCTGTGGAACTGTTTTTCGGTTGATTTTCGAAATGGAGAGAATTGCGTAATTGCTGTAAACCGGCTACCAGGCGAATTTTAAATTCGCCCGGCGGGCCGGCATCGCCGGCCCCGGAAACGCCCCGTGTTTGCAGCCTGATTTCAGGAGTGGTACAAAGCACGGGGCGGGTTTGTCTATGACAAAAGCAATAACCGGAGATGTAAATTTTTTTGGCATTTCAAGCCGGATATTGACAGATGACAGGATTTGCCGTAATACTATAATTGTAGAGAACTGTATTTATAGATGTCTATACGTTTAGTAATCTATAATATTAGCTTACTATAATTGTAGCAAGTTAGCTTTATAGAAATATAGTAATCTATAAGTATAGCATAATATCAATCTATAATGCTATAAGTCGAGCCCCTGATTATAGAATTCTAAATTTATACAATATTGGCAGGCTTATGTAGAATTCTATGATTATAGCATGCGGCTACGTGTAAATCTTAAAACCGGATCGGATAACTCGGTCAAAAAACAAACTGGAAAATACTTTGGTGAAGATTAACATTTACCAGCGAAATTAAATTGAAAATGCAGGAGCATCTTATTGATTTTCTTTTATCGTTTCAAAGCGTTTAAAGGCTTTTGAAGGAGAACGCGACCACTTACTGAAATTTGTCAATACCTGGCCAATTAACGCGTAGGGCAACCAAAAGATCGAAAGGCAGTGAACAATAATAACGATGTTAATGCACTTATAGCTGAGTTAGACTGCCCGCTTCGCAGCAGTCAGCAAGATGTACAATTGTGTCACAATTGAATCTTGCGGCTCCGCCGAAAATAAAACGCACCTGCGTTTGGCACACCCGCCAAAGTCGGTTGGCGTTGAGGTAAAAATCCTCCGAAGTCGGATTTTTTTTAAAGGTGAAACATAACTTATAACAACAAAGATAGTGTGCCAAAAGACAGGAGTATAAGCCCTAGATTACCATCCAAAATAGTGAAGCTTTTTCACAACTATATTACTTAACATCATCTGATCAAATTTTGAGGCACATTTACAGAAAGGGCGGCGTTCGTTGATAATGTTCAGTTTTCCTTTATTCAGTTTACTGCATAGCCATCGCGAACCTCATCCGGGATGTTTTTCCGCGATCTGTTTTTTGTATTTCAGGTTGACTTAGGTATAGATTTGGGTGGCTATAATCAATAGCTAATGATCCCACATTAAAAGAATTATTCACCGAAGCAGGTTGTGCAGACTTATTGTATTTGAAAGGATTAACTCCAATTCTCCAGACTGATGTAAAGGTAAAGAACCCCGATGCGTCATTGCGCTATCTTGAAAATAGTCCTTTCATGCAGCGAAGATAATTGTCCAGTTGAAACTCATCCTGTAATCACCTATCCATCCGTTTTCTTAATGAAAAATAAGTACCCACCGTTCCGGCTATGCTTACCAGCTTAGAATATAGATCTTCCCGGATTAATAATTCCCCACCAATTAATTTAGGTATCTCGTCCGTAAGCCTATCTGATCCTCCCGTTGCAATATAGTCAGACCTCCAACTGCAAAACTTGAGGCCAATATTTCCATCACTATCAACAGCATACAAACCCTCCGAAAAAGACTGTATAGAAAGTTTTAATTCCGTTACAACTTTGGGATGCAGCCATATTAGATGGTGATCTTCTAAGTTGTCATCTTCTTTCATTAAGTATACCATTGGAGTTTCTTCTTCAAAAGGGGCGCTGCCTGCGAACATTGAATCTAATGGCAAACTCTCTCCAGCAAATGGAAATCTATTCCTTGTATCGGCAGTAAATTGAACCGCCGCAAATAATTTATAGTACTCGAACTTATGGTACTGTATTTCAAATAATTCCAGCTCATAATGTCCCAATCTTACCCAACCATGATCCGTTTTTGGTTCATTCCTCATCATAGGTTCGTTCATTTCTGAAGGCTTTACCAAATGACTGTTTCTCGCACAAATCGATTGCGTGCAGGCAACTATCCCTTTAAGGGCAAGTTTTGCGTCGTTGATCAGGTCGGTCCGTGCGATATCCTTATAAAGTTCATCATACAGATGAGTATTGATAGATTCCAGGATATGATCGGCGAAATAAATATTATCCATGTTCATCCTGTAAACTGCATTCCCAAAAACTTCAAGTAGCTCCTGATCGATAACATCGATCTTGAAATTTGCTTTCGTTTTTTCAAAAGCACTTTTCAGATCAATAAAGTAGTATTGTAAACGGTCATGCCTGGAGTTCCTGTACATAAAAAACTCGAATTCATTCTCATTCATGGTTGGATAGCGCAGTGGCTGAGGCATAAGGATCAAATTTCTCGGACTAAGATGGAGCATGTCCTCAATCAAAGCGTCGATTAAGAAATATCGGGTAGGATAAATCTGACGAAGTGATGTTTGGAAATGTTGAGCGAAGCCGGTATGCACCTTGTCGTATTCATAAATTAGCTGTAATATGGTCACTTGGATCGCCCGCTTAAAATTTTCCCAATGGCTGAAAAACCATAAAAGCGGTTTGATCAGCTTATTTGCATCATGATAAAGTACCTGCGCGAGCCCTGCTAAAGTCCATTGATAACGTTCAGTAGACCCAATCCGGAACCGGGTAATCAGCAGGCACAACAGTAGTTCATTCTGATCGAGATCCATTGGCAGTGAAAGCAATTGAACCCAATCAACAGGTTCGGTATCCGGCAAGCGCAGTGCCATGCTTTCATATAGGTTTGACCACGCACTTATAAGCGTTCGCTTATCTACTTTTGCATCTGTTAAGGCGTTAAATAGGTTTCCGCCAAGCGTCTGCGGGTAACCTTTTTCAAGCATAAGCGCCAGTTTATCCCGAAGCACGCTGAACGACTCATCCGGATCGATCTTGTTTGCCTTTACAAAGGCCTCTTTGTTAACGAGCGAGTTATAATAATCATCCCTTTGATGGACGAACCTGCATACCTGGTAATAAATTTCCATAGCGCCGCCATCCGAAAAAACGTTTTCCAATTTGGCAAAATCATTTTGCGGACGGTAGCGATTGACGAAAAAACTGTCAATCAGCGGTTGGTAAACTTCTGGATCGTTTCTGAATTGAGTGAAAACCAAGGTGAATGACTGTAAATCCCTGTCATCCAGGCTTTGGTTCCGGATATAATCCGCGATCTCATCCGGATTCATTTCACCGAACTCCTTTCTCGACCTGTATGCTGCTAACAATGTCGCAGTCGAAGGTGGGTCGCTTTTGCCGGAAGGCTTTTGCATTAGTGGCCTTCTATCAATTCTTTCTTCTGTATCGAGTTGGTTTACCAAACCAAGGGCCTTTTCGACCTGGTCTGCATTTATATGGTTACGGACCGCAACCTTTAACTTTTCCATAACCGTACCAAGATACCGGGTTGCATTGAACGGATCAGTTTCTTGGAGTTGGTTTATCAGTTCGAGGCTGTAATTTAAAAACTTAAAAGACGACAAAACGGGAAAGGTTCGGGTGAGCAGAAGTTCAGTTATCACATCTGACTTTCCATTCAAAGAGACCAAGAGACTTTCCAAGCTACGTTCATGCCGCCAGTCAATTCTTACGTTTACCAGCCGGTTAATTAGGTAGATCATACTAAGCCTAAGATCTATGGCTAAAAATTTTTCAAACCAGTTGATTGGGAAATAAGCGGTTTCCTTGCCATCAGTATGTGCGACGACAGAATACACTAATGGCAAAAGATTTTTAAGCTGCTGCAAACCCAAATCCTGGTCAATTTTACTTACACTTTCAATAGATTCAAGCAGGTCTTCTAAGGCCATATCCTTACGGAACGTGTAACCAAGGCTGAACGTCAAACCTTCATTCAGGTGTTCCTCGGCCTTATTTTTATCCTGGCCCGCGTATAAGATCGCTAAATGATAATGATAACCGGCAATATAACTGTGGAGGTGGCGCTTCTTGGCCTCATCCAGTAGTTCTTCAAGCTTGTCGGTAATGTAGGCCCTGTTGTCATCATTGATATGTTCTGTCAACAGATCAAACAGCTTGTCGGTAGGTAAAGGGCCACCAAGACTTCCTCGCAAATTCGTAGTTGTTTCATCACTTACCTTGATAAGTGCGTCTATTACTCCGGGCCAGATTGATTGGTCTGAAATCAAATGCAGTCCGTTTTCAAATGAAGCGTGCAGCCATTCCCGTATGGAATAAAGATCGCAAGTTCGTGGCTCCCCCTTAAATGGCTCTGTATCATAAGTGAGCTGTTTAAACAACTCCAACAGTTGTTGTTGGTCTGGTTTGTCGGAACTCGCAAGACGGGCGATGCCAATATTATATTTGATCCAGTTATAAAACCAGTTGATGTTACGTAAACTGTCAATGTGCAATTTGAAAACGGTTTCATTTGCCGATGTCAGGTAATCAGTAAATAGGCTTAATGCGGTGATCTCCCTTCGGCTCAAATGATTTATATCCAGTATCTCCTGGCGTAAATTCAAAACCTGTAAGTCTGAAAGGTCAGGTTGGTGCTCAGGATTTAGCAGCCCTTTGACGAAATCAGATTTATCAATCAACTCCTTTACAAACGCCGATCCTGAAAATTTGCCAAGTACATCCTGAAAGGTATCACGGAAATTTAAATTCTCGTCATTGGCAAGTTGCTCTGCGATCCTTATGAGTTTTTCTTCATTTTCGTCCTCTAAATGGTGGCGGATAATCATTCTGAACATTTCAGGCGTGGTATCCACTTCTTTATTCCGGTAGAAATCAAGATAGGTCTGCCAAGGTGCTGCCACCCGAAACTCAACACATAGTTGGCAGGCCTGTAGCCCAAGATCAAGCCCAAGCGTCGGAAGCCCATCATAAACCAGATAATCTGCCACGGCCTGAAAGCCCTGCAAGTGCCCGACAGCTCTCAGGTAGGCAATCAAACTTTCATCAAATGCATCACCGGCCGAACTAATTACCTTGTTTAACTCTGATACTAAAAATATCAGCGGTACATCGCCAATTTCCAGTACTGCTTTTGTTATATAGGTTATATTGTTACTTATTATTTGCCAATGATTTCCATGGTAAGCAGATCGCAAAATGAAATCAATTTTGGCAAAAGGGATCAGTTTTTCTTTTGAACCCGTTTCATAAACGTATTGAAAATAATAACGATAACTTTTTTGATGTGTAAAAACCCCCTTATCTTCCAGCCATTGAATGATTGGTGTATATATAGTATGCTCTATAGAAATGTTATTGGAGATCAGTTGGTCGATTATGAACCGCCGAAAGCTTTCATGATAGATGCTGTAGCCATTTTGTGATACGTTGAGTTTGATTACAGGCAGTAATGCCGTAATAGCTTCATCAACGAAGTCGCCTTCATGGGTTATCTCCTTAAGTTCTTCGATTGATACCATAAAACTCAGCCCGCTTAAGATTCGGGGAACCTGTTCCCGCAACGTACTTCGGTTTAACAGATAATGGTAGTAACTGGTTAGCCCAGTATTGTAAACTGGGATCTGATCCAAATGGGTAATATCGACCCGTTCCAGTCGGCCAATTTCCTCTGTAATGTAGCGGAGGTATAGCGGATTGCCCGCTACCTTGATATCAAGATACTCCGATAAAAGTGTGCCCGCATTTAACTCGACATCGGTGATATTCACCTTTTTCAGATAATTGCGGATATCTGTAATAGACCATTTTGGTATTGTTACCGGAGTGAAACCCGACAAGGCGGCGAGATCCTCGATTGGCTGTGAAACGGCAAGTATCTTAACATAGGACGATGGTTGCAGTTTGTTAATGGCACCAAAAATATCAATCTCTGTTTTTCGAATCTCCTTGCTCAAATTCCGGAACTGATAAATGCGTTCTATATGGTCCAAGCCGTCGATTACAAGTATTGTTTCATCTTTGATTTCGGACAGCAGTAAATTGAGTTCTTCAAGGTCACTGGCATAAAACCTCCGCTTGAATCTTTTAAAATCCGGGAATAACTCCAAGATCTCGTTAATAAGATTTGCATAAAAGACATCGACCAGGATGCGTTCTTTTTGGAACTGATCGTTGAGGTCTGTATAACAAAGGTGTCTGATCAAATGCGTTTCAGTATGCTCAATATATTTTTTGAAATTTTCAATCAACCACGACTTGCCCATGCCAGGCTCTCCGATCAAGGCAACACGTTGATCGGTTCGTAAATCCGCGAGCAGTGAATCATAGATCGAAATAGTTTCTATTTTCTGCGATTCATTGATCGGAAAAAATTGCTGAATGGCACCATAGTCAGTTTTGATGCCGAAATAGCTATAGATGTCGAACGTCGAAAGACTGTCGCCGGTACTTCGATTTTTTCTGACTTTCGCGAGCAATGCTAAAGCAAACTCTTCCTTTCTCCAATGATTGTTTGGGAAATAACCGATACCCAGATCATCTATACACTCCAGGACAAGTTTTTCAAGTGGGCCTGGGCTATAGATATCCTCGCTAAACTTCGGTAGTTCAAGTTCGATGGTGAGGTATCTGACGAACTCCTCGAACCGGACGCGGTCAAGATTTTGAGCATTGAATTTACGCCATGAAGACGGAGGATTTCCGTTTTTTGGCCAAAATTTATCGAGGTCAATCTGGAATACACGGGTATTGAAATTTTTGAAAGAGCTTTCTTTAAAGACCTCTACCAACAAGTCTTTTAAATCAGCACCCGGTACATTCCAGGCCAGGCATAGACGAACATAGGTAATCCGATGATTGCTGGCCGTCCACGAGTTAAACAGATTGAATAGTGCTAGCTGATAAACCCCATCATGGGCGAGATCGTCTTTGGTTAACGTATGATCATTGGTATCATTGCTGTATTTAATTTGCTTTTTATAAACAGCATCCGGATGATAGAGGGTAAAGTCATCAAATTTATCCTCCTTGTATTCCTTTAAATCAATATTAAAATCTGATACCTTTTGATTGGTCAGGTCTTCGAGGATGAAGTAGCTGCACAGAAGATCCTGATAGCTATAACCTTGATGCGCGTCTCCTAATGCCATCTTATTTACTGAAATAAGTTAATATTCGGATAAAAGATTCTATTGTTAGAACTTGTAGCGATGCGGCTTGTCCTTTTGGTTGGAACTTGATTATTGCGCCGTGATCAGGAGCCTTTTCAATTTTGATTATTTCTTCAGTCAATATCTTTACCGGCCCTTCAGCAGTGGCCACTGTAATCTGAGGATTAAAATGCGTTCCCATTATTTAAATTTTTAAATGTCAACCTTTTAAATCCAGTTCCACTAGTGCAGAATGATCAATGCTATATTGCATCAATTATCTAAGAAAGGTTTATAAGTATGTCAAATATATTATTTAAAAGCATACTTTAAGAGTAGCCACTACTGAGACAACAAAGTGATGAATCATTCAGCTTAAATAGTCTGTTTCAGAAAAAAAACTCAACGTTCAATTAAGCGGTTTCCTAAAATAGGGGTGGTTGATTTGCCACTCACCATCAGGCATGTGTGCTGTCAGTGTCTGAAATTTATAAGCCCTATCGATAAAATCTGCCAGATGAGTGATGGCCACGGTGTTATATTTACCATTCAATATATAAAAGGTCGGCGTGTTGATAATAAACAATGCCTCAACGGTATAAGTGCTAAGGTCAATTTGTGCGATACCTTCTTTTTCAAAATGTTCCTGGACTAAGCCGAGGTTGTCGGCAATAAACTTGACTTTCTTTTCAATCTTAGGTTCATACAGATTCTTGAAGTTGCTGTAGTCCGTTGAAAAGCCTACCATTTCGTACCGCGCCCGATGGTACTTGCAGTCCGTTACCAGCACTTTTTTACAATTCGGATCAAGAATGATAAAATCGATTTCCCCACAAGCGGTTTCGACGTTGATTGCCGGACCTTTCATAGGGTTTAGCCGGGTGACATGATGGATATACGGAAGTCCTTTCCTTTGCAGTACTTCCTTGACCTTGTCTTCCAGTAGCTTATCGTGTTCGTCAGCTTTGCGGTTGAGATAAGCATTGAATGCATTATTGCGCTTCCATTCTTCCGGAGCCTGCTGCCATTGAAACCCGTTGGTTGCCATAACCATAATACTTTCCTGCCATTTCTCACTGCCGACAAGGGCCCTGTCTTCGCCGTTTATATTTACGATCAGGATGGGCCTAAAAAAGTACCGAGCAAATGAATGGGATTTATAGACGGAATCCCTTATTGGAAATTTGTTCGCCCTGCTAATGGTAAGGCCAGCGTAAAAATTTTCCGCATCTGTTTTACTAACTCCGTTTTGCTCCAAGTTAAGCGGCAAAATATGGGCTTCGACAGTTTGCAGGTCTGGCGCTTTTGGGGAGTGGTGGCGTTTAATTTCCATGATCTGCCCACCGGCAAAATCATAATCAATTTTCATACTGTTTTGGAGCTCTGCCCGCAATCCCTTGATCGCATCACCGTCAACCAAGCCGTTTTCAAATCCTTCATGAAACAGTTTTTCCATTTCATAATAGATAAAATCATAATGGTATTTACGTTGAATGGTATAGCTTTCTTCAGTTATAATGAACTCTACCGGGTCTTCCATCATCCGCTGCTCTGCCATATGCTCAGCGAAAGCAAATAGCCGTTCCCCAACGAATAATAAATCCTCAATAAGCGTTACAAATCCGGGCATGATCCTTGGATCAGGTGTGTTGTCTCCTATATAGTTAATATCACAGCTTTGTTCCAGAGCTAACTTTAATACCCTGCGGTTCAGCGAAAGGGTATTGAGGTTAACCTCTTTCTTTTTCAATTCTTCCGGATTTTCCAACTGCTTAAAGTAAAGTTTAATGCTGTCCTCATGAATTTTAAACAAGTAAAACAAGAACCGCTTATCTGTTTGTGCATGCATTAGCTCCAAAAACTTATCAGCCGCCCAGTCGTAGCAGAATTTTAAGATTTCCTGAGTCAATGGCTCCTGGTCAAACGTACCCTGGCCATATTTCTCATGTAAGTGACCAAGTAGTATTCCATTATATTTACGGTAGGATCGCTCGCCATATAGGGCATAGAGCATGGTTTTATCTATGATCTTTATCATGACGAGGATTTTCCAAATTTAGGTCTATTCAGCGTAAAGATACCGTTTCATTAAATCCGATGTTTGCCGAATCTAAATAATATTTGATCATTAATAAGTAATACGCTTAAACGAATAATTCGTGGTTCGATAACCCATTAGGTTGTAAATAGGTAGGTTGTCGCCTTTTATCTTTACGTATATCTTCCAAAGTTTGATATTGACAGATCGTAAGATAGTTTACAAACTTCTTGCGGACTATTCCAATCACTCTTCGTTATCTTTGTATCCCAATTAAAACCTTAGGGCCTTATTAATTATGCAAAACTGGCATCAAGTATTTAACACGATAGATGGTCGCGACGCTTGGGGAACGATAAGGGGCTACGTATATCAGGTTGACGTTACAATTCACCGTTGGCTTGATTTATCTGAAACCGATGTATTAGAGTTGGAACGCGGCGAGGACATCGATATCGTGCACCGTGACTTAAAAGGTGATGAACTTTCCCGTGAGTTACAGCAACTTAAATTTAGAGAAGGAAACCTAAGCTTAAATCGCGCAGAAATAATAGAGATACTCAAAAACTATTATTTACATCGGAAAAATAATGCGGGTCATACTTTGAAATTTCGTTTTGTAACGAATTCAACCTATACCACAGAAAAGCCCGCAATATTTCCTTCCGAAAAGGGAATCGATGCCTGGCACCGTCTCGCAAAGCTTCAGAACCTTGACGCCAGCAACGTTGATCTTATCAGGATACGGCAACAATTACAGTTGATGATCTCCAAACAAATCATACCTGTAACTGATAAGCTTACTGATGCTCAAAAAGAGGAACAACAGAGTTGGACAGATTTTAGTACCTATCTTGATGATACCTCCGAGTTGATCGATTTTATCAAAAATTTTGAATGGTCATTTCGTAATGAAGACCAAAATCAGGTAAGTAAGGAAATTTCAGCAATCTTAGCCGGTAAACATGGCAAAGAAAACGCCAAACCAATATATGCCCGCTTATTTCTTCATCTATTTAAATTGCTTAGCACAAGCGGCCTCAAGCAAATAGACAAGGCGCTATTAGATAACCTTTGTACGATGCCTGCCATATCTCAGGCGGATCAGCAATTGCTTGATATCGTGCAAACCCTGCTATCAAGTCTTGATATACGAGTGGATGCTCTTGAGAAACAACAGAAGGAACAACAAGCCGTCACGCAAGCCATCACAGCAGAATTAGGGCTGCTACAAAGGCAAGCGTTAGTGGATTTTCGTACTAAGCTAATTTCTACTGCGCCACCGGCTCCGCTTCAAATGGGCACTAAAAGGGTCGAAAAGGTTGGAGATATAGTTGGAAAATTGCAGACCCATCAAGGGGTGCACCTGGAGGGGATTAACGGATGCGGCAAAACCCAATTGGCAGCTTTAGTAAGCGAGCGCTACAAGAATTGTTACTGGCTGGACTTGAGAGAATTTAATGACGATCCTAACCACAGTTTTATTTCACTGTATGTTTTTCTGCAAACAATTTCCGGCATCGAAGCCAAACAACCTATATTAGATTGGTTTACGGAAGTAGTAAAAAGTCTTCCGGAAAACACACTGCTCGTCATTAATGATCTTCCATCCATTACGTCCAATGATAGATCATTGGGCGGTTTCTTAATTGAGTTGGTGAGAGCAGCCCATGAGGCCGGTATCCATTTTTTGACCACAAGTAATTATGGCATCATGCCGGAGATATCTACAACGTTGCCTGCAAACGCAATTGCTGTTGATGATTCCTTTAATTTTACTGATGACGAAATCAAAGAATGCCTGGTTTCTTACGGAGCGCCGAATACCATGCTTGCATTTGCACCTTTGATTGGAGTTAAATCTGCACGAAACCCGCGGTTAGTAACCGCGATAATTCAACGTTTACAAACGCTGAACTGGGGCTCAACCGACCAAACGGCAATAGAAATTTTATTTAATAATGAATTCGATCCTCAAATTTTAAACGATGTTCAAGCTTCCATAAGCCGCTACATAGCCGACGATGCAAGTAAGGAACTTCTATACCGGCTAAGCCTAGTAAGCTGGAAATTTGGTAATAATGAACTCAATGCAGTTAGCGGGGTAACGGAAAAAATAGTTCATCCATTCGAAAAAATGCAGCCGTTGTTGAACATCTGGATTCAACAATTTGCCGCTGCCAGCTTCGAAATATCACCATTGGCTGCTGGTATCGGGGACAAAAATTTATCCGTCGATACTATAAAAGAGGTTCACCGTGCCCTTGGAAATTCTTTGTTGAAGGGCACGGTCAACCAGTCGACAGCCCTGAGAGCGATCTTTTCTTTCATTCGTGGCGATGATAGCAATGCAGCAGGCAGTTTGCTTATGCAGATATATCTATTGATAACCACTGCGGAAGAGGCCAAAAATTTAGACGTTTGGGGATTCTTCGACCTTTGGACAACTAATGACGTGATTATGCCTGGAAATATGGCTGCAGGTCTGAGGGCCAGCCTTCAGGTTCAACAGATAAGGATTTATCAATTGTTGGAGAAGGATGAATCGGAATTACTTCAATCACTTGAACAGAACCTAAATGCCCCAGATCTTTCAAAAATACAGTCCGTAATTATTCGAACATTGGTGCTCCCGCAAGTAGCCGGCAGACACACAAATTACTACCTCGAAAATTTGAAATATGTCGTTGAAAATTGGGGAGAACTTAAAGCACAGTCCATACCGGATTTTAACGATGATTTTATTGCCGGAATGCTTTGGATCGGACTGCCTCATCTGATCAAAATTGACGACCTGGTTAAGTGGATTCAAATAGGATCGAATATGCCACAACATACTGGTGTGTCACCATTCAAAAGTTCTATCGCATACTCTGGATTCACCGTGCTCTGTAACCGGATTTTGCAATTCCAGCCCGATAGTGGTCAAACTGAAAGCACCTCTGATAAAATAAAAATCCTCGAATTATTAGAGAAGACCCTGAAAGAGGTTAACGAACCTGGTTTGGCTTCAACTGCAATAGCTGCACGGATAAAAATTGAGTTTACGACATATGCCGATCCCGCTAACGCAGATGATCTCACGCATGCGTATATTGATGAAACTGATTCGGAAGCCATACGATATATCCTGGCAAGTAACATAGGACGACTGTATTTCAACGACAACAATGCTAAGGCTAAGTCCCGCGCGAAAGATTGGCTCGAAATAGCCGTATCTAATGATTTAGCAGATCAGGACACTTTTCCGGAATCGCTAATATTTCTTGCATCTGTGGTATCTAATACAGAACCTTATGCTGCGATAGGTTATTGTGAACGCGCTTTGAAGATTGCCGGGGAGAATCCGGACTTAAATGATCTGGATTATATCGGAACCATGGCTGAGTTAACGCTTTCTTACTGGATCGCTGAAGACTTATCGCCAATGCTTGATCATCTCGAAGAATTGGTTGAACGTTTGTACGCATCGAAAGAAGATAAGCCATCTAAGGAATGGATTAGGTTGTTTCAGCTTTCAGGGCACATGACCGGCTATATTGCCTCCATGCTAAATGAAAGGCGAATCCCGCAAACTCAAGGAGGAGATTATTTTAAGCCTTTTCAGGGAATGTTTTACTATAATGGTAAAGACGTATCACATTTATACAACCCTAAAAATGATCCAATGATAAGCAGCCAGGTTGCATTTGCGGCAGCGGGAGCTCACCAGATAAATCGCGCGTACCTTTGGACTGTGAAATCGCTCGACATGGCAAGGTCAAGGGGGTTTTCAGATACTGTTGATTTGGTGCAACGCGTTAATGCGCAATACACCGTGGCTGACTTTCACCCACGGGAGGCGTTAGACGCTTATTTATATTCCGGCGCCGTCACCTCTTTAGTGACTGGTACGCCCCAGGAGCGCCAGGAAAAATTAAAGGAACTTGACGTTCCTGATTTACTGGGCGTGAAACCTTCGCCCTATTGGGATAGTGCGGAGGATACAACTGTGAATATGGCAGTAATCCCCTTATTTATTATGGTATTGAATGCGGTACTTGTCAATAAACCGGAAAAGAACCGCATGAAGGACGAATATCTGACCTTGATGAATGACTATAAGGTTTCTGCTTCACAGCCATTATTATGGGACTTAGTGCACGAAATTTCAAATCTTGTATTTACGGGGAACACTGACGTAGACCGTCTTGCGGGACGGGCTAACACTTTTGGGCAGCAAGAAAAGCGACATCTTCAAATGATGTGTGTCATTGGTGTTGGTTTCATCAACAATAACCCGACAGCGAGATTACAAGCATTGATAAATGTCATGCCGTACCTTGAAAAACTAAACAAAGCAACAAAAAGTATCATCGAATTCTGTCTGGTACCGTATGTGAAGAGCAGCTGCAAACTCATATGGGAACAGCTTGCATTAGATGAGTCCCCGGATCAAGTTGCAGCACTTGCGCGAATTCAAAATTCAGATACTAATGCAATGAAAACCGCGATGCAGCCGCTTATTAACGTTTTGAATCCAGACCTCGATAACGAACGACTAGCATGGCTTTACGAATTCCGGGAAATTTAACATGGCAGCCTCTTTTTAGAGGAAATCTGATATAATAGCAAAAGCACGATGGTCCAGTATTTAGACACCGAAGCAAATTAGTTCATCTCAACGATGGATAACTATTTATTATCAATCTTCGACCTAAATTAATTGAAATTTGTTTTAGCTTTATTTGCAGATTATTAAAAAACACACTATTTAATGCCTTTTTGGAGTTAGGAGAGGCGTACTATTTCCCTTTGAACCCGTCATCAAGAAAAAAAAATCTTTGTTTTTGAAACATAAATTGTATTTTTACAAAACCAAAGCATTCCCGCGAACAAGGAGGTGAACAGCTTGGAATAGTCCTTATAAAGTATTGAAACATAGATATTTACATCGTTAGGTTGGCTTCCTGCCATCCCGACCGGTAAAACTTAAAAGCCTATAGACAATTAGTTTATAGGCTTTTTTGATTTCAATAAAAAATTATATAATTTATATTATCTCTATATCAGTCTTTTTTATTGTTCCTAATTTCCAGCTTTTTTAAATCTGAAATAGCCGGGCCGTTTATAACCTTACCTCCTGTTGTAAATCTCGAACCGTGACAAGGACAATCAAAAGTTTTCTCTTCGGCATTCCACTGTATGACGCAACCCAAGTGCGTACAAGATGCGCTAAATGCATGAAGCACATTTTGTTCATCCCGGTATATGGCTGTTTTTTTCAATCCAGCCGAAAGCACGCCCCCATCGCCTGGTTGCAACTCGCGGACTTCTTTGATATCGGCCGGACTAACCCAGTCAACATACTGTGCAGCCATATTAGCTACTTCATGCAAATAGTCGCCTACTGTTTTTAACGTTATTCGCGATGGATCGTATAAATCCTCCCAGCTATTAGGTTTACCATTAATCATATCCGAGATCAGCATTCCACCAATAGTTCCGTGCGTCATACCATTGCCCGAATCTCCGGTAATGATATAGATATTCTCGTCGCCCGGATTTTTGCCTATAAAAGCCATCGAATCGATGGGCTCCATTACCTGCCCCGACCATTTATATTCAACATTGCCAATTTCAGGAAATTGGCTCCTTACCCATTCCTCCAATTTACTAAACCTCTCCTCTTCCGGGATATCTTCATCATCGGCCTGCCCCGTTTTATGGTCCTCCCCACCTGCAATTAAAATGTCGTGGCCTCTATCAAATTCTGCAAGGCGCACATAATGATAGGGCTGCGTTATCCATTTCGAATCCGGGTCGCCTGTGTCCCACCAGAGTGCATAAGGCAGTTTACCCTTTTTAATTTTTGCTGCAATTACATAGGTTCTGTACGGGAATTGCTTAGTATGCATGGTCACCAGGTCATTAACAGGTGTATTGGTAGCCACTACAATATGTTTGGCTGTTATTTGATACCCATTTACTGCAGCTCCTGTTTCATTGATATTCTCTGCTTTAGCGGAGGTATAAATCTCACCGCCCAAACGGACAACCGCATCTGCCAACCCTTCAAGGTACATCAAAATATGGAACTGTGCCTGATCCGGAAATTCGATGCATGGTTTTTCCTTTTCGCCTGCAATCGTTGGTACCGTGCTCAGCATCTGCGTAGGCAAACCCACCCGTTGGGTCGCTTCATATTCCTTTTCCAGCGTTTCATATTGATCATTGGGATGCAAGAAAAGGTAACCAGGTACCCTTTTAAAATGACAGTCGATATTCTCCCGTCTTACCGTTTGTTCGATCCAGTCAATTGCTGCCACGTGGCTATTGGCTGCAAGCTGAGCTTTTTTTATTCCGAAGATCTTTTCCAGTTCAGAATAACGGTCATCAAGGGCGCAGGTTAAATGTGCGGTGGTTCTGCCCGTTTCTCCGCTGCCTATATAGCCATCTTCAACCAAGGTTACTTTTTGACCGGAAGCGGCAAGGCAATAGGCCGTTGTTAAACCGGCTATGCCTCCTCCAACAACAAGTACATCCGTTTCAATAGTTTTTTGTAATTCCTTGTAAACTATCGGGGCATTCGACGCCAGCCAGTACGAGCTATTTTTACCCGAAGTGATATCACTCTCAAATGGTTCAAAATCAGAAGTTCCCATATCGCTTTATTTAGTAAAATCGCTTCCTTATACGTCAGGTCAGAATTAAAATAGTATAGCTATAAAATCTATGCCTGTAAAACGATCAAATAGTCTGCTCGTCCTATTATTTAATAACTTTAATCTGGCAATAAAGTTTTTTGAGGCTAAATAGCAGTCGATCGCCTTAAACCCTCCTTAAAATAGTACAGGCAGGGCGACCGGCTAGTTAAACGCCCTCAGATTGTTCTGAGGGCGTTTCTTTTTTTAGTCTATTTCGTATTATTAATTCAGCTGCAGTGCGCTCATAAAGCAGTAATAGTTGCACGGGCTGCGCCATTAATTACACCTGTTTGTGGGTCCTGTAGCAAACCTATGACCTCCCAGCCATTGGTATTATACGCAGCCGGAATTTCAATTTGCTGTGAACCTTGTTTAGACGCTGTTAAGTTGAACGTATACAAGTTATGTACGATTTGCACATGGCTGAGTGTACGGCCCTCATTTTCTCCTTTAGATACCTTACTTACAGCATGTTTTTGTACTACAGCAAGTAAAATCTGGCTGCCGGATGGAGCGCCGTTTGCGCGGTAGCTTACCTTGAATTTGTTACCTTGCTGCTCTGCATTTAAATTAAGTGTCACGGACGATTGGCCATCGAGCGCATTCTTAATTGCGGGCAGAATGGCTGCTCTGTCTGAACCAATAAATTCTGTTTTTCCGTTGATAATTAATTGAGGGGTATAAACCTGACCGGTAAATAGGCGATTGTACCAGTATTGGCGTTTGGAAAATTGTGATCGGCTAAAAACGTCTCTCCAGCCTAGCCGGTTCCAATAATCAACATGGTAGCATAAAACATATACGGGTTTATTGCCGGCTTCCCGCTGTATCCGGGCCACAAGTTCATCTGCCGGCGGGCAGCTTGAGCAGCCTTCAGAGGTAAACAATTCAAGTACTGCAAAACCATCTCCGTGGGCGGCTTGAGTGCGCGCAGGCCCCGACGCTATACCAGGGCTGATTGATGCAATAAAAAATAAAGCCAGGATGGCTACACCTGCAAGGGCCGTGATTTTTAAAGTTTTCATCTTGATTGGAATTTTGTTTGATCCAAATATAGGTGACACCATGCCCTTGCATAAGCGAAAACAGGTTTAACCAGACATATCGGCACTTCAACCGGTCAATTAAGCCTCTACGAGCGGCTTATCTATCTTCCATCCATGAAAGAAAGGTAGATGATTTCTCTTTGTTGATAAGCAACTTATCCGATGTCTCAACCACCAGTTTTACATAAAGTTTCCGCAAAAAATAATGTTCTACTTCTTTAATGGCTTTAAAGTTTACCAGGTACTGCCGATTAACTCTGAAGAATTGCTTTGGTGAGACGGAATTGGTAATTTGATCAAGTGATTGATTAATGGCATATTCCTGCTTATCGAAACACATCATAGAGGTAGAATCATTGCGGATATAAAAGAACGCAATATTATCGGTGTGGACGGTTGTGTATTTCTGATTCTTAAAAACCAGGAAGCTTGTTTTACCTGCAGGCGAGCTTAATTTTGACAATAAATCGCCCAAATCAGGCACCACTTTTTGCTGGAAAAAGTTTTTGAGTTCATCTACTTTTACAAATGCTTTCTGTATATCTTCTTTAGAAAAAGGTTTAAGCACATAATCTACGCCATTACGTTTAAATGCTTCTAGTGAATATTCGTCGAATGCGGTACAAAAAACAACCGGACTTATAATTTTAACCGATTTAAAAATCTCAAAGGACATGCCATCGGCCAATTGGATATCCATAAAAATAAGATCAGGCTGTGGGCCATTTGATAGGGCCTCTACAGATCGCTCAACGCTTTGATACTGGCCGGTGATCTTTGCGTCAGGACGTATATTAAGAATTATATTTTCCAATGACTTAGCTGTTCTCAGCTCGTCTTCAATGATAACGATGTTCATAAATTAAGGGTAGTTTGATCTGGAATAGACTGCCGTTGTTCACAATGTCTATCTGTTTATGCAGTAGATGCTCATAGCGCAGCCGGATGTTTTTTAGCCCAACGCCCAATGAACTGTTTTCACCGGTTTTTAGGCTGATAGGATTCTCAATAACTACATAGTCACCTTCCTGATACAATCTGATATGCAAAGGCTTGTCTAACGATACTACATTATGTTTTAGGCAATTCTCAACCAACAGTTGGAGTGTAAACGGCGGAATAAGCGTTTGAAGCACTTCGTCACTCAAATCGCTTTTAAAGGTAAAACCACCTTCAAACCTGGCGTTTTGCAGGAAAAGGTAAGCTTTAACAATCTCCATCTCTTCGGCAAGATGTATAAGGTCAAGCTTGCGGCTTTCTAAAGTATACCGGTAAAAGTTGGAAAGTTTTAATATAAAGTCTACCGCGTCTTTATCGCCGGTTTCAACCATTGCTTTTAAGGTATTGAGGCTGTTAAATAAAAAATGCGGGTTAACCTGTTGTTTTAATAATTCATATTGAGCGCCCAGGTTGTCACTTTTAATACGCTCCAGTTCCATACTCACATATTGGTTCTGATAGTTTTGTTGCAACAGCTGCAAAAACATATAAAATACCAGATTGATCAGGATACCCCTAACTTCGACCATGAGCATAACCGGGCCGAAATTGATATGCGACAGGATGAGCTGCTGTATCCAGGCCAGACCAAACATGATAACTACACCGATCAATAAGGTGTTTACCAGTCTTGAATAAGATATATTTTGGTTTTGTGAGTTCGCTGGCCGACGCGCAAACATATAAATATTTACATACCACATCAGCAATGCAAAGGTTGAGGTCAGGCCGGCATTTACAATTGCTTCTGCTCCATTAAAATGTTGCTGAGCAACCTGCGGCACTGATGACAGCAAGCCAATGGTTATTGAACTGACCCAAATAACAACGGGCGATATCTTTAATTTTTGTTTATTCATTAATACTTATAAGATAACGACATATATCCTCATATCCGGTGGTTGTCAAATTTATAGATATTATTCTTCTTTTAGCCCGTTGATGCTATCTGAACCAGACCATATCATCCTTGAATTAGACATTATTCTGATTCAAATTGTATTGCAAATTATGAAATATCGATTTTTATTAACAATTTTGTTAAACAAAAAAGGTAAATAAAATTAAACTAAAATGAGCATAATTATCAAATCGCTCACCTACATACATCCTGATAAGTCTTCGCTGTTTGAAAATTTAAGTCTTGTTGTTAATAAAGGTCAAAAGGCTGCCTTAGTAGGCAATAACGGTGCGGGCAAGTCTACGCTTTTAAAACTTGCGGCAGGAAAATTATTGCCTTTTGCAGGCGAGATTTCATATAGTGAAAGGCCTTGGTACATTCCTCAGCATCTGGGACAATATGATCATTTAACTATTGCCGAAGCGCTTGAAGTAGAGAAAAAGCTTACAGGACTACAGGCCATTTTAAATGGGGATACTGACCTGCAAAACTTTACCGACCTGGAAGATGATTGGGAGATAGAAGAAAAAGTAAAAAATGCTTTGCAGCGGTGGGGGCTTGGGCAATTAGCACCGGATACTTTATTACAAAACCTGAGCGGCGGACAAAAAACCAAGATATTTCTGTCTGGTATTGATATCCATCAACCTGGGATTATTTTGATGGACGAACCTTCGAACCATTTGGATGCCAATAGCCGGAAGCAATTGTACAATCTGGTCAAGGATAGTAAAGCAACTATGCTTGTGGTAAGCCATGACCGCATTTTATTGAATTTCTTGCCTGAAACTTTTGAGCTTAGCAAGAACGGCCTTGAACTGTATGGGGGAAACTACGACTTTTATAAAGAGCAAAAACGCGAAAAGATAAACGCTCTGCAAAACCAACTGGACGAACAGTCAAAAACCTTGAAACAAGGCCAGCAAAAAGCAAGGGAAATGGCCGAACAACGTCAGCAGAAAGAGGCGAGGGGGAGGGCTGTCGGGCAAACTAATTCATTACCCAGAATTATTGCAGGCGGATTAAAAAGCAAAGCCGAGCAAAGTACTGCCAAGATGATGGATGCTCACCAGGATAAAGTTGCGGGCATTGCAGAGAATATACGTAACATCAGGTCGCAGATACAGCAGTACCAGGTATTAAAGATAGATATAGGCTCATCGGCACTTCACCATGGCAAGGTATTGGTTGATGCAGCAAATATTACTTTCGGGTATGCTGATAGGTCATTATGGGAGCCGCTGACTTTTCAGATCAGGTCAGGCGATCGTATCAGAATCGAGGGTGATAACGGTTCCGGAAAAACAACCTTGTTGAAAATAATTAACGGTCGGCTGCAACCTGATGTCGGAAGTATTCAGCGAATACCGTTTACCCATTTATATCTTGATCAGGATTATACAATGATTGATCCTGGCCTGAGTGTTTATGAGCAAGTGCAACATTATAATGGCAGGGGCTTACAGGAACATGAGCTTAAATCGTTATTGATCTATTCTCAATTTCCAAGAGAGATGTTCGATCGTAAATGTGCCGAGCTGAGCGGCGGTGAGAAAATGAAACTGGCGCTATGTTGCTTGTCGGTAGCTAACTATGCCGTTGATATGCTGATACTTGATGAGCCTACCAACAACCTGGATATGCAAAGTTTGGACGTACTTTCAGCCGCCGTTAAATATTTCAGTGGTACATTAGTTGTAATTTCGCACGATCAGTATTTTATTGATGAGATAGGGATAAACAAGCGTATTGTCGTACAATCAATTAAGAAATAAATGCCCGTTAAAGACACCGGTACAGAGCAGCTTATCAAGAAAACTGCTAAACAAATATTTTTTACCGAAGGTAAGCTTCATGCCACCACTCAGGATATTGCTGATGCAGCCGGTGTGAACCGTGCGGCCCTGCATTATTATTTCCGCTCACGCGATCAACTGGTAGCTACCGTATTCCGCGAGTCTATGCAGGCATTGAGTACCCGTTTGGGCGTTGTAATGGAATCTACCAAGACTTTCAGAACTAAGGTAGAAGAGCTTATTGATATATATATGGAAGATATGGCGGCATACCCATATCAGGAAACGTTTATGATCACAGAGATTAATACTATAGGGCAGCAGTTAATTGCAGACATTGACGTAAAACCTACTGATAAATTCCTCACTGAAATAAAAAAAGAAATGGACAGGGGAACCATTGACCAAATGGATCCTGCCCACTTCCTGATGAATTTGTTTTCACTTTTATCATATCCGCTTATCATGTCGCCAATTTATCGTCAGCTGTTTCGGCACAGAAACAAAAATTTTGACGAGTTGATAGCCGAACGTAAGGCGGTGATTTGCAGGATGATTTTCAGTTCCTGATAATTGCAGCTTAAATAGTCACATTTATAGTTACATTAATATTGCCTTTTGTAGCTTTAGAATAAGGGCAGGTTTGATGAGCTGCTGCTACAATGGCCTTAGCCTGTTCGACAGACAGGCCCGGAAGATTAACATTCAAACGGGCCTGCACCAAGAAACCGTCTTCGTTTGTGCCTAAATCAACCTCGGTATCAACAGATGTGTCTTCAGGCAAAGTTGATTGTTGCTTTGCAGCATTGTGTCTCATAGCGCCTATAAAGCAGGCAGACCATCCTGCGGCGAAAAGCTGTTCTGGGTTTGTTCCTGTACCCTTGCTTCCCGGCGAACTTAATGCAATATCCAGCCTGCCATCGGTGCTTTTAGCATATCCGTCCCGGCCGCCTGAGATATGTACTTTACCGGTATATAATATTTGTTTAACTGTTGTTGCAGATGTTTCGATAACGTTACTAGTTTCCATTTTACTTGATTTTAGGATGTTTTATTTAATTATTTATTGTTTCAAGATCATTATTTAGCCAGGCCGTCGGCTTCTATAATTGCGTCGGCAAATGCCTGCGGGGCTTCCTGCGGAAGATCATGACCAACACCGCCGGTTATGGTATGATGAACATATTTTCCTTTAAATTTTGCGGCATAATTTGCAGGAGCAGCGTGTGGGGCGCCATTAGCGTCGCCTTCCAACGTAACAGTTGGTACTGTAATGACCGGGGCGGTAGCTAATATCTTTTCGTATTTATCATATTTGGCTTCGCCGTTGGCCAGGCCCAGGCGCCAACGATAATTATGGATTACAATGGCTACATGATCAGGGTTATTAAAAGCTACTGCAGATTGATCAAACGTGCTGTCATTAAAATGCCATTGAGGTGAGGCTGTTTGCCAGATTAGTTTATTAAAGTCATGACGGTTAATATTGTAACCTTCCTGACCGCGCTCAGTTGCAAAGTAGAACTGATACCACCAGCTAAGCTCTGCTTTAGGAGCCAACGGAGCTTTATTAGCCTGCTGACTGCCGATAAGGTAACCACTTACTGATACAAGGGCTTTACATCTTTCAGGAAACAAAGCCGCAACAATATCGGCAGTACGGGCGCCCCAGTCAAAGCCGCCGATAACTGCTTTTTGGATTTTTAAGACATCCATAAGCGCGATAACGTCAAGCGCCAGGGCAGACTGTTGGCCATTTCTCATGGTCTGTTCTGAAAGAAAGCGGGTAGTGCCATATCCCCTCAGGTAAGGGGTAATTACATGATATCCTTTTGCAGATAGTAGGGCAGATACCTCAGCGTAGCTGTTGATATCATAGGGCCAGCCGTGAAGTAGTATAACAGGTTGACCGTTTGCGGGTCCGGCCTCTGCATAACCAACATTAAGTACCCCTGCGTTGATTTGTTTAATATGTGCGAAAGATGAATAGGATGCTGTGGTAGCTGATTGGTTTTCGGCTCCCGCTGGGGATGATTGTGCTTTTGCCTGGTTAGGGCTAACAACCAGATAAAGTGCTATTGAAAGCAGGCCAGCAAATCCTGAAAATTGGTGGCGGCGGGTGTTGTTTGAGTTTTTCATAACGTCTATTTTTTGTTTTCTTGCAAACAAAATTAGCCGTACCCGCCACCCGCGAAATGTATTAAGGCTTCACCTGGACCTTTTAAGTGCCGAACCGGACAATTGCATCCTTGAAATATATATGCACATTCTGAACATTTTACTAATTCCTGTGCGTTTTTAACCGTTCACGGTGGCTTTTACCCCATTTGATCATTTCAAGTATGATATCGCCAAATGAATGGCAGTAGTCAGTAGGCGAATATTCTACCAATACCGGTATAGAGCCGGTTACGGTTCTTTTAATAAGCTGATTTGCTTCCATTTCTTTCAACTCACGCGAAAGCATGCGGGTAGTAATTCCCGGAATACTGCGTTCAATTTCCCGGAAACGCTTATTGCCGTTACAAATTGAATTGATAATAGGTAATCGCCATTTGCCGCCTAAAACATAAATAGTGTCTTGTAAAGCCTGCACCTCATCCTTTTGATTACGGGGATTAGACAACACTTCTTTAACCAATTCTTCGCGTCTTTGATTGTTCATAGTGGTATACTCTGTTATACTGGTTACAAAATTATATCAATTTCGCAATAGCTTTACATCAAAAAATAAATATTAATACTCATGGAAAACTTAAAAGGTAAAATAGCCCTGGTAACCGGGGGGAACAGCGGCATTGGATATGCCACAGCCAAAGAATTAAAAGCGCAGGGTGCTGAAGTAATTATAACAGGCAGACGGTCGGCTGCTGTTGATCAAGCGGCTGCCGAACTCGGTGTTGCGGGCTTGCTGGCAGATCAGGGCAGAATAGAAGCGATAGAACAATTGGCAGCAAAAGTTAAAGAGCGTTATGGAAAGATTGATATCTTGTTTATTAATGCAGGCGTTTTAGGCGGCGCGGATATTGAACACGTAATAGAAGATGTATTTGATTCTGTGATGAATGTGAATTTTAAAGGAGCGTTTTTTACGTTGAGCCGTTTTATACCGCTTTTACAAGACGGGGCATCGGTGGTGTTCCTGTCGTCTAACACTGCCAGCATGAACGTGGCTAACTCGTCTGTTTACTCGTCAAGCAAAGCCGCACTTAACGCTATGATGAAGATTGCTGCCATTGAGCTTGCACCGCGTAATATTAGGGTGAACGCTGTAAGCCCCGGCCCGACCCAAACAGAGATACTTAACAAAGCCGGCTATAGTGACGAAGAATTAGCGGGCGTTAAGTCCTGGATAATTGACAGGGTGCCGTTAAAAAAAATGGGGAAGGCCGCTGATGTCGGTAAAATGGTTGCCTATTTTAGTGGAGAGAGCGCTAGCTTTATAACAGGTGCCGAGATAGTTATGGATGGCGGTATGAGCCTTTAAAACAGAAAAGTTTAATCCTTGTTGTTGCTTAATAGTTATTTTTATAATTAATAAATAAAGTATTTAACTTTCTTTATTTACCATTAATTTTATCTTTACTCCCGAGAAACTACTTATTGACTTATATGCAAATCTCTGGCGAGGAAAATTTATATCCGATCATGTGGCATGCCCCCGTGGGCGTTTGTATAGTTTATGCGGAAAGTTTGGCTATTGAAATGGCCAATGCGCATCTACTGAAATTACTTAACAAGACAAATGGAGACCTTATCGGAAAATCTTATCGTGAAATCTTTACCATTGCCCGATCCGGTGACGAATCAGCACTGAAAGCAGCGGCAGAAGATGGCAAGCTCTACGAAGATAACAGGGGGGCTATTCTGCAAATTCATAATGGCAAAGAGCAAATGATACCCGTCACCTTCGTTTATACGCCTGTAAAAGATAGACAGGAGAAAGTTATCCGTATCGCTATCTGGATACTGGAAAATACAGAACAAGCATTGAACGAGGAGTTGGCCGCTATCAATGAAGAATTGGCCGCGACGAACGAAGAATACCTGGCCGGCAACGAGGAATTGGCCGCAGCAAATGAGGAATTAGCCACAACCAATGAAGAACTGGTGGAGGCCCAGGAAAGCTTGAGGCGGAGTGAAAAACTTTTTCGTTCCATCGCTTTGAATATTCCCGGATCGCTGATTATCGTGATAGACCGCGAGCACCGTTATGTGGCTATTGAAGGTGATATTATGGAAAAAATGGGTTATGACCGGCGTGATTATGAGGGCAAACATCCATCAGAAATATCACCGGAACGGTATGACGCTTCTAAAACTTTATATGAAAGAGTTTTGGCCGGCGAGAAATTTTCAATAGAACGAAAAGCCGAAACAGGTGAGTATTATCTTGTCCATTTTGTGCCGCTTAAACATGATGATGGTACTATAGAATCGGGACTTATCATTGCCCTGGATGTTACCGAAATAAAACAAGCTGAAGAAAAAAGCGCAAAACTGGCGGCCATTGTTGAAACTTCAGACGATGCAATCGTCAGTAAAACACTCGAAAGTGTGGTTACCAGTTGGAATGCTTCGGCCGAGCGGATGTTTGGCTATACGGAAAAAGAGATGATAGGGCAAACCATCTATAAGATTATTCCGGAGGACAGGCATGATGAGGAGCCAAACATTCTTGCCCGTTTAAGGACCGGCGAACGTGTCGATCATTTTGAAACCCAAAGATTAACTAAAGACGGGCGGCTGCTGGACGTATCCCTTACCATTTCACCTGTCGTGGATAAGCAGGGCCGCATCATTGGTTTATCGAAAATTGCGCGTGACATCACCGAAAAAAAGCAGGAGGAGCAACGCAAAAATGACTTTATCGGCATGGTGAGCCATGAGCTCAAAACACCGCTGACTTCATTAACCGCCATTGTCCAGATGGCCCAACGAAAACTTTTGCAGCATGAAGACCAATTCCTTTCTGACGCAATGGAAAAAGCTAACCAGCAAGCCAGGCGAATGGCGTCTATGATTAATGGCTTTCTTAACGTTTCGCGTTTGGAGGCAGGTAAAATATTAATTGAAAAACAAAAATTCAACTTGGATCAACTATTAAAAGAAATATTGGAGGAAACCCGATTGACGGTAACAAGCCATGTCTTCAGCCTGGAGGAGTGCAATAACATTATCGTTCATGCTGACCCGGACAGAGTGGCTTCTGTGGTTTCTAACCTGATTAGCAATGCGGTGAAATATTCGCCGAAGGGCCGGTTGATCGATATCCGATGCAAGGTTGACGGTGATAAAGCAATTGTAAGTATTAAGGATGAGGGTATGGGTATTAAACCTGATGATCTGGCCCACATCTTTGACCGGTATTACCGGGTTGAAGCTAACCATACACGCCATATTTCAGGTTTTGGTATCGGCCTTTACCTTAGCGCAGAAATCATTAAACAGCACGGTGGCGAAATTTGGGCAGAAAGTGAATTAAACGAAGGAACGACTTTTTATTTTTCACTACCTGTTGCAGAGTCTTTAGATTAAATATTATCGGTGTTTTTAAGTTTTGCAAAACAACCTCCCGGATATTAAGTTTTGCAGATTTTTAAAAAATGACAAACCAGCTTTTGGGGCTGTCTGTTGTAGTAGTATCGACCGGAATGTTCCGGTAATCAATCTCAAAGGAGGACATATTATGACACTGGTAAAATTCAATGAACGCAAAGACAACGGCGGTTTATTAAGCCCGGTCTTTAATGACATTTTTGAGAATTTTTTTAATGATAGTTTTATTTCCGACCGGATGGTATCGCGTGTACCGGCTGTAAATATATCCGAGACGGATAATCATTACCACATAGAACTGGCGGCCCCGGGACTAAAAAAAGAAGATTTCAGGATTAATCTGGAAAGGAATGTACTAACCATCTCGGCCGAAAAACAGACTGAACAAACGGAAAATGAGAAAAAATATAACAAGCGCGAATACAGTTATACTTCTTTCGCGCGCTCATTCACACTACCTGAATCAGCTGATGATGGCGGCATCGACGCTACTTATAACGATGGTGTCTTGAAAATAAATGTGGGTAAAAAAGAAGAAGCCAAAATGACCAGCAGGCAGATCGAGATTAAATAACCTTAATTTATTATCAATAATGATAAAAAGGCGCTGCGTGCAGCGCTTTTTTATTTGGTATACATAGTTATTTGCTTTTTGGACGATAATCTTTCCAAAGCCATTCCAGTGCTTCCGGGAGCGTTTGCTTTCGCACCTTACCATCCACATGTTTAGCGTTGCGTGCAAATACAAACTGATATTGATAGTTTTTGGCGGCAAGTACTTTGGCCATATTCTCGTTGGCTAAAACCCAATCATGCATATCGTCGCGCATTACGTTTGGATTGTAAAGGTCCTGATCGCCCACCTCCATCCATATACGTATAGGTTTGGGTTTGCTTTTCGGAATCAGGCGCTCATGAAACTCCCAGGCACCATGAGGTATTTTAGGATTATATGGCCATTGCTGATTAATATACGTGCCTGAATAGGTAAGTACGCGGTGATATAATTCAGGATGATACCAAGCCATAATCAGCGCGCATGAGCCGCCCGAGCTGCCACCCATGGTAGCACGACCAGATGGATCCTTAGTTAGTTTTACCTGGTATTTGCTCTCAACAAGCGGCAGTATTTCTTTTTCGACAAACTCTGCATAGGTGCCGTTCATTGTATCATATTCCAATCCACGTTCGCTGCCCTGAGCATCGCCGCTGCCGTTGCCGATGGAAATAGCTATCATCGGCGGCACTTTACCGGCAGCAATCAGGTTATCCAATACTGTAAAAAGCAAGTTATCGGGCCCATCGGCACCAATAATAAACGGCGCCATCGTTCCGGATATATATTGTTTTGGAACATATACTGCTACCTGCCGGGTGTAAGGTGCCGGGTGACTTGTGGTAACAATTAATTTAGCAGGGTTTGCGGGGTCTGGCGTGCCAAATGTCTTGGGTTCGCGGGCAATACCTGGATAAATTTTGCTGTCCTTCGAGTCTACAGTAAAGTGGTACACCGTGCCCTGTGGTACTTTATCTTGAATTATCGATTCAGGTGCTGGGTTATGTGTGGGACCGATGATGAAATTTCCAATAGTATCCGGAGAGGGTACGGTGCCGTCAGGCAACTCTTTTGCCGATACGTAACCGGGCGCGTGGGGGTTGCGCACTGGGAGTTGAGCTTTAGCCGGGTTTATATCGCACACCATACAAAGCACCATAGCAAATATCAAGGCACAATCAGTTGTATTAATTAATTTCATTTGTTGAGATTTTAAGGAACAATTGAACAGGCGGGGGTTATAATTACATTAAAGATAATGAAAGTTAATAACTGGCTTATTTTTTGTGCGTAAAACGGCATAAAACATTTGCCGATATGACACTTACAGCAGAAACCCACACATCCGCAACAGGTGTTGAAGATGTAGTGTTAACCTTTATTGATGCATTAAACCAGGAAGATTTTGAAGCCGCCCGCGATTTTGCCGGCGACAACATGAAGTTTGTCGGTGTGCTTGGCGAGCGTAATGACGCCGATGCCTATTTTGCTGACATGAAGAACATGCGGTTTAAGTATAAAATAAAAAAGACTTTTGTTGATGGCGATGACGTCTGCTTATTATATGATATCGACATGGGTAATGATACCTCCATTTTTGCCTGCGGATGGTATCACGTTTCTGACGGGCGGATAGATAGGATACAAGTAATATTTGATCCGCGGCCTGTTTTGGATAAGAAGTAACTAATCATTTACAGTTTATGGGTATTCCTTTTTAGGTTTTTATTAGTAAGTCTGCATATTATTGCTTTGATTTGTGCAATCGATTACCAGAAAACCTAAAATGAAAAATAAATTATTAGCATGGTGCTTTTTAGTGTTCAGTATTTCTATGGGCTATGCGCAAAGCAAGCATAGTAAATCAACATTATATCCGTCATACAAAGGATTAATCATGGCAGGCTACCAGGGCTGGTTCCGTGCGGCGGGCGACGGTAGCAATCAACGTACCTATGTATATGGCAGCGACGGGAACTCGGGCATTGATATGTGGCCCGACGTAACCGAATACGAAAAGACTTACGATACACCTTTTAAACTGACTAATGGTCAAACTGCTAAATTTTTCAGTTCGGCGGACAAAAGTACTGTTGATCTGCATTTTAAATGGATGCAGCAATATGGTGTAGATGGTGTATTTGTACAGCGTTTCTTCAATAATGCTAAAAAACAAAATCATACGCCTGCCGGTACCGTTGTAATCCGCAATGCTTTTGAAGCAGCTTCAAAATACAAACGTGCCGTAGCAGTGATGTATGATCTTTCAGGATTAGCGGCCTCAGGAGAAGATTGCTCATCTATTATTGATGACTGGAAATACCTGGTGGACGAACTCAAAGTGACGAATCAAGACGGCACCAAAACCTATCTGCATGAAAACGGCAAACCGGTAGTGGCCATTTGGGGCATCGGCTTTCCTGACCGGCCTTATAACACCCGCAATATTGGTTTAGACCGCTTAATTGACTTTCTGAAAAACGACCCGGTTTATGGTGGTTGTGCGGTGATGCTCGGTGTACCTAATTCATGGCGTACCCTGCGTGCCGACTGTCTGCCTGACCCATATCTCCACGATATTATTAAACAATGCGATATCGTGCTGCCCTGGAGTGTACAGCGCTATTCGCCGTTATTGCATAACGATATGGACCGCTACCGCGATGATGTGATTGACGACATTAAATGGTGCCGTGAAAATCATGTTGAATACGTACCTTGTGTTTATCCGGGTTTTAGCTGGCATAATTTGAGCCGCCGCGAGTTTCCGGACGATGTGAAACCTGTTGGTTCTATTCCGCGCCAGGGTGGTCGTTTTTATTGGCAGATGTTAACCACCGCCATGAAAGCAGGCGCACAAATGATCTATGTGGCCATGTTTGATGAAGTTAACGAAGGAACTGCTATATTTAAGGTGACGGATAATCCGCCGGTAACAGCGCCCGGGTCTCAAACATCATTTGCCAATTTAGATGGTAAACCGTCTGATCTGTACTTGAAATTGACCGGCGAGGCTGCAAAGATGTTAAGAAAAGAGAAGCCACTAAATTTTAAAATCCCTCAGTTTGACACCAAATAAATCAATAATTATGAACTCAAAAATGAATTTTAAAAGTATTTTGAATGCAATGGGTCTAATTGCCGTTTGCCTGTTATTTAATACCGGCATCGCGTTAGCTAAACCAAAACCAAAGGTGCTGGTATTTAGTAAAACCAAAGGCTTTCATCACTCTTCAATCGCTATTGGTAACACAGCCATTATAAAATTAGGAGCCGAAAATAATTTTGATGTAGATACTACAACTGATGCTTCAAAATTTACTTTAAATAACCTGAAGCAATATTCGGCCATTGTGTTTTTAAGCACTACCGGTTTGGCCAGCCAACTGTTTACTGAAGATCAAAAAACAGCCTTGATGAAATACATGGAGCAGGGTGGAGGCTATATGGGTATTCATGCTGCTACCGATTGCTGTTATGACTGGCCTTGGTACGGTAAAATGTCTGGCGCATATTTTAAGGGCCACCCGGCACAGCAGGAGGCAGTAGTTGATGTGGTTGATCCTAACACTATAGCTACCAAATTTTTGCCAAAAGAATGGAAACGTAAAGACGAATGGTATACATTTAAAGATATGGCTACCGATTTGCATGTGATCTTAAAGATCGACGAAAGTACCTACAAACATACAGGTTTGGATATGGGCGACCATCCGATGGCCTGGTACCATGATTATGACGGCGGCCGTGCCTTCTATACAGAGCTGGGCCACGTCGATGAATCATATACTGATCCATTATACCTGCAGCATATCCTGGGTGGCATCCAGTATGCTATGGGGGTTAAAAAGATCAATAAATAAGCGATAATTACTGCCAAACAAAAAAGGGATACTCATTTGAGTATCCCTTTTTTGTTATTTATCAAATCACTACTTATTTCTTTCCTTTTTTGTAGTTGTTCCAGAAAATAAAAGTGCCTCTGTCTGTTGCGGAAATAATATCAATAGCACCATCATTATTCAAATCGGCTGCGGCTATATCTGACCCGCCACCTGAACGGTTATGAATCAATTCTGGTACAAACCTTGCGCCTCCCGGAGCCTTTTTGTCACGCACGGTCTTAAATACGTATAAAACCGCATCTCCGTAAGGGTCAGGGTCAAAGTAGTCGTCCAAATGTGTCCAATACCTTTTACCGGCGATAAAATCGGTTACGCCGTCACCATCAATATCGGCAAAGGTTGAACCGTGCATTTCTGATACAGTTACACCTCCAACATTCTTGTTAGCCGTCAAATAATCGTCAGCTATTAAATGTTTTACGAAGGATATTTTACCGTCCCTGCTGCGTTTTTGTTCAAACCACCCCAAGCCAAAACCGTGTGCATTTAATACAGTCACCACATCGTTCAGACCGTCTCCATTAGCGTCATAAACGGCCATTACGCTACCGCCAACAGCCATACTGCGGTGCCCATAGCGCGAAAACACTTGCGGATGATAGGTCCATTGCGCATCGTTATCTGTGTTTTTTGGTTGTTCCCACCAACCATATGGATTTATGATATCAATCCGGCCATCACCGTTAATGTCGCCGGTGCCTATACCATGAGCCAGGGCATAACCTTTACCTGATATCTGGTGTTGTTTCCAGGGTTTGGTTGGGTCGGCCGGATCAAATTTGGCATAGCATAAGGCGCCGTTATTTGCATAAACCAGCTCTGGTCGTTTATCACCATCTATATCGGTAAATACGGTAATCTCTGACTGAATATTGATCGATTCCTTATTATCGCCCAACAAAACTTCATATTTATCCCAACGGCGCGATTCACCTTTAGGGTTGATGTAAAGTGCAGGATGTGCACCCGGCCCGGTAAGAATATCTGGCCAGCCATCGCCGTTAAAATCAAAAGAATATTCGCAGTTTACGTTTGTAAACTCTCTTGACGGATTATAGGTACCGGCAAAGAATGCTTCCTGGTAATGCGTATAATCGGGCCCATAATAAACATACGGACCCGATACCACGTCCATAATGCCGTCATGATTAAAATCTGCCGCCGCTGCGCTCCATGAGTAATACATATCACTAATGCGCTGTGCTTTAAAATGTGGTGATGTCGTTTCTTTAGAAGTGATTTTTTTAGCGACATCTTTATAACGGATATCTTTGAATGCCACCGGGCCGCTACCACTTGCATACAGTGCAATCGGGCCAAAACTGCCATCGGTATCTTCAGTGGCGCCGCCGGTACCATCGCCGCCATCATTGATAAATTTACGGATAATATTATAATCGAGGATGATTTCCAATTGGTTCCAGCCGCCAGCAATGATAGCGGTTGATGGTGGTGTCATTGGCAAATCCTCAGGTCCGGCCATGCGTTTCCTGTTTTCGTTCGACCGTTCAGGCTGAGGCTGTTTGGGAGCAGGAGGCGCCGCCCGGATAATATTACCGGCCACCCGCAACTGCTCGCGTGATAACTCTTTGCCCTGCGTATCGAAACTAATTCGATAAGATGTGGCTTTCGCATCTTTTATTGAAACCAATATGCCTTTATAGCCTTCGCCTGTTTTTTGCAGACGAAACAGCATGCCGCCTTCTGCACCGTCGCCTACTTTCATGAGCAGGTTTACGGCCACATCCTGAAAAGAGCGGCTCAAGGCAAGCCAGGTAGTTTGATTACTTGCAGTTACACTTATTTCGCCATTGTTGGCTTTCCAACCGGTATTGCCGGTCGGGTGCCAGTCGGCCAGAGTCCCGCCTTTAAAAATTTGGTCGGGCATAAAGCTTAGTCCCCGGCCATTTACTTCCCAGGGCAGATCCTGAGCGTTAACAAGACTTGTTATGCCGATTATTAATATTGTTAAAAATTTCTTCATCATAATAAATGTTTATTTCAATTTCTGCGGAAGTGCATAAACTACATAAGACCTGTTAGCAGGAGCAGAATCTTTTGGGCGCTGTGTAGGGAAACCTGTGGTAGCGCTTACTACCAGATATTCGCGGCCGTTTATTTGATAAAGTGATGGCTGTCCCTCAGTTCCGGCCGGTAAATCGGTACTCCATAAAATATGACCGTTATCTGCATCGAAAGCATATAAACGGCTGTCTTTTGCTGTGGCAAAGAGAATCCCCGTGGCTGTAACTACCAAACCCTTGCGTTGCCCGCCGCCTGTTAAACCTGAAGGTTTGCCGCCCTGTTTTGCTACGTTAGGATCAATCCCCAACGGAATCTTCCATTTAATAGCGGCTTTGTTAAGGTCATAGGCAACAATAAATGACCACGGCGGGGCAATAATGTAAGGAAACAACAAGCCGTTATCAGAAATATATCGTTCAGCAGGACGTTCGACGCCTGCGGGATAGTCGCGCATAATATTATCGCGGGTGGTTGCCTGAATATTTTTAGGTCCCGGTGCACCACCTGTGGCTACTACGGGCCCATCGACTTTGGCATCGCCCGCATCCTGCATCATCCTTCCACGTCGCTGGTTGGCGGGCAAGCCTCCTAAGAATACATGCAAGTCTGCTACCTCGGTTGTGCTTAAATGCGGAAAACCCGGCATTTGCCCTTTACCGCTTGCCATTAAATTTTTAAATGCTTCGAGGTTAATCCGGGTGCCTGCGGTCACTATGTTGGGCCCAATGGCTCCGGTTCTATCGGCACGATGGCAGCCCTGGCAATTTCGCATGTAAATAGCTTGTGCCCTTGCCAGCTGATTCGTACCACCGGGTACATTACGTTCGTCCAATTTATTTATTGAATAAACAGAAGGATGATCTTGTGCGATAATGTACAGCAAACCTTTGTCCGGATTGGAAGCCGTACTGCCGAAATTCGACCCGCCCACTGCTCCTGGAACGGCAAACGTCTCTTTATTTAAAGATAAGGGCGTGAAAATACCGGTATTACCGGCAGTTATGCGCTTTTTCCACATGGCTTGATCCTCAGATTTCATATAAGGCGATACATCATCAGCCGTCAGTTTCAGGCGGCCAAATGGTGGTATTACAGTAGGAATGGGTTGTGTCGGCGATGATACTTCACCCGGAATAGTGCTCTTAGGTACCTGGCGCTCAACTATGGGCCAAAGCGGTTCGCCGGTTACCCGGTTAAAGACATAAAGATAACTGGTCTTTGACGCAACGGCCACTGCATCTACCTTCTTGCCATTGTGGTTAACGGTTAACAATTGCGGCGCAGAACAGAGGTCGAAATCCCACAGATCATGGTGTACGGTTTGAAAATGCCACAGGCGCTTACCCGTGTTGGCGTCGAGCGCAATGATGCAGTCGCTAAATAAATTGTCGCCAATACGGTCGCCTCCATAATAATCGTAAGTTGGCGATCCGGTAGGGAAATAGGCAATACCGCGTTTCTCATCAACCGATATTTCTCCCCATGTATTTGTACCGCCTGTATATTTATAAGCGTCCCTGGGCCATGTTTGGTAGCCGTATTCGCCCGGAAGCGGTATAGTGTGAAATACCCAAGCTATTTTACCGGTAATCACATCATAAGCGCGCAAATCGCCCGGGCCTGAAAAAATGCCTTCACCGGGAGATGAACCGATCAGGTATAGATTTTTATAAATGACACCGGGCGTAGTAGGTTGTATGCGGTTAAATGTTGAAGGGTCGCGAATGGTACCCAGTTTCAAATCAACCACGCCATCATCGCCAAAACTTAATATCGATTTACCTGTATTGGCATCAATTTCCTGTAATGTACTGCCTAGCGTAAATATTAAGCGGCGATCGGTCTTATCAGCATTCTCCCAATAATTGATGCCTTTCCAGGTCATGCCGTTAAGTCCGGCATGTATCCATATTTCTTTGCCCGTGGTGGCGTCCAACGCTACTAACGAATGATTTTTGGCCATCAAATACATCACATTATCAATCACAATAGGGTTAAACAGGTAGCCTACTTCATCGTGAGTATTATAACTCCAGGCTACTTCAAGCTGACTTACATTCTTTTTATTGATCTGCTTAAATTCCAAATAGCGTGATTGGTCGGCGCTGCCGCCATATTGTCGCCAGCTGGTATGCTGACCTATGTTAGGCCCCTGACTTTTTGGAGATTTACGCGAAAAGATACCACAGCTAACTGTCCAGCTAATAATAAATCCCATAATAATGGCAACTATATGCTTGTTTAACTGCGCATTTTTAAGTACAACTAATCTCATCAGGCTTTAATATTAGCTTTTAAATGATCAATTGTCCAGGCTGCCACTTTTTCGTAGTCTATATCCGGGCCATTGTTGCCCCATTGTGCAACCATATAAGTCCCTCTGAAGCCCATGCTTTCGGCCAGTTTTACGCAGCGGTCAAAGTCGTAAGATATATGTTCGACACTGCTATTATCGGTATTTTTAAAGATGGCTACTTTGGCCGATATAATATAGGCGTAGGGGATAATCCTGGCCAGCGAATCATACATCGTAGGCGCGCCATTGTAATTGCCGAAATCGGGCTCAGTGTATAAGCCTGAGCCGGCACCTTTTACAATGGCCACATGCTTGTCTGCATCGGTCTCGATGCCGAAATGATTAGCGGCTATAATAGTAAGTTTCTTGCTTTTGGCATAAGGTATCAATTCTTTGTAAGATTTGATGCTTTGCTCGACAGTGCCTTTTACAGTACCCGGGTTAACGCGAACACATTTTGAACCCAGAAAGCCGGCTATATCCATCCAGTCTTTTACTTTTTGAATACTTGAAGCCCGCAGATCCTCATCAAGCGATGCCAGATCGCATGGGCGGCTATCAAAAGGCGAATTATCGACCTGTACATCCAACAACTCGCAGCCTGCAGTCTTGATCTTATCTCGCAGGTCGGTAAGATAACCAGGGTCTTTTGAAGCAAAATGTTCGCTCCAAAACTCGAGCTTTTTAATGCCATATTTGTCCCGATGATGGCGGGGGATGTCCAGCAGTGTCATAGACTCGGCTGCAGATAGTTTTTTGTTGGTTTCCTTAAAGCGTTCGTGATACAGCAGCGTACCCATAGCAATACGATCCATTTTGTCCTTAGCAGGCATAATCCTCGCCAGGGCCGGGGAAATATAGGCGGTAAGCGCCAAGCCGGCAGATTGGCAAACAAAGTATCTTCTGTTCATAATGTTTAATGGCATGTGCAGATGTTTACAAAGTGGTCTGTAACAATCGATTGCAATTTACGTAACTGGTTTATAATCTGTATTCTAATTTAAAACCCGGACGCCAAAAAAAATATATGAAATTACCTAAATTGTAAGCTATTTATACATAGCCGGATTAACATCAATTGCTGATGGTGGTGCATCCTGAACCTTAGCACCCCATGCCTTATTAGGGCGATCGCCCATTTTAAAATTAATGGTCGCTCCGTTAACCAGATCTGTATGAGTGAACCATGGTCTATTCAGCACAGCACCGTTTATAGTGGCATTTTGGATATATTTATTATCTGCCGAACTGTTTGGTGCGTTAATGGTAAATGCTTTATTATTAGGCAAATGGATAGTCACCTTGGTAAACACCGGGCTGCCGATATTATAAACCGGAATACCCGCTGTAACCGGGAAAAATCCCATCATTGAAAACACTACAAATGATGTCATGCCGCCGCCGTCTTCATCGCCGGGGATACCGAACAAATTATCAGTGTACCAGGTATTCAGCAGCATACGGATGCGTTTCTGCGTTTTCCATGGTGCGCCCATGTAGTTGTATAAATAGGGAATATGGAAGCTCGGTTCATTGCCCATCACAAACTGTCCGACTAAGCCTGAAGCGTCAGGCTGCGTTTTCCAGAAATTGAATTTGGTAGTGCCCAAGTCTTCGCGGAATAATTGATCTAATTTCGCTTCTGCCTTCTCACGGCCGCCCATCAAATCAAATAATCCCTTAAAATCATGTTTAACTACCCAGTTATAGGTGTAAGCATTGTTTTCAGTAAAAAACTCCCGGCCGGCAGATTTTGGGTCCATGTCTATCCAGTTGCCATCTTTATCTTTTGCCCACATAAAGCCTTTGTCTTTTCTGTAAACATTTTGGTAGTTTTTTGAACGCGCCATAAAAAGTTTTACGTCTTCGGGGTTATTGAGTTCGGCGGCTAGCAGGCCGATGTTCCAATCGCTATAGCTATTCTCTAAAGTCACAGAAACCGATTGCCGTTTTTCCCAAACCTTTTCTACTTGCGGAACAGTTTCCGTTTCGCCGTAATGCAAACCCGGCATATAGCCGTGTTTATTGTAGAATGAGTCGAGTACAGTCGCCGGTCCGTTGTTCCAGGGCAGGAGAGTGGCTTCTAAAGAATTTTTACGCAGGCCATCGTAGGCTGTTTTCAGATCAAAATTGTGCAGACCTTTAAACCATGCATCGGCCATCCATGAAGCTGCATGATTACCGGTCATGGCCGGCCAATCGCCAAAAATCAAAGCGAATGACGGCATCCATCCGCTTTGCTGATACATGGTGATGTATGAATTGATCTTTTGCTGCTCGGTAACCGGGTCAAGGATCATGTGCAGCGGACCGAGCGCTATATAAGTATCCCAGATCCAGTTATCCACAAAAAATGGCTTATTGCTTTGGTGTACCGCATGGTCATAGGCGCTGTAATATTTACCATGTTCATTAATGTCTACCATACGCTCGTAACAGCGGTAAAGCGAGGTATAAAATACGCGCTTTTGCGCCGATGTGCCGCCCTCAACGTTTATCTGCGACATCACTTTATTCCATTCGTTATAAGCTGTAGTTTTTACCTCATTAAAATCCCAACCGGGTATTTCGGCATGCAGATTTTCTTTAGCTTGTTCTATGCTGATATAAGAAATGGCATATTTAAAGCTGATATTCTTCGGTGCCTTAATTAATACTTTTTTGGCTTTGGTGTCAGCCTCACTTAAATCGCCATCTGTTTCTGCATAGAAATAGGCCTTCATTCCGTGAAATGCCTCCGAGCCGCTTAGCGTACGTTTATCTGCTAAGGTGATCTCTCCGCCTTCATTCAAAATACCGAATCGTAGATAATTATTGGTGCTCTTTTTAAAGCTGATCTTGAAAAAGCCGCTTTTCTCAGATGGTGCGAATTCTATCAGATTACCTTCATCGCCCAATTCTGATTTATAATAGTAAGGCGTTAAAACCTCATAGTTGTATACCTGTTTCTTATCCCAAAGTGAGTTTGCGTCCGATCCGTTTATCGGCACAAAACTAAAAAGCGATACCACGCGATGCGAAGCTACAGTAAGCGGGAAATAAGATATCTGGTCGTCCAGCGCGTCATGCCTTACCGGGAATACCCTGATCAATTGATTAGGCAATTGTACCGTCGGCCGGGTTGGTTCCAGTATCAGGCCTACACCGCCTATTGAAGGATCGACATAACTCAAATTCGATTTTTTTTGCTGCGCCTTAGCAACGGTGCACAGTAACAACAAACCGGCAAAAACTGCTTTGAAGTTTCTCATCTGGTAAATTCTTATTTTTAGGATAAATTGGTTGGGGCCGTAAAGCCCGGTAGGCTTATTTAAAGGTTAAGCCTGCGATAAATATAGAATAAAAATTCCTATCTTGTATATACAACTTAAATTTCAATATTTTAACCGGATATCATAAATTTAGTACTAAATCTGCTGGCTTAGCTTATCAGTAAACAGTATTATGTTGTCTTTTGGTAGATAGCGGATAATACTATCTGTAGGTAATTTTGAGTGGTTAAAATATCAAATGCCAATATTGTATTACTATTGGCTAGTTAATGAAAGTTTTCTATTAGTCATAGTTCTTTCTTTGTACTAACATTATAAACCAAATTATAATCCATATTAAATGATGAAAAAATTACTTTTTATCCTGGCTGCCGTTGCGGTGGCTTTTAACTGCCAAGCACAGCAAGGCGAAAAATTTAACGGCCTTGATATGAATCTGGGCAATTTGTCAAAGGTATCAGACGCGAAATCACGTTCAATAAGCCCTGAAAACTTTACAGGCGAAAAAGGCAAAGGCGGTATGGCCGATCCGGTAAAAGAAAAAGGCAAACGCAACATAGCTAATGCTGCCGGTGCGGCCCGCGAATTGGGTCAGGGTTGGAAGGTTAACCCTTATATTATTATTAAACCGGGAGAAACCATCACTATTGCTGAAATGGAAGGACCGGGTGCTATACAACATATTTGGATGACGCCAACCGGTAACTGGCGTTTATCTATCCTGCGTATTTATTGGGATGACGAGACTACCCCGTCTGTCGAAGCTCCGGTAGGTGCATTCTTTGGTATGGGCTGGAATGCTTACGCGCCGCTTAATTCATTACCGGTAACGGTAAATCCGGGTAGTGCGTTTAACTGCTACTGGAAAATGCCTTTCCGCAAAAAATGTAAGATCACCGTGGAAAACATGGACGAGCGTGATATGAGCTTATACTATTCGGTAAACTACACGCTAACCAAAGTTGCTGACGATGAGGCTTATTTTCATGCACAATTCAGAAAATCAACACCTAATGATCATTCAGTTTACACCATTCTTGACGGCGTAAAAGGTAAGGGCCAATATGTAGGTGTTTATATGGGTTTTGATATTAATAATAACGGTTGGTGGGGCGAAGGCGAGATTAAATTCTATATGGATGGCGACAAACAGTTCCCTACTATTATAGGCACCGGTACCGAGGATTATTTCTGCGGATCGTACGATTTTGATACCCGCAAACGTAACGCTGCCGGTGGTGAAGATGTGCAATACACTGAGTTTTCGACTGCTTATGCCGGCTTGCCGCAGGTTATCAGGGGCGATGGGCATTATTCTATCCGTCAGCGTTTTGGCTTATACAGATGGCATATACAGGATCCCATCCGTTTTGACAAAGACCTGAAAGTTACTATTCAGGATTTAGGCTGGAAATCAGGCGGCAGATATCTGCAGCAGCATTCTGATATCATCTCTGTAGCTTTCTGGTACCAGCAAGGAGCGCATGGCGAGTATCCAAAACTGCCATCAAGAGACCAGTTAGAGATTAACTAATATCATCAATCCAAAAAACAAACTTTATATGAAAAACGGATCGGGCCGCCGCGGCTTTCTCAGGAATTTAGGTGTAGGGGGTGCAGCTGCATTTTTGCCTATCGGGCGCCTTAAAGCGGCCGAAATTGCACCGGCAGAAGAGCAAACTGTTGCTGCCGGTGTGCCGTATAAACGCAAATACAATAGCGCTTATACGGGGCAAAATTTGAATCGCGTAGCTTTCCCTATAGGTGGGATTGGCGCGGGCATGTTTTGTTTGGAGGGAACGGGGGCAATATCCCACATGTCCGTACGCAACAATCCTGATGTGTTTAATGAGCCGGCTATGTTTGCAGCCATCAGCATAAAAGGGATACCCAACGGCGCTAAAGTGTTGGAGGCTAAAGTGCCTGCCTGGAAAAAATTTGGTAACCGCGATGCCGGTTTAGGCGGCACGGGCGGCGCTACCTGGGGTTTGGCCCGGTTTGAGTCGGCTGAATTTAATGCCCGTTTTCCGTTTGCTGATATTGCTTTGTTTGATAAGGATATACCACTACATGTCGATATCAAAGGCTGGAGTCCGTTTGTTCCTACTGATGCTGATAGTGCGAGCCTGCCTGTGGGCGGATTAGAATATCATTTTAAAAATATCGGTAGCAAATCGCATGATTGTATCTTCTCTTACAACTGTCGCAACTTTATGGAGCAACCAGGTGCTAAAAACTCGGTTAAAGCTATCAAAAATGGCTTTGTGCTTTCGGCTGAGGGTACTAAAGAAGATCCACAGAAACAAGGCGACTTTGCCATTTATACTGATGATGCGCATACCATAGTTGACCATTGCTGGTTTAGAGGCGGCTGGTTCGACGGGCTTACCATGGCCTGGAAAACTATCCGCAATCATGAAACCAAAAACAATCCCGCGGTTGATGGTGGCGCGCCCGGTGCATCCCTATTTGTACCTTTTACTTTAAAACCCGGTGAGGAAAAGACCATCCGCCTGATGTTGGCCTGGTATGTGCCAAACACTAAATTGCACATGGGCGACGTTGCTCCGGAAGATAAGGCCCGGGTAGACGCTGATCCGTTATTGAAGTATCATAAACCATGGTACAGCAGCAAGTTCAGTAATATTGAGGACGTTGCTAATTATTGGACTAGCAATTATACAGACCTGCGCAAAAAAACAAAGCTTTTCACAGATTCATTTTATAAAAGCACGCTGTCGCCTGAGGTAACCGAGGCGATAGCGGCAAACCTTACCATCCTGAAATCGCCTACTGTATTGAGACAATATGACGGGCGGTTTTGGGCCTGGGAGGGCACCGGCGACAGCTGGGGCAGCTGCCATGGCTCATGTACCCACGTATGGAACTATGCACAGGCGGTTTCTCACTTATTTCCGTCGTTAGAGCGTAGCTTACGCGACACCGAGTTTAACGAGAGCCAAAATGCCGAAGGGCACCAGATGTTCCGCTCTAATCTGCCAATCACACGTGTGGTACATAATTTCCATGCTGCGTCCGATGGTCAGTTAGGCGGCATCATGAAAGTGTACCGCGAGTGGCGCATCAGCGGCGATACGGAATGGTTAAAGTCCATCTACCCAAAAGTGCAAACCAGCTTAGATTACTGTATTAAAACCTGGGACCCGAAAGGTAACGGCGTAATCCAGGAGCCACATCATAATACTTACGATATTGAGTTTTGGGGGCCTACAGGCTTTGCTACCAGTTTTTATCTGGGTGCGCTCAACTCATTTATTACTATGGGTAAAGCTTTGGGTAAGAATGTAAGCAGATACGAAACCCTATATGCCAGGGGCAAGAAGTACATGGAAAATGAGCTGTATAACGGCGAGTATTTCCATCAAAAAATAGAATGGAAAGAATTGCAGGCACCAGATCCTACCAAAGTACAATCGTTCGCTACAGGTTATACGCCTGAAGCCAGGACTGTCCTGGAAAAAGAGGGCCCTAAATATCAGTATGGCACAGGTGTGCTTTCTGATGGTGTTATGGGTGGATGGCTGTCAAGAATGTGCGGTTTAGGCGATCCGTTAGATAAAGCCAAGACCACTAACCACTTGAAGGCTGTCCATCAGTATAATTTCAAAGCCAACTTGCATGAGCACTCTAACCCGCAACGGCCCACCTATGCCATTGGCGATGAAGGTGGTTTGCTGCTTTGTTCATGGCCAAAAGGCGGTATGCTTTCTTTACCATTTGTATACAGTAACGAGGTGTGGACCGGTATTGAATATCAGGTAGCATCGCATTTAATGTTGATGGGCGAGGTACAAAAAGGCCTGGACATTGTTCGCGCTTGCCGTGACCGGTATAATGGCGAGGTGCGTAATCCGTTTAATGAATATGAGTGTGGCCATTGGTATGCACGTGCTATGTCAAGCTACGGCATGATGGAGGGACTTACCGGTGTGCGTTATGATGCAATTGATAAAAACCTGCATATTGATTCACGTATTGGCGATTTTACCAGCTTTCTTTCAACTGCTACCGGATTTGGTACGGTTACGTTGAAAGCCGGTGTTCCGCATCTGGATGTGGTTTACGGTAAAATACCGGTTAACAAAGTGATCGTATCTGGTGTGACTAAAAATCTGGGATAATATCCCTAAATATTACTTATGAAGATAACAGGAAAACAAATTATTGGCTATTCAACCGCCGATGGCGGCGATAAATTTAAAAGTTCGGTATGGGTGGAAGATCAAGCAGAGCCATGCTTTTTTTGCGAAGCCACAGTAGCGAATGTGGACGAGGCAGTAAAAAAAGCTAGTGCTGCTTTTAGAATTTACAAGCACCTACCGTCTGCAAATAGAGTTAAATTTTTAGAGGCTATTACTGTAGAGATTAATAACATTCGGGAGACATTGGTGAACATAGCCATGCGGGAAACGCACTTGCCGCAACCACGCTTAAACGGCGAGATTGACAGAACCATTGGTCAGATTAATCTATTTGCTAACTTGTTAAAAGAAGGTTCCTGGGTGAACGCAATTATCGATAGGGCTATCCCTGATCGTCAACCTTTGCCAAAACCCCAGCTATGCCTGATGGAAAGACCGTTGGGGCCCGTTGCGGTATTCGGGGCAAGTAACTTTCCGTTTGCTTTCTCTGTTGCCGGCGGCGATACCATATCTGCTCTGGCTGCTGGCTGTCCGGTGGTTTATAAAGCGCATTTTGGTCACCCGGTTACATCTGAGCTTGTAGGTAACTGCATTGTTGAAGCTGCCAAAAAAACCGGCATGCCTGATGGTGTTTTTTCGCTAATTCATGGCCAAACCATTGAAGGCGGTCAGGCGCTGGTGAATCACCCGATGATCAAGGCGGTTGGCTTTACCGGCTCTTTACGTGGTGGCAGAGCTTTATTTGATCTGGCAGTTAAACGCGATGAACCTATCCCGGTTTATGCAGAAATGGGGAGCGTGAACCCAGTGTTCTTATTGCCCGGCAAACTAAATGAGGACCCTGAGGGACTGGCAAAATCGCTGGTGGCTTCAAATACTTTGGGTGTTGGTCAGTTTTGTACCAACCCGGGTATTATTTTGATGGTTAAGAGCGATGGCACAAATAAATTCCTTGCACAGTATGCTGAATCATTAGCTGCTGCAAATGGTGGCTTGATGTTGACGGATGCTATCTACGGAGCTTACTGCAAAGGTGTGTCCGGGTTGGCGTCTATGCCTTCATTAAAATCATTAGGTAAAGGTAAATCAGATATCAATCATGCAACTCCGCAGGCATTCTCAGTTTCAGGGACTGATTTTCTGAAGGATAAATCGCTGTTTGAGGAACATTTTGGTCCGGTTGCTTTATTGGTTGTTGCTGATGATGAAAAACAGTTATTAGAGATAGCCGAACAAATTCCTGGACAAATAACGACAAGCGTATGGGCTAATTTAGTTGATGGCTTGGCTCACAAAGATTTATTTGACGTACTTGAAGAAAAAGCCGGTCGCGTAATGATCAATAACGTGCCGACTGGGGTTGAAGTAGCGCATGCTATGCAACATGGCGGCCCATATCCGGCAACTACCGACAGTCGCACTACTTCAGTGGGTTCGCAAGCTATTTACCGTTTTGTGCGCCCTGTTTGTTTCCAAAACTTTCCGCAGGAATTATTGCCACTTGAGTTGCAAAACAGCAATCCGCTAAATATCTGGCGCAAAATTGACGGGCAATTAACCAGAGACGCTCTGGCTTAACACATTTATTTATGCGAAAACTAACTTTAAAAATACATCCCAAAGATAATATCGAGGTAGCGTTGGCCGATATGAAAGCCGGCGACATCATTTCTTCCGGCGGGAAACTTATCGCTTTAATTAACGATGTTGCTGCCAAACATAAATTCGCGCTGCAAGATATGGATCCCGGCGATGATGTGCTGATGTACGGCGTATTGGTTGGAAAGGCTGTTGAGCCTATTAAAACCGGCCAGCTCATCACCACAAAAAATATTAAGCATGCCTCAGGCGATTATGAACTGCGTGAGCGCAAAACAGATTGGCTAACGCCTGATTTATCGCCATGGAAGGACAAAACATTTATGGGTTATCATCGTGAGGATGGTTCAGTAGGGGTGTCCAACTATTGGCTGGTGATACCCCTGGTTTTTTGCGAGAACAGAAATGTACAGGTGATACAGGATGCCTTTGCCAAAGAATTGGGTTATCAAACCGATATTTCGCCGGAGCGTGATCATGTAAAGCAACTCATTCAGCTATATCGCGAAGGAAAAAATCCTTCTGAAATATTAAATGCCGATTTAAATGCCGGCATTAATGCCAAATCAAAAGACGAGAAGATATTCCCGAATGTGGATGGTATTAAGTTTCTGAACCATTCATTAGGCTGCGCAGGTATCAAAGAGGACACCCGCGGACTTTGTGGTTTGTTAGCCGGATATATCACCCACGCTAACGTAGCCGGTGCTACTGTACTTAGCCTTGGCTGTCAGAACGCGCAGATAGATATGCTGAAGGAGGAGATTTACAAACGTGATCCTAATTTTTCTAAACCGTTATATCTGTTAGAGCAACAGCAAATAGGCAGCGAAACCGAATTGTTGAATCAAGCTATTAAAAAAACCTTTACCGGCCTGATCGAGGCTAATCAAAATACCCGCAAACCAGCGCCGCTGAGCAAGTTATGTGTTGGTTTGGAGTGTGGTGGTTCTGATGGTTTTTCAGGGATATCGGCTAACCCGTCATTGGGCCATGCTTCGGATATTATTGTTGGTTTGGGCGGTTCAGTTATTCTTTCTGAGTTCCCTGAACTATGTGGTGTAGAGCAAGAACTAAGCGACCGTTGTGTAGACGACGAAACGGCTGGCAGATTTATCCATTTAATGCGTACCTATCATGATAAAGCCAAGGCTTTAGGATCGGGTTTTGATTCCAATCCTTCGGCCGGAAATGTGCGTGATGGTTTAATTACCGACGCCATCAAATCAGCAGGTGCGGCTAAGAAAGGCGGTACTTCGCCGGTGGCAGATGTATTGGACTACCCCGAAAAAGTAAGGAAGCCGGGATTGACACTTTTGTGCACGCCGGGCAGCGACGTTGAATCAACTACTGCCGAGGTAGGTTCGGGCGCTACCATCGTGGTATTTACTACCGGTTTGGGCACGCCTACAGGTAATCCTATCACACCGGTTGTAAAGGTATCAACCAATACCAAGCTTTATAATAAAATGACCGACATCATCGACATTGACGCGGGAACTGTGATTAGTGGCGATGAAACTATTAATGAAGCCGGCGAGCGTATCCTCGAGCATATTATCCGCATAGCAAGCGGCGAAGAAAAAGTAAAGGCGGTTGCCGGTGGTCATGACGATTTTATACCATGGAAAAGAGGTATTTCTCTTTAATAACTTACACAAATGAAATTATACAAAACAACCAAAGGCATTTTTTTACAGCATGACGAATCTGTTTATCAACTGAATTACCAATGGGATGAATTGGTAAATCGCGACGGTCTTCATGGTTTTTTAACCAAAGTTTCGCAAACAGCAACCAAAGTTGCCGATACCGACTGGCAGAATCATTTACTGCCACCTATTGAAAATCAGGAGGTATGGGCGGCAGGTGTAACCTATTTGCAAAGTCGTGACGCCAGGGTAGAGGAGTCGCAATCCTCAGGTGGGTCAGACCTGTACAAACGTGTTTATGATGCCGAGCGTCCTGAAATATTTTTTAAGGCGACTGCGGCGCGTGTGGTTGGCCACGGTCAGAATATCAGCATCCGTAAAGATTCAACCTGGAACGTGCCTGAGCCTGAATTGACCCTGTTCGCCAATAGCAATGGTCATATTGAGGGCTATACTGTAGGTAACGACATGAGTTCGCGCAGTATTGAAGGGGAGAACGCGCTATATTTGCCGCAGGCGAAAACTTACGACAAAAGTGCGGCTATAGGTCCTTGCTTGATGATTTTATCAGAGCCTATCAGTAAAGATACATTGATTAGTATTGTGATTAAACGGTATAACGCGGCGGTATATTCAGACCATACCCCGCTGTCAAGAATGAAACGTGAGTTGACGGAGCTGGTTGGTTTCCTGTTCAGAGAGTTGACGTTTCCAAAGGGCGTTTTCCTGATGACAGGTACTTGCCTGGTGCCGCCAAATGATTTTACATTGGAGCCGGGCGACGTAGTTGAGATTACCGTTGACGGGATTGGTACCTTGACAAACACGGTGGCTCACAATAAATAAGCTAAATTTTAATGATCAACTTATAAACCTAAAATAATGAGTAATTTAAAATTGAATTATGCAGTGATAGCTTTTGCTGCGCTTTTTGCGTCGTGCCAGTCGAATACAAAAAAAGTGACTGAAGGCGCCGACTCTACATCTAAATATGCGAAAGGAACTTTTGGTTATGACTTGGATTTTCTGAAAAAGAACGACAGTGTAAAGGTTTTAAAAAGTGCCGATGGCGCTGCGCAAATCGTTGTTTCGGCAAAATATCAGGCTAAGGTATTTACCTCTACTGCCGATGGTTTGAATGGTCGCAGTTTTGGCTGGATCAACTATAAAACCTTTAAAGCCGATACAGATTCACACATGAATGCTTACGGTAGTGAGAACCGTTTGTGGTTAGGCCCTGAAGGTGGCAAGTTTTCTTTGTTCTTCAAACCTGGCACAAAAATGGCCTTCCCTGATTGGCACACGCCTAAAGCTTTTGATACTGAAAGCTGGAAGATCGTTTCTGCCGATGACAAAAAGGTGGCCATGAGTAAGGATATGGATCTGCAAAATTATGCCGGTACGCAACTTAAAATTAAAGTCGACCGCGATATTACTTTGCTGGATAATGCGGGTATTGAAAGTGCCTTAGGTATTAAATTAGCTGCAAATACAAAAGCTGTAGGTTTTCAGGCTGATAACACGTTAACTAATACAGGCACTGCCGAGTGGACGCAAACTACCGGTGCGCCATGTATGTGGAATCTGGATATGTTTACCCCTTCGCTTAAGGTGGTGATCATTATCCCCTATAACAATGCTAAAACTGAGAAAGTAGCAACCACCGATTACTTCGGGCAAATTCCGCCGGATAGGATCGTTTACAAAAACAATGTATTGTATTTCAAGGCGGATGGTAAATCGCGCGGAAAACTGGGTATCACGCCTAAAAGAGCTATGCCAGTTATAGGTAGCTATGATGCCGCTAACAATGTGTTGACTATCGCTAAATTTGATGTCGACAACAATGGATTATACCTAAATCAGGAGTGGCGCACTGACCGCGAGCCACTAAGTGGCGACGCCGTGAACGCTTATAATGACGGTCCGCTTGCTGATGGCAGTCAAATGGGGCCATTTTATGAGATAGAGAGCGTCTCTCCGGCGGCTTTCCTGAAACCGGGTGCCAAATTGCGCCATCAACACAAAGTATTCCACTTCACCGGCGATAAGGCCATGTTGAATACCATCGCACAAAGAGTATTAGGCGTAAACCTGGCCGATGTAGAGTCTGTATTTAAATAGCTTTTAAATGTGCAGATATGCGGATGTGCAGATGTGCGAATAATGAAAAAGCCGATGATTATTTAATTATCGGCTTTTTTTTGTTTTTTTTCTTGACCGCCGTCATATCTGCCTAATCTGCATATTTGCACATCCGCATATCTGCACATCTACAAGTGCATCACGTGTACGGTGTATGACTTGGCATACTGTAAAGGCGTGATTTTAAGTAACGATTTAAATTGCCTGTTAAAATTAGACAGGTTGTTAAAGCCACATTCATAACAGATCTGCGAAACTGATTTTTGGTTCTCTATCAATAGTTTGCAAGCGTAACCGATTCTTATTTCCAGCAAAAATTGCCAGTAGGTTTTGAGCGTCCGCGTTTTAAAGTAGCGGCAAAAGGAGTTGGGGCTTAAGCTTGCAGCCTCAGCAGCTTCTTTTATCGAGATGTTGTTTTTGAAGTTGTTAAACGTGTAAGTATAGATCAGGTTAATCTTGTCGGTAGTGGTTAGGTCGTAAGTTTTGTTGAAGCCCGGGGTAGCTAACAGTGTATATTCGCCGCTGCGGCTTACCACATCCAGTATCCCCAGTAAAAATTCAATGCGTTTTGGGCCGCTTACATGCAGGTTTTCTTCCATGGCTTTGATCACATAGTCGCGGGTTTTGCCGGTTATTTGCAGGCCGCGCTTAGCCAGGTCAAGCATTTCCTTGATTAGACGCAGCTCCGGTAGCTGCATAAAACCTATCCCCCAAAAATCATCTCTGAAATGTATAGCTATGGCTTCAATGTTTAGTGTAGGAATATTTTTGAAGTAGATAGAATCGCTCCGCCACATGTGCGGCAGATTAGAACCAAGCAGAATTAAATCACCATCCTCAAAAGGAGCCATGCTATCGCCAACCAATCGCACCCCGGTCCCTTTGCGAATATAAGTCAGCTCGATTTCAGGATGATAGTGCCAGTGGTTGTACAGGAAAGGGTAGATATCTTCCCGAATACTGAATGAATTATTACCACTGTCTACTTTTCTTAATATCGGTTTCATTAACAGAATATTTAATTTTCACTCGGCCTGAGTAATTGCGGCCACCATACGGCGAAAAACGAGCTTTGATTACCATTACCTGCCGAAGCATAATCGCACAACGTAATATCAACGGGGCCTTTAGCCGCTTCGGTATATGATTCAGGAATAAATTTGGCTTTGCATAATACCATGATATCGTCGCCCGTGTTATTAGCTAAATTGGTAAGATTGATATAGCCATTTTTGTCAGCCGCCGGTCGCATTACTGCCGATATATTTGCGCCCTCAAAACGGGTATCGCGCGCCAGCACAATCGGGCCGCGCATGATGGCAGCGCTTTGCAAAGTAGTGCCCGTTTGAATAACTCTGCCGCGCATGTCCAATTCTAAAACTATTTTGTCGCCGGCTTTCCAGGTGCGTTTTATAGTGGCATATTCGCCGGCTTGCAGGTTTGGCACTTCGTTCCCGTTTACGGTTAGTGTGGCTTTAGCGCTCCATGTGGGTATGCGTATTTTAATGGCCATATCCTCAGCTTTTGGCATGTCAATATCGATATTAATTATACCTGATTTGGGGTAATCAGTATGCTGGGTAAGCGTAATGTTTTGTTTTTTGGGCGATGTTAGCTTGAATGAACCATCAGCAAAATAATTTACTTGTATGCCATCATCGCTTTGCGTAACCATAAATAGGGGGAAGGCAAACAATCCACGCGGACCGCTTGCTACGCAACAGTTTAGCCCCATACCGCATTGCTCACTACCGGGGAGGCGTTCGCCGTTTAGCGGCGTATATTTGGCCCATTCAGCGCCATGTTTACTCAAAGCGCCTAATAACGCATTGTAATAGGTGCGCTCGACTTCATCGGCATATTTTGCTTTGCCGGTAAGGCGTAGCAATTGTTGAGTAAGCTTGAGCCAGGTTACGGTAACACAGGTTTCCTGAAAATGATTGATAGGCGTGTTTTCAAGTGCTTTTCCGCTAAACCACATTTCTGTCGACGCACCAGACCCGGCTATATCTATTTCAGTCTTTTTAATGTTATCCCAAACGTCTTCAACAGCCTTTCTGTAAGTTGTATTGCCGGTGATGCGATACAGTTCCAGCAGTCCTTCATAACATGACATCATTTCATAAGCTTTCTGACCTTGCTCAGGGCTATACCAGTTTTTAGGTTTCGGAAAACGCTTGGCGACATCTGTTTTGGCTTTGCTAATTAGTTGCGGACCTTCCGGCGTTTCCCATTGCCGAACAATCTCCTGGGCAAAGTCTAGGTATTTTTTATTGCCGGTTCGATTATATAACAAGCATATCGGCTCCAAAACTGACGATGCGGCCATACCGCGGTAATTCCCTTTGGTAACAATGATGCCATCCTTTTTATGGAGGTCATCCATCAGGTTGTCGGCTATTCTGGCTGCGGCTGTCAGGCTTTTTTTATCGTTAGTGATGTCATAATAAGCCAGTAAACCCAGCATACAATATTTGCGGCCCCATATGTCCCACCCCTCCAGGCGGTGGGCGGCGGCATAGTTGCCTATGTAGCCGTCAGGAGTTTGTGTGGCCAGGAGTCCGGCAACGGCGCGGTCGAGTGTTTTTTTTAGTCTTGGATCTGGATCATACCGGTAAGCCAGCGCTACTGACGTAAACCATTTACCCCAGAATTCGCTTTGCCATAGGTTGGTTTCGGTCCGGTTTTCTAACTTAAAAGGAGCAATCAACCTGTCGACATCTTGTACCAGTAAGCGATTGTAGATATCATCTTTTAACTTACCGGCAAGGTATCCATTTAAATGCATGGAAATCGCCGGCGATAAAGCGTCGTTTACAGCCGGTTTGGTTTTTTGTCCATAGCTAGGATTGTAATTTAGCATTAGCCAAAATCCAATTACGAGAAATAACTTTCCTGACCTGTACATGGTGTTTATAATTAATTGCTTTAATTTAGGTAACGCAAATATTACCGCTAAATTTATCATTATTATCAGCAATGAGCTAATTTAAGTCAATATTTGGCTCTAACCGGCCCCAACCAAATTTTATGAGAAAACTTTATACCCTGTTATCAGTAATCGCTATTTGTTTATGCAATCTGGTTTACGGACAGTTAGCTGTACCCGCAAAATTGCCTTCACATCCCAGATTATTGTTATTAGCCGGGCAAGAAAAAGATCTGCTTAAAAATATCAATTCAGATCAGGCGCTTACCCGTATCCACGAAAGTGTGATCAAGAATTGCGATGCTATGATCAATATCCAACCATTGCGGTACAAAAAGATCGGTAAGCGGCTGCTGGATGTATCGAGAGAAGCACTACACCGGATTTTCTACCTATCGTACGGTTATCGCATGACAGGCAATAAGCTTTACCTGCAACAGGCCGAGCGCGAACTGAACGCCGTTTGCTCATTTGATAACTGGAACCCCACGCATTTTCTGGATGTGGGAGAGATGACTATGGCAGTGTCCATCGGCTACGATTGGCTTTATAACGAATTAAGTGACAGCACCAAAACGCTGGTTAAAAAAGCCATTCTTAACAATGGGATTAATCCATCCTTTGATTCGAAATATAATGGTTGGCTAAAGGTAAATAACAACTGGAACCAGGTTTGCAACGCAGGTATGGTTTATGGTGCGATGGTAACTTATGAAGATCATCCTGATCTGTCGGTTCAAGTGATTAACCGGGCTATTCAATCTGTTGATCTGCCGATGAAAGCTTATCAGCCTGATGGTGCTTATCCTGAAGGATACGGTTATTGGGAATACGGCACATCTTTCAATGTAATGATGATTAGCGCCTTGCAGACTGCCTTTGGTAAAGATTTTGGCCTATCTGAAAAACCGGGATTTTTGAAAACGCCCGGCTATCTGGAGAACATGACAGGGGCAACAGGCATGTCGTTCAATTATTCTGATTCAGGCACGGGTGCTGCATTTAACCCGGCGATGTTTTGGTTTGCCGATAAATTGCATGATCCCTCATTGCTTTGGACAGAAAAGGAGTTATTATTCGCTCGCCCTGTTGCTGTTACCAGGATAATGCCGGCTACCTTGATATGGGGCAGAAATATGCACTTAGATAAGATCACCAAACCTAAAATCACCATGTGGGTTGGCGGTGGCGCAAACCCTGTGGCCCTGATGCGTACAGCCTGGGGCGACCCTAACGCTACCTACTTGGCTATAAAAGGCGGTTCGCCGTCGGTGAATCACGCACACATGGATATAGGCACTTTTGTAATGGAGACAGAGGGTGTGAGATGGGGGATAGACCTTGGCGCGCAGGATTATGAGTCGCTGGAATCAAAGGGTGTTGATTTGTGGAACGGGAAACAAAACTCGCAGCGCTGGCAGGTATTGCGCTATAACAACCATTACCATAACACGCTTACTATTGATACTACTTTTCAATTGGTGAAAGGCTACGCGCCAATAGTAAGTTATTCGAAGAAACCAGATCATCAAAATGCCGTTCTTGACCTGACATCTGTTTATAGCGACAAGGTAGCGAAAGCTATGCGTGGCGCCGAAATTGTTGGCAAGCAGGTTTTGATAAGGGATGAAGTGACGTCGCTCAATGATACTATAACTGTCAGATGGTCAATGGTTACCAAGGCTCATATTCAGTTGGGCAATGGCATGGCCACTTTGACGCAGAATAACAAGTCGCTTAAGCTTAGTGCCGCTTGTAATTACCCGGTGCAAAGCAAAACCTGGAATACCGACCCTACGCATTTTTATGATGCACCGAATCCCCGCACGGCGATAGTCGGGTTCGAGGTGAAGGTGCCGCCGCATAGCCAATGTAATTTATCAGTAAGTTTTGTGAGTGGGGACGATAATACGGACGTCGTACGATCTAAGCCGCTATCGCAATGGTCTAAAGACTAAAACCTATATTATGAAAGCTAAACTGACTATTGTATTGATGCTGGCTTACGGAATGAACATCTATGCGCAGCAGACCAGTAACAATAACCATAGCCGCGGCCGCTTCCAG
>Ga0157371_10000243_pt1 | contig 77959 bp, 81 predicted proteins | sample C45metaG_FD_113462 | JGI IMG/M metagenome (GOLD analysis project Ga0157371, IMG submission 113462) | Corn rhizosphere microbial communities from Kellogg Biological Station, Michigan, USA - C4-5 metaG | ecosystem: Host-associated > Plants > Roots > Rhizosphere > Soil | place: USA: Michigan...
AATCACCGAACGTAGTGTTTGGTAAGGAATGAATCATGCGTCATCGTAAAAGTGGACGTCACCTGAGCCGCACCAGCTCTCACCGCAAGGCTATGTTCCAGAACATGGCGGTGTCGCTGTTCGAGCACGAGCTGATCAAGACTACCCTGCCGAAAGCCAAAGAACTGCGTCGCGTTGCCGAGCCGCTGATCACTCTGGCCAAGCAGGACAGCGTAGCTAACCGCCGTTTGGCTTTCGACCGTACGCGTTCGAAAGAAATCGTCGGCAAGCTGTTCAACGATCTGGGCAAGCGCTACGCCACCCGTCAGGGCGGCTACCTGCGTATCCTCAAGTGCGGTTTCCGCGCTGGCGACAACGCGCCTATGGCGTACGTCGAGTTGGTTGATCGTCCTGTCGGTGGTGTTGTAGAAGCTGCTGAATAAGACGTCAGTCTGTTCAAGAAAACCGGGCCCAGGCCCGGTTTTTCTTTTTCCGTTTATTGTTTTTGTCTATCGATAGCAAAATACTTATGCATTAGTACCGTTCGTCGATTTGCTCGATACTCCCTTCAGCCGCCTGATTCGGCCTTTGAAGCCTAGAGAGAGATGCAAGTCCATGAGCCAAGACACCCTTCTGACCACTGCCAGTGGCGCTCCTGTCGCCGACAATCAAAATTCTCGCTCCGCCGGTCCACGTGGCCCTTTGCTTCTGGACGACTTTCACCTGATTGAAAAGCTCGCCCACTTCAACCGCGAGAACATCCCCGAGCGTCGCGTACACGCCAAAGGTTCGGGCGCCTACGGCACCTTTACGGTGAACCGAGACATCACCGAGTACACCAGCGCCAAGCTGTTCTCCGCCGTGGGTAAGCAGACCCCTACCTTCTTGCGCTTTTCCACCGTAGGCGGTGAGCGTGGTTCCGCTGACACCGAGCGCGACCCCCGTGGCTTCGCCTTGAAGTTCTACACCGAAGAGGGCAACTGGGACATCGTTGGCAACAACACTCCTGTGTTTTTCATTCGCGACCCGCTCAAGTTTCCCGACTTTATCCACACCCAAAAACGTCTGCCCCAGAGCAACCTGAAAAGTGCGCAAATGATGTGGGACTTCTGGTCGCACTCGCCTGAAGCCCTGCACCAGGTCACTATTCTGTTCTCTGACCGCGGTATTCCCGATGGCTACCGTTTCATGCACGGTTTTGGCAGCCACACCTACAGCCTGATCAATGCCAAAGGCGAGCGGCACTGGGTGAAATGGCACTACAAGACGCTGCAGGGTATCAAGAACCTTGCGCCTGCCGATGCTGCACGCATTGCCGGTACCGACCCGGATTACGCCCAGCGCGACCTGTTCGAAGCCATCGAGCGTGGTGACTTCCCACGCTGGCGGGTATGCATTCAGGTGATGACCGAAGCCCAGGCCAACGCCCACTTCGAAAACCCTTTTGACGTCACCAAGACATGGTCGCAGAAAGACTTCCCGCTGATTGAGGTCGGCACTCTGGAGCTCAACCGCAACCCGCAGAACTACTTTGCCGAGGTCGAGCAGGCTGCCTTCGGGCCCAGCAATATGGTGCCGGGCGTGGGGCTGTCTCCTGACCGCATGCTGCAAGGCCGGGTGTTTGCCTATGCCGATGCGCATCGCTACCGTGTGGGCACCAATCATCAGCAACTGCCGGTGAATGCGCCGCTGAGCCCGGTCAACTCCTACCAGCGCGACGGTGCCATGGCTTACGGCAGCAATGGTGGTGCTGCACCCAACTACGAGCCCAACAGCTACGGCAACGCGCCGAAGCAGGCCCCACAGTATGCAGAGCCGGGGCTGGCACTCAGCGGTACCGCGGACCGTCATGATCATCGTAGCGACAATGACTACTACAGCCACGCAGGTGCCCTGTTTCGCTTGATGAGCCCGGAGCAGAAGGCACTTCTGATCAGTAACATCGCGGGGGCCATGGCAGGCGTGAGCCAGGATGTGGTGCAGCGCCAACTGCAGTATTTCTGCCAGGCTGACCCAGCGTACGGCCAAGGCATCGCCGATGCCTTGGGCATACAGTTGGCATAAAGCGAAATGAGAAGAAGAACCGCCCTCATTAGGGCGGTTTTTCGCTTCCAATCGTCCCGTTTTCCCTGCTTTTTAGTGTTTTTATGCGTACAGCTGGGTGACCCCGGGCCGGGCTTGGTTCACACTATGCCTTTCTGTTAGGGAGAAGTACCGCGATGCAAGGGCACCCGGACGTAATCGACTATCTCAACACGTTGCTGACGGGTGAGTTGGCAGCACGTGATCAATATTTCGTTCACTCGCGTATGTACGAAGACTGGGGCTTGAGCAAGCTCTATGAGCGTATCAATCACGAGATGGAAGAAGAGGCGCAGCACGCCGATGCACTCATGCGCCGCATCCTCATGCTGGAAGGCACGCCACGGATGCGCCCTGACGATCTCGACGTAGGCACCACCGTGCCGGAAATGCTGGCCAGCGACCTGCGTCTTGAATACAAAGTGCGCGCCGCGTTGTGCAAAGGCATCGAGTTGTGCGAAACGCACAACGACTACGTCAGCCGCGACATACTGCGCGTGCAATTGGCCGACACCGAAGAAGACCACACCTATTGGCTGGAAAAGCAGTTGGGTCTGATCAAGTCCATCGGTCTGGAAAACTACCTGCAATCGCAGTTCTGATCCCGGGCTAGAGCCGCTATGAAAAAGCCCCTGTCATGCGAATGACAGGGGCTTTTTGTTACAGCGGAGTGGTCAGGCGCGATCGCGTATCAGCAGCGGCTTGAGGTAATGGCCCGTGTACGACTGAGGCATCTCGGCAACCTGCTCCGGTGTGCCGCAGCCGATGATCTGCCCACCTTTGGAGCCGCCTTCGGGGCCCAGGTCGACGATCCAGTCAGCTGTCTTGATCACATCCAGGTTGTGCTCGATCACCACCACGGTGTTGCCGTGGTCGCGCAGCCTGTGCAGGACGTCCAGCAACTGCTGGATATCAGCGAAGTGCAGCCCTGTGGTCGGCTCATCGAGGATGTAGAGCGTTTTGCCGGTATCACGCTTGGACAGCTCACGCGACAGCTTGACCCGCTGCGCCTCACCGCCGGAAAGCGTGGTGGCCGACTGCCCCAGCTTGATGTAGGACAGGCCCACGTCCATCAACGTTTGCAGTTTGCGCGCGAGTGCCGGCACGGCGTCGAAAAACTCACGTGCTTCCTCGATGGTCATTTCCAGCACCTCGTGGATGCTCTTGCCCTTGTACTTGACCTCCAGTGTCTCGCGGTTGTAACGCTTGCTCTTGCACACGTCGCACGGCACGTAGATGTCCGGCAGGAAGTGCATCTCGACCTTGATCAGACCGTCGCCCTGGCACGCCTCGCAGCGCCCCCCCTTGACGTTGAACGAAAACCGGCCAGGGCCGTAGCCGCGCGAGCGCGACTCGGGCACGCCGGCGAACAGCTCGCGAATGGGCGTGAACAGGCCGGTATAAGTGGCCGGGTTGGAGCGCGGCGTACGGCCGATTGGGCTCTGGTCGATGTCGACGACCTTGTCCAGGTGCTGCAGGCCATTGACGCTGTCATGGGCCGAAGCCTCCAGCGTGGTCGCGCCGTTGAGCGCCGTGGCACTGAGCGGGAAGAGGGTGTTGTTGATCAGCGTCGATTTGCCGGACCCAGAAACCCCGGTGACGCAGGTCAACAGGCCGATCGGAATCTCCAGGTCGACATTGCGCAGGTTGTTGCCGCGCGCGCCCTTGAGCGTCAGGGACAGCTTCTTGTTGCGGACCGTACGCTTGGCCGGTACGGCAATCTTCACGCGCCCCGACAGGTACTTGCCCGTCAGGGAATCGGGGTGATTCATCACCTCGTCCGGCGTGCCCTCGGCGACGATATGCCCACCATGCACCCCGGCGCCCGGGCCGATGTCGACCACGTAGTCGGCCATTCGAATGGCGTCTTCATCGTGCTCCACGACGATCACGGTGTTGCCGATGTCGCGCAGGTGATTGAGCGTACCCAGCAGGCGATCGTTATCGCGCTGATGCAAGCCGATCGACGGCTCGTCGAGGATATACATCACTCCCACCAGGCCCGCGCCGATCTGACTGGCCAAACGAATACGCTGCGCCTCGCCCCCCGACAGCGTATCGGCACTGCGATCGAGCGTCAGGTAGTCCAGGCCGACGTTGACCAGAAACTGCAGGCGCTCGCGGATTTCCTTGAGGATCTTGTCAGCGATCTCGCCCTTGCGGCCGGTCAGGCTGAGGTTGCCAAAGTAATCCGTCGCATCGCCGATCGGCAGGCCGGTGACCGCTGGCAGCGTCTTTTCGCCCACCCACACATGCCGAGCCTCGCGGCGCAAGCGCGTACCGCGACAGTCGGGGCAGGGCTGGGTGCTCAAGAACTTGGCGAGTTCCTCGCGCACGGTGGTTGACTCGGTTTCACGGTAGCGACGCTCGAGGTTAGGCACGATGCCTTCGAACGGGTGCGAACGCTTGACGATGTCGCCCCGATCATTCAAGTAGCGGAAATCAACGTTATGGCTGCCGCTGCCCTGCAGGATGGTTTTCTGCTGGTCGCCGGGCAATTCGTTGAACGGCACCTCCAGGCTGAAGCCGTAGTGGCTGGCCAGTGAGCCGAGCATCTGGAAGTAATAGACGTTGCGTCGGTCCCAGCCACGTATGGCGCCCTCCGCCAGCGTCAGTTCGCCATTGACCAGGCGCTTGATGTCAAAGAATTGCTTGACGCCCAGACCGTCGCACGTCGGGCAGGCGCCCGCCGGGTTGTTGAAGGAAAACAGCTTGGGTTCCAACTCGCTGATGGCGTGGCCGCACACCGGGCAGGCAAAGCGCGCGGAGAAGATCATCTCTTCCTCGACCGCGTCGTCTTCCATGGAAGCAACCAGAGCGATACCGTCGGCCAGTTTCAATGCCGTCTCGAAGGACTCGGCCAAGCGTTGTTGCAGGTCGGAACGAACCTTGAAGCGGTCGACCACCACCTCGATCGTGTGCTTTTTCTGTTTCTCCAGCTTGGGCAGCTCGTCGAGCTCGTGCAGCTTGCCGTTGATGCGTGCACGCACGAAGCCCTGAGCACGCAGCTCTTCGAAAATGGCCAGGTGCTCGCCCTTGCGCTCGCGTATCACCGGGGCCAGCAGCATCAGCTTGCTGCCTTCGGGCTGCGCCAGCACCAGGTCGACCATCTGGCTGACGGTCTGGGCTTCCAGCGGAATATCGTGGTCCGGGCAGCGCGGCGTGCCCACGCGGGCATACAGCAGGCGCAGGTAGTCGTAGATCTCGGTGATGGTGCCGACAGTCGACCGCGGGTTATGTGACGTGGACTTCTGCTCGATGGAGATCGCTGGCGACAAGCCTTCGATCGTGTCGACGTCGGGCTTTTCCATCATCGACAGAAACTGCCGGGCGTAGGCGGACAACGATTCCACGTAGCGGCGTTGACCTTCGGCGTACAGCGTATCGAATGCCAGTGACGACTTGCCGGAACCGGACAGGCCGGTGATCACGATCAGCTTGTCGCGGGGCAGTGTCAGGTCGATGTTTTTCAAATTGTGGGTTCGAGCCCCACGTACCAGAATCTTGTCCAATGTGGCCTCGCGCGGCGGGCATAAACAGGTGAGTATACGGGGCTTGTCAAGGGCACTGCACAGTGAGTGCGAGCAAACATGAAGATGACGCGGCAAAGCGTCGCCGTATGTGTCGTTAATGGTTGGGACTGGTAGAATCGCCGCCGGTTCACATGAGGTTTATCCATGCACGATCCCCACAGCGAACGCATGAGTGGCGCTGAAACCCGCGCGGCCAGCGGCTTGGCCCTGGTCTTCGCGTTTCGCATGCTCGGTATGTTCATGGTACTGCCGGTTCTGGCTACCTACGGTATGGATCTGGCGGGTGCGACCCCGGCGCTGATCGGTCTGGCCATCGGCGCCTATGGTCTGACCCAGGCTTTCCTGCAAATCCCGTTCGGGGTCATTTCCGATCGTATCGGCCGTCGTCCGGTGATCTACTTCGGCTTGGTGATCTTTGCCCTGGGCAGCCTGCTGGCGGCCCAGGCGGATTCGATCTGGGGCGTGATCGCCGGGCGTATCCTGCAGGGCGCCGGGGCCATTTCGGCGGCGGTGATGGCGCTGCTGTCCGACCTGACCCGTGAACAGCATCGCACCAAGGCCATGGCCATGATCGGCATGAGCATCGGCCTGTCGTTCGCTGTGGCGATGGTCGTGGGGCCATTGCTCACCAGTGCCTTCGGCCTGTCGGGGCTGTTCACCGCCACCGGCGCGATGGCACTGCTGGGCATCGTGCTGGTCGCCTTCCTGGTGCCACATGCCCCCGGCCACCTGCAACACCGCGAGTCCGGCATTGCCCGTGAAGCCATGGGCGCCACGTTGCGCCATCCCGATCTGCTGCGTCTGGACGCAGGCATCTTCGTGCTCCACGCGATTCTGATGGCCAGCTTCGTGGCCTTGCCGCTGGCGCTGGTGGAGCGTGCCGGGCTGCCCAAGGAGGACCATTGGTGGGTTTACCTGACCGCGCTGCTGATATCGTTTTTCGGCATGATTCCGTTCATCATCTACGGCGAAAAAAAGCGCAAGATGAAGCGTGTGCTGTCGGGTGCCGTGGCCACGCTGATGCTGACCGAGCTGTTTTTCTGGGAGTTCGGCGAAGGGCTCAAGGCACTGGTCATCGGAACCGTGGTGTTTTTCACGGCGTTCAACTTGCTGGAAGCGTCTTTGCCGTCGCTGATCAGCAAAGTGTCGCCGGCAGGTGGCAAGGGCACGGCCATGGGGGTGTACTCCACCAGCCAGTTCCTGGGGTCGGCGTTGGGCGGGATTCTTGGCGGTTGGCTGTTTCAGCACGGTGGGCTGGACGTCGTCTTCCTCGGTTGCGCAGGGCTATGTGCCCTATGGCTGGCCATAGCTGTTACTATGCGCGAACCACCTTACGTGACCAGCCTGCGTATGCCGCTGACGCCTGAAGCGATGCGTGAAGCAGGCTTGAGCGAGCGCCTCAAGGCCGTGCCTGGTGTGACAGATGCAGTAGTGGTGGCCGCCGAGGCCGCCGTCTATATCAAATTGGATACAGAAATTTTGGATCGCACCACCCTCGAGCGTCTGGTCAACCCGACGCCGACAACGTGCGAAGCCTAGGAGAACGTTATGGCCCGTGGGGTTAACAAAGTCATTTTGGTCGGCACCTGTGGTCAGGATCCGGAAGTCCGTTACCTGCCGAACGGCAACGCCGTGACCAACCTGAGCCTGGCGACCAGCGAACAGTGGACCGACAAGCAGAGCGGCCAGAAGGTCGAGCGCACCGAGTGGCACCGCGTGTCCATGTTCGGCAAGGTCGCGGAGATCGCTGGCGAGTACCTGCGCAAGGGTTCGCAGGTCTACATCGAAGGCAAGCTGCAGACCCGCGAGTGGGAAAAGGACGGCATCAAGCGTTACACCACTGAAATCATCGTCGACATGCAAGGCACCATGCAGTTGCTCGGTGGCCGTCCGCAGCAGGGCGACCAGCAAAGCGGCGGTGGCAACAACTACCAGCAAGCCGCTCCACGCCAGCAAGCGCCGCGCCCTCAGCAGTCCGCCCCGCAGCAACGCGAGTCGCGCCCGGCGCCACAGCAGCAGGCCCCACAGCCGGCCGCTGACTTCGACAGCTTCGATGATGATATTCCGTTCTGAAACCCGGCGTTTCAGACCCATCATCCAAGTAAAAAGCGGAGCCACAGATTGTGGCTCCGCTTTTTTTTTGCCCGCCTGCTTGCGGTTTCCCCGGAAACCGTTCCGCGTTGTTAACGTCACCTGTACGCCCTCTAATGCCCGCTCCTTATCGCTACACAACGGAGCTGATCATGACCCAGACAACCCCCCCACTGATGGCCTGCTATTTCCGCTCCTGGCGCGACACTGCCAACGGCGTCGCCGGCAACCATTGCTCAATGGTGGACCTGCCCGAAGAAGTCGACATCGCGTTCGTGTTCCCCAACGGCGAGGAAACCGCCGCGTTCTGGGAGAAGCTGGGCCCCGAACTCATCCCGGCCATGCACGCCAAGGGCATCAAGGTGGTGCGCACGATATCCATCGATGAGTTGACCAACCCCGCGTTCCCGGACACGGCGCAGGGTTATCAGGCGCTGGCCGATCACGTCGAGCGCAGCGTGCTGGCGGTGGACGGCCTGGACGGGCTGGACATCGACCTCGAAACGAGGCTGAACCCCCAGCAACGTACCAAGGCGCTTGAAGTGTCGCGGATACTGGCCGAGCGGCTGAAACGCGATGGCCGGCTGTTTATCTACGACACCAGCGAAGTGGGCGATGTCGAATTGCTGCGTGCCCTTGAGCCGTCGCTGGACTACGTGCTGTTCCAGGCCTACGGCCAGGACACCGGCCGCGTGCAGAACCACTTCGACCGGATGTTCGCCGACTTCCTGGCCCCTGAGAAATTCATGGTCGGCTTCTCTTTCTATGAAGAGCGAGGCGTTTCCTGGGGCGACATCACCCAGGATTTCGATAGCAGCACGGCGCGCCAATACGCCGAATGGAACCCTACGCAGGGTAACAAAGGCGGTGTCTTCTCCTACGCGGTCGACCGTGACGGTGTGAAGCAGGGCGACGACACCCTGCAACCCACCGACTACGGCTGGACCAAGCGTCTCAAGCAACTGGCGCGTTGAGCGGCAGACGCGCGATCGCCTCGATCTCGATCAGGTAGCCGTGGTGCAACTCCGGCACCGGAACGACGGCTCGCGCAGGTCGGTGCTGGCCTAGCGCCCGGGCATACAGTGAATCGAAGGCAGGCCAGTGCTTCACGCCCACCACGTAGACCGTGACTTTCACCAGGTCTGCAGGGCGAGCCCCGGCCTGCTCGAGAATCGCCAGCACGTTGCTCAAGGCGATGGACGCCTGGGCCTCGAAAGGCTCATCGGCGCTATGGCTGCCGTCGGCGCGAATGGGGAGTTGGCCCGAGATGTACAACGTGTCCTGATGGCGCACAGCGTGTGCGTAGTGGCCGCCAGGAGGCGCTGTGTTCGTGGTTTGAACGATTTGAATCGTCCTACCAGCCATAGAATCGACTCCACTGTTCAACAACACCGGTAGGACTGATCGCCTGGTAAAAGGGGAATTGTGCCCCCGTGGCGCAGGCATGATTCGGCAGGATGCGTAAGCGGCTGCCGATGGGGAAGCGCGCCTGCAGGCTACCGGCGTCGGTACCCGTCACGGCGACGATGCCGTGCTCCTGATTGGCGCTGTGCAGCAAGGCGCCTTCGATCCATTGGCCTTCCACTGTGCAGACCTGACCGTAGCCATAATCGATGGTCTGGCGTTGGGTGCCGCGGTCGCGGCTCATTGCCATCCATCCGGAATCGGTGATGACCCAACCCTTGTCTGCCTGATGCCCGATAACCGTCGTCAGTACACTCAAGGCCAACTCATCCGGCTGACAGACGCCCACATTGCGCATCACCAGGTCGAAAAACACATAAACCCCGGCACGCACCTCGGTCACCCCTTGAAGATCGAGCGCGGTCAACGCGGTGGGCGTCGAGCCAACGCTGACGTCGGGGCACGCCATGCCCGCAGCGCGAATACGCTGTGCTGCCCTGACACACTCCCGACGCTCCTGCTCGGCGAGCCGCTGAAGCGCTTGCTCGCTATTGAGTTCATAGCTCGAACCGGCGTGGGTCAACACACCTTTCACCTGCATGCCGCCGTCATGAAGCGCTCGCGCCACATCCAGCAGCGACTCGGAGTGGCTTTTGAGGCCCGAGCGATGGCCGTCGCAGTCCACTTCAATCCACACCTGAAACACCGCGCCATGTCGATGACCGAATGCAGCGATGGCGGCGGCCCCCTGGACGCTGTCCGTGATAATGCCCAGGTTACAGCCGCGTTGCATGAGGTCGTGGGCCTGCGCCAGCTTTGCCGGCGCCATGGCCACTGCGTAAAGAATGTCATCGAAGCCGGCATCGAAGCATTGCTGCGCTTCCTTGAGCGTCGACACAGTGACGCCGCAGGCCCCCGCAGCCCGTTGCGCGGCGATCACCGGCAGGCATTTGCTGGTTTTCACATGGGGCCGCAAGCGCACGCCCAAGCGGTCCATCCGCCGCTGCATGCGGTCGATGTTCGCCTGCATCTTTGCGATGTCGATAATGGCCGCGGGCGTTTCCAACAAAGACAGTGAAGAGGTCATGGGCGATACCAGTGAGTAGGCTGACCTGGATACTTTACTCAACCGTGATTAAGCTGTTATTCAATGTTCTGACATCAATGATTAAGCTGAAGTGAATGGTATCGATCGAGGACATGCGCCTGGCCGTGACGCTCGCGCGTTCGGCGTCGCTCAGTGCGGCCGCACGAAGACTGAATGTGACACCGCCCGCCCTGTCGATGAGGCTGCGCAAACTCGAAGCGTTGTTGGGCGTGCAGTTGGCGAGTCGTGATGCCCGCCGCCTGAGCCTGACTGCAGAAGGGGAGCGTTTCGCGGCGCAATCGGCGACGTTGCTCGAACAATTGGAAGCACTGCCCGAGTCGTTCAACACCAGGCACAGCGAATTGACCGGCGTGCTGCGCCTTACGGCACCGTTCGGTTTCGGCCGCCAGCGCATCGCACCGTTGTTATCCCGATTCGCTGCGGTGCATCCGCGCGTGCAGGTTCAGCTGGACCTGCGCGAAACCCCCTGGCCAGACCGCCACGACAGCGATGCGGTGGTGCACATCGGGCGTATCAACGACAGCTCTTGGGTCGCGCGCACGCTGGTCAGCAACGAGCGCTGGTTGTGCGCCAGCCCCGAGTATCTGGCTGCGAGAGGGACACCGCAGGCGCCTGAGGAACTGAGCCAGCATCGTTGCCTGTGCATTCGCGAGAATGACGAGGATGTCACCCTGTGGCACCTGCGCAAACGCTCGGTGCGCCGGGTACTGCGCATTGAACCGGCGATGCTGAGCAATGACGGCAGTGTCGCCCGGCACTGGGCCGAGCAAGGCCAGGGGTTGGTGCTGCGTTCCGAGTGGGACGTGCAAGACGCCATCGAGGCCGGGCGATTGGTCAGGGTGTTGGCGGACTGGGCGTTCGACAGCGCGCCGGTTTTGCTGCTCCTCCCGTCACGCAAGCATCAGAGCGCCCGGCTGCGTGCGTTGGCAGACTTCCTGGTCGAAACCATCAACACGTAGCGTCAACTCCGCCCTGCTTCAAACCCTCCTGAGATGCCTCTCCAACCATTACCCAAAACAGCAAATGGGTTCCGCCATCACTGGCTGTGTAGTATTGATATGTTTGTTATGTAGGATTATTCGGAAACTGCTTTTTCGCGGTTTTATTCAATGGGGGAAATATTTAATCTGAACGCCTTCCACAGGAGTGTACGATGCAAGCCAATAGCCAGCCAGTCAAAACTATCACCCTTGATTCGAACTCCGAAGTTCAGGACTTTCATATCGACGGCTTTGCCGAATCCTATGGCGTGTATGTAAACACCCTGAAGCGGTTTTCGCTCAAGCATAAATTGAACGTCTCGGTCATGGGGCTAGGCTTTCTCATTGCGGTGGTGGGGCTCGCGATCAGCCTGTTGGGCCCTGCTACCCCGCGATTGATGTCATGGGATGGCCCGGCGCTATATTGGTATGTACTCAACTATCCAGGTCAGTTGTCGATGTTCGGGTTTGCAGTAGTGGGCCTGGGTGCCTGGCTGATGAAAAACTTATACCCCTCGCCAATGGCTTACTTGCGAGAGTGTTATTTATTCGTCGATGAAAATGGCGATGAGCTGAGTAGCGATATTGATATAAGACATTGCGCCGGGGAGCAGTTTCAGGCATTCAAAAGGGAGTGTGCATCGGCTGAGTGATCGCTTGCAGGGGCCGTCAATCATCGAAAGACACCAAGGAGGGCGGTATTTTTTCCATGCCGAGTGATTACACAGGGTAACGCTGGGCGGGCCACTCCTCCGCCTGGCCGGCGGCACCTACTCCGCCACCGCCGCTTCAGAAAACAGGCCCTATCCCTGCACAGTGCTGAAAAATGCAATAGTATCGGTCCCTTGCAGATCGAAGCGCCGATGCCATAGGTTGCATCGCCTTTCGGTTACACCCTTACCATGCTATTCACCTGACTGGACCTGCTGACTCTATGCGAATGCGCCTTATGCTTCTGGGCGGTGGCAATGCCCTCGGTCAAGCGCTGATTCGCTTCGGAGCGGAAGAAGACATCGGCTTCCTTGCCCCGCGCCCGCCGCAAGACGGTTGGGACGCGCAAAGCCTGACGCAGCTACTCGATGACACTCGCCCCGACGCGCTGATCAACCTTGCCTATTATTTCGACTGGTTCCAGGCCGCCCATGTGACCGAAGCGCGGTTGGCCCAGCAGGAATTCGCCGTCGAGCGCTTGGCTGAGCTGTGCCAGCATCACGGCATCGTGCTGCTGCAGCCCTCCAGCTACCGGGTTTTCGACGGTTCGCGCGCCACAGCCTACAGTGAAAAAGACGAACCGGTGCCGCTGGGGTTGCGCGGCCAGGCCCTGTGGCGGATCGAGCAGAGCGTTCGCGCGACCTGTCCGCACCACGTGCTGATTCGCTTTGGCTGGCTGCTCGATGACAGCATCGACGGTGTGCTCGGGCGTTTCCTGCGCCGGGCCGAACAGCCTATGGAACTGTTGATGGCCGATGACCGGCGGGGCAATCCGACACCGGTCGATGATGCCGCCCGGGTAATCATCTCGGTGCTCAAGCAGCTCGACTGCGACGCGCCGCTGTGGGGCACCTACCACTACGCCGGCAACGAAGCGACCACGCCGCTGGCCCTGGCCCAGGCCATCATCAGCGAGGCCTCGCAACTGCATACGCTGGCCATCGACGCGCCGACCGCACAGGCCCACGCAGCCCAGCCCGACGCCGGTGAAGAACCGCAACACGCGGTGCTGGCCTGCAAGAAAATTCTCCACACCTTCGGTATCAAGCCACGCGCCTGGCGTGCCGCGCTGCCGAGCCTTCTGGACCGGTTCTATCGCCATGGCTGACCTTCCCATCCTGGTCACCGGCGGTGCCGGTTTCATCGGTTCGCATCTGGTCGATGCGCTGTTGGCCAAAGGCTATCTAGTACGCGTCCTGGATGACTTTTCCACCGGCAAGCGCAGCAACCTGCCCTTGGACAACCCGCATGTCGAGGTGCTGGAAGGGGACATTGCCAATGCCGCGCTGGTCGCCCGGGCGGTGCAGGGCTGCCAGGCGGTGGTGCATCTGGCTGCCGTGGCGTCGGTGCAGGCGTCGGTCGACGATCCGGTCAAGACCCACCAGAGCAACTTCGTCGGCACCCTGAACGTGTGTGAAGCCATGCGCCAGGCGCAGGTCAAACGCGTGCTCTTCGCGTCCAGTGCGGCGGTCTATGGCAACAACGGCGAAGGTCAGCCGGTGGCCGAAGACACTCCCAAGGCACCCTTGACCCCCTACGCCAGCGATAAACTGGCCAGCGAATACTACCTGGACTTCTACCGCCGCCAGCACGGAGTGGAACCGGTGATCCTGCGGTTTTTCAATATTTTCGGGCCGCGGCAGGACCCTTCATCGCCGTACTCGGGCGTCATCAGCATTTTCGCCGAGCGCGCCGAGCAGGGCTTGCCGATCACGGTGTTTGGCGATGGCGAGCAGACCCGCGATTTTTTCTACGTGGCCGATCTGGTGCAACTGCTGGTACAGGGCCTGGAGTGCCAGCAGGTGGAAGAGGGCGCCTGCAACGTCGGCTTGAATCAGGCCACCAGCCTCAATCAATTGCTGGCGGCGTTACGCAAGGTCACCGGTAGTGCGCCAACCGTGAGCCATACCGACGCGCGGCCGGGTGATATCCGCCATTCGCGCGCCGATAACCAGCGCCTGCTGAGCCGCTTCCGGCTGGCGCAGGTCACGCCTCTGGAAGAAGGCCTGGCCCGCTTGCTGGGGCGCTGAGGCTCAGAACTTGTAGCCAACCCCTACCATGTACACCCACGGGTCGACGTCCACGTCGACCTTGGTGCGGCCTACGCCCAGCGCGGTCGGGCCGTCTACGCTGGCCTGGGTATCGATGTCGACATACCACACGGCCGCGTTGACCAGCAGATGATCGGTCAGCATGTAGTCAAAGCCCACTTGCCCCGCCAGCCCCACCGAGTTTTTCAGCTTGAGGTTGCTGAAGCCCTGCTGCTTGCGTTCGCGGCTCAGGTCTTCGTCGTAGAACAGCGTGTAGTTCACGCCGACACCGGCATAGGGCTGGAAACGCGAGTCTTGAGCCAGGGGGTAGTACTGCAGCGACAGGGTCGGCGGCAGTTGCTTGACGTCGGCCAGGTCGCCGTCGAGACCGTCGATGCCGGTGGCGCCGCTGACACCGCGCACACCCACGGTGTGCTGGAATGGGGTGGCGGCCAGCAGCTCGATGCCGATGTGGTCGCTGAGCATGTAGGCGAAGGCCAGGCCCAGCTGCGTGTCGCTGTCGAGCGTGGCCTTGGTGCCTGCCACCTTCGTCCCGTCGAGTTTCAGCTCACTGCTGTTTTCATTGGGCGCCGTGGTCGCGGCACCGGCACGCAGGATGATATCGCCGGCCTGGTGGGCACAGGCCAGGGGTGCTGTCAGCGCCAGGCCCAGCAGCGAGGCGGTCAGCAGAGAGGTTTTCATGGGGACTCCAGATCAAAAAGGCGTGCGCGGATCCTAGCGAGTCCGGGCGTTCGGTTTTTTGATCTGGCTCAATAAGGCAGGGGTTAGTCCGGCAGTTCGTAAATGAAGATCTTGTTGGCCGCCATTTGATAACCCGCATCCGCCAGATCGCTGCGGCTGGGTTTGACCTGCATCGTGCCCTCGATCCAGTAGGGCTGGTACAACTCCTCGACCTTGATCCCCTGCTTGGCGCTGACGTGCACGATCTGGTTGGACGGCGGCGGCGGCACGTGAATGCACGCGCCGTAGTAGGGCACCAGCAGGAAGTCGGTGGTGCGCCCCTCTTCGTTGACTTCAAGCGGAACGATGAAACCTGGCAGGCGCACATTCTCCCCGTTCAGCGCGGTGACCACCGGCGCATTGGGCATCGATTGCGCCGCCGCCGGCCCGGCTTCGCCCAGCGCCGTGCCCATCTTCGACAAGTCATGCAAGGGGGTGGTCTGTGGCGCGACATGAGGCGCATCGGCCGGGACCAGCGCCTCCCAGGTCAATTCCTTGATCGGCGCCGCCTGCAGCGAGAAACTCAGCAACATGCACAGGGCCAGTAACGTGCGAAGCATGGGTACAACCCTCACAAGTGAATCGACAGCCCATCGGCCAACGATTGGCGATAGGCGCGCCATGCCGGGACCGCGCCCATCAGCACAGCCGCAGCGAGGATAATACCCAACAAACTCCACTCATAGGCACTCGGCCAGGCCAGTTGCAGATAAAGGCCGTAGTTGGCCTGTACGTAGTCCTGGGCCAGGGCGGTGCCGATGTACAGCAATGCCAGCCCGGCCACCACGCCGGCCAGTGCCAGGGCGAAGGCCTCCAGAATCAACAGCCCGGCAATGTGCCAGGGGCGTGCACCCACCGAGCGCAGGATGGCCATCTCCCGGCGTCGCTCGTTGAGGCTGGTCAGAATCGCCGTGAGCATGCCGATCAGGCCGGTCAACACAACGAACAGCGAAATCACGAACAGCGCCTGTTCGGCGGTGCCCATCATGCTCCACAGCTCTTGCAGAGCAACGCCCGGCAGGATGGCCAGCAGGGGCTCGCCACGAAACTCATTGATTTCGCGTTGCAGGGTGAACGTCGCGATCTTGCTATTGAGCCCGAGCATGAAGGCCGTGATCGCGGTGGGCGTGAGGTCCATGTTGCGCGCCTGGTCGGCGCTGATCCGACCGTTGCCGCGCGCGGGCACACCGTTCTGCCAATCGATATGAATGGCCTCCATGCCGCCCAGGCTGATGTGCAGGGTACGGTCGACTGGCGTGCCGGTGCGTTGCAGTATGCCGACCACCTTGAAAGGCTTGTCGTCATGCTTGACCAGGCTGATGGCCGAAACACCGTGGGCCAGGACCAGCGTATCGCCCACTGTGTATTTCAGGGCCTCGGCCACTTCGGCGCCCAGCACCACTTCGAAGGGGTCGGTGGCGAACTCACGGCCTTCGGCCATCTGCAAGTGTTGCCGACGCCCGTACTGGTAATGCTCGAAATAGCTCTGGTTGGTGCCCATCACCCGATAGCCGCGGTGCGAGTCGCCGAGGGAAATCGGAATCGCCCATTTCACCTGCGGGTGCTGGGCATAGTGCTCGTAGCTGTCCCAGCGGATGTTGTTGGTGGCATTGCCGATGCGAAACACCGAATACAGCAACAGATTGATCGAGCCGGAGCGGGCGCCCACCACCAGGTCGGTGCCACTGATGGTGCTGGCGAAGCTGGACCGCGCTTCGGTGCGCACGCGCTCCACCGTCAGCAGCAGGCACACGGACAAGGCAATGGAAAAGGCCGTGAGAAACGCGGTGAAGCGGCGGTTGGCAAGGCTGGCCAGGGCTAGGCGGAGCAGATACATCAGATAACCTCAGGCGTGGCCGGGCGGCTGGCGCGGTTGAGTTCGGACAATGACAAGTGACGGTCGAAAAGCGGGGCCAGGCTTTGATCGTGGCTGACGAACAACAAGCTGGCGCCGGCCTCGCGGCATTCGGCGAACAACAGCCGGATGAAAGCCTCGCGGGCGTCGGTGTCCAATGCCGAGGTGGGCTCGTCGGCGATCACCAGTTCGGGTTGGCCGATCAGCGCGCGGGCCGCCGCCACCCGTTGTTGCTGGCCGATCGACAGGCTGTCGGCACGGCGCTCCAGCAATTGCGCATCGCCCAGGCCCAAGTGCGCCAGCAAGTGCGTCGCCGCCTGGTCGACACTGCCATGGCGCTGCCGGGCGCGCTCGGCCCGCAAGCGCGAGAAGCGGCATGGCAACTCCACGTTCTCGCGCACCGACAAGAACGGCAGCAAGTTGAACTGCTGGAAAATATAGCCTGTGTGCTCGACACGAAACCGATCGCGGGCGGCAAAGCTCAGCTCGGTCAGTTCCTGGCCGAGCACCCGCACACTGCCCCGATCGGGTTTTTGCACCCCGCCCAGAAGGCCCAGCAGGGTGGTTTTGCCACTGCCGCTCGGGCCCTTGAGAAAGACGCTTTCACCACGCTCTAGGCGAAAGGTCGGGATGTCCAGCAATGGCGGCTGGCCAGGCCAGGCGAAACCCAGTTGATTCAGTTCGATCAGCGCGGCGGTCATGGTCTTAGAATTTCAGCACGGATTGAGTCGGGGTGGCTTCGACGCCTTGCTGGCCGTTGGGCGAAATCAGCTGCACCTGGATCTTCTGAGTGGCCGGGAAGGTCTTGAAGAGCTGGGTCAGGTCCAAGTGTTTCAGCGCGGCCGGCTGAGCGCAGGTGAAATGATAATGCGCGTGGATCTCGCTGTGTTCGTGGTCATGTTCTTCAGCCTTCTCGGCCTTGGTGTCGGGCTTGTCGCCGAACAGGGGGCTTTCCAGCTCCACTTCGCTGACCTTGCACTGCGCCGCAGCGGGCAATTGCAGCAGCGTCAACGGCTGCTCCAGCGACTTGCGGGCGCTGGCGACCTTGGCTTTGTCGGCCGCGCTGGTGGCGGCGTGCTCGAAGCCGACGAGGTTCATGGCCGGGCTTTCCAGCTCGATCTCCAGCGTATCGTCTTCCAGTGCCGCGTTCAGCCGAGCCACACCGTGCTCATGGGCGCCCAGGCTGCCATGCGCGTGGTCATGTTCATGAGCGTGGTCATGAGCTTCTTGCGCCTGGACGGCGAACGGGAGTAAGGCGAAGGGCAGGGCAACGAGCAAGCGGCGCATGGAAAACTCCGGGTGGGTGGTAATGATTTGAAATGTTATAACACTTTTTGCGCCCGCGATAGAGGCCGTTCCTTGCCTGACGGCGCTCAGTCCCGGAGACTGAGGGGCAGGTTCAACAGGGAGAAAGACATGCTACGAATTCGCGGCACCTTCGGCCAATGGCCTGTCGATCTGACAATCGAGATGGACGCAGAGGATTGGCAGCAACTGGGCCAGCAGCTTCACATGCCCGCAGCAGCGGGCCCAACCGCCGCGCCGCCTGCCGCGAGCGCGCCGGCCACTCAGGACGACGCTGTGTGGCGGGCAGCGCTGCAGGTGCTTGAGCAAGCGGGAGAAATAGAAGGCCCGGACCTGCTGGCGCAGCTCGAAGGGCTTTCGGGCAGCACCGCGGCCGGCAAGCGCTTGCTGGTGCGTTTGCGGCACAGCCCCTTGGTGAAAATGCACAGCGGTGCCGATGCGCCGGTGTATTGCTGGGCCGGCTAGTGCTTGAGCCCGGCCAGCGAGGCTTCGATCAGCGCCTTGGCGGCGTCGATCTGATGCGTGACAGAACACCCCAGTGCACGGAATTCCGGCGAGGTATTGTCGCCCGCCTGATAGGCGATGGCCTGCGCAGCAGGCCCCGGATACGGCGTTGAATTCATTGGGGGCGCTGCGCACCCCATCGCCGGCAAGCCGGACTCCTACAGGACGATGTGTGATCCAACCGTAGGATTCCGCCTTGGCGGCGATGGCCTGCGCAGCAGGCCCCGAGATACGAAGTCGAATTCACCAGGGCCGCCGCGCCCCCCATCGCCAGCAAGCCGGACGCCCACAAGGCGATCCGTGATCCAACCGTAGGAGTCCGCCTTGGCGGCGATGGCCTGCGTAGCAGGCCCCGGATACGGCGTTGAATTCATTGGGGGCGCTGCGCGCCCCATCGCCGGCAAGCCGAACGCCCACAAGGCAATGTGTGATCCACCCGTAGGAGTCCGCCGTGGCGGCGATGGCCTGCGCAGCAGGCCCCGGGATGCGGAGTTGGATTGATTGGGGGCGCCGCGCCCCCCATCGCCGGCAAGCCGGACGCCCACAAGGCGATCCGTGATCCACCCGTAGGAGTCCGCCTTGGCGGCGATGGCCTGCGTAGCAGGCCCCGGATACGGCGTTGAATTGATTGGGGGCGCTGCGCGCCCCATCGCCGGCAAGCCGGACTCCTACAACGCGGTACGTGATCCATCTGTAGGAGTCCGCCTTGGCGGCGATGGCCTGCGCAGCAGGCCCCGGGGTTGCGCTCAATACAACGCAGCGAACAGTTTGCGGCGGTAGGTCGTTACCAGCGGGTGGTCGTTGCCGAGCAGTTCGAACACTTGCAGCAGCGACTTGTGCGGCAGGCCGTCACTGTAGCTGCGGTTGCGCAGGAACAATTTCAGTAGGCCGTCCAGCGCCGCTTCGTATTGCTGGCGAGCCAGTTGCTGCACGGTCAATTGGTAGGCTGCTTCGTCGTCGCCCGGGTTCTGGGCCAGGCGGCTTTTCAGATCAGCGACATCCGGCAGTTCGCCGGCTTGGCGCAGGAACGTCAGTTGTGCACGCGCGCCTGCCAGGGCAGCCTTGTGCTCATCGCCGCTGACCGCGTCGAGCACGGTTTGCGCTTCTTCCAGCTCGCCGCGCTCGGCCAGGCAGCGGGCATACAGAATCAGCGCCTTGGCATTGCCATTGTCAGTGCTCAACAGGCTCTGCAGCGCAGCCTCGGCCTGTGCGTAATGACCCTCGCTGAACATCGCTTCAGCCAATTCCAGCGGGTCGGCCGCTTGCGCAGGCGGCATTTGCACATGCGGCTCGAGCAATGCGCGGATGGCAGACTCGGGCTGTGCACCGGCAAACCCGTCGACCGGCTGGCCGTCCTTGAACAGCACCACCGTCGGCAGGCTGCGAATGCCGAAACGCCCAACGATATCGGGCTCGGCATCGCAATTCACCTTGGCCAGCAACAGCTCGCCCTGGTATTCCTCGGCAATTTTTTGCAGCAGCGGCATCAGCACTTTGCACGGCGCGCACCACTCGGCCCAAAAGTCCACCAGCACAGGCTTGTGGAACGAATTCTGGATCACCGTCTGGTCGAAGCTGACCGTGGTGGCGTCGAAAATGTAAGGCGTTTCCTGACTCATCGCGACTCTCGAACTGACAGTATGCGCCCACTATAAAGGCTGCGACCGCGCCCCGAAAGGCCCGCTACCGACGCACTGCGTGGTACAGGGTGACGTGCCGGAATTCCTCAGGCTCGGCCAGGTCCGGCAGGGTCTCGGCCACCTGTCGTGCGTGTACCCGATAAGCGCGATGCTGGAAATCACGAACCCGCGAATCGGCCACCAGCACCTCGTCGGCATGGCTGAGAAACGTATCGAGCAGCGGCAGGTTGGCGCGGTCGTACAGCACGTCCGCCACCACCATCAGGTCGAAACGGTCGGCCTCGGCGAACAGGTCGTCGCTGTAGCCCAGCGTCACCCCGTTCAGCTCGGCGTTCGCCTGGCACGCGGCCAGGGCCATTGGGTCCAGGTCGCAGGCCACCACCTCCAGCGCCCCGGCCCTGGCCGCGGCAATGGCCACCACGCCCGAGCCGGCGCCGAAGTCGATCACCCGTTTGCCCGCCACCCAATGCGGTTGCTCGGCCAGGTAGCGGGCCAAGGCCAGGCCGCTGGCCCAGCAGAATGACCAATAGGGAGGCTCTTCAAGGATGCGACGGGTTTCTTCGGGGCTGAACGCGCGGTCCATGTTGGCGCCGTCGAGCAGCCACAGGCGCAGGTCGGTGCCCGGCAGCTCGGTCACCGCCAGGCGGGCATCGCCGAGCAGACACTGCAGTGCCTGGTGCAGCCGGGGCGGTGCCAATTCAGGGCGCCTTGTCCATCTGCAATGCGCCCAGCGCCTGGGTCGTCGGCTGCGCAATGACCACTGGCTCCATGTGCAGAATCAACTGCCCGGCCTGGCTGGCGCGACCGCGCAGCTCCACCCGGGCGTCATTGGGGAACGCGTCGGGGTTGAAGCGCAACTGGAAGGGTACCGGCTGGTTATTGCCGATCTGCTTGGCGCTGGACAGCAGGCGTTGCGGCCGCCCGCGGTCATCGATCACCAACAGCGCCAGTTCCACTTCCGCACCCGCCGGTATGCCCAGCAGGCTGCCGCTCAGCTCGCGCTGGTAGGCCGGCAGCGGGCCCAGCTCGGCCGGAGCCTTGATCACCGGTTTCGCCGGTATGGCCGGCGGCTGGGCCTGCACCGGGGGCTGCGGTGCATCACTGCTGCAGGCCGCGAGAAAACTCAGCAGGCTGAGCAAAACGAGCGTTCTTGGCTGCATGGCTATGTCCAGAAAAAGTCAGATCGTCTATATACCGTAAAGCCTTTGTCTTGTCTTGCCGGCGGGATGCGCTACCATGGCCCTCCCATTTTTTGTTGCCTGCCTACCATGCACTGTCCCTTCTGCGGTGCCAACGACACCAAAGTCATCGACTCGCGACTGGTCGCTGAGGGCGAGCAGGTGCGTCGGCGTCGTGAATGCGCCGCCTGCGGTGAGCGTTTCACCACCTTCGAAACCGCCGAACTGGTGCTGCCACGCCTGATCAAGCAAGACGGCAGCCGCCAGCCTTTCGATGAAGAAAAGCTGCGCGCCGGCATGCAGCGAGCGCTGGAGAAGCGCCCGGTCAGTGTCGAGCGCCTGGAAGCGGCGCTGGCCCATATCAAACACAAGCTGCGGGCCACCGGCGAGCGCGAAGTCAAATCGCTGGTGGTAGGCGAGTTGGTCATGGGCGAACTGCAGAAGCTCGACGAAGTGGCTTATATCCGCTTTGCCTCGGTGTATCGACGCTTCCAGGACCTGGACGAGTTTCGTGAGGAAATCGACCGGCTGGCGCGCGAGCCCTCCAAGCCATGAGCACCGATGCCGAACAGTCGGTCCAGGATGCCCGCCACATGGCCCGTGCCCTGGAACTGGCCCGTCGTGGCCTGTACACCACGCACCCGAACCCGCGGGTAGGCTGCGTCATCGTTCGCGACCAGCAGGTGGTGGGCGAGGGCTGGCACGTGCGCGCCGGTGAACCGCATGCCGAAGTGCATGCCCTGCGCCAGGCGGGTGAGGACGCTCGCGGCGCCACGGCTTACGTCACCCTGGAACCCTGCAGCCACCACGGGCGCACCCCTCCGTGCGCCGAGGCCTTGGTGAACGCCGGCCTGGCGCGGGTGGTGGTCGCCATGCAAGACCCCAATCCGCAAGTGGCCGGCCGCGGCCTGGAACGGCTGCGACAGGCCGGTATCAGCGTGCGCTGCGGCGTGCTGGAACAGGAGGCGCGAGCGCTCAACCCCGGCTTTCTCAAGCGCATGGAACACGGCCTGCCTTATGTGCGGGTCAAGCTGGCCATGAGTCTCGATGGGCGCACGGCCATGGCCAGTGGCGAAAGCCAGTGGATCACCGGCCCCGAGGCGCGCTCGGCGGTACAGCGCCTGCGCGCGCGTTCCAGTGTGGTGTTGACCGGCGCCGACAGTGTGGTGGCGGACGGCGCACGCATGACCGTGCGGCCCGATGAGTTGCGCGTGGACGCCGACACGGCTGCGCGGGTCGCCAGCCGGCCGCCGCTGCGCGTGCTGGTCGACGGCCGTCTGCGGGTGCCGCTCGATGCACCCTTCTTCCAGGTCGGTGCCGCGCTGGTGGCGACCTGCGCTGCGCCGGCGAGCGCTGCGGGCGCTGCCCCACATGGCGTCGAGTACCTGGCGCTGCCGGGCGACGACGGTCACGTTGACTTGCGCCAGCTGCTCGTCGAACTGGCGGCGCGCGGCACCAACGAAGTGCTGGTCGAGGCCGGGCCGCGCCTGGCCGGTGCCTTCGCCCGGCAGGGGCTGGTCGACGAGTTTCAGTTGTTCGTCGCCGGCAAGTTTCTCGGCTCCTCGGCGCGGCCTTTGCTGGAATGGCCGCTGGCACAGATGAGCCAGGCACCGTCACTGAAGATCACCGACATGCGCGCCGTGGGCGATGACTGGCGCATCATTGCGATACCTATCGCTGCGCCCCGCGTATAATTCGCGCCACGTCCACGGCGCTGGCCCTGTTCTCGAGGAGAACCCATGTTCACCGGCATTATCGAATCCATCGGCAGCATTCGCTCATTGACCCCCAAGGGCGGTGACGTGCGGGTCCATGTCGACACCCACAAACTCGACCTGAGCGACGTCAAACTGGGCGACAGCATCGCCGTCAACGGCGTCTGCCTGACAGCGGTCGAGCTGCCCGGCAACGGCTTCGTCGCCGATGTCAGCCGCGAAACCCTGGACTGCACCGCCTTCAACGAGTTGAAGAACGGCAGCCCGGTCAACCTGGAAAAGGCCCTCACCCCCAATACCCGCCTGGGCGGGCATCTGGTCAGCGGCCACGTCGACGGTGTCGGTGAAGTGGTGTCGCGCCAGGACAACGCACGTGCCGTGCAATTTCGCATCCGCGCACCGCGTGAACTGGCCAAGTACATCGCCCACAAGGGCTCGATCACCGTCGACGGCACCAGCCTGACCGTCAACCTGGTCGATGGCGCCGAATTCGAGCTGACGATCATTCCGCACACGCTGACCGAGACCATCATGGCCGACTACCGGCCGGGCCGTCGCATCAACCTGGAAGTCGATCTGCTGGCGCGGTACCTGGAGCGCTTGCTGCTCGGTGACAAGGCGGCGGAGCCGAGCAAAGGCGGTATCAGCGAAAGTTTTCTGGCCGAGAACGGCTACCTGAAGTCCTGAATTCAAAAGGGGGTGCCGCGTGGCGCTCAATAGCATCGAAGAGCTGGTGGAAGACATCCGTCAGGGCAAAATGGTCATCCTCATGGATGACGAAGACCGCGAAAACGAAGGCGACCTGATCATGGCCGCCGAATGCTGCAAGGCCGAACACATCAACTTCATGGCCCGCTACGCGCGGGGCCTGATTTGCATGCCGATGACCCGCGAGCGCTGCGAATCGCTCAAGCTGCCACTGATGGCGCCGCGCAACGGCTCCGGGTTCGGCACCAAGTTCACCGTCTCGATCGAAGCAGCCACGGGCGTGACCACCGGTATTTCCGCCGCCGATCGCGCGCGCACCGTGCAAGCGGCCGCCGCGCGCGATGCCAGGGCCGAAGACATCGTCAGCCCCGGGCATATTTTCCCGCTGATGGCCCAGCCGGGCGGCACCCTGGCACGTGCCGGCCACACCGAGGCCGCTTGCGACCTGGCGCGCATGGCCGGGTTCGAAGCCAGCGGCGTGATCTGCGAAGTGATGAACGACGATGGCACCATGTCGCGCCGCGCCGAGCTCGAAAGCTTCGCTGCCGAACATGGCATCAAGATCGGCACCATCGCCGACCTGATCCACTATCGAATGATCCACGAGCGTACCGTTCAGCGGATAGCCGAGCAGCCGCTGGACAGCGAGCTGGGCCAATTCAACCTGGTCACCTATCGCGACTCGGTCGAGGGCGACGTGCACATGGCCTTGACCCTGGGCAGCATCAGCGGCGAACAGGCCACCTTGGTTCGCGTGCATAACATGGACCCGCTGCGCGACCTGCTGCTGGTCAAGCAGCCCGGCCGCTGGAGCCTGCGCGCCGCCATGAGTGCAGTGGCCGAGGCCGGCAGCGGGGTTGTGCTGCTGCTGGGGCACCCGCTCGATGGCGATGTCCTGCTGGCCCATATCCGCGAAACCACCGAGCACACACCGGTGAAAACCCCGACGACCTACAGCATCGTCGGTGCCGGCTCGCAGATCCTGCGCGACCTCGGCGTGCGCAAGATGCGCCTGATGAGTTCGCCAATGAAGTTCAATGCGATATCCGGATTCGATCTGGAAGTTGTAGAATACGTGCCCTCCGAATAAACACCGGCAATGGGGTCGCCGGAAAGCCAAGCCCGCGCTATGGTTTTTCCAGCGACCCAGCCAGTCTGCGTTCGTGACCCATTACCCTGCAGGCCGCGTTGGTGCGGCCTGGCTCTTTAAGATGAGACGCATCCGAATGACCCTGAAGACCATCGAAGGTACCTTCATCGCCCCCCAAGGTCGCTACGCCCTGGTGGTTGGCCGTTTCAACAGCTTCGTCGTCGAAAGCCTGGTGAGCGGTGCCATCGATGCACTGGTACGCCACGGTATCAGCGAAAGCGACATCACCATCATCCGCGCACCGGGTGCGTTCGAGATTCCCCTGGTCGCACAGAAAGTCGCGCAAATGAGCGAGTACTCGGCAATCATCGCCCTGGGTGCGGTCATTCGCGGCGGCACGCCTCACTTCGAATACGTGGCCGGCGAATGCACCAAGGGCCTGTCGCAGGTTTCCATGGAGTTCGGTGTACCCGTCGCGTTCGGCGTGCTGACCGTCGACTCCATCGAACAAGCCATCGAGCGTTCCGGCACCAAGGCCGGTAACAAAGGCGCCGAAGCCGCGCTGTCGGCCCTTGAAATGGTCAGCCTGCTGGCGCAGTTGGAGGCCAAGTGATTTCCGACGACAGCGACCGTTTCAACCCGCGCGATGCCAAGGACCCCGAAGCGGCCAAGGGCAAGAGCGCCAAGCGTCGTGAAGCCCGCAAGCTGGCGACCCAGGCCCTGTACCAATGGCACATGGCAGGTCACTCGCTGAACGAGATCGAAGCACAGTTTCGCGTCGACAACGACTTCAGCGACATCGACGGTGCCTATTTCCGCGAGATCCTGCACGGCGTACCGGCCAACCGCAGCGAAATCGACGAGGCCCTCAAGCCTTGCCTGGACCTGACCCTGGAAGAACTCGACCCGGTCGAGCTGGCGGTGTTGCGGCTGTCGACCTACGAGCTGCTCAAGCGCATCGACGTGCCTTACCGCGTGGTCATCAACGAAGGCATCGAATTGGCCAAGGTCTTCGGTTCCACCGACGGCCACAAGTTCGTCAACGGTGTGCTGGACAAGCTGGCGCCGCGTTTGCGAGCCGTCGAAGTGAAGGCCCACAAGCGCTGATCGTCGCGCTTGCACGCCATGGGCGAGTTCGAGCTGATCCGTCATTACTTCGCTGCCGCGCCGTGCGCGCAGGCGGGCGAGGGCGTGGCGCTGGGCATCGGCGACGATTGCGCGCTGCTTGACCTGCCTCCCGGCGAGCAACTGGCGGTGTCCACCGACACCCTGGTCGCCGGCGTTCACTTTCCCGACCCGTGCGACCCTTTCCTGCTCGGCCAGCGAGCCCTGGCCGTGGCCGCCAGCGACCTGGCGGCCATGGGCGCCCACGCACTGGGCTTCACGCTGGCCCTGACCCTGCCGGCCGTGAGCCCGTCGTGGCTGCAGGGCTTCGCTCAGGGACTGAACCAGATGGCGCAGGCCTGTCACTTGCGCCTGATCGGGGGCGACACCACGCGTGGCCCGCTGAGCATGACGCTGACGGTGTTCGGTCGTGTTCCGCGCGGCCTGGCGTTGACCCGGTCCGGCGCCCGCCCGGGGCATCTGCTGTGTGTCGGTGGTCACCTGGGCGATGCCGCAGGCGCCTTGCCGCTGGTCCTTGGCCAGCGCCAGGCCAGCCCCGAGGAGGGCGCCGTGCTGCTGGCCCATTACTGGTCGCCACCCCCGCAATTTGCCTTGGGCCTGGCCCTGCGTGGCAAGGCCAGCGCAGCGCTGGACATCTCCGACGGCCTGTTGGCCGACTGTGGTCATATCGCCCGGGCGTCGAATGTAGGTTTACAGGTGGAACAAGCCCGTGTGCCAGTGTCCAATGCCTTGCGCAGCGTGCTGGGCGACGCGGCGCTCGATGCCGCCTTGCAGGGCGGGGATGACTATGTTCTGGTGTTCACATTGCCGGCGCATGAGCTGGCACCCCTGCAGGCGGATGGCCTGGCGGTGCACGTCATCGGCCGGGTGGTCGACGGGCAGGGTGTGCAACTGTTAGGTGCCGATGGCGCGCAGATCACCCCCGCTGGCCGGGGCTACCAACATTTTGCGGAGACACCGTGACAGATCATCCCGACCAGGTTCCAGCCGAATTCGTACCGCCCTCGGTATGGCGCAACCCATGGCACTTCATCGCCTTCGGCTTCGGCTCCGGCACGTTGCCCAAGGCACCCGGCACCTGGGGCTCGATGGTCGCAGTACCGTTCATACCGCTGTGGCAGATGCTGCCCGACTGGGGCTATTGGCTGATGCTGGGCGTCACCATGCTGTTCGGCTTCTGGCTGTGCGGCAAGGTGGCCGATGATCTGCGCGTGCACGACCACGAAGGCATCGTCTGGGATGAAATGGTCGGCATGTGGATCACCCTCTGGCTGGTGCCCGAAGGCTGGCACTGGTTGCTGATCGGGTTCCTGGTCTTCCGTTTCTTCGATATCCTCAAGCCCTGGCCTATCCATTGGATCGACCGCCACGTTCACGGTGGCGTCGGTATCATGCTCGATGACGTGCTGGCCGGAGTATTTGCCTGGGCAGCGATGCAGGGGCTGGTATGGGGCTCCGGCTTCCTCTGAGGAAAAAGCAATGCGCCTTTGGGTCTTGTCGATTGTGTTCTGGCTGATGGGGCCTGGCCTGGCGATGGCTGCACCCGCGCACCCTGCGAACATCCTGCTGGCCAGTGAGGAATGGGAAGATTACACCCGGGCTGACGGCAGTGGCCTGGGCTGGGACATCATGCGCAAGGTGTTCGAGCCGGCCGGCGTCACGGTGTCCATTCGGGTCGAGCCGTACCTGCGTGCGGTGGGCCTGGTGCAGCGTGGCGAGGCCCAGGCCTGGGTCGGTTCCTATCGCGACGAAGCCAACGCCCTGTATCCACGCTGGAACTACGACACCGATCACATCTATGCGCTGGGCCTGGCCAGTCGACCTGCGCCGACCCTCGATACGCTGGGCAATTACCGACTGGCGTGGGTGCGCGGCTACGAACTGCATCGCTATCTGCCCCACATCAAGCGCTACAACGAAGTGCAGCGGCGCACTGGCATTCTGGCCATGCTCGACCATGACCGTGCCGACTACTACATCGACGCCCTGAACGAAATCCAGACGGTGATCCGTCAGGCACCCGATGCGGCTCGGTACAAACGCACCCATGTGGCGGAGCTGCCCTTGTACCTGGGCTTTGCCGACACCGCCGAAGGCCGCCAATTGCGGACCCTGTTCGATCAGCGAATGGACCACCTGGTGCCCAGTGGCGAGTTGCGCGAGATTTTCGCCAAATGGGGCCAGCCGTATCCGTTCGATATACCCACACCGCACAATTGATCAAACTTATCGATCTGTAGGGTCGAGATTCAGCCAGAGCGTGAGGTCAACGCTGCTGTTACAATTGCTGCCATCGTCACGTTCATAGAGATCAGGAGCACAAGGTGCCCGTCGTTTTTGTCGCCGCTTCGCAGTTGCCCACTCCCTTCGCACTGTTCACCATGCACGGTTTCCTCGACGAAGCCACCGGTCGCGAGCACGTTGTGCTCAGCCTCGGCGACGTGGCGGATGGCGAGCCAGTGTTGGGGCGTTTGCATTCCGAGTGTCTGACAGGTGACGCGCTGTTCAGCCAGCGCTGCGATTGCGGTTCGCAACTGGAAGCAGCCTTGCAGGCGATCGCCCGTGAAGGGCGCGGCGTGTTGCTGTATCTGCGCCAGGAAGGCCGCGGCATCGGCTTGCTGAACAAGATCCGCGCCTATGAATTGCAGGACGGCGGCGCCGATACCGTCGAGGCCAACGAGCGGCTGGGCTTCGCTGCCGACCAGCGCGACTATGGCATGTGCCTGCCGATGCTGGAGCACCTGGGGGTCAAGTCGCTGCGCCTGATGACCAACAACCCGCGCAAGGTGATTGCGCTGACCGGCATGGGCATTACCGTGGCCGAGCGCGTACCGCTGCACACTGGGCACAATCCGCACAATAAGTATTACCTGGCGACCAAGGCCGGCAAGCTTGGCCACATGATGGGTAACGAGCATCAAGGCGAAGCCGGCCGCAACTGACGGGCTTTAAAGAAAGGCGGGCGGCGCTCCAGCGTGCCGCTCTGCGGGTGCCCCCTGCAAACGCAGAAGGGCCCGCAGCACCTGCGCCGAGTGATCGGCGCGGCGTCAGAGTCGTTGCAGGCGTTCCCGGATCGAGCGTTCGATCCCGGCAGCATCCAGCCCACATTCAGCCAGCATCTGCGAAGGCTTGGCGTGCTCGACATACAGGTCTGGCAGGCCCAGGTGCAGAACCGGCTTGAGCAGGTTCTCCCGCGCCAGGAACTCGCTGACGGCAGCGCCGGCTCCGCCCATGATGGCGTTCTCTTCAACGGTCACCAGCAGTTCATGGCTGGCCGCCATTTCGCGAACCAGGGCTTCATCCAGCGGTTTGACGAAGCGCATGTCCACCACCGTGGCGTCCAGGCTTTCAGCCACTTTCAAGGCTTCGGCCAGTTGCACGCCGAACACCAGTAGTGCGGTGCGCTGGCCGCGACGGCGGACGATGCCCTTGCCAATCTCGACACCGTCCAGGCCACTGTCGATCGGCGCGTTGGGGCCGGTGCCGCGCGGGTAGCGCACGGCCGCTGGGCCGGGATAATGATGGCCGGTGCTGAGCATCAGGCGCAGTTCGTTCTCGTCGCTGGGGGTCATGACCACCATGCCGGGAATGCAGCGCAGGTAGGACAAGTCGAAGCTACCGGCATGGGTCGGCCCGTCTTCGCCCACCAGGCCGGCTCGGTCGATGGCGAACAGCACGTCGAGGTTCTGCACCGCGACGTCGTGGATCAACTGGTCGTAGCCGCGCTGCAGGAATGTCGAGTAGATCGCCACCACTGGCTTGGCGCCTTCGCAGGCCATGCCGGCCGCCAGGGTCACGGCGTGCTGCTCGGCAATGGCGACATCGAAGTAGCGCTCCGGGTATCGCTCGCTGAACGCGACCAGGTCCGAGCCTTCTTTCATCGCCGGGGTGATGCCGACCAGGCGCGCATCGGCTGCGGCCATGTCGCACAGCCATTGCCCGAACACCGCCGAGTACTTCGGCGCGCCGGGCGCTTTCGGCGCACTGGCCGGTGCGTCCAGCGGTTCCAGCTTGGTGATGGCGTGGTAGCCGATCGGGTCGACCTCGGCAGGCGCGAAGCCCTTGCCCTTCTTGGTCACCACGTGCAGGAACTGCGGGCCCTTGAGGTCGCGCATGTTGCGCAGGGTCGCGATCAGAGTCGGCAGGTCGTGGCCATCGATCGGGCCAATGTAGTTCCAGCCCAGTTCCTCGAACAGCGTGCCGGGGACCAGCATGCCTTTGGCATATTCCTCGGTGCGTCGTGCGATTTCCCAGGCGCCCGGCAGGCGCGACAGCACTTTCTTGCTGCCTTCGCGCATGCTGGTGTAAGTGCGGCTGCTGAGGATCTTCGCCAGGTAATTCGACAGCCCGCCCACGTTGCGCGAAATCGACATGTCGTTGTCGTTGAGGATCACCAGCATGTCGGCATTGACCTCGGGCGCGTGGTTCAGCGCCTCGAAGGCCATGCCCGCCGTCAGTGCGCCGTCGCCGATGACCGCGATCGACTTGCGTTCGCTGCCTTGCAGGCGAGCGGCGATGGCCATGCCCAGTGCCGCGCTGATCGAGGTGCTGGAGTGGCCGACACCAAAGGTGTCGTACTCGCTTTCGGCTCGACGCGGGAAGGCGGCTACGCCTTCTTTCTGGCGCAGGCTGGCCATGCGCCGGCGGCGCCCGGTCAGGATTTTATGCGGATAGGCCTGATGCCCGACGTCCCAGACCAGGCGGTCGTCGGGCGTGTCGAAGACGTAATGCAGCGCAACCGTCAGTTCGATGACCCCGAGGCCGGCACCGAAGTGCCCGCCGGTCTGGCCTACGGTGTAGAGCAGCTCCTGGCGCAACTCGTCGGCCAGGGTTTCGAGCTCGGCTTCGCCCAGCCGGCGCAGACCGGCTGGAGTATCGGCGCGGTCGAGCAGAGGCGTCGCCGGGCGTTCGCGGGGAATCTCTTGAAACGTCGTAGGCATCAGGCGAATCGTTATAAGTATGAAAGCGGGAAGTTTACCTCAAGCCGGACCACCTGCCCACGCACAGCGTATGGCAAAGTGACTCAGCTGCGGCGTTGAACGATGTAGCGTGCCAATTCGCGTAGCGGTTCGGCAGCCGCATCGAAGGGGCGCAGCGCGTGCAGAGCCTGGTCCTGCAGCTCGAGGGCGTAGGCTTTGGCCTGTTCCAGCCCCAGCAGCGCCGGATACGTCGGCTTGTCCCGGGCGATGTCGGCGCCCTGGCGCTTGCCCAGCGTGGCGGTATCGCTTTCCACATCGAGAATGTCGTCCTGCACCTGGAACGCCAGGCCCACGGCCTGTGCATAGGTGTGCAGGGATTTGAGCTCGTCGTTCTGCGCATGGCCGGTGGCCAGGGCGCCCAGGCGCACGCTGGCCTCGATCAGGGCGCCGGTCTTGTGCCGATGCATGAACGCCAGGGCGTTCTGGTCGAGGGTCTTGCCCACCGCACCAAGGTCGATGGCCTGGCCGCCGACCATGCCGGCGGGCCCGGCCGCCTGCGCCAGCACCTGAATCATCTGCAGGCGTACCGCGTCGCTCTGGTTGCCCAGGCGCGGGTCGGCCAGCACGCCGAACGCCAGGCTCTGCAAACCATCGCCGGCCAGAATCGCGCAGGCTTCGTCGAATGCCTTGTGGGTGGTCGGTTGCCCGCGGCGCAGGTCATCGTCGTCCATGGCCGGCAGGTCGTCGTGCACCAGGGAATAGGCGTGGATCAGCTCCACCGCGCACGCAGCGCCATTGGCACGTTCCGGTGCCACGCCCAGCGCCTGGCAGGCGCCATACACCAGCAGTGGGCGTACGCGCTTGCCACCATTCATCACGCTGTAGCGCATGGCCTGGTACAGCCGTTCAAGCTCGACGCACGGCGCCACGAACAGGCCTTCGAGGGCGTCATTGACGCGCGCCTGACATTCGGCCTGGTAGGCAGCGATCATTCAGTGGCTTCCACGGCAAGGGGCTCTTCGACCAGCTCGCCGTCACGCTCCAGCAACACCTGGACCTTTTGCTCGGCCTGGGTCAGTGCGTTCTGGCACTCGCGGGTCAAGCGTATGCCTTGTTCGAAGGCGGTCAGCGAATCTTCAAGCGACAGCTCACCATTTTCCAGGCGCTCGACCAGCGTTTGCAGATCTGCGAGCGACTGCTCGAAATCCAAAGTAGCTTTTTTCCGCGCCATGGCAGGACTCTCGACAGAAGTTGAAACCGCGCGACGTTAGCAGAGCAGAGGCTGCCGGAGCAAATCAGCCGTACCGTCGCGCCAGGGGATACAGGCCATCAGACAGGCGAAACCGGCAGATGATCCACCGGTCTGGCCCGCCCACGCCACCGGCGATACCGCAGGCTGATTTGTTACCAAATAAATGTTGGCGCAAATCCGCTGTCGAACGTCAGTATCCATGGAACGGCAAGCGGACCTCCGGCTGCCGGACGGCAAGGGTTATTCAATGTTCAAGCTGCAGACACCGTTATCGCGAATGAAAGCCGTCGCCACCAGCCTGCTGCTGGTCGCCGCTGCGCTGTACGTCACGGCGCTGGCCCTGATGCCCACGTATCCAGGCTTCGCCGGTTACCTCAGGGCTTTTTCCGAAGCGGCCATGGTCGGCGCGATTGCCGACTGGTTCGCCGTGACCGCGCTGTTTCGCCGGCCCTTGGGCTTGCCCATTCCGCACACGGCGATCATTCCGCAGAACAAGGCGCGGATCGGCGCCAACCTGGGGAATTTCATCTGCGAGCACTTTCTGTCCCGTGAGCAGGTGCTGCAAAAAGTCACCGAATTCGACACCGCGCGGCGCCTGGCCGCCTGGCTGAGCAAGGCGGATAACGCCGCGGCCTTGTCCGGCATCGCGGTCAAACTCGCCAGCCATGGCATCGAGGCCTTGCGCGACGAGCGGGTACGGCAGTTCGTGCGCAATACCGCCATCGCCAAGCTGGAGCAAGTGGACCTGGCCAAAATCAGCGGCCAGTTGCTGGAGGTGCTCACGGACGATGGCCGCGCCCAGGAAATGCTCGATGAGGTGCTCGACCAGATCGACCGCTCGCTGCAGGGCGAGGCCATGCAGCAGCGCATCGCCGAATTGCTGGCGGCCGAATTCAATTTCCTGCGCTGGCGCGTGTTCGGCAAGGAGCTGTCACTGCACAACATCGCCGGCAACTGGTCGGCCGAGCGGGTGGTCAAGCGCATCTCCAGCGTGATCAGCGAGGTCAATCAGGACCCCGATCACCCGCTGCGCGCCCACTTCGATGAGCAACTGCACAGCCTGGTGCGCAAACTCAAGGAAGACCCGGCGTTCCGCGTGCGCGCCGCGCAACTGCGCGCGCAGATCATCCAGCACCCGGCCTTGCACGGCTACCTGACCGGCCTGGTCGACGACCTGGTGGACTGGTTCGAGACCGATATCCACAGCGAAGACTCCGAGCTGCGTCATCGGCTGGGCCAGGGCGCACGCAAACTGGGTACGGCGCTGGCCGAAGACAGCGAGATGCAGGCGTGGATCAACGATCAGATTCTGTTGATGGCCGGCCCCTTGGTGGAACGCTACCGCGCCGCCATCGGCCGCTACATCGCCGAGCGCATCGAGGCCTGGGACGAGGATGAACTGGTGGAGCAACTGGAAGGGCAGGTGGGCAAGGACCTGCAATTCATCCGCATCAACGGCACGCTGGTGGGCGGGTTGGTGGGGGTGACGATTCATTTCGTGACGGGGTTGGTCACGGCGGCGGGGTGATGAATGGCGGGCACTAAAAAGCCGGCTTGTGGCCGGCTCTTCAAGGACGCCCTTGACCTACTTCTGATAAGTCGCAAGCGCCTTCAACTGTTACCCCGGCCCTCGGGCCGGCAATGGCTCCAGCGCCAGTATCCAGCGCAGGGCCTGGCATCTGCACCGCCCAAGGCAGGTGGACACCAACCTGTGCGCGCAGCATACCTGCCTTGGCCGCCCATGCCCAGCCTCAATTGCCCTGTCTAACTGCCGGGCCGATAGGCTGCCAGGGTCGCGGTCCAAAACACCCAGCCCACAATCTGCACGCGCTGGGCCAGCAGTTGCTCCTGGCCGATGACCTGGTCGGGGTATTCGTCGGAGTTCTGGCTGCGCAGGCGCAGGGTCTTGCCGGGCAGGTGGTAGATGCGTTTGATGCGCAGCATGCCGTTGTCCATCAGCGCGTAGCGTTCGCCCTCGTAGATGTCGGTCAGGCCGCGGTCCACTGCCAGGCACGAGCCCAGGGGCAGGGTGTCGTTCATGCTGTTGTCGGGCATGGTAATGGCCACGGCCTGGCCGGGGTCGATGTCCAGCCGGTGCAGCGCCAGGTGCGGCAGGCGTAAATAGCGATCGGGCACCAGCACCAGCTCCCCGCCTTTGACCCGGTGGAAGGCGATCAGCGCGTCGTGCTCGTCGCTGCCGGCCAGGTCGATCCAGGTCTGGCGTGGCGGCAGCGTGGGCGGTTGGCCGGGCGGCGCGGTCTCCTGGGCCGTGGGGCAATGGTATTTGGGGCCGATCCCATGGCGCAGCCAGCGGGCATTGACGCTGAGCAGCTCGGCCACTTCGTCGATGCGCGCATGCGGCACACCGCGGCTGAACCAGTTGTTCACTTGCTGCGGGCTCATGTTGCGATGGGCCGCGAAGTCCGTCGGGGCAAGGTGGCACTCGCGCAGGAGTGCCTTGAGGCGATCGCCTGATGTTTTCATGGCGCCTAGTTTACGGCGCGCCAGGGCCTGGGGAAATAAACAAAACGATGCGCTATGGCTGTAGGAAAATTCGTCGGTGTAACCAGATCCCATGCAGGTCCGACTGCCAGGCGGCCATTGCCGCCGCCACAAAAAAGCCCCGCCACTTCAAGGGTGGCAGGGCTTCTTCACAGCGGGACGGTGCGATCAGCCCTTGTAGGCAGCGACCGACTTGGTGATCTCGGCACGGGCGGCGTCTGCGTTGCCCCAGCCTTCGATCTTGACCCACTTGCCTTTTTCGAGATCCTTGTAGTTCTCGAAGAAGTGCTTGATCTGCTCCAGCAGCAGTGGCGGCAGGTCGGTGTATTCCTTGACGTCCACGTACAGCTGCGACAGCTTGTCGTGCGGTACCGCGATGACCTTGGCGTCGCCGCCGCCGTCGTCGGTCATGTGCAGGATGCCGACCGGACGGGCACGGATGACCGAACCTGGGGTGACCGGATAAGGGGTCACGACCAGCACGTCGAGGGGGTCGCCGTCGTCAGCCAGAGTGTTGGGGATGAAGCCGTAGTTGGCCGGGTAGAACATTGGGGTGGCCATGAAACGGTCAACGAACAGGCAATCGCTGTCTTTGTCGATTTCGTATTTGATCGGGGCGTGGTTGGCCGGAATCTCGATCGCGACGTAGATGTCGTTCGGCAGGTCTTTGCCCGCCGGAATCTTGCTGTAGCTCATTGGGCATTGCCCCCGTTGTAGGCCAGTTTGATGGCTGTTTAGGCCGAAAAGTGGCCGCGATTATAGACACAATCCGTTGCCGGTTGCCACGGTCTGCGGGCGGTGGCGGCGGGTCGGACGTCGCAGGGTCAGTCGTGCGGGCGATAATCCGGGTGGTCGGCCTTCAGCCGGTTGAGACGCGCCAGCGGGTCTTGCCGGTAAAACGCCTGCAACTGCTGGTAGACCTGTGGGTAGGCCGCCGTCAGCAGGTCGGGGGCAGTGAAGAAGTATTCGCTGGTCACGGCGAAGAATTCCGCCGGGTTTTCCGCGGCGTAGGGGTCGATGGCGGTCTCGGCTTCCGGGTTGTCGTCCAGTTGCCGGTTGAGATCGTCATACGCGTGCTGCATGGCGTGCGCCCAATCGGCGATGCGCATGTCGCTGTGCAGCGGCGGCAGGCCGTTGGCGTCGCCGTTGAGCATGTCGAGCTTGTGCGCCAGCTCGTGGATGACGAGGTTGTAACCCTCCCAGTCGCCGCTGCCGAGCACCCCCGACCAGGCCAGTATCACCGGGCCCTGCTGCCAGGCTTCGCCGCTGTGCTCGCCCTCCCATTGGTGTTCGACGCCGCTGGCATCGCGATAGCGCTGCGGGCTGACGAAATCGTCGGCGTACAACACGATTTCATGAAAGCCCTGGTACCAGTCCAGGTCGCCGAGAGCCAGCGGCGGCAATTGCGCCTGGGCGGCGAGCAACAGTCGTGCCGTGTCGTCGAGGTCGACGCCGGGCAGGGCACTGAGGGTCTTGTCCAGCAGAAACAGCCCGGCATTGTCCTGCAGGCGCTGGTTCTGCTCTTCAGTCAGGCCGTCGAGAATCGGCAGGCGCTGACACACGGCCTGCCACACCTGGCTGTCGATCGACAGCCTGGACAGCGCCCGTTGGCGCCGCCATGCACGTAGCGACCACATGCGTCAGGAGGTGACCACACGGCGGCTCATGCGGCTGCGGACCAGCCCGATGATCATCGGCAGCAGCGACAGCAGGATGATGGCGACGATGAGCAGGGTGAGGTTTTTCTTGATCACCGGCACGTTGCCGAAGAAGTAGCCCAGGGTCACCAGGCCGCCCACCCACAGGATCGAACCCAGTACGCTGAAACCCAGGAAGCGCGGGTAATGCATCTTGCCGATGCCGGCCACGAAGGGGGCGAAGGTACGCAGGATCGGCAGGAAGCGCGCCAGGGTCACCGTTTTGCCGCCGTGCTTGGCGTAGAACGCGTGAGTCTGGTTCAGGTAGTCGCGACGGAAGATCTTCGAGTTGGGGTTGCTGAACAGTTTTTCACCCACGGTGCGCCCCACCAGGTAATTGGTGCTGTCGCCCAGGATCGCAGCGGCCATCAGCAGGCCGGCCAGCAGCACCGGGTCCATGCCCCCGCCGGCCGCTACGGCGCCAGCGATGAACAGCAGTGAGTCGCCCGGCAGGAACGGCATGACCACCAGGCCGGTTTCGCAAAAGATCACCAAAAACAGAATGGCGTATATCCACGGACCGTAGTTGGTCACCAGCAAATCGAGGTACACATCGAGATGCAAGATAAGGTCTAGCGGGTTGAAGTCCATTCGTGACACCTGTGTCTGTAGCGTGAGGGCGGGAGTATACGGGGAGTTACCCATGGATGGGGGCAGCGCAGCGCCGTTCCATCCGACGCGCTCGGCAGCGTATAGTTCTTCGGCGCGTGGTTCTTGCGCAAACCGACCGATGGAACGTCCGCGTACAGAACCTAGCAATTAACAGACCACGGCGCACAAGGTAGCTGTTTCAGCGCGCCGGGCGGGTGGGGAGGGGGCAGGCGTGGTGCATTGCGCAGCAGTCGGGCGCCAGGCGGCTCCGACTGCGTGCACGGGCGCTTAGAAGAAGCCCAGCGGGTTGATGTCGTAGCTCACCAGCAGGTTCTTGGTCTGCTGATAGTGGTCGAGCATCATTTTGTGCGTTTCACGGCCGACACCGGACTTCTTGTAGCCACCGAACGCGGCATGCGCCGGGTACAGGTGGTAGCAGTTGGTCCAGACGCGACCTGCCTTGATGCCGCGGCCCATGCGGTAGGCGCGATTGATGTCGCGGGTCCACACGCCCGCACCCAGGCCGAATTCGGTGTCGTTGGCGATTGCCAGCGCCTCGGCTTCGTCCTTGAAGGTGGTGATGCTGACCACCGGGCCAAAAATCTCTTCCTGGAACACACGCATCTTGTTGGTGCCCTTGAGCAGCGTCGGCTGGATGTAGTAACCGGTCGACAGGCTGCCTTCCAGTTTTTCCACCTGGCCGCCCGTGAGCAGCTCGGCGCCTTCGCCCTTGGCGATTTCCAGGTAGGACAGGATCTTGTCGAACTGCTGCTCGGACGCCTGGGCGCCGACCATGGTCTCGGTGTCCAGCGGGTCGCCGCGCTTGATCTGTTCGATCTTCTTCATCACCTCTTTCATGAACGCCGGGTAGATCGACTCCTCGACCAGCGCGCGTGAAGGGCAGGTGCACACTTCGCCCTGGTTGAAGAATGCCAGCACCAGGCCTTCGGCGGCCTTTTCGATGAAGCTCTGCTCGGCCTGCATGATGTCGGCGAAGAAGATGTTCGGCGACTTGCCGCCCAGCTCCACGGTCGACGGAATGATGTTTTCTGCCGCGCACTTCATGATGTGCGAGCCCACCGGGGTCGAACCGGTGAAGGCGATCTTGGCGATGCGCTTGCTGGTGGCCAGCGCCTCGCCAGCTTCCTTGCCGAAGCCCTGGACAACGTTCAGCACGCCAGGCGGCAGCAGGTCGCCGATCAGTTCGAGCAGCACGGTGATGCCCAGCGGCGTCTGTTCGGCGGGTTTGAGCACCACGCAGTTACCGGCAGCCAGCGCCGGCGCCAGCTTCCACGCAGCCATCAGAATCGGGAAGTTCCACGGGATGATCTGCCCGACCACGCCCAGCGGCTCATGAATATGGTAGGCGACGGTATTGCCGTCGATCTCGGCAGCACTGCCTTCCTGCGCGCGCAGGCAGCCGGCGAAGTAGCGGAAGTGGTCGGCCGCCAGCGGGATGTCGGCGTTCAGGGTTTCGCGGATGGCTTTGCCGTTGTCCCAGGTTTCGGTGATCGCCAGGGTTTCCAGGTTCTGTTCGATGCGGTCGGCAATTTTCAACAGGATCAGCGAGCGGGCCTGCACCGAGGTCGTGCCCCAGGCGTCGGCAGCGGCATGGGCGGCATCCAGTGCCTTGTCGATGTCTTCGGCAGTGGAGCGGGGGAATTCAGCGATCGGCTGGCCGTTGACCGGCGAGGTGGTGGTGAAATACTCGCCTTTGACCGGGGCTACGAATTCGCCACCGATGTAGTTCCCGTAGCGGCTCTTGAAGGAAATCTTCGCGCCTTCGGTGCCGGGATGTGCGTAACGCATGGTAGGTGTCTCCTGCTCTTGTGGTTTTCTGGCGTACGCGCAGTTGCGCTGGATGAGCTTAGAGCAAGGGCCGGGCCATTGCCGGGAAAAGGCCCTGCGCTGCGGCCCGCTGTGCAAAAGCGGCACGGGCCGGCGCGTACAGTGGTGCAGCACCGTGACAGTCCAGGTGACATTCTGTAACGGCGGCGCGACAGTTTCGGCTGAGCGCTGCGCCGGGGGCGTTGCAATGACGAGTGCGCCGGAGGATGCTGTCGGCATAGGCTTGTGGAGAACAATAAACGTGCACAGCAGTCACTTGAGTCGCCATGCCCGCCAGGTGCTGACCGTCGCTCAGGGCAATGAGCCCGTGCACGGCCCCGGCAGTGACCCGTCGATCGCGCGCTCGTGGCAGCGCTGTCTGGATGACTATCACCTGGACCCGGAACGAGCCATGGCGCCCAGTGTGCTGGAGCATCATTCGCTGCTCGAGTGCCGTGAGCGCCTGCGCCAGGTGTTGCACATTGCCGACAGCGAAATGAGCAACCTGCACCAGCAGCTGTCCGGGGCCGGCCACGCGGTGCTGCTGACCGACGCCCGCGGCGTTATTCTCAACTGCATCACCGCGCCCGGCGAACAGCGCGTGTTCGAGCGCGCCGGCCTGTGGCTGGGCGCCGACTGGAGCGAGGCGCGCGAGGGGACCAACGGCATCGGCACCTGCCTGGTGGAGCGCCAGGCCTTGACGATTCACCGAGACGAACATTTTCGCGGCCAGCACACGCACCTTACGTGCTCGGCCAGCCCGGTGTTCGACCCGCAGGGCGAACTGCTGGCCGTGCTGGACGTGTCCAGCGCTCGCGAGCAGGTGACGCGGCAAAGTCAGTTCCACACCATGACCCTGGTCAACCTGTCGGCGAAGATGATCGAGAGCGGGTATTTCATCGATGCCTTCGCCCATCAGTGGCTGCTGCGTTTCCATTGTCAGCCGCAATCGCCGGGTCTGTTCACCGAAGGCTTGCTGGCCTTTGACGGCGAGGGGCGTATCGCCGCGGTCAACCAAAGTGCCTTGAACCTGCTGGGCATGGCGCGCGCGGACCTGCAAGGGCGGGCACTGGAAACGGTGTTCGATTGCCGCTTGAGTGACCTGCTGGCGCGCGCCAGCACCCTGTTGACGGCCAGTTGGCCGCTGCGCTGCCGTGACGGGCGGATGCTGTATGCCTCGCTGCGGGGTGAGTCAGTGCCCGCGCGCCGGATCACAACGCCGCCTTCGCCCGCGCTGCCCGACCGCCGGATCTGCCTTGAAGACCCCCTGTTGCAACGCGAATTCCAGCGCGCGGTGCGGGTATTCGAGCGCGATGTTCCATTGCTGATCAATGGCGAGACGGGCTCGGGCAAGGAAGCCTTCGCCAAGGCCGTGCACCAGGCCAGTCAACGCGCGTTGCGGCCCTTTGTGGCGCTCAATTGCGCCTCGATACCGGAAAGCCTGATCGAGAGCGAGCTGTTTGGTTATCGCGGCGGCAGCTTTACCGGAGCACGCAAGGAGGGCATGCGCGGCAAGTTGCTGCAGGCCGACGGCGGCACGCTGCTGCTGGATGAGATCGGCGATATGCCGCTGGCGCTGCAGACCCGTCTGCTGCGCGTGCTGGAAGACCGCCAGGTGGTGCCCCTGGGCGGTGAACCGCACGCGGTGGATGTGCGCATCATCAGCGCCACGCACCGTGATTTGCTTGCGCGGGTGGCCGAGGGCAGTTTCCGCGAAGACCTGTATTACCGTCTCAACGGCCTGGAAGTGGCGATCCCGGCGTTGCGCGACCGCGCGGACAAGGCGCCGTTGCTGGACAGCCTGCTGGCCAGCGAAGCGGCCGGGCAGCGCGTGCAGCTGTCGCCTTCGGCGCGCCAGGCGTTGCTTGCCTTCGCCTGGCCGGGCAACGTGCGGCAGTTGCGCAACGTGCTGCGCACCCTGGTCGCCCTGTGTGACCACGGCTGCATCGAATGGCACGATCTGCCGGTTGCAGTGCGCACGCCTGCACCCGAGCCGAGCGCGGCGCCGGCCCCGTTGCAGGCCGCCGAGCGCGACACCCTGCTGGCGTTGCTGGAACAGCGGCACTGGCACGTGAGCCAGGTGGCCGAGGTATTGGGCATCAGTCGTAACACGTTGTATCGCAAGTTGCGCAAGCATGGCATCGAGCGACGCCAGGGCCATTGAATCAGGGCGTGAGTTTCACTCGGCCCTGCGCTAACCTGCGCCGACGTTTTACGAGGTCAATCATGCACATTCATATTCTTGGTATTTGCGGCACGTTCATGGGTTCGCTGGCCGTGCTGGCCAAAGAGCTGGGGCACCGTGTCACGGGCTCCGACGCCAACGTCTACCCGCCGATGAGCACTCAGTTGCAAGCCCAAGGCATCGAACTGACCCAGGGCTACGACGCCGCCCAACTGGACCCGGCCCCAGACCTGGTGGTGATCGGCAACGCCTTGTCGCGCGGCAACCCGGCCGTCGAGCACGTGCTCAACACGGGCCTGCCGTATGTGTCCGGGCCGCAATGGCTGGCCGACCATGTGCTGCAAGGGCGCTGGGTTCTGGCCGTGGCCGGTACCCACGGCAAAACCACCACCAGCTCGATGCTGGCCTGGGTGCTGGAACATGCTGGCATGAGCCCCGGCTTCCTGATCGGCGGTGTGCCGCAGAACTTCGCGGTGTCGGCGCGCCTGGGCGGCACGCCGTTCTTCGTGGTCGAGGCCGACGAATACGACAGCGCGTTCTTCGACAAGCGTTCGAAGTTCGTTCATTACCGCCCGCGTACGGCAATTCTCAACAATCTCGAGTTCGATCACGCAGACATTTTCCCGGACCTTGCGGCCATCGAGCGGCAGTTCCACCATTTGGTACGCACCATTCCGAGCGAAGGCCTGGTGATCCATCCCACCACCGAGCCGGCCCTGGCGCGGGTGGTGCAAATGGGTTGCTGGACGCCGGTACAGACCACCGGCGACGGCGGTCAGTGGCAGGCGCGGCTGCTCAGCGCGGACGGTTCGCGCTTCGAAGTGCTGTTCGAAGGGGTTGTCCAGGGCGCGGTCGACTGGAGCCTGACCGGCCAGCACAACGTGGCCAATGCCCTGGCCACCCTGGCCGCCGCGCGCCATGTGGGTGTGGTTGCGCCACTGGCCATCGAAGCCCTGAGCGCGTTCAAAAGCGTCAAGCGGCGCATGGAAACCGTGGCCGAGGTACAGGGCGTCACGATCTACGACGATTTTGCCCACCATCCCACGGCGATTGCGACCACGCTCGATGGCCTGCGCAAGCGGGTGGGCGAGGCGCCACTGATTGCCGTGATCGAGCCAAGGTCCAATTCGATGAAGCTCGGCGCCCATCGCGACGGCCTGCCCGACAGCGTCCGCGACGCCGACCAGGTGATCTGGTATGCGCCGCCCAACCTGGGCTGGGACCTGGCGGCGACCGCCGCGCTGTGCAGCGTGCCCTCCAGGGTGGCCGATTCCCTCGAGGCGATCATCGAGCAGGTCAAGCAGCAGGCGCGCCCGGGCACTCACGTGGTGATCATGAGCAACGGCGGCTTCGGCGGCCTGCACCTCAAGCTGGCCGAGGCCTTGCGATGAGCGGCCCGGAGCGCGTCACCGTCGCCATGACCGGGGCCTCGGGCGCCCAGTATGGCCTGCGCCTGCTCGATTGCTTGGTACGCGAAGACCGCGAGGTGCACTTTCTCATTTCCAAGGCCGCGCAGTTGGTCATGTCGACCGAAACCGACGTGATCCTGCCTGCCAAGCCCCAGGCCATGCAGGCGTTTCTCACTGAATACACCGGCGCGGCGGCCGGTCAGGTTCGGGTGTATGGCAAGGAAGACTGGATGTCGCCGGTGGCTTCCGGCTCCGGGGCACCCAGCGCTATGGTGGTGGTGCCATGCTCCACCGGCACGCTGTCGGCGATTGCGACGGGCGCCTGCAACAACCTGATCGAGCGCGCAGCGGACGTCACCCTCAAGGAGCGCCGCCAGCTGATTCTGGTGCCGCGCGAGGCGCCGTTTTCCACTATCCACCTGGAGAACATGCTCAAGCTTTCACAGATGGGCGCAGTGATTCTGCCGGCCGCGCCGGGCTTCTATCATCAGCCGCAAACCATCGATGACCTGATCGACTTCGTGGTCGCCCGGGTGCTCAATCTGCTGGATATCCCGCAGGACATGCTGCCGCGCTGGGGTGAACATCATCTTTGCGGCGACGAGTAAGCTGCTGATCGGCGCCCTGCTGGCCGTGCACCTGGGCGGTTGCGCCACCGTGCGCACGCTGGACGCGGCCAAGCCGGGCGCACCGATCGTGTACTCCGGCACGCGTCTGGACTGGTATGCCCTGCAAGGGGGCTGCTGCGCCCAAGACAAGTTCGGTGCGCAGGCGCCTGGCTGGCCCGCCGTGGATCTGCCGGCCAGCCTGCTGCTCGACACGCTGTTTCTTCCCTTGTCAGTGCTGACCGTGCTGGGCGTCGGTTACCAGGCCCACGGCGGCCTCTGAGCCCTCACCGTAACGAGACGGTCAGCGGCCCAGCCGGCGCAGCTCATCGGACTCCACCACGCGCACGCCGTCCTGTTCCTCCAGCGCCAGGCGCCAGAGGGCGCGCGCCAGCTGGCAGGCCTCGATGCCGTGGTATTTGCCGGGAATCAATTTCGACAGCGGCGCGGCGATACGCTCGGCCAGGCGCTGCTCGGTGCGATTGCCGATCAGCAGCGAAGGGCGGGCCAGGGTCAACTGCGGCCAGCCCTGGGCGCGCAGGCTCTGCTCGGTTTCGCCCTTGGTGCGGTTGTAGAAAATCGACGAGGTCGGGTCGGCGTCAATGGCGCTGATCACCAGCAGGTGTCGCGCCCCCAGTTCGCGCGCGCGAGCGGCGTAGGCGACGATCAGGTCGTGATCGACGGCGCGGAAGGCCTCCTGCGACCCGGCCTGCTTGATGGTCGTGCCCAGGCAGCAGAATGCGGTTTCCACCGGCCCTTGCAGCTGTGCCAGCAGCGTTTCGAGGTCGCCAACCGGATTCTCGAGGTGCGCGTGCTCGACCAGCGGGCGGCGGGTCGGCGCCAGCACGCGCTTGACGGTTGGCTCGTTGAGCAGCCGGTCGAGCAAGTGCTCGCCGGTCAGGCCGGTCGCTCCTGCGAGCATAATGTGCTGTGGCGTCAAGTACATGCGGCGTCTCCTTTCTTCACCTGAGCATAGCTATAACCCTAGTGTGTAAGAAGACGCCTTGCTCGCCCGCGGGTTCACTCCGTGCTCTGCAACGCTCGGCTGGCTTGCTGCTGGCGCAAGCGCTGCCAATGCGTCAGCACACCTTTGGGGGCCCAGATCTGGGGCTCCGAGGCTTCGAAATTGTCGGCGGTCTCGCGTTCGGCCACATGCGCGCGGGCCAGCTCGAAGGCCTGCTTGAGGTCGTCGGTCTCGTTCAGGGCCTGGGCGAACAGGGCGTCGCCGAAGTAAGTGAAGTCCGCTTCTTCGGAGCAGCCGAACGACACGCGATCCGCGCGCGAGGCGGTCATGACCACGGTTTTGTCGTCCTTGAGCCCGGGAATGAAGCCGCCGGAATAGCAGGCCGAAATCACCACCACTTTGTTGCGCTGCCGCAGCGGGGCCATGACGGCCGCCAGCTCATCGGCAGGCAGGTCGGCCAGTTGCAGGCGGGGCTGGTCCATCACCAGGTCGTGCTCGGCGGTGCCATGGCTGGTCAGGTAGATGAAGATCAAGTCTTCCGGCCCGCTGCGTGCCGCCAGGGTCTGTACGGCACGGCTGAGGGTTTCGCGGCTGGCCATGGGGCGGTCGGCCAGGTGATCGCGATGATTGGCCAGGGTGATCTGGCCATAGGCGCCAAAACGGCTGGCCAGCATATGGCTGACGTAGTCGGCCTCGCGCAGGAACACGCTTTGCTTGCCATCACCGGCCACGGTCAATGAATACAGTTCCACCGCCGGTGTGGAAGCCGGCACCGCATTCAACGCCTGTTCCAGCAGCGCACCCTGTTTCAGCAGGCCGACTTCCAGCGTGTCCGGCAACAGCGCGCCCTGGCCGTCACGCACGCGCAGGCCGTTGATCCAGTAGCCGCGCTGCTGGCTGCCGTCCTTCAGGGTGAGGGTGCCCTGGCCCTGATAAGTGTCGTTGTCGAACTCGCCGCTGTACACGCTGCCGTCGGCCAGCGTCAGCGTGCCTTTGCCGGAGAAGCGCCACTCGCGGAAGCCGCCTTTGTAGTGGCTGCCGTCGCTGCCGAACATTTCACCCTTGCCTTCGAGCACGCCGTCCTTGAAGGTGCCGACCCACACCTCGCCGGTCGCGCTTTCGTAGCGACCGTGGCCGTTCAGGCGGCTGTGGCGAAAGCTGCCGATGTACTGGTCACCATCGGCGTTGCTGAAATTGCCATGGCCGTCGAGTTCGCCATTGACGAAGTTGCCACTCAACTGGTTGCCGCTGACATCATTGCGCACGCCTTCGCCGTTGGGCTTGCCACGGGCGAACAGGCCCTGGTACTGCGTGCCGTCGTCCAGCTCCAGGCGCCCGGCACCGGAATACTGGTCATTCTGGAACCCGCCGCGGTACGTGACACCGGGCGCCTTCAAGGCCCCCTCGCCATCACGGCGGCCCAGCTTGAAACCGCCGGTGTAAGTGGCGCCGTGGGCCATCAAGGTGCCCTGGCCGTGAAACAGCCCGCGTTCGAAGCCGCCCTTGTAGGTTTCGCCGTTGCGCCCGTGCCACTGGCCTTCGCCCTGCCACTGGCCATCCTTGAAGTTGCCCTGGTAGCCGCTGCCGTTGGGGTAGTCGACCCGGCCCTGCCCCTGCAGCAGCCCGTTGACCACCTCGCCACGATAGCGCCCGCCATCGGGCAGCAGCGCCTGGGGAGGAGACAGAGGTTCGCCATCACCGCAGGCAGCAAGCGAAAGGAGCAGGGCGAGAGGAACCAGTGGGCGCATGGCGGGGTCCGGGCAATTGAGGCGCCGAGTATGCAACAGAAGCCGACGGGTGACCAATGGCCATCATTGGACTATCGGACGAAGCACGTGGGTAGCCCCGCCATGAGCGCCACGGCATCAGGAGCGTGTGCACCGGGTGCGGCAATTAGCGGGTGATAGCGCCCCCGCCTGCGTGCTTATAATGATCGGCGGTTCGCAGGAGAAATTTATGTTGCTACGCGGTTTGACTTGGCTGGTGCTGTTTCAACTGCTCGGCACGGCACTCAATCACCTGTTTTTGTCGGTGTTGCCCGGGCCGATCATCGGCCTGGTATTGCTCTTGCTCTATCTGATGGTGCGCGGTCAGGTCAGTGAACCCCTGAGCCTGGCCGCCAACAGCCTGCTGCGCTATCTGCCCTTGTTGCTGGTGCCGCCAGCTGTCGGCGTGATGGTGTATGCCGCTGAAATCGCCAAGGATTTCTGGGCCATCGTCGGCTCGCTGGTGGTGTCGGTGCTGGTCTCGCAGGTGCTGGTAGGGTGGCTGATGCAGCGCCTGGTTACCCGCCAGCGCCGGCGCGAGGGTCAGGCATGACCCTGGACTGGCAGGGCGCGGCCCAATCGGTGATCCATCATCCATTGTTCGGCATCGGTATCACCCTGGGCGCTTATCAGGTGGTGCTGGCCGGTTACGAGAAAACCCGCTGGACTTTCCTGCAGCCGGTGCTGCTGTCGATGTTGCTGCTGATCGGCGTGCTGACATTCTGCGGTATCAGCTATGACGAGTATCGGCAAAGCACGCAGATTCTGGGCACGCTGCTGGGGCCGGCCACGGTGGCGCTGGCCGTGCCGTTATTCCTCAACCTTCGACGCATCCGCCAATTGTTCTGGCCAGTGTTGACTACGCTGGTAGTGGGCGGGGTCTTCGCCACCGGGCTGTGCCTGGCGCTGGGTACGTGGTTCGGCACTGACCACATGATCCTGATGACCATGGCGCCCAAATCGGTCACTTCACCGATCGCCATGCTGGTGGCCCAGCAGATCGGTGGCGTTGCGGCGCTGGCAGCGGTGTTCGTGCTGATCACTGGGGTCATCGGCGGTATTTTCGGGCCTGCCTTGCTCAACAGGGTGGGTGTGCGCCATGCGGCTGCCCGTGGCATGGCGCTGGGCCTGACGGCGCATGCGGTCGGCACGTCGGTGGCGTTGCAGGAAAGTGAAGAAACGGGTGCCTTCGCGGCACTTGCAATGAGCCTTATGGGCGTCGGCACGGCGGTATTCCTGCCGCTGGCCGTGAGCCTGTCCGTATAAGGAAACGGTTATGACCCTCCCGCTGTTCCCGTTGAACACCGTGCTGTTTCCAGGCTGCACGCTGGATTTGCAGATTTTCGAGGCGCGTTATCTCGACATGATCGGCCGCTGCATGAAACAGGGCGAAGGCTTTGGTGTGGTGTCGATCGTCGATGGCCGGGAAACCGGGCTCGCCGCGCACCAGCACGCGGTGCTCGGTTGCGAGGCCCGTATCGTCGATTTCCAGCAGCAGGACAATGGCCTGCTGGGCATTCGCGTGCAGGGCGCGCGGCGCTTTAGGGTCGACAGCAGCGAAGTGTTGCGCGATCAGTTGATCGTCGGCCAGGTGCAGTGGCTCGAAGAGCAACCCGAGCGACCGCTCGAAGACGAGCACGAAGACCTGTCCGCGCTGCTCACGGCCTTGGCCGAGCACCCGATGGTCGCTGCGCTGGACATGACCCAGGGCGCCAATGGGCAACAGTCGTTGAGCTACCAGTTGGCCTATCTGCTGCCGTTCACTGATCAGGACAAGCTCAAGCTACTGCGCATCGACGACCCCGAACAACGCCTGGACTGCGTCCAGACGCTGCTCGATGGGCTGCAGGGCGAACTGGCCGGTTAACGGCTCAGTTCGGTACCGGGTAGTGATAGCGTTCCAGCGCACCGGGCAGGGCGTAGAACATCGAGAAGGCCAGCAGCGCCAACACCAGCGGCAGGATCACCCACCACACCCGCAGCGGCAGGGCGGGCAGGGGTTGGCGCCACTCGATCAGGGTCAGGCTGGCGGCACACACCGCGCACGCCAGCATGGCGCCGGCCATGATGTCGGTCGGCCAATGCACGCCCAGGTACACCCGCGAAAGAGCGATCGACAAGGCCGGCAGCCCTGCCAGCACCAGCCAGGTCAGGCGCATGCGCGGCGGCTGGCCGCGTCCGGCAAGCACCGCCATGCACAGGAAGAAGGCGAACGCCGCCGAACTGTGGCCGCTGGGCATGCTGAAGGTGGTCAGCGGCTCACTGAGCACTTCCGGGCGGATTCGCGCGAACCAGCCCTTGAGGGCGCCATTGGCCAGTGCCGTACATAGCATGGCGCCGCCGGCGAACAGCGCATGGCGCCACTGGCGGGTCAGCAGCAACAGGCAGGTCAGCAGCACGGCGGCAATCAGCTGGTTACGGAAGTCGCCCATGCGCGTGACCATCACCACGTAGCCATCGACCCCGGTGTGGCGATTTTCCTGGATCAGCGTCATCAGCCCCTGATCGAGATGGTTGAGCAGTGGCCAGCCGAAGAACAGCCCGGCGAGCATGGCCAGGCTGGCCAGCGACACGATCAGGGTGCTTTTCGGATGGCCGCGCCAGCTCACGTGCACGCTCACCCCCAGCAGCACGGCAAAGCCTGCGGCGACCACGCCGGCCTCTGGCCAGAAACCCTCGGGCAGCGGCAGGCGCATCGCCGCGCCGGTGGCCCAGCCGGGCAGCATATAGGCCACCGACCAGCCGGCGGCCGCCACCATGCTGACCGCGATGAAACGCAGCAGCGGCATTTCGAACATGCCGGCGATCATCGGCAGCATCGGCCGCAACGGCCCGATGAAGCGGCCCACCAACAAGCTGGCGATGCCGTAGCGGTGAAAGTAGGTTTCTGCCGTGCCGATCCATTCGGGGTGGGTGCGCAGCAACGGCAGCCGTCGGATGCTGTTGTGGCACTTGCGCCCCAGGGTGTAGGACACCGCGTCGCCCAGCAGCCCGCCGGCGTACGCCAGCAGCAGGGTCTCGCCAAGGCTCAAGGCACCACCGCCCGCCAGTACCGCCACGGCGAACAGCACCACCGTGCCGGGCACGACGATGCCGGCCACCGCCAGGCACTCGATGAACGCCACGGTGAAAATCGCCAACCCGAGCCATTGCGGGTGGGCGGTCAACCACAGATTGAGACTGTCGAGCCATGGGCCCATGCTTCAGTTTCCTTGAGTCAGCACAAAGTAGTCGCGGCCTTCGACCTGCCCGCGACGTAAAGGGTTTCGTGTGCAGCACCTTGCGAATTCGGCATCGACGAAACGGTAGTGCAGATGTTCGTCGCGTCCGGGCGGAATGCCGAGACGTGTTGTCTGGATAATGTGTTTCGGAATAATGCCAATATCATCCACAAATAACCGTTCCTGATCGAAGCGGCGTGCGTCCCAGTCCGGGACTTTCAGGCCCAGGGCCTTGCACAGCAGGGTCTGGCCGGCACACAGGCGCTCGGCCGGACGCGGCTCGCCACGGGCGTCGGGGTTGTTGAGCTGCATCTGCGCCAGGCTGTTGGCACCCGAGCGTTCATCCAGCCACGGATAGGCCGACTTGATCAGCACGGCATTGCCGGGGCCTTGCGCACTGAAGTTCAGCGAGTCACCGCCACGGGCGTAGTACATGTAGATGTGTCCGCCATCCAGAAACAATGCCTTACGCTTTTCTGTATAGCCCAACGAGGCGTGGCTGCCTTTCTCGGCCAGGTAATACGCTTCGGTTTCGATGATGCGGGCGCTGAGCCAGCAGGCGCCCTGGCGGTGCCGAATGACCTTGCCGAGCAGCTCGCGGGCCAGTGTCTGGGCGTCGCGATCGAAAAAAGCATCCGGCAACGGCGACTGCAAGGCAATCGGGACAATGGCGGGGGAGTCGGGTGTGGCGGGCATTGCAAGCCGTCCTGTGTGGGCGCGAGGGCGGCGAATGGGCAAGTGTTTTCGACCATCCGCCCGTCACCGCTGTTAGTGGGCGTAACCGACAGCTATAATCAGCCGCTTTCCTCTTTGCCAAGACCACAGAGACCATGACTGAGTCCGTTCTTGACTACATGACCCGACTGGGCCGCGCCGCTCGTGACGCCTCGCGCGTTATCGGTCGTGCCAGCACGGCGCAGAAGAACCGCGCCCTGCAGGCTGCCGCCAGTGCGCTGGACAGCGCCCGCGAAGCGCTGGCCGCCGCCAACGAACGCGACCTGGCCGCCGGTCGCGAGGCCGGCCTGGAGCCCGCCATGCTCGAGCGCCTGGCGCTGACCCCGGCACGCATCGACGGCATGATCGTCGGCCTGCGTCAGGTGGCCAGCCTGCCGGACCCGGTTGGCAGCGTTCGGGACATGAGCTTTCGGCCCTCGGGCATCCAGGTCGGCAAGATGCGCGTGCCGCTGGGCGTGGTCGGTATCATCTATGAGTCCCGGCCCAACGTCACCATCGACGCCGCCAGCCTGTGCCTGAAGTCGGGTAACGCGACCATTCTGCGGGGTGGCTCCGAGGCCATCAACTCCAACCGCGCCATCGCCGCCTGCATCCAGCAGGGCCTGGCCGAGGCCGGGTTGCCCGCAGCGGTGGTGCAGGTGGTGGAAACCACGGACCGCGCCGCAGTGGGTGCGTTGATCAGCATGCCCGACTACGTCGACATCATTGTGCCGCGCGGCGGCAAGGGCCTGATCGAACGGGTCAGCCGCGACGCCCGTGTGCCGGTGATCAAGCACCTGGACGGTATCTGCCATGTGTACGTGGACGCCGCTGCCGACCTGGAAAAGGCCCAGCGCATCGCGTTCAACGCCAAGACCTACCGCTACGGTATCTGTGGTGCCATGGAGACCCTGCTCGTGGATCAGGCCGTCGCCGAACGGTTCCTGCCGCCAATGGCCGCGCAGTTTCGCGAGAAGGGCGTCGAGCTGCGCGGGTGTGCACGCACCCAGGCCCTGGTCGACGTGCAGCCGGCCAGCGAGGAAGACTGGAGCACCGAGTACCTGGCCGCCATTCTGTCGATCCGCGTGGTGGACAACCTGGACCAGGCGATCGAACACATCAATTTCTACGGCTCGCATCACACCGATGCGATCGTCACCGAGCATCAGGGCCAGGCCCGGCGCTTCATGGCCGAGGTCGACTCCAGCTCGGTCATGCTCAATGCACCGACCTGTTTCGCCGATGGCTTCGAATACGGCCTGGGCGCGGAGATCGGTATTTCCACCGACAAGCTGCACGCACGTGGCCCGGTCGGCCTGGAAGGGCTGACCTGCGAAAAGTACGTGGTCATTGGCGACGGTCACCTGCGCGGCCAGGAGCCCAGCTGATTTGGCCTCTCTGAGCCCGACCGGTGCACTGTCTGTCGATTTCACTCCAGCGCGTCGCATTGGCGTGCTGGGGGGCACCTTCGATCCGGTGCACATAGGGCACCTGCGTGGCGCCATCGAAGTGGTCGAGGCCCTGGCTCTGGAAGAATTGCGCCTGGTGCCCAATTTTCGCCCGCCGCACCGCGAGTCGCCCAGCGTTGCCGCCGAGCACCGCCTGGCCATGGTGCGGCTGGCCGTCGATGGCCTGGCCCCGATCGCTGTCGACGACCGCGAGCTGGGTCGGGACAAGCCGTCGTACACCCTGGACACCTTGCAATCCTTGCGCAGCGAACTGGCGGCCGAGGACCAGTTGCTCCTGTTGCTGGGCTGGGACGCCTTCTGCGGTCTGCCGTCCTGGCATCGTTGGGAAGAATTGCTGCAACACTGCCATATCGTCGTGCTGCAGCGGCCGGATGCCGATGTCGAGCCACCGCAGGCGTTGCGCGACCTGGTCGCGGCGCGTTCGGTCAGCGACCCACAGGCGCTGCAAGGGCCTGGCGGCAACATCACGTTCGTCTGGCAGACCCCGCTCGCGGTGTCTGCCACCCAGATCCGTCAACTGCTGGCCAGCGGGAAGTCGGTACGTTTCCTGGTGCCAGACGCGGTACTGGCCTACATCGAGGCGCACGGGCTGTACCGTGCGTCCAATTGAACTGAAAGAGTTTTTTATGAAGAACCAAGTAATGAGTAGCGAAGAACTGGTCAAGCTGGCAACGGCGGCCCTGGAAGACGTCAAGGCGCAGGACATCCTGGCCATCGACGTGCGTGACAAGCACAGCCTCACCGATTACATGCTGATCGCCACGGGTACTTCCAACCGGCAGATCAACGCGATGCTGGAAAAGGTTCGCGAGAACGTCAAGGCCAAGGGGCTCAAGCCGCTGGGCGAGGAAGGTCGTGGCGAAAGCGACTGGGTGTTGCTGGACCTGGGCGACGTGATCGTGCACATGATGACCGCCACCGCGCGTCAGTTCTATGACCTGGAACGCCTGTGGCAGGGCGCCGAACAGAGCCGCGCGCTGAACACTCCCGTCCAGGAATAAGCTGCCGTGCGTCTGCGCCTGATCGCGGTGGGTTCCCGCATGCCCAAGTGGGTGGAGGAGGGCTGGCACGAGTATGCCAAGCGCCTGCCCGCCGAACTGGCGCTGGAACTGGTCGAGATTCCGCTCAATACCCGGGGCAAGAACGCCGATGTCGCGCGCCTGATTCGTCAGGAAGGCGAGGCCATGCTGGCGAAAGTGCAACCGGGCGAGCGCATCGTCACGCTGGAAGTGCACGGCAAGCCGTGGAGCACCGAGCAACTGGCGGTGGAACTCGACCGTTGGCGGCTCGATGCGCGCACCGTCAACCTGATGGTGGGCGGCCCCGAGGGGCTGGCACCGGAAGTCTGCGCCCGTAGCGAACAGCGCTGGTCCCTGTCGCCCCTGACCTTGCCGCACCCGCTGGTGCGGATCCTGATCGGTGAACAGATGTATCGCGCCTGGACTGTCCTGTCCGGGCACCCCTACCACAAATAAGTTGTCAGCCCGCCGATGTCTCAACCGATTCGCCTAAAAGACCACGAGAGAGACGCGCGCATTGTGCGTAGCCGCGTCGTGGTCGGTGCATCGGTGGTCATCGTGCTGATCTGCGTGTTGATCGCGCGGCTGTATTTTCTTCAGGTCATCCAGTACGACTATCACTCCACGCTGTCGGAAAACAATCGGGTGCATGTGCAGCCGATTCCGCCGACCCGTGGCTTGATCTTCGACCGCAACGGCGTAGTGATTGCCGATAACCGGCCCAGTTTCAGCCTGAGCATGACCCGCGAACGCAGCGGCGACTGGCAGCAGGCACTGGACACCATCGTCGAGGTGCTGGAACTGACCCCCGACGACCGCGAGCTGTTCGAAAAACGCATGCGCCAGGGCCGGCGGCCGTTCGAGCCGGTGCCGATCCTGTTCGAGCTCACCGAAGAGCAGATCGCCCGCATTGCGGTCAATCAGTTCCGTCTGCCTGGGGTCGAAGTGGTCGCGCAATTGGTCAGGCACTACCCCCAGGGCGCGCACTTCGCCCACTCGGTGGGGTACGTCGGGCGCATCAACGAGAAAGAGCTGAAAACCCTCGACCCCGTGGACTACAGCGGCACCCACCACATCGGCAAGACCGGCATCGAGCGCTTCTACGAGCCGGAACTGCACGGCAAGGTCGGCTACGAAGAAGTCGAGACCAACGCTCGCGGGCGGGTATTGCGGGTGCTCAAGCGCACCGACCCGCTGCCCGGCAAGGACATCGTGCTGAGCCTGGACATCAAGCTTCAGGAGGCCGCCGAGGCCGCGCTGGCGGGGCGTCGAGGCGCCATCGTGGCGATGGACCCGCGCACCGGCGAGGTGCTGGCGATGGTCAGCCAGCCCAGTTTCGACCCCAACCTGTTCGTCACCGGCATCAGCTTCAAGGCCTATGCCGAGCTGCGCGATTCCATCGACCGGCCCTTGTTCAACCGCGTCCTGCGCGGGCTGTATCCGCCGGGCTCGACGATCAAGCCGGCCGTGGCCATCGCCGGGCTCGACAGTGGCGTGGTCAATGCGTCGTCGCGGGTCTTCGACCCTGGCTTCTACCAATTGCCCAACTACGACCATAAGTACCGCAACTGGAACCGCACGGGGGACGGCTGGGTCGACCTCGACACCGCGATCATGCGTTCCAACGACACCTATTTCTACGACCTGGCGCACAAACTGGGCATCGACCGCCTGGACAGTTACCTGAGCCGCTTCGGCATCGGTCAGAAGGTCTCGCTGGACATGTTCGAGGAAGCGGCCGGGCTGATGCCGTCGCGTGAATGGAAGCGGGCGACCCGCCGCCAGGCCTGGTTCCCCGGCGAAACACTGATTCTGGGTATCGGCCAGGGCTACATGCAGTCGACACCGCTGCAACTGGCCCAGGCCACCACACTGATCGCCAACAAGGGCAAGTGGAACCGTCCACGCCTGGCCCGCACCATCGAAGGGGTGCCGCCGGTGGATGACAACCCGATTCCGGACATCGTCCTCAACAATCCGTCCGATTGGGCCAAGGTGACCCATGGCATGGAACAGGTGATGCAGAATGCCCGCGGCACCGCGCGCAAGGCATCGCAAGGCGCGATGTACCGCATTGCCGGGAAAAGTGGTACGGCCCAGGTGGTCGCCATTCGCCAGGGCGAAAAATACGATCGCACCAAGGTGCAGGAGCGTCACCGTGACCACGCCTTGTTCGTGGGCTTCGCGCCGGCCGACAACCCGCGCATCGTGGTGTCGGTCATGATCGAGAACGGTGAATCGGGCTCCGGGGCCGCCGCGCCTGTGGTGCGCCAGGTCATGGATGCGTGGTTGCTGGGCGAGAACGGCCAGCTCAAACCTGAATTTGCCCCCGGCACCGTTGCAGAGGCTACCGCCCGTGAAGAGTAATTTCGACCGCATCCTCTCCAGTGAGGATGTGATGCGCCGCCGCGCGACATTCCTGCAGCGAATCCACGTCGACGGGCCGCTGCTGATCCTGCTGCTGACCCTCGCTGCCGGCAGCCTGTTCGTGCTGTATTCGGCCAGCGGCAAGAACTGGGACCTGCTGCTCAAGCAAGCGACCTCGTTCGGCATCGGCCTGGTGTCGATGTTCGTCATCGCGCAACTGGAGCCCCGCTTCATGGCGCGCTGGGTGCCATTGGCGTATGTCACCGGGGTGCTGCTGTTGGTGGTGGTGGACGTCATGGGCCACAACGCCATGGGCGCCACGCGCTGGATCAACATCCCCGGGGTGATCCGCTTCCAGCCTTCGGAGTTCATGAAGATCATCATGCCGGCGACCATCGCCTGGTACCTGGCCAAGCGCACCTTGCCGCCGCACCTCAAGCACGTCGGCGTCAGCCTGCTGCTGATTGGCGTGCCTTTCGCCCTGATCGTTCGCCAGCCCGACTTGGGGACTTCGTTGCTGATCCTGGCCTCCGGGGCCTTCGTGGTGTTCATGGCCGGGCTGCGCTGGCGCTGGATAGTCGGGGTGATCGCGGCCGCGGTGCCGGTGTCGGTCGGCATGTGGTTCTTCGTGATGCACGACTATCAGAAACAGCGCGTGCTGACCTTCCTGGACCCTGAAAGCGACCCGCTGGGCACCGGCTGGAACATCATCCAGTCGAAAGCGGCGATCGGCTCCGGCGGCGTGTTCGGCAAGGGCTGGCTGCTGGGCACGCAGTCGCACCTGGACTTTTTGCCGGAAAGCCACACTGACTTCATCATCGCGGTACTGGGCGAAGAGTTCGGCCTGGTGGGTATCTGTGCACTGCTGCTGATCTACCTGTTGCTGATCGGTCGCGGGCTGGTGATCACCGCGCAGGCGCAGACGCTGTTCGGCAAGCTGCTCGCCGGTAGCCTGACCATGACTTTTTTTGTTTACGTTTTCGTCAATATCGGTATGGTCAGTGGCCTGTTGCCGGTGGTGGGCGTTCCGTTGCCCTTCATTAGCTACGGCGGAACTTCGCTGGTGACGCTGCTGTCAGCGTTTGGGGTTTTAATGTCGATCCATACCCATCGCAAGTGGATCGCACAAGTTTGATTAAGGTGAAGAATTTCATGCAAGTCATGCCCGCTTGGGCTGCTCGATGTGCGCCGTGGCTCGGCCTGGTGGGAATGCTCGGCTCGGCGCAGCAGGCGTCTGCGGGCGACTATGAAGGTTCGCCACAGGTCGCTGAATTCGTCGGTGAAATGACCCGCGACTACGGCTTTGCCGGCGAGCAATTGATGAGCATCTTTCGCGAGGTCGAAAGAAAGCAGGCGATCCTCGATGCGATCTCCAGGCCTGCCGAGCGGGTCAAGCCGTGGAGTGAGTACCGGCCGTTGTTCCTCACCGATGCGCGGATTGCGCGGGGCGTGGACTTCTGGCGCCAGCACGACGTGGCGTTGAGCCGCGCCGAGCAGGAATACGGAGTACCGGCACAAGTGATCGTGGCGATCATCGGGGTGGAAACCTTCTTTGGCCGCAACACTGGCAACTACCGGGTGATCGACGCGCTGTCCACGCTGGGCTTCGACTACCCGCCGCGCGCCGACTTCTTCCGCAAGGAATTGCGCGAGTTCTTCCTGCTGGCGCGCGAAGAGCAGATCGATCCCACCACGGTGAAAGGCTCCTACGCCGGCGCGATGGGCCTGCCGCAGTTCATGCCCAGCAGCTTTCGCGCCTACGCCGTGGACTTCGACGGCGACGGGCACATCAATATCTGGACAGACCCCGATGATGCCATCGGCAGCGTCGCCAGCTATTTCCAGCGGCATGGCTGGGTGCCAGGCCGACCGGTGGTCAGCCTCGCCAGCGTGCGCGGCGAGCGCGTGGATGAAGGTTTGACCAAGGGCCTGGATCCGGTCAAGACTGTGGGGGAGTTGCGGGCCCTGGGCTGGTCGAGTCATGATGCGCTGCGCGACGACCTGCCGGTCACGGCCTTCCGCCTGGATGGCGCCAACGGCCCCGAATACTGGATGGGGCTGAAAAACTTTTACGCAATCACTCGTTACAACCGCAGCGTGATGTACGCCATGGCCGTGCATCAACTCTCGGAAGCGTTGGTTCAAGCACGGGGCAACAAGTAATGCGGGCAATGCCGATCCCAACCACCCTGAAGCTGATGGCGTTCGCTGCCGTGGGCCTGATGCTCGCGAGCTGTTCGTCGACCACGTCGTCTTCGCGTGCACCCGCGGTCTACGGCAACAACAACACCATCAGTTCGCCGCCGGGCCTGGACATCAACCGGGCCCACAAGGACGGCGCACCCTGGTGGGACGTGGACGTCTCGAAGATCCCGGACGCTGTGCCCACCCTGCACACTGGCGCCTACAAGGCCAACCCCTACACCGTGCTGGGCAAGACCTACTTCCCGCTCAACGATTCCAAGCGCTATGTCGCCACGGGCACCGCCTCCTGGTACGGCACCAAGTTCCATGGTCAGAACACCGCCAACGGCGAGGTCTACGACCTGTACGGCATGAGTGCGGCGCACAAGACGCTGCCGCTGCCCGCCTATGTGCGCGTCACCAACCTGGACAACAACCGTACCGTGGTGCTGCGCGTCAATGACCGCGGGCCGTTCTATTCCGATCGCATCATCGACCTGTCCTACGCGGCCGCCAAGAAGCTCGGCTATGCCGAAACCGGTACGGCCCGGGTTCGCGTCGAGGGCATCGACCCGCAGGAATGGTGGGCGCAGCGGGGCCAGCCGGCGCCGTTGATGCTCAATCAGCCGCGTGTCGCCCAGGCGCGGCCGGCGCTGACGCCCAGCACTGGCACGGTCGAGCAGTACACGCCGCCGCCCCAGCAGCATGCCGTCGCCGCCCTGCCTGTGCAGATGGACGCAAAAAAAAACGCTTCTGCACAAGCCTCTGGCCTGTATCTCCAGGTGGGAGCGTTCGCCAACCCGGACGCTGCGGAGCTCCTGCGTTCGAAGCTGAGCTCGATGGTCACGGCGCCGGCGTTCACCAGCCCGATCGTACGTAACCAGCAAACCCTGTACCGTGTCCGTCTGGGCCCGATCAACAGCCAGGGCGAGGCGCAGAAGGTCCAGGACAACGTGCGCATGGCCAATCTGGGCCAGCCGAAACTGGTGACTCTGGACTGAATTCCTGCCTCTGATACCAGAGGCAACATCGATCGGGCATTCGCTGCCCGGTGAGTGACAAGCGTCTATAAAGACGTCGCCAATAACTTGCCCTCTGTGAGGGTATGTGCCCATTAGCAATTTCGAGAGACGGATGAACATCACCACCTTTGCCAAACGCCTTTGCCTGCTCGTACCACTGCTGACCGCCCCTGCCGCCTGGGCGGCGGACCAGATGATGCCTGCACCGCCGCAACTGGCCGCCAAGTCGTATGTGCTGATGGAGGCTTCCAGCGGTAATGTTCTGGTGGAGAACAATGGCGACGAGCGCCTGCCCCCAGCCAGCCTGACCAAACTGATGACCGCCTACATCGCGACCCTGGAAATCCGTCGCGGCCAGATCGGCGAGAACGACCCGGTGACCGTCAGTGAAAACGCCTGGCGCACGGGCGGTTCGCGGATGTTCATCAAGGTCGGCACCCAGGTGTCGGTCAGCGACCTGCTGCACGGCATCATCATCCAGTCGGGCAACGACGCCAGCGTTGCGCTTTCCGAGCACATCGCCGGCAGCGAAGACGGCTTCGCCGACATGATGAACAAGACGGCCGAGAAGCTGGGCATGAGCAACTCCCACTTCATGAACCCCACCGGCCTGCCGCACCCGGAGCACTACTCCAGTGCCCACGACATGGCCGTGCTGGCCCGCGCGATCATTCACGAAGACCCGGCGCACTACGCGATCTATTCGCAGAAGGAGTTCTTCTGGAACAACATCAAGCAGCCTAACCGCAACCTGCTGCTGTGGCGCGACAAGACCGTCGACGGTCTGAAAACCGGCCACACCGAAGAGGCTGGCTACTGCATGGTGTCGTCGGCGGTACGCGATGGCATGCGCCTGATCGCGGTGGTGTTCGGCACGTCGAGCGAGCAGGCCCGTGCGGCCGAGACGCAGAAGTTGCTGACGTACGGTTTCCGTTTCTTCGAAACCCAGACCTTCTATCAGAAAGGCACCGAACTGGCGCAGGCGCCGGTGTGGAAGGGTGAAGCCCGTCAGATCAAGGCTGGCCTGGCCAATGACCTGACCATGACCCTGCCCAAGGGCCAGTTGAAGAACCTGGCTGCCAGCATGACCATGAACCCGCAGCTGACCGCACCCATCGCCCAGGGCGACGTGATCGGCAAGGTCGAAGTCAAGTCGGGCGACAAGGTCGTTCATACCGCCGACCTGATCGCCCTGGAAGCGGTCGAAGAGGGTGGTATCTTCCGCCGCTTGTGGGATAGCATTCGTCTATTCTTCTTCGGCTTGTTCAACTGATATCGTGACCTGCAGGCCCCCGTCGCCATTCGGTGTCGGGGGCATTGTTGTTGCCACGGCTTACGAGGCCGTTACTGCCATGACAGACTCTGACGTCAAGTCGCACCAAATCGAATTTCCCTGCCACGACTATCCGATCAAGATAATCGGCAACACCAGCGTGGGCTTCAAGGACCTGGTCATCGAGGTGCTGGGCAAGCACGCCACCATCGATCTCGGGACACTGGCCGAGCGCCAGAGCAGCAACGGCAAGTACACCACCGTTCAGCTGCACATCATTGCCACCGGTGAAGACCAGCTGCGCGATATCAACAGCGCTCTGCGTGCCACCGGCCACGTGCACATGGTGCTCTGATGGCAGCGACGCTGGGCTTTCGCGAGCTTGGCCTGATGGCCTACGAGCCGGTCTGGCAGGCCATGCAGCGCTTCACTGACCAGCGTGATGCCAGCACTGCCGATGAAATATGGCTGGTCCAGCATGCGCCCGTGTTCACTCAGGGCCAGGCTGGCAAGGCCGAACACCTGCTGATCCCCGGCGACATCCCGGTGGTTCAGGTCGATCGCGGCGGGCAGGTGACCTATCATGGCCCTGGCCAATTGGTCGCCTACCTGCTGCTGGACGTTCGTCGCCTGGGTGTGGGCGTGCGCGAACTGGTCAGCCGGATGGAGGCTTGCCTGATCGACCTGCTCGCCAGTTATGGTGTGCAGGCAACCGCCAAGCCCGATGCCCCGGGGGTGTATGTCGACGGCGCGAAAATCGCCTCGCTGGGGCTGCGTATTCGCCGCGGTTGTTCCTTCCACGGCCTGGCCCTGAACGTCGACATGGACCTGCAGCCGTTCGGGCGTATAAATCCGTGCGGATATGCCGGGCTGGCCATGACCCAGATGTGCGATCATGTCGCACCGATTGAATTTGCCGAGGTAAGTGCAAGGCTGCGCGCGCAGCTGGTCAAGCACCTCGACTATGCTGAGCAGACGACCCTCACGGGCGGAATCGACTGATATGACTACCGCGACTGAAACAGTGCAAACCCTGATCCCGACGCAGACGCTCGACGCTGCCCCTCGTCCGGCCCGTGCCAAGGTGGAAACCGGTGTGAAGCTGCGTGGCGCCGACAAGGTTGCGCGTATCCCGGTGAAGATCATTCCGACCGAGGAACTGCCGAAGAAGCCTGACTGGATTCGCGTGCGCATTCCCGTCTCCCCCGAAGTGGACCGCATCAAGCAATTGTTGCGCAAGCACAAGCTGCACAGCGTGTGCGAAGAGGCTTCGTGCCCGAACCTGGGCGAATGCTTCTCCGGCGGCACCGCGACGTTCATGATCATGGGTGACATCTGCACCCGTCGCTGCCCGTTCTGCGACGTTGGCCATGGTCGGCCCAAGGCGCTCGACGCCGACGAGCCGATGAACCTGGCCGTGGCGATTGCCGACCTGCGCCTGAAGTATGTGGTGATCACTTCGGTCGACCGCGACGACCTGCGCGACGGCGGAGCCCAGCACTTCGCCGACTGCCTGCGGGAAATTCGCAAGCTGTCGCCGGGCGTGCAACTGGAGACGCTGGTGCCCGACTACCGCGGGCGCATGGACGTGGCATTGGCCATCACCGCGCAAGAGCCACCGGACGTGTTCAACCATAACCTGGAAACCGTGCCGCGCCTGTACAAGGCCGCGCGTCCGGGCTCGGACTACGACTGGTCGCTGGACCTGCTGCAGAAGTTCAAGCAGCTGGTTCCCCACGTACCCACCAAGTCTGGCCTGATGCTGGGCCTGGGCGAAACCGACGAGGAAGTCATCGAGGTGATGCATCGCATGCGCGAGCACGACATCGACATGCTCACCCTCGGCCAGTACCTGCAGCCTTCGCGCAGTCACCTGCCCGTGCAGCGTTTCGTTCACCCGGACACCTTCGCCTGGTTCGCTGAGGAAGGTTACAAGATGGGCTTCAAGAACGTCGCCTCGGGGCCGCTGGTACGCTCGTCGTATCACGCCGACCAGCAGGCGCATGAGGCCAAGATCAAGCTGTGACCCTCGTCAGGCCGGTACCACGCCTGCCCGATGGCGGCCGGTTGGGGCTGATTGCCCCGGCCGGTGCCGTACAGCTGGACGCGCAGAACGCCCACCGGTGGGTCGAGGCGCGTGGCTATGAGCTGCGGATCTTCCCGGGTGTGGCGGCATCCTGCGGGTACCTGGCCGGCAGCGATGCAACCCGCCTGCAGGACCTGCACGATGCCTTTGCCGACCCGCAGATCGATGCTGTCATCTGTGTGCGCGGCGGTTACGGTACTCCACGCCTGCTCGACAAGATCGACTTTGCGCTGCTGCGTGGCAACCCCAAGCCGTTCATTGGCTACAGCGACATCACTGCGCTCCATCTGGCCATCGAACGGCATGCCGGGTTCGTCACCTTCCACGGCCCGTTGTTCAAGGCTGACCTGCTGACCGAAAAGCGTGCGCCGACCGAGTCGGCGCTGTGGCAGCAGCTCAGCGGCACTGTCACGGCGGGCAGCGTGATCGAACATCCTGAGGCTTATGCCTTGGCGACGCTGGTGGACGGGGTTGCCGAGGGGCGGTTGACCGGTGGCAATCTGTCCATGATTTGCGCAACGCTGGGCACGCCGGCTCAAATCGATACGCAGGGCGCCATTCTGTTTCTCGAGGACGTCAATGAGCCGTTGTACCGCGTTGACCGCCTGTTGACCCAGTTACGACTGGTCGGCAAGTTCAACGGGCTTCGTGGGGTGCTGGTGGGTGATTTTGCCGGTATCGAGCTGGCGCAACTGCGTCCGCTGCTGAGCGACATGTTCGAGCCGCTGGGCATTCCAGTCATGGCCGGATGGCGCAGCGGCCATTGCGATCCCAACCTGACCTTGCCAATGGGTGCCAGGGTCCGACTGGATACGGTCGCCCAGCGACTGGAATTGCAACAGGACATCGTCTTTTAAAGCGACGAGCCCAGCGGCCCTGCACATTCGACTTTGCTCCCGGGGGCCTGCTGCGCAGGCCATCGCCGCCAAGGCGCACGCCTACGGCGGGGGATGGATGAGCGTCATCCAGCGCTGAGCGGTCAGTTGGCCGGTGGCGGCGCCGGCTGTGCGGTGGTGCGCAGGCTTTCCAGCAATTTGTGGGTGGGGTACCCGTCGGCGGGCCAGCCAAGGCTTTGCTGGGCGCTACGAATGGCTTTGCGGGTGTTGGCGCCGATGATGCCGTCGGGTGTACCGGCTTCATGGCCCCGGGCGCTGAGCAGCGATTGCAGCTCCAGCCGCTCGGTGCGGCTCAGGGGCAGGTCGTCCACCGGCCATTCGGCCTGGATGTAGCCAGCGCCACCAAAACGCTGCGACAGCAGGCTGACCCCCAGCGCGTAGGCCGACGAATTGTTGTACTTGAGAATCGCCCGGAAATTGTCGAGCACCAGGAAGGCGGGGCCGCGGTGCCCGGCGGGCAGCAGCAGGGCTGCGGTCAGGTCCTGGCTGCCCGCGGGCAGTGCGCTGCCTGCCGGCAGGCTGACGCCCAGTTGCAGCCATTCGCTGACGGGCTTGCGAATCGCGCCGTCGGCCTGGGCGTAGTCGAAGCCCGGCGCCAGGCGCACTTCCATGCCCCAGGGCTGGCCGTGTTGCCAGCCCGAGCTTTTCAGGTAGTGTGCCGTGGAAGCCAGGGCGTCGGCGGCGCTGCCCCAGATGTCCCGGCGGCCGTCGCCGTCGAAATCCACGGCGTGGGAGTTGTACGTAGTAGGGATGAACTGGGTCTGGCCCATGGCACCGGCCCACGAGCCCAGCATGCTCTGCGGGCTGATGTCACCGTTCTGCAGAATCTGCAGGGCTGCCAGCAACTGGCTCTGGGCGAACTCCGGCCGGCGGCCTTCATAGGCCAGGGTCGCCAGCGAACGGATCACCGACTTGTTGCCCTGAAACTGGCCGAAGTTGCTTTCCATTCCCCACACCGACACCAGGGTCTGCGGGTCCACACCGTAACGCTGCTCGATGCTGGCCAGAATGTCGGCGTACTGCGTCAGCATCGCCTGACCCCGGCGGATGCGCAGCGGTGACAAGGCACCGTCCAGGTACTCCCACACTGGACGGCTGAACTCCGGCTGGCTGCGGTCGGCCTTGATCACGCTCATGTCGGGTGTGACCCCGGCAAATGCCTGATCGAACAGCTCGGCTGAAATACCCGCCTGCAAGGCCTGCTGGCGGAACCCGCTTTGCCATTCCTCGAACGTCTGCACCGGCAATACCGGAGTGTCTGCGTCGATCGGGCCGGTGGCGATGGGAACCGGCAAGGCGGGCTTGCTCGCGGGAAGCGGCAGGGCATCGGCAGCGGTCGGTTGCTCGGCGCAGGCGACCAGGAAAACGAGGCTGGCAGTAACAGCGAGCTGACGAAAGCGCCAGCGAGGGGTACGACTCAAAGACATGCGTGGGTCCAGGTATTACAGGTCAGGTATCGACCATATCATGCCTGTGGGCGGGTAGGGTTTCAGCGCACCAAAAATCAGTCGTATCATCAGGTGTCCTGACAGGGCTACCGAACGGCGAATGTCATTCGGCCGCCAGGGCTAGGCGTTGTCCGGCCATGAGCAGGCTCAGGCGCGACAGGCTGATCCATACCGACCCCGGCGCCTGGCCCTTGATCTGCGCATCGATGCGTTGGGCATCTTGCAACAATTGGCTCCAGCGTACCGCCGAGTGACGCTGCAGCGCCTTGCCCATCAGCCCCTTGCGCTTGTCCCAGATGGGCGGGCGGGCCTGGCTGAAGGCTTTGTCCAACGGTACGCCCTGGCTGTATTGCTGGGCGAGGCTGGCCAGCTGCCTCAGCTCGCGGGCCAACGCCCACAGGATCACGGGAGGCTCCACACCTTCGCCGCGCAGGCCTTCGAGCATGCGCAAGGCGTGGGCGGCTTCGCCATTGAGAATCGCGTCGACCAGGCCGAACACGTCAAACCGTGCGCTGTCGGCCACGGCCGCCTGCACGGTTTCCAGGGTGACCTGATTATCCTCGGCGAGCAGCTTGAGCTTTTCGATTTCCTGGGCCGCCGCCAGCAGATTGCCTTCCACCCGCGCCGCGATCAGTTCGACGGCGTCCTGCTGCGCGGCCAGGCCAGCCTGCGACAGGCGTTGGCGAATCCATTGCGGCAGTTGGTGGGCATCGACAGGCCAGATCTGCATGAACTGGGTGTGCGCACCGTCGACCAGGGCTTTGCCCCATTTGGTCTTCTGCGCGCTGCCGTCCAGCTTTGGCAGGCTGATCAGCAGTACCGTGTCCTCGGCGGGGCGCGAGCAATACTCGATCAGCGCTGCGGCACCCTTGTCGCCCGGCTTGCCGGAGGGCAGGCGCAGTTCCAGCAGACGCTTTTGCGCGAACAGTGACAGGCTGGCACCGGCCTGCAGCAGCGTTCCCCAGTCGAAGCTGCTGTCGGCACTGAACACCTGGCGCTCGTCGAAGCCCTGCTGGCGAGCCGCAGCGCGCACCGCATCGGCCGCTTCCTGGCACAACAGCGGGTCGTCGCCACTGACGATGTACACCGGCGCGAGCGCGCCTTGCAGGTGCTTGTTCAACTGGGCTGGGGAGAGCTTCATCGGCAATGAAAAGGGCGCCTTGGCGCCCTTGTCCTCTTACTGGCGGGGGATCTGGATCGGCGACTGCTGAGGCTGTTCGTCCATCGCCCGTTGCGCGGCGGCAGCGGCCTCGGCTTCAGCCTTGGCGCGTGCCTCGGCAACGCGTTGCAGCTCATCGAGTTGCGCCGGGGTGATCTGCTGCAGGCGCAGCATCATGCGCTGGATCAGTTCGCGCTTCATTTCGCGACGGGTCTGATCGGCTTCCTGGTCCGAACCGGTCAGGTTGTTGCCGTCGTGCACGTAGACTTTCTGCACTTCGAGGCGGTCGGAAATCAGCGGCTGACCCTTGTTGCTCTGCAACTGGTAGTCGAGCGTCGAGCTCAGCTCGTATTCGGCCGAACGTGCCGACCCGCTGTAGCTGGCCGTGCGCTGGTTGGTGCGCTCGTTGACCAGCACCAGCTTGTACGGTGCGCCGGTGCGCACGTCCACACCGCTGTTCTGCAGCATCTTGCGCAGTTGCGTCACGGTGTCGCCGTAGGCATCGCGGGCGCTGACGTCGAGCTCCTTGAGGGCCAGTTCCGTGTCACCCGTGCCGCGCAGCTGGAAACCACAGGCACTGAGCAGGACAGCGAGGCCCATTACCAGCAGATTGCGTTTGATCATTCTTGTTGCTCCCTTGAAACCTTATGGGCCGACTCTTGTTGGAGTGCCCGGCCATGGGACCGGGCGCCTGGCGATCAGCTCGCGACGATATTGACCAGCTTGCCGGGCACGACGATGACCTTGCGGATCGTCAGGCCGTCGGTGAAACGCAGCACATTTTCGTTGGTCCGTGCGGCGGCCTCGACTTCCTCGCGCGTGGCGCTGGCAGGCATTTCGATCTGCCCGCGCAATTTGCCGTTCACCTGGATCACCAGCTGCAGGCTGTCTTGCACCAGAGCGCTTTCATCCAGCACTGGCCAGGGCGCGTCGATGATCGCATCGGCATGGCCCAGTTGCTGCCACAGTTCGTGGCTGATGTGCGGGGTGATCGGCGCCAGCAGCAGCGCTACGGTTTCCAGCCCGTGGTGCAGCAGGGCACGATCCTGCCCCGTGGCCTGTGCGGCTTTTTCCAGCACGTTCATCAAGGTCATGACCTGGGCCACGGCGGTGTTGAATTTGTGATGCTGGCCAACGTCCTGGCTGGCCTGCTTGATCGCCAGGTGGATCGAGCGGCGCACGGCCTTCTGCTCGTCGTTCAGGCTGGCGATGTCCAGCGCGGCATGCTCGCCCTGGCTGACATGGGCGTGGGCCAGGCGCCAGACGCGCTTGAGGAAGCGATGGGCACCCTCGACACCGGCGTCGGACCATTCCAGGCTCATGTCCGGTGGCGAAGCGAACATCATGAACAGGCGGCACGTGTCGGCGCCGTACAGGTCGATCATCGACTGGGGATCGACACCGTTGTTCTTCGACTTGGCCATCTTTTCGGTGCCGCCGATCTCGACAGGCAGGCCGTCGGCCAGCAGTTTGGCGCCGATGACCTTGGCCTTGCCGTCGCGTTCCAGCTCCACGTCGGCCGGGTTGTACCAGGTCCGGCTGCCGTTGGCTTCGACACGATAATAGGTGTCGGCCAGCACCATGCCTTGGGTCAGCAGGTTCTTGAACGGCTCGTTGGAGGACACCAGGCCCTCGTCGCGCATCAGCTTGTGGAAGAAGCGCGCGTACAGCAGGTGCAGGATGGCGTGCTCGATGCCGCCGATGTACTGGTCAACGGGCAACCAGTGGTTCGCCGCCGCCGGGTCGACCATGCCGCCTTCGTAATGCGGGGAGGCGTAGCGAGCGAAATACCAGGACGACTCGACGAAGGTGTCCATGGTGTCGGTTTCGCGCTTGGCCGGCTGCCCGCAGGTCGGGCAGGTGCACTCGTAGAATTCGGGCATGCGCGCCAGCGGCGAGCCGGCGCCGTCGGGCACGACGTCTTCGGGCAACACCACTGGCAACTGCGCCTCGGGAACCGGGACGTCGCCGCAGGCGGTGCAGTGCACGATCGGAATCGGGCAACCCCAGTAGCGCTGGCGGCTGATACCCCAGTCACGCAAGCGGAACTGGGTGCGCGACTGGCCGAGGCCTTTCTTGATCAGCGCCGCTTCAATGGCATCGAACGCGCCCTGGAAATCCAGGCCGTCGAACTCGCCGGAATTGATCAGTGCGCCGTGCTCGTTGTAGGCGGCCTGCCAGGGTGCTGGTGTTTCATCGCCGGCGCTGGTGCGCACCACCGCCTTGATCGGCAACTGGTATTTCTGGGCAAACTCGAAATCGCGCTCGTCGTGTGCCGGCACCGCCATCACCGCACCGTCGCCATAGTGCATCAGCACGTAGTTGGCGACCCAGACCGGCAGCTTTTCACCGGTCAGCGGATGGGTGACGAACAGCGGCGTGGGCATGCCGCGCTTTTCCTGGGTCGCGACGTCCGCCTCGGCCACGCTACCGCTTTTGCATTCTTCGATGAAAGCCTGCAGTTGCGGATCGTTCTGCGCCGCCAGGGTGGCCAGTGGATGCTCGGCCGCGACCGCCACGTAGGTGGCACCCATCAGGGTGTCCGGGCGTGTGGTGAAGACTTTCAGCGCGCCGGTTTCGCCGATCGAGGCGGCATCGTAAGGGAACTGCACTTCCATGCCGCGCGACTTGCCGATCCAGTTGCGCTGCATGGTCTTGACCTGCTCGGGCCAGCCCGGCAATTGGTCAAGGCTTTCCAGCAGTTCGTCGGCATACGCCGTGATCTTGAAGTAGTACATCGGGATTTCGCGCTTTTCGATCAGTGCGCCCGAACGCCAGCCACGGCCATCGATGACCTGCTCGTTGGCCAGCACTGTCTGGTCGATCGGGTCCCAGTTCACCGTACCGTTCTTGCGGTAGATGATGCCTTTCTCGAACAGGCGGGTGAACAGCCATTGTTCCCAGCGATAGTAGTCCGGCTTGCAGGTGGTCACCTCGCGCGACCAGTCCACTGCCAGGCCCAGGCTCTTGAGCTGGGTCTTCATGTACGCGATGTTTTCGTAGGTCCACTTGGCCGGCGCGACGTTGTTCTTCATCGCGGCGTTTTCCGCCGGCATGCCGAAAGCGTCCCAGCCCATGGGCTGCAGGACATTCTTGCCCTGCATGCGCTGGTAACGGGAAATCACGTCGCCGATGGTGTAGTTGCGCACGTGCCCCATGTGCAGCTTGCCACTGGGGTAGGGGAACATGGACAGGCAGTAGAACGTGTCCTTGCCGGGCTGTTCGCTTACTTCAAAGGACTTCTGCGCTTCCCAGTAGGTCTGGGCGGCGGCTTCGATTTCGCGGGGCGTATAGAGTTCGTGCATGGCTACTTTGCGCTGAGAAATGGGTGACCCGGTCCAGGCAGCTGGTGAGCGGCTGCGCCCGGCATTGCGGTATCGATCATTAAACGCCGTAGCATACATGACCCCTGTCTATCGAGGGAAACCCAGATTGCACCGGCCGGCCCCGCGCCGCCTGTCCGTCTGTCGCGGCAGCCGACCGATTCCCCGAGCGCCGCTAAGCTCTGAGGTGGGGAGAACGTTTTGTCATCAACGAGGTGAAGGATGGCTGATTTACAGCTGGGTACTATTGAACCGGAGATATACGAACGCTTGATAGATCGTCTGGGCCTGGCACTGGATGTCGCGCGCACCTCGCTTCGGCTGCGCAATGAAGTTCCCGCGGAGCTGGAGCTCGCGGGTTTGACCGCTGCTGAATTCGAGTTGATTCACGCCTATCTCAATGCCAGCCACGCTGCCCGCGGTACGCCGCCGATGCCTGCGGCAGAGCCTCCCGCGGCACCGGCCAATGTCGTCTGGCTGCGCAGCCGGGCCCCTCGAAAGACCTCGCGGCGCACTGCAGCCCTGCAGATCAAAGTCTAGTTTTCATTGTTGTCAGGGGTACTAACGCTTAGGCTTCGGGCATCGTTGGAGATGCCTGATGCCCATTCGTTACTTTCTCAAGCAACTGTTGCTACCCCCTGGATTGCTTTTCCTCCTGCTGCTGGCAGCCTGGTGGTTGCGTCGTTCCCGGCCGCGCCTGGCCGGTGCTTGCTTCGTACTTGGCCTGGGTGGTTTGTGGGCAATGAGCCTGCCGATTGCCGTGCAGACGTTCGCCCGCTGGCTGGAAACCGAGCCTGCCCTTCGGCATGAACAGTGGGCAACGCTGGGCGAGCGCGCTGATGCGATCGTGATCCTGGGGTCCGGACGCGAGATGGGCGACCCGGCATGGGGCGGCGAGGACCAGCCCACCGGCCTGGCGCTGGAGCGCCTGCGCTATGGTGCGCGGCTGGCGAAAGCGTCCGGTTTGCCGATCCTGACCACTGGCGGGCTGCACTATGGGGCGCCGCCCAGTGAAGCGTTCCTGATGGACCAATCGCTGCGCAACGATTTCGGCGTCAGCGCCAAATGGTTGGAGGAGCGCAGCCGCACGACCTGGGAAAACGCCACGTTCACGGCCGAAATGCTCAAGCGGCAGGGCATCAAGCGTGTTGTCATCGTGACCCAGGCCTGGCACATGCAGCGGTCGCGCTGGAGCTTCGAGCAGGCCGGGCTGGACGTCGTGACAGCACCGGTCGGTTTCCTGGGTGTCGACAACGCACGGCCCCTCAACGGCTGGATGCCGGAGGACAAGGCCCTCTGGCAGAGTCGCCAGTTGATCAACGAAGCGGTCGGCCTGGTGGGCTACCGGTTGTTCTACCGTTAGCCCGCGACCCTCAGACCGTTTTCGCGATGCGGCTGGCCAGCAGCGACCAGCCCAAGAGCAGCAAGCACAGCACGATCAATGGCCATGAGCGCCATTGCAGGTAGGGCGTCAATTGCTGCATCGGGACCACGTCGCCGTACAGCACACCCTGTTGGAACTGGGGAATCTGCGTCGTGATCTTGCCGAATGGATCGATAAGCGCGGTGACGCCGTTGTTGGTGGCACGGATCATCCAGCGCCCGGCCTCCAGCGCGCGCATCTGCGCCATTTGCAGGTGCTGCAGCGGCCCGATCGACGTGCCGAACCAGGTGTCGTTGCTGATCGTCAACAGTACCTGGCTACGCGCCGCCATGCCGGCCGCAAATTCCGGGTACACTACTTCGTAACAAATGAACGGTGCCAGCGCATAGCCTTTGGCCTGGAGCATCGGCTGGTCGGCCGAACCGCGGGCGAAGTCCGACATGGGCAGATCGAAAAAGCTGATCAGCCCGCGCAGCAGGTCCTGCAATGGCACGTACTCGCCGAACGGCACCAGCTTCTGCTTGAGGTATGTCCCCTCGCCATCGCCCACGACGGTGATGCCATTGAAATAACGCAGTTGCCCGTCCAGCCCCTCGCGAATCGGTACCCCGGTGATCAGCGCCGATTGCCGGTCCAGTGCGAAGCGATTCATCATCGCCAGGTAGCCCTGCGCCGACTCTTTCAACACCGGCACGGCGGTTTCCGGCCAGATGATCAAGTCGGTGCGGCGGGCGGTAAAGGTCAGGTCTCGGTAGAGCTTCAGTTGCCGGTCCAGTTGTTCCGGGTCCCACTTCATGCTCTGCTCGATATTGCCCTGAATCGCCGCCACGCTCAGCGGCGCACCGGCTGGCTCGGTCCAGGCATGCCCCTTGAGGGCCAGGCCGATGGCCCAGGGCGCCAGCAACAGGACAATCCCACCCGCCAGAAACGCGCGGCGCTCACGCAGGCGACGCAGGTTGCAGAGCAGGGCCGCGCTGAGCGCCAGTACGAAGGAAATCAGCCACAGCCCGCCGACCGGTGCCAGGCCGGCCAGTGGGCCGTCGAGCTGGCTGTAACCGGCATACAGCCAAGGAAAACCGGTCAGGAACCAGCCGCGGAAAGCTTCCTGCGCCGCCCACAGGGCAGCGAAGGCCAGCGCGTCGGCGAGCGGCGCTTCATTGCGCCGAAGCCACCGCGCCCATACCCAGGCGGGCAGGGCGAAGAACAAGGCAATGGCGGCGATGAAGGCCAGCATCAGCAGGCCGGCCAGCAGCGCGGACGCGCCGCCGTAGGTGTGAATGCTGACGTAGATCCAGCTGGTGCCAGCGCCGAACAGACCGAAACCGAAGCACCAGCCACGACCGGCGGCCTGACGTGCATTGAGCTTGCGCAGGCCAAGGTAGAACAGCGCCAGTGACAGCAGCGCCAATGGCCACACGTTCAGTGGCGCCAGGAACAGCGGCGTCAGGGCGCCGGCCGCCATGGCCAGCAGGTTACCGGGCCAGCCGGGGCGGGTTGTCCAGCGCATTACGGTCCTTAGGGCGCAGCTCAGCGAGAAATGGGGGTCAGGCGCAGCAAGTGTATCCGGCGACTGTCAGCGTTGAGAATGCGGAAGCGGTAGGCACCGATTTCCGTGGTCTCGTTGCGCTTGGGCAAGTGGCCGAAGGCACTCATGACCAGGCCGCCGACCGTGTCGAACTCGTCATCGGAAAAGTCGCTGTCGAAGAACTCGTTGAAGTTCTCGATGGGCGTCAGGGCCTTGATCAGGAAGTCGCCACTAGGCAGCGGCTTGATGTAGCTGTCTTCCTCTACGTCGTGCTCGTCTTCGATGTCGCCGACGATCTGTTCCAGCACGTCTTCGATGGTCACCAGCCCTGCCACGCCGCCGTACTCGTCGATGACGATGGCCATGTGGTTGTGGTTGGCCCGGAACTCACGCAGCAACACGTTCAGGCGCTTGGACTCGGGCACGAAGGTGGCCGGGCGCAGCAAATCCTTGATGTTGAAGCTGTCGCCGTTCTCCTTGAGGATCAGGGGCAGCAGGTCCTTGGCCAGCAGCACGCCGAGCACGTCGTCATGGTTTTCGCCCACGACCGGATAGCGCGAGTGAGCGGCGTCGATCACTGCCGGCAGGAATTCACGAGGGGTCTGTGCCGAACGGATGCTGATCATCTGCGAGCGCGGCACCATGATGTCGCGTACCTGCAGGTCGGCCACCTGAATGGCGCCCTCGACGATGGTCAGCGCTTCGCTGTCCAGCAGCTTGTTCTGGTGGGCTTCGCGCAGCAGCTCAAGCAGCTCCTGGCGGTTTTTCGGCTCATGGGCAAAAGCCTGGGTCAGTTTACCCAGCCAGGACTTCTGCCCGTTGCTCGATCGGTCTTCGCTCATAGCCCTTTACTCGTGGTCCTTGCTGGTTTCTTTGATAGGCGTGTCGACGTCATCGTCGGCATACGGGTCGGGATGACCCAATTGGTCAAGCAACTCTCGTTCCAGTGCTTCCATTTCTTCGGCCTCATCGTCGTCGATGTGGTCGTAGCCCAGCAGGTGCAGGCAGCCATGCATGACCAGGTGCGCCCAGTGCGCGTGCACGCTCTTGCCCTGTTCGAGCGCTTCACGCTCGACCACGGGCACGCAAATCACCAGGTCGCCCAATAGCGGGATATCGAGCAGCTCGTCCGGCACGTCGGCAGGAAATGACAGCACATTGGTGGCGTAATCTTTATGACGGTAGGTGCGATTGAGTTCGCGGCCTTCGGCTTCGTCCACCAGGCGGATGGTCATTTCCGAGTCGGCCGTGCGTTGGCGCAACGCCAGCTCGCACCATTGGCGAAAGTCTTCATCGCTGGGGCCAGCGTGACCGCTGGCCCGTTGCAGGTCGAGCTCAAGCATCGCGGCGGCTGGCTCCAGCGCTGGCAGCAGAGTCGCGGGCATCGAAGCGCTCATAGGCTTCGACGATGCGTTGCACCAGCGGGTGGCGCACGACGTCCTTGGGCTTGAAGTGGGTAAAACTGATGCCCGGCACGCCATCGAGCACCTCGATCACGTGCGCCAGGCCCGACTTGGTGCCCTTGGGCAGGTCGACCTGGGTGATGTCACCGGTGATCACCGCCGTGGAGCCGAAGCCGATACGCGTCAGGAACATCTTCATTTGCTCGACGGTGGTGTTCTGGCTTTCGTCGAGAATGATGAAGCTGTTGTTCAGCGTGCGCCCACGCATGTAGGCCAGGGGCGCGATTTCAATGACCTGGCGCTCGATCAGCTTGGCGACGTGTTCGAAACCGAGCATTTCGTACAGCGCGTCGTACAGCGGGCGCAGGTACGGGTCGATCTTCTGGGCCAGGTCACCGGGCAGGAACCCCAGCTTTTCGCCGGCCTCGACCGCCGGGCGCACCAGAAGGATGCGCCTGACCTGTTCGCGCTCCAGGGCATCGACTGCGCAGGCGACGGCCAGGTAGGTCTTGCCGGTGCCCGCCGGGCCGATGCCGAAGTTGATGTCGTTGGCCAGGATTTCCTTCACATAGAGCTGCTGATTCAAGCCGCGTGGCTTGATCGTGCCCTTGCGCGTACGCAGTGCCACGGGGACTTCGCCGGAACCAGGGCGATCGAGTTCTTCCACGGCCGATTCCTGCAGGAACAGGTGGACCAGGTCCGGGGACAGTTCGGTGGCTTTGGTTTCGCGATACAGGCGCCGCAACAGGTGTTCGGCCGAGCGCGTGGAGACGTCGTCGCCCAGCAGCTCGAATTGATTGCCGCGATTGCGGATCTCGATTTCCAGGCGCTGCTCGATCAGGCGCAGGTGTTCGTCGAACTGCCCGCAAAGGTTGGCGAAACGGCGAGCCTCGAAGGGCTCGAGTGTAAAACGATGGGGTTCTATGGGTGCGTTCAAGGTCGTTTATAGCCGCCCGACGGCAATTAAGATGAGCCCAAGGATAACCCCAGTGCGCGGTGTGCGAAAGGGCCTGAGGGGCGAGTGGTCGTTTCTGTTGGCGATTGCCGGGGTGATCGCCCGTGCCGGCGACCACCCTGGCCGGGCCAGTGTTAGAGCAATTGCCCGCGCAGCGAGTGCGGACGGGCCTCGGCGATGTGAATATCGACGAACTGACCGATCAACTGGGCATCGCTGCAGGTGAAGTTGACGATGCGGTTGTTCTCGGTACGACCCTGCAGTTGGCCAGGGTCCTTGCGCGAGTAGTCGGTGACCAGAATGCGCTGGGTGGTGCCCACCATTTGCCGGCTGATCTCGAAGCCTTGCTGGTTCAGGCGGTGTTGCAGCTGGTCCAGGCGCTGCTTCTTCACGGCCTCGCTGGTGTCGTCGGCCAGGTCGGCGGCAGGGGTGCCCGGGCGCTGGCTGTAGATGAACGAGTAGGAGAAGTCGAAGCCGACGTCGGCGACCAGCTTCATGGTCTGCTCGAAGTCCTTCTCGGTCTCGCCGGGAAAGCCCACGATGAAGTCCGAACTGATGCAGATATCCGGTACGGCCGCCTTGAGCTTGCGCAGCTTGGATTTGTATTCCAGCACCGTGTGGCTGCGCTTCATGGCAGCCAGTACGCGGTCGGAGCCGGACTGCACGGGCAGGTGCAGGTGCTTGACCAGTTGCGGCACTTCGGCGTGCGCCTGGATCAGGCTGTCGGAAAACTCCAGCGGGTGCGAGGTGGTGTAGCGAATGCGCTCGATGCCGTCCACTGCCGCGACCACGCGGATCAGTTCGGCCAGGTCGGCCAGGCGACCGTCGTGGGTGGCACCGCGATAACCGTTGACGTTCTGGCCCAGTAGGGTCACTTCCCGCACGCCATGCTCGGCCAGGTGAATGACCTCGGCGAGCACATCGTCGAATGGCCGGCTGACTTCTTCGCCCCGGGTGTAAGGCACCACGCAGAAGGTGCAGTATTTGCTGCATCCTTCCATGACCGATACATAGGCGGTGGGGCCGTCGATGCGAGGCTCGGGCAGGTGGTCGAACTTTTCGATCTCGGGGAAGGAAATGTCGACCTGGGGCAGTTTGGTGGTACGTGCCGCATCGATCATTTCCGGCAGGCGGTGCAGGGTCTGCGGGCCGAACACCACGTCCACGTAGGGTGCACGCGTGCGAATGGCTTCACCTTCCTGGCTGGCCACGCAACCCCCGACGGCGATCACCATGTCCGGCTTTTCCAGCTTCAATTCACGCCAGCGGCCCAGTTGCGAGTAGACGCGGTCCTGGGCACGCTCGCGAATCGAGCAGGTGTTGAGCAGGATCACGTCGGCGTCTTCTGCGCGGGCAGTGACTTCCAGGGCTTGATGTTCACCCAGCAGGTCGACCATGCGCGAGCTGTCGTACTCGTTCATCTGGCAGCCGTGGGTTTCGATATAAAGCTTCTTGGCCATACGTGATCATCAGGTGATTCAAAGAACCGCCCATTATAGGCGGGCATGCGTCGGCTTCCTAGCATTGCCTGTCGGGCGGCTGTGCTATAGTTTCGCCCCCTCTTATCACCCGCCGACCTTATAACTGCCCACGATGACCAAACGCGAAGCTCCGATCTACAAAGTGATTTTCCTCAACCAGGGCCAGGTGTTCGAAATGTACGCCAAGCAGATCTACCAGAGTGATCTGTGGGGGTTTCTGGAAGTGGAAGAATTTGTGTTCGGCGAGCGCACCCAGGTGGTCGTCGACCCCAGCGAGGAAAAGCTCAAGGCTCAGTTCGAGGGCGTGGTGCGCAGCTTCGTGCCCATGCATTCGATCGTGCGAATCGACGAAGTGGAGCGGTTGGGCACGCCGAAGATCAGCGAAGCGAAGGGTGTCAGCAACGTGATGCCATTTCCCATGCCGATGCCTGACAAATAGGGCTCAGGGCAACGGCGAGAAGGGCGAGCGGCCGTCGGCCGTTTGCAATTCCAGCAGGTATTTGCGGAAAATCTGCCCCAGCACCTGGGTGGCCATTTCCAGGTCTTCGCGTTTCATCTGCGCCGACACCTGGTCGGCTGTGTCCAGGGCATCCTCGGCGCCGTTGACCGCCGCCATTTTCAGCACGACATACGCCTGGATGTTGTTCGCCGCCACGCCTTCGCCACGAAAGAACATCATGCCCAAGTGGTATTGCGCCTCGGCATGACCCTGCAGCGACGCCTGTTCGAAGTAGCTCAGGGCCTGGTCCAGGTCGCGCGGGGTGTTCTTGCCGTCGTAGTAGAACTGGCCCAGCTCGAATTGCGCCTGCGCATCGCCCGATTTCGCTGCCTGCTGACAAGTCGCGATCGCCTGCTGCAACTCTTGCGGTGCGGTATTGAGGGTGCAACGGCCCATGGCCGGAATCAACAACGAGTTACCGCCCGCAGTTGCCAGCAGTGGCTGAAGAAGCAACAGGCAGCCCAATGCAAGGGTGCGGCCGGCGCGGTTCATGGAAATCGGGTTACCTCTGAGAAATGCGAACAGGCCCAGTCAAATAGTGGACCGGTGAGTCATTATGAAATAACCCGGGGCTACCTTACAAAGTCTTTACTCGTTTTTCTGCGCATTGAAGGCGATTGGAGATCAGTGGCGGCTGTTTGCCTGGCGTCGGCAACGGTGTGGCCTGCAAGCGATGCCGCTCGCAGGCCCCCTTTGCCTTATTTCAGCGCGGCGAAGGCTTTTTCAGCGGCATCCAGGGTGATCTTCAATTCGGCGTCGCCGTGGGCGATCGACGTGAAGCCCGCTTCGAAAGCACTCGGCGCCAGGTACACGCCGCCTTCGAGCATCGAATGGAAGAAGCGCTTGAAGCGATCGGCGTCGCTGCTCATCACGTCTTCGAAGGTGACGATGTTGTCGGCACCGCTGAAGTAAAGGCCGAACATGCCACCCGCCTGGGTGGTCACGAACGGGATACCTGCTGCATCGGCGCGCTGTTGCAGGCCGTCGAGCAGGCGCGAGGTGAAGTCGGTCAGTTCGGCATGGAAGCCCGGACGGCTGATCAGGTTGAGGGTGGTCAAGCCGGCCGCCATGGCCAACGGGTTGCCCGACAGGGTGCCTGCCTGGTACACAGGACCCAGCGGGGCGATGCACGACATGATGTCGCGCTTGCCGCCAAAGCAGCCAACCGGCATGCCGCCGCCAATGATCTTGCCGAAGGTGCTCAGGTCCGGGGTCACGCCATAGTGGGCCTGTGCGCCGCCCAATGCCACGCGAAAGCCGGTCATGACTTCGTCGAAAATCAGCACCACGCCATGCTGGTCGCACAGGCGCCGCAGGCCTTCGAGAAAGCCAGGCGCCGGTGGTACGCAGTTCATGTTGCCAGCCACCGGCTCGACGATGATGCACGCCACTTCGCTGCCGACTTCGCTGAGCATCTGCTCCACGGCAGCGATGTCGTTGAACGGCAGGGTCAGGGTGTGCTTGGCGAAGGCAGCCGGTACGCCAGGCGAGCTGGGCACGCCAAGGGTCAGGGCGCCGGAACCGGCCTTGACCAGCAGGCTGTCGGAGTGACCGTGGTAGCACCCTTCGAACTTGATGATGCTGTCGCGACCGGTATAACCACGCGCCAGGCGAATAGCGCTCATCGTCGCTTCGGTGCCGGAGCTGACCATGCGCACCATTTCCATCGACGGCACAATGGCGCAGACCAGGTCGGCCATGTCGGTTTCCATCGCCGTCGGCGCGCCATACGACAAGCCGTGTTCCAACTGGCGCCGCACGGCGTCCAGTACATCGGGATGGCTATGACCCAGGATCATCGGGCCCCAGGAGCCGACATAGTCGACATAGCGCTTGTCGTCTTCGTCGGTGACATAGGCACCTTCGGCGTGCTTGAAGAACAGCGGGGTGCCGCCCACGCTCTTGAACGCGCGGACGGGCGAGTTGACGCCACCGGGAATGTGTTTCTGGGCGTTGGCGAACAAAGTCTCGGAGCGGGACATAAAAAGCTCTCTTGAAATCAGGCGGATTCGAATAAGGCGTTGAAGGCACGCGCCCGGCGCGTGACTTCGGCGGTGTCGGGGGCGCCGAACAGCCCCTGCACCACGGCCAGCAGGTCAGCGCCATGGGCCACCAGTGGCGGCGCGTTGTCCAGGGTGATTCCCCCGATCACGGCAATCGGCAGCTTCAGCCGCTGGCGTGCATCGGCCAGCATCTGCAGGCTGGCGGGCGCGGCATCGGGCTTGGTGCTGGAAGCGAAGAAGCGGCCGAAGGCGACGTAGCTGGCGCCCTCGCGAGCAGCTTGCTCGGCCAGCTCCACACGGCCATGGCAGGTGGCGCCGATGATGGCCTGGCGGCCTAGCAGGGTACGCGCCGGGGTCAGCGGGCCGTCGGTCTGGCCCAGGTGAACGCCGACGCCCAGGCGTGCAGCCAGCTCGGCGTCGTCGTTGATGATCAGGCGCGTCTTGTAGCGTTCGCACAGTTTGAGCAGGGTGTCGGCTTCACGCAGACGACGCGCTTCGTCAGTGCTTTTGTCACGGTACTGGAGCAGGGTCAGGCCGCCATCGAGCGCCGCTTCCACGTAGGCAAGGAATTTGCCAGCCAGCAGTGTGCGGTCGGTGATGGCATACAGGCCGCGTAATTTCATGCAAATGACCTCGGGCAGGGCATCACGAACAGAAGTCCAGCGGCAGGCGACGCGGCACGAACTGGCCCTGGCCCAGCCTTTCAGCGTCACGCAGGGTTCGCCACGTGTAATTGAGCGCCGTTTGCACCGCGCTGTCGAGCTGTTCGCCCTGCGCCAGACGACCGGCCAGGGCGCTGGCCAGCGTGCAGCCGGAACCGTGATAACTGCCTGGCAGGCGCTGGCAGGTGAAGGTGTGGCGACTGCCGTCGCGGCTGTACAGGCGATTGTGGACCTGATGTTCGTCGCCATGCCCGCCGGTGATCAGCAGGTGGCGGCAGTACGGCAGCAGCTTTTCTGCACACTGGTCGGCGCTGCCGTCGGGCAGTTCGGCCAGGATCCGCGCTTCCGGCAGGTTCGGCGTGGCGATGGT
>Ga0157371_10000245_pt1 | contig 77139 bp, 70 predicted proteins | sample C45metaG_FD_113462 | JGI IMG/M metagenome (GOLD analysis project Ga0157371, IMG submission 113462) | Corn rhizosphere microbial communities from Kellogg Biological Station, Michigan, USA - C4-5 metaG | ecosystem: Host-associated > Plants > Roots > Rhizosphere > Soil | place: USA: Michigan...
CCCTCGGCCGGCTGACCGGCGACCGGATCGTCAGCCGCTGGTGCGGGGCGCGTGTGACTATGCTGGGCGGCCTGCTGGCGGCGCTGGGCCTGGCCCTGTCGCTGGCCGTGCCGTCCTGGCCAGCGGCGTTGGTGGGCTATGCGCTGGTGGGTGCAGGGTGTTCGAACATCGTTCCGGTATTGTTCACCGCTGTGGGCCGGCAGAAAACCATGGCGCAAAGCGCTGCCATTCCCGCGATGACGACCCTGGGGTATGCCGGCATTCTTGCAGGCCCGGCCTTTATCGGTTTTGTCGCCCACGCCAGCAACCTGTCGATCGCACTGGCGGTGCTGATCGTGCTGCTGTTGTTCGTCGCCATCAGTGGCCGCTTTTTAGGGCGCTCATAAACGCCTGAAGATGTCCGCACTTCCAGGCAGAGGATGAGGCGCGGTGGGTGGCAGCGCGCTCGGTGCCATCGGCTGCCGACGCTGTGGAGACAGGGGTCGCGGGCTGAACTTTAGGACATTTCCGATAGTGGGTCGCACAGCGATCCTCTACCGTCTATGCGCACTGTCTGGGCCTTGCAGCCTGCCCCGCGCGCTGCGCGTCGTTCATCTTATTCAGCGTAATGTCTCCGGGAAGTAATTCGTGATGTCCTCTGTTTTCAACCCTGCCGGCACTGGCAATCGATCGGCGACCAGCGTCGCTTCTCCCTCATCTTGCGATATGACGGCCATGTCGGGGACCAAGCTGACCCGTGTGGTCCTGCTGGACGACCACGAATTCATCCTCCAGGGCATGTCGCACACTGTGAACGCCGAGCAGGACATGCAGGTGGTGGCGACCTACCGCAGTGGGCGCGAATTGCGCGAGTCGCTGAGCACCGACGATGTCGATGTGCTGGTCATGGACTATTCGCTGGGGCCCGACGAGATCGACGGCTTGAACCTGATCCGAACGCTGCGCATCCGTTTTCCGGGGTTGGCCCTGGTGGTCATTTCCGCGACCCATACGCCTGCCACCGTCGCGTTGGCCCTGCGGTACGGGGCGCGCGGTTTCGTGGGCAAGGAGCTGGATCCGCAGCAACTGACCCTGGCCATCCGCACGGTCGCCCTGGGGCGTATTTACCTGCACCCCGACATGTCCGCGGCCCTGGTGGAGACCGAAATCGGCAACCGTCGATCGGGGCGCACGCCCTCCGAGCCGGGCCTGACCGATCTGTTCAATTCCTCGCAGCTCAGCGCCCGCGAACACGACGTGTTGCGCTGCTGCCTGGAGGGCATGTCGGTGACCCAGATCGCCGAGAAATTTTCCCGCAGCATCAAGACCATCAGTACCCAGAAGCAGGCGGCCTATCGCAAGCTGGGGCTGCGCAGCGACAACGAATTGTTCAAGATTCGCCATCAGCTGGATGTCAGTGAATGAGTGCCGATGCACCACCGCGACGGCCCCTGTATTGCCCCTTGAAGGGCGGGGTCACGCGCCCCAGCCCGGCCCCGCAAGTGCCGCCGGCGTTTCTCGCCGAGCTGCATCGCCTGTTCGTGGATGCCTGTCGTTGCGATCTGGTGGATTTGCGCGCCGCGCTGAACAGCGGGCAGCGCACCCTGGCTCAGCACCACGCGCACCGCATGCACGGCGCCGCATTGAGTGTCGGTGCGCTGGATCTGGCCCGCCACTGCTGTGAAATGGAACGGCGCCTCGAAAGCGGCGAGCCCTTCATCGATGCCGACCAGCTGTTTGAACAGATAACCCGGGCGCTGGGCGACTGGCACAAAGGCCATGCAGCGGGTCTCTGACCTGTGGCATCAGCGGCTCATGTGTTCGATCACGGCCCATAGCTGCGGGTCATCGAAGTCCTCGATCACCAGATTGGCACCGGCTGCCAACAGCGTTTGTGGCGTCTGGCTGGTGGCCAGTCCAACGGTGAAGATCCCGGCCCGCACGGCCGCGGTCAGGCCCGGTACCGAGTCCTCGAAGGCCAATGCTGCCGGCGCCGGCGCCCCCAGCCGCTCCAGCCCGGTGAGATAGGGCAGGGGGTCGGGTTTGGCCCGCGGCAGCTCTTCGGCCACCACCACAATCGGCAGGCGCTGATGCAAGTTCAGCGCGGTCAGCATGTGTTCGGCGTTGGCGCGCGGGGCGTTGGTGACCACGGCCATGCCCAGCCCCTGGGCCTCGGCATGATCGAGCAGACGGCCGAGCCCCGTCAGAGGGGCCAACTGCGGCGACAATTCGCGAAACAATGCCTCTTTGCGATTGGCGAAGTCCTCGTGCTCGGCGATCGTGCGTTCCGGGAACAGGTATCGGCACATGTCTGCGTTGGCGCGACCGCTGGCGTGCAGCTTGAACTCTTGCTCGGTAAAGATCCGCCCCTCCTCGCGCAGCAACTGTTGCACCGCCAGCAGGTGAATCTTGTCGGTATCGGTGAGGGTTCCATCGAGGTCGAACAGCAAGGCCTTGAGCATGGCGGGTTCTCCTGAACCGGGCAAAGCGCCGATCCTAGCAGAAATCCCTGTCTGGCCCAGGCCCTCATTGCCGGGGCAGGCACGCCAGGGCCGGCGTGCTGCCCTCAACGAACACGGGTGGCTCGTCGGTCAGGCCTGGATCGGAGGCTGGCCGTTGGGTGGATCGCCCAGGGGCGGCGTGGGGGGCGTGGCTGGCGGCTCTTCAGGTGTGGGGTCTGGCGTGGCGGGCGGCAGGGTGGGGCTGTCGATATTGGGATCAGGCGTGTCGGCCGGATAGGGGATCGTCATGGCAAGGGCCTCCGTAAGGCATTGGGTGTCAGGGTCCGCCCTTATCTTGACCCCGGGGCGGGGCTATCGTTGCGCGCACGGGCTGCCGGGCGGTCGGCAGGATACCCGCGATGGAAAAAGCCGTTCTGCTAGCATCAATTGCGTCTGAACTTTTCCAGGCCTCACCGGCTCCCAACTGAGGCGACAAACACCCGCGTTATTCCTTCGACTTGAATTTCCAGATGAGCGTCCCTAGGGCGTACAAGGAGCGATGCTCGATGACCGCTGATGAAACGTTGCACAGCCAGGCCGATTCCGCGCCTGCCGAGATCTCCGGCGGCACGGCCTTGGCGCTGTCGCAGGCACTGTTATTGCCCCGTATCGTGATCGAAGACACTCAACCGGTGCTGGACGCCGGCGCCTTCGCCTGCAAGGCGATCGTTCGTCAACGCCTGGACGTGACCAGCAAGGTATACGCGGATGGCCATGACAAGCTGGCCGTGGTCCTGCGCTGGCGCGCCGTGGACAGCGACCTGTGGCACAGCGCTGCGATGCAGGATCGTGGCAACGACAGTTGGCATGGGCAGCTGCAGATCGACGACGTTGGCCGCCATGTGTATTGCATCGACGCCTGGATCGACCAATTCGGCAGCTATCGCTACGAACTGGAAAAGAAATACGCCGCTGGCGTACCGATCGAACTGGAACTGGAGGAAGGACGCCTGCACCTCTGGCACGCCGCCGAACGCAGCAGCGATACCCTCAAGCGTCAGTTGCTGCAGTCGCACGATCAGTTGCAGGGGCTGGACAACGACGCGAAGGTTGCGCTGTTGCTGCAAAGTGACACCCAGGCACTGATGTCCCTGGCCGACCACCGCGCATTTCTGGCCAGTAGCGCCGAGTACCCCCTCGATGTCGAGCGCGAACTGGCCCAGTTCGCCAGCTGGTACGAGCTGTTTCCTCGCTCGATCACCGACGACAAGGCGCGGCACGGCACCTTCAATGATGTTCATGGCCGCTTGCCGATCATTCGTGACATGGGCTTTGACGTGCTGTACTTCCCGCCGATCCACCCGATCGGGCGTGCCCACCGCAAGGGGCCCAATAACTCGCTGACGGCGGGTCCGGATGACCCTGGCAGTCCTTATGCCATTGGCAGCGCCGACGGCGGCCATGATGCCATTCACCCGCAACTGGGCACCCGCGAGGATTTTCGCCGGTTGGTGAGCGCGGCGGCCGAACACGGGTTGGAAATCGCCCTCGATTTCGCGATTCAGTGTTCGCAAGACCACCTGTGGCTCAAGGAGCATCCGGGCTGGTTCAGCTGGCGTCCGGACGGCACCATCCGCTATGCGGAAAACCCGCCGAAGAAATACCAGGACATCGTCAACGTCGATTTCTATGCCGCCGACGCCATCCCCAGCCTGTGGTTGGAGCTGCGCGATGTGGTCTGGGGCTGGGTGGAAGAGGGCGTGAAAATCTTTCGCGTCGACAACCCGCACACCAAACCCTTGCCGTTCTGGCAGTGGCTGATTGCCGATATCCGCGCCCGGGATCCTGATGTCATGTTCCTGGCCGAGGCCTTCACCAAGCCAGCGATGATGGCCCGCCTGGGCAAGGTCGGCTATTCCCAGAGCTACACGTATTTCACCTGGCGCAACACCAAGGCCGAGCTGACCCAGTACTTCACTGAGCTCAACCTGCCGCCGTGGTCGCAGTGCTACCGGCCCAACTTCTTCGTCAACACACCGGACATCAACCCGTTCTTCCTGCATGACTCCGGTCGTGCCGGCTTCCTGATCCGTGCGGCGCTGGCGACGATGGGCTCGGGCCTGTGGGGCATGTACTCCGGCTTCGAACTGTGCGAGTCGGCGCCGATCGCTGGCAAAGAAGAGTACCTGGACTCCGAGAAATACGAGATCCGGCCACGCGACTACACCCAGGCCGGCAATATCATTGCCGAAATTGCCCAGCTCAACCGTATCCGTCGCCAGAACCCGGCGCTGCAAACGCACATGGGCATCGAGTTCTTCCAGGCGTACAACGACAACATCCTGTACTTCGGCAAGCGCACGGCCGACCGCAGCAACTACATTCTGGTGGCTGTCAGCCTGGATCCGCACAATGCACAGGAAGCCAGTTTCGAATTGCCGTTGTGGGAACTGGGCCTGGACGACGATGCGGCCACCAGCGGCGAGGACCTGATGACCGGGCACCGCTGGACCTGGTATGGCAAGACCCAATGGATGCGCATCGAACCCTGGCGCACCCCGTTCGGCATCTGGCGGTTTCAGAAAGCCATCTAACTACAAGGGACGCGCAACATGGCCAGAAAGCCCCGCTCGCAGGCGTTCATCGACGACCCGCTGTGGTACAAGGATGCAGTGATTTACCAGGTCCACGTGAAGTCGTTTTATGACTCCAACAACGATGGCATCGGGGACTTCCCGGGTTTGATCGAAAAGCTGGACTATATCGCCGACCTGGGAGTGAACACGATCTGGCTGTTGCCGTTCTACCCGTCACCACGACGGGACGATGGCTACGACATTTCCGAATACAAGGCGGTGCACCCGGACTACGGCACCATGGCCGATGTGCGCCGTTTCATCAGTGAGGCGCACCGGCGCGATCTGCGCGTGATCACCGAACTGGTGATCAATCACACGTCCGATCAGCATGCCTGGTTCCAGCGGGCGCGCCGCGCGAAAAAAGGCTCCAAGGCCCGTGATTTCTATGTATGGTCCGACGACGAGCAGAAATATGATGGTACGCGGATCATCTTTCTCGACACCGAGAAGTCCAACTGGACATGGGACCCGGTCGCCGGCCAATACTTCTGGCACCGTTTCTATTCGCACCAGCCGGACCTGAATTTCGACAACCCCCAGGTCATGAAAGCGGTGCTGGGCGTGATGCGTTACTGGTTGGACATGGGCATCGACGGGCTGCGCCTGGACGCCATTCCGTACCTTATCGAGCGCGACGGCACCAATAACGAGAACCTGCCGGAAACGCACCAGGTGCTCAAGCAGATCCGTGCCGAGATCGATGCCAACTATCCCGACCGCATGTTATTGGCAGAGGCCAATCAGTGGCCTGAAGACACGCAGATGTATTTCGGCGAGACCCGGGGCGACAATGGTGACGAGTGCCACATGGCGTTCCACTTTCCGCTGATGCCACGGATGTACATGGCGGTGGCGCAGGAGGACCGCTTTCCGGTCACCGACATCCTGCGACAAACGCCGGAAATTCCGGCGAATTGTCAGTGGGCGATCTTTTTGCGCAATCACGATGAGCTGACCCTGGAAATGGTCACGGATCGCGAGCGCGACTATCTGTGGAATTACTACGCAGCCGATCGTCGCGCCCGGATCAACCTGGGCATTCGCCGACGACTGGCGCCGCTGCTGGAGCGCGACCGCCGGCGGGTCGAATTGCTCAACAGTCTGCTGCTGTCCATGCCCGGCACGCCGACGATGTACTACGGCGACGAGATCGGCATGGGCGACAACATCTATCTCGGTGATCGTGACGGTGTGCGTACGCCGATGCAGTGGTCGATCGACCGCAACGGCGGCTTCTCCCGCGCCGATCCGGCCAGCCTGGTGCTGCCGCCGATCATGGACCCGCTATACGGTTACCAGTCGGTCAACGTCGAGACCCAGGCCAATGACGCCCATTCGCTGTTGAACTGGACCCGCCGCCTGCTGGCCGTTCGCCGTCAGCAAAAAGCCTTCGGCCGTGGCAGCCTGCGCATGCTGTCGCCGAGCAATCGGCGCATCCTGGCCTACCTGCGCGAATACACCGGTGCCGACGGCAAGACCGAGATCATTCTGTGCGTCGCCAACGTTTCCCGCGCTGCCCAGGCCGCCGAACTGGACCTCTCGCCCTACGCCGGCATGGTGCCGGTGGAGATGCTGGGTGGCAGCGCCTTCCCCCCGATCGGTCAGCTGAATTTCCTGCTGACATTGCCGCCATATGGGTTCTACTGGTTTCTGCTGGCCAGCGAAACGCAGATGCCCAGTTGGCACGTGGAGCCCGCTCAAAGTATGCCTGACTATCAGACCCTGGTTCTGAAGAACCGCCTCGAAGAGCTGCTCGAAGAACCTTCGCGCAGTGCCCTGGAAAAGACTGCACTGATGCAATACCTGCCCAAGCGACGTTGGTTCGGTGGCAAGGACATTGCCATCGACGCCGTGCGCATCGCCTATGGCGTGCGTTTGGGTACGGCCGACAACCCGGTCATGCTCAGCGAGATCGAGGTGACCAGTGCTGGCCAGGTCAGCCGGTACCAGTTCCCGTTCGGCTTCCTCGCCGAGGAACAGATCAGTGCAGCCTTGCCGCAGCAACTTGCGTTGTCTCGGGTCCGGCGCGGTCGCCAGGTGGGGCTGATCACCGATGCCTTCGTGCTGGAGAGCTTCATTCACGCTGTGGTCAAAGGTATCCACGAGAACACCGTGTTGCCGACCTCCGAGGGCGAACTGCACTTCCACAGCACGCCGAAACTGGCCGCGTTGCAGCTGGCTGACGACGCGCAGATCCGTTACCTTTCGGCAGAACAGTCGAACAGTTCGGTGGTGATTGGTGGGCGGATGGTGTTGAAAATGATCCGTCGGGTCAGCGGTGGCATCCACCCCGAGCTGGAAATGGGCGCCTACCTCACTGCCGCAGGTTTCGCCAATATCTCGCCGTTGCTCGGCGCCGTCAGCCGCGTGGACGAGCAGGGCACCCCGCACCTGTTGATGATTGCCCAAGGCTACCTGGACAACCAGGGCGATGCCTGGGAATGGACGCAGAACAACCTGGAGCGCGCCGTGCGTGACGAGATGGCGGCGGCGAGCTCCGACCAGGTCCAGCACTACAACGCCTTGGCCGAGCTGGCCGATTTCGCCGGTATGTTGGGCAAACGCCTGGGTGAGATGCACAGCGTGCTGGCGTTGCCGACGGCCGATGCCGACTTTCTCGCGCGGCCCAGTTCCGCCGAAGACGCCCGCGGCTGGGGCCACAGTGTCACCGAACAGGTCAACAAGGCGTTGGCGTTGCTGGAGCAACGCAAGGACGGGTTCGCCGAAGAGGACCGGGCGCTGGTCGACCAGTTGCTCGGCCAGCGCGACAGTCTGCTTGCCCATGTCGACACGTTGGCGGCCCAGGCAGCCGGTGGGTTGATCATGCGCGTGCATGGCGACCTGCATCTCGGGCAGGTGCTCGTCGTCAAGGGCGATGCTTACCTGATCGACTTCGAGGGCGAGCCGGCGAGGCCGCTGCCCGAACGCCGCGCCAAATATAGCCCGTACAAAGATGTCAGCGGCGTGTTGCGTTCTTTCGACTACGCTGCCGCCATGGCCATTCGCAGTGTGCAAACCGCCGACTCGTCCGAAGAAGCGGGCGCTGCCCGTGAACGGGTCGCCGAACGTTATCTTCGCGAGTCGGGCGAGGCCTTCGTGCAAGCCTACCGGCAGGCGACTGCCGAACTCGCGCATCAATGGCAGGACAGCGACGGCGAGCGTGCCGCGCTGGAATTGTTCAGCCTGGAAAAGGCTGCCTACGAAATTGCTTATGAAGCAGAGAATCGCCCGAGCTGGCTGGCCGTGCCGTTGCACGGTCTGATTGGGCTCTTGGGTACCAGGGGAGAATAACGAATGAGTGCGCACATGGAGCAAGGCAACGACACGCGCGGCGCGATGCCGTCGCAGGTCGACATTGAGGCGCTGGTTCGCGCCGATCACCATGACCCGTTCTCGATACTCGGCCCGCACAGCGATGGTGCGTCGGGCATGTATGTCCGTGCTTACCTGCCCGGCGCCTTGAGCGTGCAGGTGATAAGTGCAGAGAATGCCGAACCGCTGGCCCGACTGGAACAGGGCGAGGTGCCCGGCCTTTTTGTCGGCCACGTGGCACATTATCAGGGCTATAAGCTGAAGGTGCAGTGGGCAGGCGGCGAGCAGATCAGCGAGGACCCCTATAGCTACGGCGAGTTGTTGGGCGAAATGGACCTGTACCTGTTCGCCGAGGGCAACCACCGTGACCTGGGCAACGCACTGGGCGCGCAGGTGGTCGAGATCAACGGCGTGCAGGGCGTACGCTTTGCCGTCTGGGCGCCGAATGCGCGACGCGTTTCGGTGGTGGGTGACTTCAACGTCTGGGACGGCCGTCGCCACCCCATGCGCCTGCGGCACCCGACCGGTGTGTGGGAGATTTTCGTTCCGCACCTGCAGCCCGGCGAACCTTATAAATACGAAATCCTCGGGCACTCCGGCGTCTTGCCGCTCAAGGCCGACCCGGTTGCGCTGTGCACCGAGTTGCCGCCGTCGACCGCCTCGCGCGTGGCCAAACCCCTGGACTTTGCCTGGGACGACCACGAGTGGTTGCAGCAGCGCACAGACCGCCATGGCGTCGATGCGCCGCTGTCGATCTACGAACTGCACGTCGGCTCGTGGATGTGCGAGCTGGACGAAGCCGGCGAAGTGGTACGTTCCTATAACTGGCACGAACTGGCCGAGCGGCTGATTCCGTACGTCGAGAAACTGGGCTTCACCCATATCGAGCTCATGCCGATCATGGAACACCCGTTTGGCGGCTCCTGGGGCTACCAGCCACTGTCGCAGTTCGCGCCCTCGGCGCGCTACGGGACACCCGAGGACTTTGCGGCGTTCATCAATGCCTGCCACAAAGCCCATATTGGGGTCATTCTCGACTGGGTACCTGCCCACTTCCCGACCGATACCCATGGCCTGGCGCGTTTCGACGGCACGGCGCTGTACGAATACGACAACCCCCTCGAAGGCTTCCACCAGGACTGGGACACCCTGATCTATAACCTGGGCCGCACCGAAGTGCACGGTTTCATGATCGCTTCGGCGGTGCACTGGCTCAAACGCTTCCATGTCGATGGGTTGCGGGTCGATGCCGTGGCGTCGATGCTGTATCGCGACTACTCGCGCAAGGCCGGCGAGTGGATCCCCAACAAGTACGGCGGACGGGAGAACATCGAGGCGATCGATTTCCTTCGTCACCTCAACGATGTGGTCGCGATCGAAGCGCCCGGTGCCCTGGTCATCGCCGAGGAATCGACCGCCTGGCCGGGTGTCAGTCAGTCGACCCAGGAGGGTGGACTGGGCTTCAACTACAAATGGAACATGGGCTGGATGCACGACACCCTGAACTATGTTCAGAATGATCCGGTGCACCGCGCGCACCATCACAGCGAACTCAGCTTCGGTCTGATGTACGCGTTTTCGGAGCGCTTCGTCCTGCCGATTTCCCACGATGAAGTGGTGCATGGCAAGCATTCGCTGATCGACAAGATGCCGGGTGATCGCTGGCAGAAATTTGCCAACTTGCGCGCCTATCTGGCTTTCATGTGGACCCACCCGGGCAAGAAGCTGTTGTTCATGGGCTGTGAGTTCGGTCAATGGCGCGAGTGGAACCACGATCACCAACTGGACTGGTACCTGCTGCAGTATTCCGAGCACTTGGGTGTGCAAAAGCTGGTCAGTGACCTCAACCGCGTGTATCGCGAGGAGCCGGCGCTGCATCAGCAGGACTGCCAACCCCAGGGCTTCCAGTGGCTGATCGGTGACGACTCGGCGAACAGCGTGTACGCGTGGCTGCGCTGGAGCAAAGACGGCCAGCCGCTGCTGGTGGTGGCCAACTTCACTCCTGTACCACGCGAGAACTACCGCGTTGGCGTGCCTTTCGCCGAGCACTGGAGCGAAGTGCTCAACAGCGATGCAGACCTGTACGCCGGCTCCAATGTCGGCAACGGGGGTGGGGTGGCCACCGAACAGGAGCCGGCGCATGGCCAGCCTCTGTCGCTGTCGCTCAACCTGCCGCCGCTGGGCGTGTTGATCCTGCGCCCCGACGTGTGACAAGCCGGGGGTGCCGTCAGCGTGACGGTGCCCTCGACCTCAGTTGAGCCCTTCGACTGATGTAACCCACGCCTCTCTCGATGCCTTCATTTCGTTAATGCCGAGCTGCTCAGCTTTTGCAGCGTGCACTCGCCTGCACATTGGCAAGGCTTGAACATCTTATTCGTTACTGTATAACGTGTATTTTTAATCGTTCAGGTGTTGCTCATGGCCTTGCACACGGCGACGGCGCCCGTCGCGTTCACCCCTGTCACTTCGCCGGCGCAGGTGGCCGGCGACACGCCCGACGTACTGACCCAGGTGCTGACTGATTCGGTCAACCTGGCCGTATGGCAGCGCAGGCTGCCGATGCATGTGGCGGACTTCGCACGCATGTCGGCAGGTCTGGGCGAACCGTTGCAGGAAAACCGCATCATCGATTGCCCGGACGGGGATGTGCCTGCTCTCGAGGGCCTTGCGGCCAGTTTTTCCGATGTCGAGGGATACAGTGGTTTCGTCGCCGATGTCGCCTGGCTGATCGATGCTTACGTGTGCCTGACCGGCGCCAAACGGGTCGGGCTGCGCCTGCGCATATTGGACACAGCCATGTGCCCGCGTTTTCACGTGGACTGGGTGTCGCTGCGTCTGATCACCACTTACGCCGGGGCGGGCAGCGAATGGCTGGCTGAATCGGCATTGCCGCGTACGGCATTGCGCAGTGCTTCTCTGCCCTCGCCGCAACAGTCGTCGATCCAGCGTCTGGAGGCGGGTGACGTTGCGATCTTCAAGGGCGAACGATGGGAGGGCAATGAAGGGCGGGGCATCATTCATCGCTCACCCGGCGTAGTGCCGGGCGAACGCAGACTGATCATGACGCTGGACTGGCTGCAGTGAGCGGCCGGGCCGGACTTCAGGCGGCAGATTTGGATTTGCTGGCCGCTGGCTCGTCGTCTGCATCGGCGACGGGTGCCAGACGATCGGCGATCTGGTAGGGGGTTTTGTCGATGTTGGCGCTCGCGAAAGCGAAAGCGATAGACTCTTCACGCTGCCCGGAGCGGATCATGGCCAACGCGAAAAAAGTGCCGACTACCGACAGCGCAATCCAGCCAATCAGAACAGTCATCATGAGAGCATTCTCCAACAAGGAAAACCGGGTAGGGAGATTCCTACTTAACCCGTATGCGCTCTTTATAATCCTCTTTTTCGCTGCCGTCAAAAAAAAACCGTCAATTTACGATCGGCTGCACAATCCGCTCTTCGAAGGATGCAACGAACGCCGTGGGTCGCACTCTTATGCAGGAATATCTCCATTGAGGACAGGGCACGATGACGACGCCGGACAAGGACTATATCCAGTGGCTGGTTGACCAGTCGATGCTGCAGACTGCCAAGCAGCGGGCAACCCAGTACTCCGGCCAGGCGCGCCTTTGGCAACGCCCTTACGCCCAAGCCAGGCCGCGTGATGCCAGCGCCATCGCCTCGGTGTGGTTCACCGCTTATCCCGCTTCGATCGTGACCCGAGAGGGCGGGTCGGTGCTGCAGGCGCTGGGGGACGAAACCCTCTGGCACGCGTTGTCGGAAATCGGCATCCAGGGCATCCACAACGGCCCCTTGAAACTGTCTGGCGGGCTGCAGGGCCGACAACGCACGCCCAGCGTGGATGGCAACTTCGACCGCATGAGCTTCGACATCGACCCCGAACTGGGCACCGAGGCCGATATGATTCGGCTGAGCCGCATCGCTGCGGCGCACAACGCGGTGGTCATCGACGACGCCATTCCGTCGCACACGGGCAAGGGCGCGGACTTCCGCCTGGCCGAACGTGCCTACGCCGATTACCCCGGCCTGTACCACATGGTCGAGATCAAGGAAGAAGACTGGTCGTTGCTGCCCGACGTGCCGGACGGGCGCGATGCACTCAACTTGCTCCCCGACATTGTCGACCAGCTCAAAGACAAGCACTACATCGTCGGCCAGTTGCAGCGAGTGATCTTTTTCGAGCCTGGCGTCAAGGAGACCGACTGGAGCGTCACGCCGCCCATCACTGGCGTCGATGGCAAGGTACGTCGCTGGGTCTACCTGCACTATTTCAAGGAGGGCCAGCCCTCGCTCAACTGGCTGGATCCGACGTTCGCCGCGCAGCAGATGATCATCGGCGACGCCTTGCATTCGATCGATGTCATGGGCGCGCGTATCCTGCGCCTGGACGCCAACGGTTTCCTCGGTGTGGAGCGGCGCGCGGAAGGCAATGCGTGGTCCGAAAGCCATCCGTTGTCGGTCAACGGTAACCAGTTGCTGGGCGGTGCCATTCGCAAGGCGGGTGGTTTCAGCTTCCAGGAGCTGAACCTGACCATCGACGACATCGCGGCGATGTCCCATGGCGGTGCCGACCTTTCCTATGACTTCATCACGCGTCCGGCGTACCAGCATGCGCTGCTGATGGGCAACACCGAGTTTCTGCGGCTGATGCTGCGCCAGGTGCATGCGTTCGGCATCGACCCGGCATCGCTGATTCACGCACTGCAGAACCATGACGAGCTGACCCTGGAGCTGGTCCACTTCTGGACCCTGCACGCCCACGACAACTACCTGTACCAGGGCCAGACGTTCCCCGGCAACATCCTGCGCGAGCACATTCGCGAAGAGATGTACGAGCGGCTGGCGGGCGAGCATGCGCCTTACAACCTCAAGTTCGTCACCAATGGCGTGTCCTGCACTACGGCCAGTATCATCACTGCCGCGCTGGGCATTCGTGATCTGGACGCGATCACTGAAGAAGACACCCGCAAGATCCAGCACATTCACTTGCTGCTGGTGATGTACAACGCCATGCAGCCCGGGGTGTTCGCCCTGTCCGGCTGGGACCTGGTCGGCGCCTTGACACTGCCCGCCGAGCAGGTGGCGCACCTGATGGGTGATGGTGACACGCGCTGGATCCATCGCGGCGCCTATGACCTGGTCGACATGGACCCCAGTGCGGAACTGTCAGCGGGCAACATGCCACGTCCCAAGACCCTGTATGGCAGCCTGGTCGACCAGCTCCAGCGCCCGGACTCTTTCGCTTCGCAGTTGAAAAAGATTCTGGCGGTGCGACGTGCCTACGACATCGCAGCCAGTCGGCAGATCCTGATTCCGGATGTCGAGCACCCCGGCCTGTTGCTGATGGTCCACGAGCTGCCGGCAGGGCGGGGCACGCAGATCACCGCGCTGAATTTCAGCAATGAAGCGATCGTCGAAACCCTGCACTTGCCGGGCATTGCCGCCGGGCCGGTGGTCGATATCATCAACGAGCGGGTGGAAGGCGATTTGACCGAACAGGGGGAATTCACCATCACCCTGGATCCTTACGAGGGCCTGGCCCTGCGTGTCGTCAGCGCGTCGCCTTCGCTCTGACGCTCATCACCTGCCGCCATTCGTGCGGCAGGTCTTTACACCGCTTCTGCGCTACGCACTTCTGCCCACGCCTACGCAGTGTTCAGCCACGTCCCGGTGACGAATATTTATTTTCAATTCGCTGCATCCGTTCGCGGAGTTGCCGGGTAGTACTGTTCAAGCAGCCATTTTTGAGTTGCTGAGCAGTAACCTCACTCTCTTGGAGATACCGAGCATGAATGCTAAACACCTGCTGTGCGCTGCCACCACCTCACTGATGCTGGCTGTCCCCCTGGCCCATGCCCAGGCCATGTTGCCCGACACCATCAAGGTGCCTGAAGGCAACAAGGTTGCCCTGGAAACGGTCGGCACTGGCGAGATCACCTATGAGTGCCGTGACAAGGAAGGGGCGGCCGGTCAGATGGAATGGTTCTTCGTCGGCCCCAAAGCCGTCCTCAAGGATCGCAGCGGCAAGCAGGTCGGTACCTACTTCGGCCCGCCCGCCACCTGGCAAGCCACCGACGGCTCCAAGGTGACCGGCAAGCAACTGGCGGTCGCGCCTTCAGGTGCCGGCAACCTTCCTTATCAACTGGTGCAGGCCAATCCGGCCGAGGGCAAAGGCGCCATGACGGGGGTGACCTACATCCAGCGCACGGCGCTCAAAGGCGGCGTGGCCCCTGCGGCAGCGTGCACGGCGGCCAACAAGGGCAAACAGGAAGTCGTGAAGTACCAGGCTGACTATATTTTCTGGGCCAAGCAATAAAATCCACCAAACCTGGAGCGCGGCGGGTGTCGTTGATTTACGCTGCAACCACCGCCGCGCCCTTCCGAGGGCTATTCCATCGCCCGAGGATGAATTGAGCAGTGTCCTTGCCCGAACCCGTGTTTGACTACGAATCTTGCCTGGCTGCGTGTGCACGCGGCCAGCGCAGCCCATTGGAAGCCCTGTACCGTCAGGAAGGGGCGCGCCTGTTCGCCGTGACTCGGCGCCTGGTGCGCGACCCCGCACTGGCCGAGGATATTGTGCAAGAGGCGTTCATACGCATCTGGACCCGGGCCGGCAGTTTCGACCCGGCACGCGGCAGCGCCAGGGGCTGGATCTACAGCTTGACTCGGCACCTGGCCCTCAACCACCTTCGCGATCATGCGCGTGAAGTCCTGATCGACGCGCAGACCGACGTGGCCCTTGAGGTCGCTGGTGACGCCGAGGCCGGCGATGGCCCAGTGCATCCCGGCAAACTGCACGAGTGCCTGCAGAAGCTGCCCGCCGAGCGAAGGCGTTGCCTGCTGCACGCCTACCTCGATGGCTACTCCCAGGCGGAAATCGCCTCGCGCCTGGCCACGCCGCTGGGCACGGTAAAAGCCTGGATCAAGCGAAGCCTCGCCGCTTTGCGGGAGTGTTTGCAATGAGCCGCGACCAGCACGATGATGAATTGGACGCCCTGGCGGGTGAATACGTACTGGGCAGTCTCGACGCCGAGCGGCGGGCGCAGGTCGAACGCCGGCTGCCGGTGGACCCGGCGCTACGGGCAGCTGTCGATGCCTGGGAAGTGCGCCTGCTGCCGCTGGCCGACCTGGTCGAGCCGATCGCTCCGCCGCCGCGCCTGTGGGGGCGGATCGAACAAAGCCTGAGCTGGCTGGAACAACGCCAGGCACCGCCTGCACCGACACCCACCTCCGGGTGGCATCGACTCCGGCTGTGGCAGGGCCTGAGCGGCTTCGCGCTGGCGGCGGTGGTCGTCCTGGCCAGCCTGATCGTGCTGCAACCCGGCCACGTGACCGGACAGCGTCCCACGTATCTGGTGGTGTTGGTGGCGCCCCAGGATAAATCCGCAGGCTGGGTGGTGCAGACCCATGACGCACGCAACGTCGATCTGATCCCGCTGGGCGCTGAAGACGTGCCCGCCGATAAGACCTTGCAGTTCTGGACCAAGGCCGACGACTGGCAAGGGCCCGTTTCGCTGGGGCTGGTCAAGCCAGGCCAGGCACTGCGCGTGCCGATGGACACGCTGCCACCGATCGAGGCCGATCAATTGTTCGAGCTGACGCTGGAGCAGGCCGGCGGCTCACCCGTTGGCCGACCCACCGGGCCGGTGAAATTCATCGGGCGTACGGTCAAGGTGATTTGACGTCACCCGCCGCGGCGGGCTTGTGAGCGATACGCTTGCCCTGGCGCGTGGCGATCTGGCTGGCCTGACCGTCGCGTTGCTTGCCTGTCCTCGCTTCGCTGATCAGTGCCGGGATCAAGGGGCCTTCGGGCAGGTTCTTCCAGAAACGACTGGGCAAGTGCCCCTGCATGACCTTGGCGTTCAGCCGGGCCGGATTGAAGATGTGGCTATAATAGGTCAGCCACAGCTCGGCCTGGGTGTCCTCGACATGGCGCGCCAGTTGTTGCCACGCCTGTGGGCAGGCGCGTTCGTGCAGCAAGTGCTCACCGTCGAAGTACACGCCATCGTGGGGCGTGGCGATCAACCAGCGGTGGCGCCCCATGCGGCCGATGAAGTGCTGGCTGGCGCTGGCCAGGATGTCATGCGCCGGCTCGTGCCAGGCGACGTACTGCGCCAGGCCATCGACTTCGCTGCCGGGCACCGCGACGAAACGCACGAAGGCGTGCAGGTGATGAGCCTCGCGGCGCACCTGCTTGATTCGCCGGTGCAGCTCGCTGCCCAGTCGATCCCCGGCCAGCATGGCGGTGCGATCACCATGGCTGACGCGCCAGAGCACTTCGTAGAGCACGCTCCAGCGTTGCTCGCCGCGATAACAGGCGGCCTGCTCCAGCAACTCGATCAAGGCCAGGGGAATGCGCGCCTGGAACGGGCCCAATTGCTCGGTGCAGGGTGCTGCGCCGGCAAACAGATCGTTCATGTCGGCGCCGGCCCAGCTCACTTCGCTGGGGTCGATCTGGTGGCTGAGCAGCCAGCGCGCCTGACCGCGCCAGGTGGCGAAGAGGTCGTCGCAATCCAGGCAAATCATCCCCACAAACCCATTTGCTGCGGGGCAGGGCGGTCCCGCAACTGGGCGCGCAGGTCGACACTGCTGCTCTCGGCCAGGCGCGGGTGATAGTCACTGGTGATGAAGAACGGTTTGGCCTTGGCCAGTATGCACCGCAGCCGGGTCAGGTCTTCATAGCGGATGCGCCGCTGACGGCGCAGTTCGACCAAACGTTGCGTGGTGCGCAGGCCGATGCCGGGGATACGCGCGATCATCGCCGGCTCCGCCCGGTTCAGGTCCAGCGGGAACAGCGCGCGGTTCTCGAGGGCCCAGGCCAGCTTCGGGTCGATATCGAGCGCCAGGTCGCCGGGCCCCTTGAGCAGTTCGCCGGCATTGAAGCCGTAGCTGCGCAACAGGAAGTCGGCCTGGTACAGGCGATGCTCGCGCATCAGCGGGGGCGCCGCCAGCGGAACGCTCTTCGGACTGTCGGGAATCGGGCTGAAGGCCGAATAATAGACCCGGCGCAGGCCGAAATTGCCGTAAAGCGCCTGGGCGCTGTGCAGGATCGTGTTGTCGTCGGTGTCGTCGGCACCGACGATCATTTGCGTGCTTTGCCCGGCAGGCGCGAAGGCAGGCGCGCGCGGCTCGTTGCGCACCGTCTCGACGCCGGTGAAGATCGTGCGCATCGCGCCTTCGATCGACTTGACGTTTTTCTCCGGTGCCAGCAGCTGCAGGCTGCTGTCGGTCGGCAGTTCGATGTTGACGCTGAGCCGATCGGCATACCGGCCGGCCTCGGCGATCAAGGCCGGATCGGCGTCGGGAATGGTCTTGAGGTGAATGTAGCCGCGGAACTGATGATCCTCGCGCAGCAGTTTCGCCACCCGGTTCAGCTGTTCCATGGTGTAATCGGCCGAGCGAATGATGCCCGAGCTGAGGAACAGCCCGCTGACGCAGTTGCGCCGGTAGAAATCCATTGTCAGGGTGACGACTTCCTCCGGGCTGAAACGCGCACGGGGTACATCGCTGGAACGGCGGTTGACGCAATACTGGCAGTCGTAAAGGCAGAAGTTGGTCAGCAATATCTTCAGCAGCGACACGCAGCGGCCGTCCGGCGTATAGCTGTGACAAATCCCCATGCCATTGGTCGAACCCAGGCCGGCCTTGTCTTTGGAGCTGCGTTTCGGCGCGCCGCTGCTGGCGCACGATGCATCGTATTTGGCAGCGTCCGCAAGAATGCTCAATTTGTCGATCAGCTGCATGAATGTCTCACTGACTGGTTTTTTATACAGTATAGTGTCGCCCCGCGACGCTCAAGTGGCACGTGACCGACGGTGACCAGCGGCCCTGCCCTGGCGGTCGGCGCTGGCGTAACCTGTGGTGAAAAGGGCCGGCGGCCCAGGTGTGAACGGAGAATCCCGATGTTCGAGCTGCAGCCCACCGATACCCTCGACGCGTTGCGTGAGCGCCTGGTTGCGGGGCCTTTCCTGGTGTTGACCGGCGCCGGTATCAGCACCGCCTCGGGCATTCCCGACTATCGCGACGCACACGGGGTTCGGCGCGGCAACCCGCCGATCATGCACCAGGATTTCGTGACCCAGGCCGCCACGCGCAAGCGCTACTGGGCACGGGCCATGATCGGTTGGCAGGGGGTCGCCCGGGCCCTGCCCAATCCGGCGCACCTCGCCCTGGCGCAATTGCAGCGCGCCGGTCACGTCAGCCGGGTGATCACCCAGAACGTCGATGGGCTGCACGATGCCGCCGGCAATGCGGGGGTCATCGAGCTGCATGGCAACTTGCACCGCGTCGCGTGCATGGACTGCGGCAAGTTGCTGCCCAGGGCGGACGTGCAGCAGGCGCTCGAGCAGGATAATCGCTACCTGCAGGACGTGCATGCGGTGCTGGCACCGGATGGTGATGCGCTGTTGGCCGAGCGTTTCCTGCAAGGGTTTCAGGTCCCGCACTGCCCCTGCTGCGGCAGTGATCGGCTCAAGCCGGACGTGGTGTTTTTCGGCGGCGGCGTCAGTGCCGGGCAGGCCGACGCCGCGTGGCAGGCCGTCGAACAGGCGCCGGCGTTGCTGGTGGTCGGCACCTCGCTGATGGCGTACTCAAGCTTTCGCCTGTGCCAGCACCTGTCGCGCGAGGGCAAGCCGCTGTTCGCGATCAACCTGGGACGCACCCGTGCCGACGGCTTGCTCGCGCTGAAGGTCGAGCAGCCTTGCCAGGATGTCCTGCCGTGGCTGGCCGAACGCCTGCGCGCTTGAGCGACATCGTCCTCATGGCAGGCTGAGCATCGACCAGAACGCGGCGCCCACGCCGGTGATGCTTTCGCCGGCGATCAGCCCGGCGGCCGCGGTGATTGCAAAGCGTTCGGTGGCATGCGGCCAACGGCAGTTGGCCAGCCAGGTCAAAATCGCGCCCAGCGCCATCATCAGGGAAATCGACGCTGGCAAAACGAACGCCAGACCCAGCGCCGCAGCGCTCGGCAGGTAGCGACCGCGCGGGTTCGCCAGTGTGCTGTCCAGCACGCCCAGCAGCGCACCGATCAAACCGGCCAGTACAATCGCCCAGCGGGTGCTGGGTGAGAGCGAGCCCAAGCCGGCGCTGAGTGTCTCGGCGACTGCCTTCCAGGTCGCCACCGCCGGCGCCGGCCACTGCGCGCTGAGCAGCATGCCCTGCGGGTCCGGGATCAGCGCAAGATAGACCAGCACTCCAACGATGCTGCCGACGAAGATGCCCAGGCACTGGGCGATCACCTGCTTTTTCGGCGTCGCGCCAATGGCCTTGCCCACCTTGAAGTCATTCATCAGGTCGGTGCACTGGCCAGCCGCTCCCCCTGCGGTATTGGCACTCATCAGGTTGATCGGTACCTGCCCGGGCGCAGCGATGCCGAAACTGAGTTGGGACAACTGGCCGATCGCGCCGATGGGCGGTATGCCGGTAGCGCCGACTACCCGGGCGGCGACGGCGGCCAGGCAGATCGCCAGGGGGATGGTCAACAGTGCCATCCAGGCATCGATACCGAACAACTGTGCCTGCAGGGTGATCACCAGCGCGATGGCCAGCAACAGGCCGGCCAGCGGTCCGGCGGCCGGTGCCGACCAACGCGCACGGCGGGACGTGGATCGACCCGGCAGCCTGCACAGGCGCACGGCCAACGAGGCCAGCGTCGAACAGACCATCAGGCTGACCCCCGGCCACAGCAGCCATTCCACCAACGTGGCAAATTGCGGCCCCTGCGCATCGGCCGGCAGCGTCACCAGGCCGTGGCTCAGTAGCCAGGGCGCCAGCCCGCCCCAGGCCAGTGCAGCGCCCAGCAGCAGGGTCAGCCCCACTCGAATACCGATGATGCCACCGAAGCCGACCAGCAGCAGCGAGGGATCGACGGTGAACGTCAGGCGTTCCAGGGTGGCATTGGGGGCCCAGCGAGGAATGGCCCAGACGAAGCTGTCCAGCCATTTCAACAGCGCCGACAGCAGCCCGGCGCCCAGGAGCACCTTCAGGCGTACGGCGGCCTCCTGCCCGTGGTTATAGATGTGGCGCAAAGTCTCCAGGGTGGCCATGCCTTCGGGAAACTTCAGTGCCGGGTCGCTGAGCAACGAGGGCCGTAGATACCAGGCGATCCAGATACCCAGGAAACTGACCGAAAAGACCCATGCCATCATCGGCAGCGGGTCCAGCTGCTGGCCGGTCAACAAGGTGTAGGCGGGGATAGGTGCGACCAGTCCTCCGGAGACAATCGATGCCGCTGCCGACGCCACCGTCTGATTGATGTTGCTTTCGTGCAGCGTCCAGGGCGCCTGGCGGCCGCGGCGGCTGGCCAAGCCTTGCCATACGGCATAGCCGATCAACAGCGCGATGATCGACATGTTGAATGACCAACCGATCTTGAGGCCCGCATAGACATTCGACGGCGTCAGCAGGATGCCCAGCAGCACGCCGGTGATCACCGCCCGCAGGCTGAGTTCACGGGAGGGCGGGGGCAGGGTGGCGGGCGTCGAATCCATGCGATCTCCTTGTCTGCGGCAGCGATGCCTCCTGTACTGAACACCCTGGCTCGGCAAGGTTCAGCCTGCAGCCTGGCGTGGGCAGTTGCTACAGGCCAGCGGCTCTGGTATCAAACCGGGGTTTCACAGCGCACTGCGCTGCCCCGGCATTGCCGAACATGCTGCCAATCGAGTGCCAGTCGAGATACCAATCATGGCCGAGCCACGCAACGCTGACCGTCATCCCTGGGCTGTTTTCCTGATATTCCTGCGCCTGGGCTTGACCTCGTTCGGCGGCCCCATCGCCCACCTGGGTTACTTTCGGCAGGAGTTTGTCGAGCGGCGCCAGTGGCTGAGCGAACGCAGCTATGCCGATCTGGTGGGGTTATGCCAGTTTCTGCCCGGACCTGCCAGCAGTCAGGTCGGCATGGCCCTGGGCTTGTCGCGCTGCGGCTACCGCGGTGCAGTGGCGGCGTGGGCCGGCTTCACCTTACCCTCGGCGGTGCTGCTGGTGTTGTGTGCCCAGGGGCTCGCCCGCCATGCTGACGCGATGCCTGCTGGCCTGTTGCAAGGGCTGAAAATCGCAGCCGTGGCCGTGGTCGCCCAAGCGGTGTGGGGCATGGCGCGGGCATTTTGCACGGATGTTCCACGGCTCCTGCTCATGGCGGCCGTGGCGTGCTTTGTCGTTTGGGTGCCGTCCACCTGGGCGCAGGTGGGCAGCATGGGCGTTGCAGCGGTCGCCGGGCTGTGGCTGCGCAGCCCGGCGACCGCGCCCCTGCATGATGTAGTGGCGGTGGCCGTGCGACCGGCTGCCGGACTGCTCTGGCTGGGCCTTTTCCTTGCGCTACTGCTGGGCCTGCCGGCACTGCACGCGTTGTATCCAAACCAGGTGTTGGCCCTGCTGGATACCTTCTACCGCGCCGGGTCACTGGTGTTCGGTGGCGGCCATGTGGTGCTGCCGTTGTTGCAAAGCGAAGTGGTGCCGTCCGGGTGGGTCAGTGCCGACACCTTCCTGGCCGGGTACGGCCTGGCCCAGGCGGTGCCTGGGCCACTGTTCACCTTCGCGGCATTCCTCGGCGCTTCTCTGCAGGCATCACCCACCGGCTGGCTCGGCGCCTCCCTGTGCCTGGCGGCCATTTTCGCGCCATCGTTTCTCCTGGTGGTCGGGGTGCTGCCGTTCTGGGAACCCCTGCGACGCACTGCACGCATGCGGGCAGCGCTTGCCGGCATCAATGCCGCGGTGGTGGGGCTATTGCTGGCGGCTCTCTACACACCCATGTGGACCGACACGATCCACACCTGGCTGGACGTTGCCCTGACGCTCATGGCAGGGCTGGCCTTGATGGTCTTCAAGTGGCCCGCCTGGCTGGTCGTGCCCGGGGCTGGCGCAGCGGCAGCAGGGCTGGCGGCCTGGCCATTTTGAAGCCTGTTTACGCCGACTGACCCTCAGCCACTGCCGCGAACACCGGTGGCGCTGCTTCAATACGCGTCTGCAGCTGCTCGATATAGGCGTGAGCGGCCTCGACACTGGGGAAGGAAACAGCGTTGTCACCCAGCCATACCGTGCATCCGCTGCCCGTGTCCGACGTTTCGATTTTAATGTGCATGTGCAGTCCGTGTGCAAATTTGGTGCGGGCGAGCCTAACTGATTTATTTGATACGTCAAGATGTATCAAGGGCTCTATCTCAAGCCTTACAGCGTATTTTGAACGTCTAGCACCATCATAAAAGTGTCATAAAAAGTTCATATTAAAGAGTGCCTGGAACAGACCACCTATTGTTAACCTTTGCCCTTTTTTGCCACGGGAGGGCATTGATGCGGCGAGTCGTCTTCAATCAGAAAGGGGGCGTGGGCAAATCGAGTATCGTCTGCAACCTGGCGGCCGCCAGTGCAGCCGAAGGCTATCGAACCCTGGTGGTTGACCTGGACGCCCAGGCCAACGCCACCTATTACCTGACAGGGTACAGCGGCCATGCCGTGCCGGTGGGGATCGCGGATTTTTTCAAGCAAACACTGAATACCGGCGGGTCGCTGAAAAAAAGCCGGGTGCAGGTCACCCCTACTGCGCATGACAACTTGCATGTGATTGCCGCCAGTGGCGAGCTGAGTGACCTGCAGGCCAAACTGGAAAGCAAGTTCAAGATCAATAAGCTGCGCAAGCTATTGGTCGACCTGTCGGCAGACTACGAGCGCATCTACATCGACACCCCGCCTGCGCTGAACTTCTATACCTACAGTGCCCTGATAGCGGCCGACTCGGTACTGATCCCGTTCGATTGCGATGCATTTGCCCGTCAGGCGCTGTATCAGGTCCTGGCCCAGGTCGCCGAGCTGCAGGTCGACCACAATGAGTCGCTCGTTCTGGAAGGGATCATCGTCAATCAGTATGCCCACACCACGACGCTGCACCCCACGGTGGTTCGGCAGCTGCTGGACGAGGGGCTGCCCGTGCTGCCGGTGTACCTGACCCGCTCGGTGAAGATGCGCGAATCGCACCACCGGTGTCTGCCGCTGATTCATCTCGACCGCCGCCACGCGCTGTCACAGCAGTTCGTCGAGCTGTTGCATGTGCTTGAAGAGCGGCAGGGGCGGGAGTGAAGCCTGTGGCCTCGACACCGTGACGGCGTCGACGCTGCACTGGCCTGCTCAGGTTATTTCAAGCGTGTCACGATATTACCATCTACCCCGGGCCAGAATGTCGGCGGGCCCGGGACACAGGATGCCGGGGTGCCACGAAGGGTAGGGCAAGCCGCACGGCGAATGCGGGAAAAGTGCTCGGCGCCCTTTCGAAATGCGGCCAGGGAAGGCACAATTCGCGTCCTTTTTTGTTTGGCCTTGCCGGGGGCCTGAAAATGATCAAAACGCCGTACTACCTCATCGACAAGCAGAAGTTGCTGGGCAACATGGAAAAGATCGCCTACGTGCGCGAGCATTCCGGTGCCAAGGCCCTGCTGGCCCTGAAATGTTTTGCCACCTGGTCGGTGTTCGACCTGATGCAGCAGTACATGGATGGCACCACTTCGTCGTCCTTGTACGAACTCAAGCTGGGCCGGCAGAAGTTCGTCGGCGAAACCCACGCCTACAGCGTGGCCTGGGCAGACGACGAAATTGAAGAGATGCTCGCCAACTGCGACAAGATCATCTTCAACTCCATCGGCCAGTTGCAGCGCTTCGCCGACGCCAGCGCCGGCAAGGTCCGCGGCCTGCGGGTCAACCCGCAAGTCAGCAGCTCGGACTACCTGCTGGCGGACCCGGCGCGCCCGTTCAGCCGCCTGGGCGAGTGGGACCCGGTGAAGGTCGAGGAAGTGATCGAGCAGATCTCCGGCTTCATGTTTCACAACAACTGCGAGAACGGTGACTTCGACCTGTTCGACACCATGCTGGGCACCATCGAGTCGCGCTTCGGCCACCTGCTGCACAAAGTCGAGTGGGTCAGCCTGGGCGGCGGTATCCACTTCACCGGCGACGGCTATGCGCTGGACGCATTCTGTGCGCGCCTCAAGGCCTTTTCGCAGCAGTATGGCGTGCAGGTGTACCTGGAACCGGGCGAGGCCGCGATCACCCAGAGTGCTTCGCTGGAAGTCACCGTGCTCGACACCCTTTATAACGGCAAACACCTGGCCGTGGTCGACAGCTCGATCGAAGCGCACATGCTCGACCTGCTGATCTACCGGCTCAATGCCAAGCTGGCGCCGAGTGCGGGCGAGCACACCTACATGGTATGCGGCAAATCGTGCCTGGCTGGCGACATCTTCGGCGAATATCAATTCGACAAGCCCCTGGCGATCGGTGACCGCCTGTCGTTCGTCGACGCGGCGGGCTACACCATGGTCAAGAAGAACTGGTTCAACGGGCTGAAAATGCCGTCCATCGTGGTGAAGCAGCTCGACGGCAGCGTCGAGGTGGTTCGTGAGTTTGGTTTCAACGATTATCTGTCCAGCCTTTCTTGAGCGGACAGTCGAGGAGAGAGTAAGAAATTGAAGAAGAACGTTCTTATCATTGGTGCAGGAGGTGTCGCCAAGGTGGTGGCCCACAAGTGCGCGCAGCACAACGACGAACTCGGTCGTATTGCCATCGCGTCGCGCAACATCTCCAAGTGCCAGGCCATCATCGACAGCGTCAAGGCCAAGGGTAGCCTCAAGCAACCCGCCGACATCCAGGCCTTCTCGCTCAATGCACTGGATATCGAAGCGACCAAGTCGCTGATTCGCGAAACCGAATCGCAGATCGTCATCAACGTCGGTTCGGCGTTTCTCAACATGTCGGTGCTGCGTGCTTGCATCGACACCGGCGTCGCCTACCTGGACACCGCCATTCACGAAGAACCGGGCAAAGTCTGCGAGACACCGCCCTGGTACGGCAACTACGAGTGGAAACACCTCGAGGAATGCCAGCAGAAAAACGTCACCGCCATTCTGGGCGTGGGCTTCGACCCCGGCGTGGTCAATGCCTATGCCGCCCTGGCGCAACAACAGTATTTCGACCGCATTGACTCGATCGACATCCTCGACGTCAATGCCGGCTCACATGGCAAGTACTTCGCGACCAACTTCGACCCGGAAATCAATTTCCGCGAATTCACCGGTCAGGTCTGGAGCTGGCAGAACAGCCAGTGGACCAGCAACCACATGTTCGAAGTCAAGCGCACCGACGACCTGCCCGTAGTCGGCTCGCAGAGCCTGTACCTGACCGGGCATGACGAGGTGCACTCGCTGTCGAAGAATCTGGACGTGCCCAACGTACGCTTCTGGATGAGCTTCGGCGAGCATTACATCAACGTTTTCACCGTACTGAAGAACCTGGGCCTGCTGTCCGAGCAGCCGGTCAAGACGGCCGAGGGCCTTGAAGTCGTGCCGTTGAAAGTGGTCAAGGCGGTGTTGCCGGACCCTGCATCGCTGGCGCCTGGCTACACCGGTAAAACCTGCATCGGTGACCTGGTCAAGGGCAGCAAGAACGGCCAGGCACGCGAAGTGTTCATCTACAACGTCGCCGACCACGAAGAAGCCTTCGCTGAAACCGACAGCCAGGGTATTTCCTACACGGCTGGCGTACCGCCAGTGGCGGCAGCCTTGCTCGTGGCCCGTGGCGTCTGGGACGTGCAGCGCATGGCCAACGTCGAGGAGCTGCCCGCCGAGCCTTTCCTGCAGGCACTGGACGAGATGGGCCTGCCGACCCGTATCAGGGACGAGCAGGGCGATCGCGCCTGGAACGCGAACGTCTGACCGGCACCGCAGGCGTGCCAGCCCTGGCGCGCCTGCGATCCGCCGGCCAGTGCGGTGACCGGCGAGCGCGGCTCAGTCGTTGCCGCCGGTCAGGCCGGTGAGGGTGTCGGCGATGGTTTTGGTGCGCTGTGCAGTGCCTTCCGTCATCCGGCTGGAGTCCTCGAGGGTATTGAGCATACCGCGCAGCTTGCCCACCGCACTGGATTGGTCTTCGATCTGCTGCGCCACGCGTTGGATCTCTGCAGCCAGCAGGTCGATGTCCACCCCGATCTCCGCCGCATTCTTGCGGGTGATTTCCGCCAGCTTGCGCACCTCATCGGCCACCACGGCAAACCCGCGCCCCATCTCGCCAGCACGTGCAGCTTCGATCGCCGCGTTGAGTGCCAGCAGGTTCGTCTGCCCGGCGATCTGCTGAATCACTTGCACGATCGACTGGATGCGCAAACTTGACTGCGCCAGTTCGCGCGCACCCCCCACGGCGTCGCTCGCCTGGGCCGACAGCTCCTCCACGGTCGCCCCGGCATCGGTCGCCATGGCGTTCTGTTGCTCGATGGTTGCCGTCAGGTCATCCATGGACAGGTGCAATTCGCCGGAGTAATGCTGCAGCTGCCCGGCCAGCACGTGCTGCTGCTCCCGCGCCTGGGCCAACACCTGGCCCAGGTCGGCCAGCCCGTTGAACACCGGCAGAATGTTTTCGTCCAGGCCCTGGGTGTCCAGGGCGCTGGTGAAGTCATGCCCCTTGAATGATGTGATCTGCTTGACCACGACATGGTTGAGGCCGGCGAGTTTCTTGATCTGGCGCCGCAGGAAAAACGCTTTGAACTCGCCGTAGTGAGCGATGAAGTTATCGACGTATTCGTCCTTGAAACTGGCCCCCTTGTTCACCCGAAAGAAGAAGATCGCCGTGAGGGTCTGGTTCAGGTTCAGGCCGAGGATCTCCCCGAAGGTGGAAAACCCCGACAGCGGCACATCGCCAAAGAGGCCGCCCATGCCCCCCAGGTCGCTGGTGTTGTTCAGGCGGCGTAAAATGCAGTCGTTGAGGATGGCGGCCACGGGCTTGCCGTCCTTGCCTTGCAGGAATCGCTGGAAATCGTCACGCGTGGCTTCACGAATCGGCGTGCGCTTGACCATCACCAGTTCCTCGCCCGGGGCGACGTCACAGAATAACTGGATCACCTGGTTGTCATAGTCGATGCGGGCGATGGAGCGGACAAACAGCTCGCTGCCCACGCGGATGGCGAAGGAGTAGTCGGCCAGGTGCTTTTCCAGGGTATTGGGCGCGCATTTGAATGCCTCGCACAGCGCCTGCACCATGCTTTTGATGTGGCCCTGCGCGTCGATGATCTGGTGGATCGTGCGGTCTTCCACCGAGGCGGTGAGCACGTTGAAGCTGAGGGCGGATGGTTGAAAGTTCTGACTCTTGAATACGCCGAACCGCACATCGGCGGCGGTCTTGATGAACACGATCTGCGCGTGGTTCTGATAGCTGCGCTGGCCGTCGTGAATCAAGGTCTGCTTGAAATCTCCCTTGCCGCCGGCCGAGCCGCCGACGAACAGGCAGGGGAAGCGGCCGGACTCGTAAAGGGCTTCCATGAAGAAAGACTCGGACGCCGAGAGCCCGTCGAATACGATGTAGGCCAGGGTGTCTCGATGATCGATCACGGTGTGCGCTTGCGTGCGCTTGATGTTATTGACCAGCTTGCCGATCCGCTCACGCATGGTCATCCGTTTGCCGCCGGCGCGAATGTCTTCGCACTCCAATGGCACCATCACCACCTCGGCACTGGCCACCACGCTGTTGTCAAACAGTTGCAGCACGATACGGTCCCAGCGCTCGCCTGTGGCGCAATACAGTTGGCCGGCCTCACTGGTCAGCTCCCCGGAAGTGGTGCACAGGCTCATCACGGCGCCTGGAAAACGCTGACGCAGACGCGCGGCGACCTGATTGATATCGATATGCGGCGAAACGAAGCCGGTGATCAATACCGGCGCGATGCGCAGTTGCGCCAAACGGGCTTCCAATTCCGCTGAGCTGCAGACCACGCTGGACGAGCCGGGCGAAGCAGCATACGGATTGGCGAAGAAGCGCAGAGATTTCATGGTCAGGCTCGAGCTCGAAGAGGGTAGGTGTCAGACCCACCAGATACCCGCCTGTATCGACGCCGGCCAGGGTTACTTGAGCATTCCCGACCGGCTGCCCGCTTCGATTACACTGGTGCACCGCGACCCTGGCCAGGAGCCTGCACATGAAAGTTGGCGTTATCTCTGATACCCACGGGCTGCTTCGCCCCGAAGCACTCGCGGCACTGCAAGGGTGTGAACGGATCATCCACGCCGGCGACATCGGTTCGGCCGAGATTCTGACCCAGTTGGCCGCGATCGCGCCGCTGCAGGTAGTGCGCGGTAACAATGACTGCGCGGCAGCCTGGGCACAGACGTTACCCGACCATCTGCGTTTCGACCTGGACGGCTGGCAGACCTTGCTGGTGCACGACATTGCCGACGTGCCCGCACTGCTCGACGAACACATCAGACTGGTGATCACCGGGCACTCGCACAAACCGGCGATCGAGTGGCGCGATCAGTGCCTGTACCTGAACCCGGGCAGCGCCGGGCGGCGTCGCTTCAAACTGCCGGTGACCCTGGTGCGCCTGGACGTCAGCGAAGCGGCCCTGGCCCCGCAACTGATTGACCTGATGCCCTCCTGATTTGAGCTGCCGGCCCATTCCCGCAGAAACAGGCAAGGCGCGGGAAGAAATAGGCTACTGCCCCGCTCACGAGCGATTCTAGACTTCCCGGCAGGGCCACTTCGAGCCCATTGGGAGACAGTCATGCTCGCGATTCAAGACAAAGTCATTCTGATCACCGGCGCCAGCAGTGGTATCGGCGAGGCGACCGCGCGGCTGCTGGCCGAGCGCGGCGCGACGGTGCTGCTGGGTGCTCGTCGCACTGAGCGGCTGAGCGTCATCGCCGATGACATCCGCGCCCTCGGCGGCGAGGCGCACGTGTACGCGCTGGATGTGACCGAGCGAGGCGCGGTCCAGGCGTTCGTCGATTTTGCCGTGAGTACTTTCGGCCGTGTCGACGTGCTGGTCAACAACGCCGGCGTCATGCCGTTGTCCAGGCTGGACGCATTGAAGGTGGATGAATGGGACCGCATGATCGACGTCAATGTGCGCGGTGTACTGCACGGTATCGCCGCGACGCTGCCGGTGATGCAGCGCCAGCGCTCGGGCCAGATCATCAATATCGCTTCCATCGGCGCCTATGCCGTCAGCCCCACCGCAGCGGTTTACTGCGCCACCAAATATGCGGTCAGGGCCATTTCCGAAGGGCTGCGGCAAGAGGTCGGCGGAGACATTCGGGTCACGGTGATTTCACCCGGCGTCACCGAGTCTGAACTGGCCGACAGCATCTCGGACGCAGGCGGCCGCGAAGAAATGCGCACATTCCGGCAGATAGCGATTCCGGCGCAGGCCATCGCAAGGGCCATTGCCTATGCCGTGGAGCAGCCCGCCGAGGTCGACGTCAGCGAATTGATCGTGCGGCCCACCGCCAGCCCTTACTGAGCCCCGACGCTCAATGGCACCGAGCGGTTGCAGTGACGGCGGTCGTAACGGATAGTGGCGTTTTCCTGACGACTATCCAAGAGAGTATTGTCATGCCCAGCGCCTCTGCAACGGTCCATATTCCCGCCCCGGCTGAACAGGTCTGGCAATTGATCGGCGGTTTCGACTCGTTGCCCGACTGGCTGCCCTTCATTGCCCGCAGTGAACTGAGCGAGCGTGGCCGGGTGCGCACCTTGCAGACCGACGATGGCGCCGTGATCGTCGAGCGGTTGCAGCACTACGACAACGCCGCCCGTACACTGAGCTACTCGATCGACCAGGGACCGTTCCCGGCCAGCGATTACCTGGCGACCCTGCGAGTCGAGGCCAGCGGGCAGGGCGCCCAGGTGACCTGGTTCGGGCAGTTTCAAGGCGTGGGTGTGAGCGACGAGGAAATCAGTGCCCTCTTCCAGGGCGTCTATGAGGGTGGCCTCGCTGCCCTGCGGGCCAACTACCCCGCCTGAGCGCAACGCCACCCCCGCACCGTGCCCTGGCGCGGTATCAATCCAGGTCGCTGGCGTGATGGCGTTCCGGCACCTGGGTGGCTTCGTCACCCCAGGTCCGGTTCACGCGCTTGCCGCGAATCACTGCCGGCCGCTCAGCGATCTCCCGGGCCCAGCGCTGCAGGTGCGGGTATTCATCGACCGCGAGAAATTCCGCCGCCGAATACAGATCACCCAGTGCCAACTGCCCGTACCAGGACCACACCGCGATGTCCGCGATGCTGTAGTGGGCGCCGGCCAGATACGCGCTTTCGCTCAGGCGGCGATCGAGCACATCCAGCTGGCGCTTGGCTTCCATGGCGAAACGGTTGATGGGGTACTCGAGCTTTTCCGGCGCATAAGCATAAAAGTGCCCAAAGCCGCCGCCGAGATAGGGCGCCGCGCCCATCTGCCAGAACAGCCAGTTCAGCGCCTGGGTCCGCTCGCCGCTGTCGCGCGGCAGGAAGTGACCGAATTTTTCCGCCAGGTACAGCAGGATCGAGCCCGACTCGAACACGGGGGTCGGCGGTTGCGTACTGCGGTCCAGCAGCGCGGGGATCTTCGAGTTGGGGTTGACCTCGACGAAGCCACTGGAAAACTGCTCGCCCTGATTGATGCGGATCAGCCAGGCATCGTACTCCGCACCCTGGATACCCAGGGCCAACAACTCCTCCAGCACAATGGTGACCTTGATGCCGTTCGGTGTCGCCAGCGAATACAGTTGCAGCGGGTGTTCGCCCACCGGCAGGGCCTGCTCATGGGTGGCGCCGGCCACCGGGCGATTGATGTTGGCGAACTGGCCGCCGGAGGAAGCGTCGTGGCGCCAGACTTTCGGTGGTGTGTAGGGGGTGTCACTCATGCGCGTCGAGCTCCTTGGTCATGGGCTGAAAAGGATTGACGTCAACGCTATCACAACGACGCAGCGGTGGCTCCCGGGCACGAGCGCGGGAACCTCCGGTGCTGCAAGCGCAGCGCCCGTCACCGGGCGCGCGGGGGGATCAGGGTGCGGTGGTATCGCGGCCTTTGCTGGCCACCTGAACATGCCGCAGGGTGGGGGCGAGGAAGGCCATTGCCAGGATGCAGGCAGCGATCAGTAGCACGAACCCGCCGTCCCAGCCGAAGTGGTCCACGGTGTAGCCCATCATCGCGCTGGCGGCCACCGAGCCGCCCAGGTAACCGAACAGGCCGGTGAAGCCGGCCGCGGTGCCGGCCGCTTTCTTCGGTGCCAGCTCCAGCGCCTGCAGGCCGATCAGCATCACCGGGCCGTAGATCAGGAAGCCGATCGAGACCAGGGCAATCATGTCGACGGTCGGGTTGCCCGGCGGGTTGAGCCAGTACACCAGCGTCGCGATGGTGACCATGAACATGAACACCATGCCGGTCAGGCCGCGATTGCCGCGGAAAATCTTGTCCGACATCCAGCCGCACAGCAGCGTGCCCGGGATGCCCGCCCACTCGTACAGAAAGTACGCCCACGACGTCTTGTCGACCGTGAAATGCTTGGCTTCCTTGAGGTAGGTCGGCGCCCAGTCCAGCACGCCATAGCGCAGCAGGTAGACGAACACGTTCGCCAGGGCGATGTACCACAGCATTTTGTTGCGCAGCACGTACTTGACGAAGATTTCCTTGGCGCTGAACTCCTTCTCGTGGCTCGCATCGTAGCCTTCCGGGTAGTCGTTCTTGTATTCCTCGACCGGCGGCAGGCCAACCGACTGCGGCGTATCGCGCATGGTGATGAACGCGAAGGCGGCTACAGCCAGGGCCACGGCCGCTGGCACGTAGAAGGCTGCACGCCAATCGTTGGTCCAGCCCAGGCCGAGCAGAAACAGCGGGCCAATCAGGCCACCGCCGACGTTATGCGCCACGTTCCAGACCGAAACGACGCCGCCGCGCTCTTTCTGTGACCACCAGTGCACCATGGTCCGGCCACTGGGCGGCCAGCCCATGCCCTGCGCCCAGCCGTTGATGAACAGCAGGACGAACATGATGGTGACACTCGACGTGGCCCAGGCCGAGAAACCGAAGACAAACATGATGCCTGCGGACACCAGCAGCCCGAACGGCAGGAAGTAGCGCGGGTTGGAGCGGTCGGAAACGATCCCCATGAGAAACTTCGACAGCCCGTAGGCGATGGCCACCGCAGACATCGCGACCCCGAGCTGGCCTCGTGTGTAACCCTCTTCGATCAGGTAAGGCATGGCCAGCGAGAAGTTCTTGCGCAGCAGGTAGTAGCCGGCGTAGCCGATGAAGATACCGGCGAAGATCTGCCAGCGCAGCCTTCGATAGGTGCTGTCCACGCGTTCGGCGGGCAGGGGCGTTTTGTGCGGGGCGGGGCGAAAGAAAGCAAACATCAAGACACTCCGGTTCTTATATTTTTTTGTGCGAAAATGAATATTACATTTTCATTACAGAAAAAAGAACGGTGTTTTGTCGGATGTGAGAAGAAGATCCGGGGCGGCGCATGTTGGAAACCGAACATCGCCGACGCCCGTGTGCTCATCGCCTCGGTCAGGCGGTGAGCCTTGGCGTGGTTTGGCGTATCGGGATGGCGGTCAATTCGCCGAGGCGGTGTACTTGGACCAGATGTGGTCCAGCGTGCCGTCGGCCTTCAAGGCCGCCAGGCGCGCATCCAGCCATTTGCGCAGGGTAGGGTCGGGCGCCTGGCGCAGGCCGATGTTGGTCGGCTGGCCGCGGATAGGTGCCGGCACACTCATCTGGCCCTTGCCGTGCTGATCCAGGTATTGCGCGATCTGGATATCGCTGGTCACCAGCGCATCGGCGAGGCCGTCGTCCAGCAGTTTGAACATCGCGTCGCTGGTGGGCACCTTGACCCATTCCAGGTGACTGAGTAACGGCTGCAGGGCGACGGTCGCGCCGGCACCTTCGACCGCGCCCAGGCGCAGGTTCCTGAGGTCCAGCGAATCCCACGTGGAATAGTCCGGGGCAGGCTTGCGCAGGGTCAGGATAGAGAAGCGCAACTGGCCCATGGGCACACTGAAATCAATGGCCCGGCGTCGCTCGGGGGTGGCGTTATAGGCGCCGATCAGGTCGAACTGCCCGGAGCGCAAGCCCTCCACGGCCGTACCCCACTGGGTTTCGACGTATTCGATGCGAATGTCGGTACCACTGAACACCGCTGTCATGACCTCCGGTACCAGACCTTGCCAGTGCTCGCCGGGCTGGTCCCGGGTGTACCAGGGCGGCGCTTCCACGGCACCGATACGCACGCGCTTGTCGGCCTTGATCGCGGCCAGGTCGTCACTGACGGCGACACTGGCGTGGCACAACCACAGGCTCATCATGGCGGCTGTGGCGACCAGCAGTTTTCTTAATTCGAGCAAAGGGCTTCTCCCTGAAGACCGGGTGTAGCGCGGATACGGCGATGGCGCTACGTTAGCACCGCAAAGCCCCGGCACCAACCGCGATCACCGCCAACGCGCACCGCCGTGCCTGTTCACACGGCCTGCAACAGCTCGCGGGTGTAGGCATGCTGCGGACGCTGGAACAAGGTGTCCACATCGCCCTGTTCCACCACTTGCCCCCGATGGAACACCAGCACCCGGTCGCTGATGTGCTGAACGACGCCCAGGTCATGGGAAATGAACACCAGCGATAACTGATGGCGTGCCTGCAGCTCGACGATCAGGTCCAGCACCTGGGCCTGTACATAGACATCCAGGGCCGAAACGGGTTCGTCGCAAATGATCAGTGCCGGCCGCGCCGCGAGGGCGCGGGCGATGGCGACCCGCTGCCGTTGCCCGCCGGACAGTGAGCGCGGGCGTCGCCCCAGGCAGGCCGCGTCGAGCCCGACCTGGCCCAGCAGCTCAGTGACGGCCTGGCGAGCATCATTGCAGTCGGCCGGCAGGTTTTCGGCGATGAGTTGCTGCACGGTGTAGCGGGGATCGAAAGAGCTGAGCGGGTCTTGTGGAATGTACTGCATCAACCGACGCAGGGGTTGCCGCTCGCGTTCGGCGATAGCGCTCCAGGGCTGGCCCAGCAAGTGCACCTGGCCCTCATCGGGCTGCACAAGGCCCAGCAGGATAGTGGCGCACGTGCTTTTGCCCGAGCCCGACTCACCGACGATGCCCAGCACTTCGCCCCTGCGCACCGTGAAAGAAACCCCATCGAGTGCCGTAAAGGGTGCCGACTTGCGTCCCAGCCAGCCGCTGCGGCGGTAATGCTTGGCGATGCCGTCGACCCGCAGCACTTCCTCGGTGCCAATGTGGCGCACCGGACTGCGGTCGCGCAGGATGACGCCACTGCCGCCGGCCACGAAGCGTGCCGAGCTGAGTGTGTGCCCGCGCGAAGCGGCGCTGGGCGTGGCGGCGAGCAATTGCTGGGTGTATGAATGACGCGGGTGGCGCAGCACCTGGGCCACAGGGCCGGCATCGACCACCTCGCCCTGGTGCAGCACGCAGACCCAGTCGGCAACCTGCGCGACCAGCGCCAGGTCATGGCTGATCAGCAGCAGGCCGGCGCCGCCGCGCACGCGCTCGCCCAGCACCGCGATGACCTGCTTCTGTACGGTGGCGTCGAGGGCCGTGGTGGGCTCATCGGCAATGATCAGGCGCGGGTTGCCGGCAATCGCTGCCGCGATCAGCGCGCGCTGACGCAGGCCGCCGGACAGCTCATGGGCATACTGGCGGGCCCGTCGCGCCGGTTCGGGTACGCCGACCTGGCGCAGCAGATCCTCGACGCGCTCGGCCACGTCGCCACGCTTGCCCAGAAGGCGGTGATGCGTGATGACTTCGGCGATTTCCTCGCCAATGCTGCGCAACGGGTCCAGCGAGACCAGCGCATCCTGCATCACCAGCCCGGCAAAGGTGCCGCGCAGGTCGCGCCAATCATGCGCCTGATAGTCGCGGGCATCACGTCCGGCCAGTTCGAAGCGGTCGGCGCTGATCCGTGCGCCGTCGCCTGTCAGGCCCAGCAAACTGCGTGCGGTGATGCTTTTGCCCGAGCCGGACTCACCCACCAGCGCGACGCATTGCCCGGGGTGAATCGTGAAGCTGACGCCACGCACCAGCGCCGGCGCGTCGTTGAAACGGATGTGCAGATTGTCGATATCGACTAGTGGCAAGCTCATGGCTGACGACCCTCGAAGCGGCGTTGGGCGTGACTGCCAATCACGGTAAAGGCAATCACGGTCAGGGTGATCGTGACGCCGGGAAACACGCTCGGCCACCAGGCGATGCGCAATACGTCGCGGCCTTCGGCAAGCATCACGCCCCATTCCGGAGTCGGCGGCTGCGGCCCCAGACCCAGGAAGCTGAGGCCCGACACTGCCATGATCGAGGAACCGATATCGATGGCCGCCAGCGTTGGGATGGCCACCAGGACGTTGGGCAGCAGATGCTTACAGAACACCTGTGTGCGGCTTTGCCCATACAGGCAGGCGTGGCGCACGTAGTCGGTGTCACGCACCAGTTGGGTCTGGCTGCGCACCATGCGCCCGAACTTGGGAATACCGGCAATGCCAATGGCCACCGCGACGTTGAACAGTCCGGGCCCGATCAGCGCAATGACCAGCAACGCCAGCAGGACATTGGGAAACGCCGACAGCACATCGAAGATCCGTGAAGCGATCTCGTCCAGCCAGCGATGCCGCAGGCCGGCGACGATGCCCAGGAGTACCCCCAGCAGCAGACTGATCAGCATGCCCGCCAGGCCGATCAGTAACGAGTAGCGGGCGCCGTACAGGACCCGGGCGAACACGTCGCGACCCAGCCGATCGGTACCGAACCAGTGCTCGACGCCGGGGGCTTCCAGGCCACGGGTGACATCACCCACCAGCGGATCATAGGGCGTGAAGGCCTGGGGGATGGCCATGGCCACCAGCAGCAGGGTAAGAAAACCACTGGCCGCCAGCACGCCCAGCGGCCAGTGGCGCAGGCGCTGGAGTCGGGGCAGGGGAAGGGAGGCAGTGCTCATCGGTTTCTCAGCCTGGGGTCGATGAATAAGTAGGCGATGTCCAGCACGGTGGAAATCGACACATAAATGAAGGCTGCCAGCAACACCACGGCGAGCACCACGGGGACATCCTGCGCAGTGATGGCATTGAGCGTCACCGTGCCCAGCCCGGGTCGGCCGAAGACTTTCTCGGTGATCACCGCGCCGCCCAGCAGGCCGCCCACCAGCCAGCCGCCGAGGGTCACGATCGGCAGCAGGCCGTGGCGTAGCACGTGTCGGCTGCGCACTTGCGTCTCGCTCAGGCCGCGGGCGCGCACTGTAGTCACGAAGGGTTGTTCAAGGGCCTTTTCCATGGCCTCGCGCAACACCTGCGCGAGGATTCCGGCCGATGGCAAGGCCAGCGTGATGCTGGGCAGCACCAGCGAGCGCCAACCGCCCGCGCCAGACACGGGAAACCAGCGCCAATGAAAGGAGAACAGCATCAGCAGCACAATGCCGATCCAGAACACCGGCGTGGAAGTGCAGACCAACTCGACCAGCGAAGCCGCCCGCCGCCAGCGCGGGCTGCGTCCGGCAGTCGCCAGGCTGATCAGGACCGCCAGTGTGACCGCCAGCAGGCCGGCCGTCAGCGCCAGTTGCAGGGTTGGCCAGAGTTGCGAGCCGAGCACGTCGGCGACGGGCGTGCGCATGATGTAGGAAGTACCGAGGTCGCCCTGCAGCAAGCGGCCGAGGAAATCCAGATACTGCTCGGGCAGCGATTTGTCCAACCCCCATTCGGCGATGATCGCCTCACGCATGCCGGGGTATTCGGTATCCCCGGCCAGTATGTCCTCGATCCGTCCGGGCAGACACTGCAAGGCCAGAAACGCAGTGCTGACACTCAACCAGAGCACCCCGACGCTGCTGAGCACGCGAGTCGTGATAAGGCCCCACATGGTTACTGCTGAACCCAGACGTCATACAGATTGGACGGCGAATCGAGCTGCGCTTCGAAGCTCAGCCCATGCAAGGTGTCCTTGGCCGCGATCTGGAAGCTGGGTGCGAACAGTGGAACGATATAGGCCTGCTCCACCGCTCGCTGCTGCACCTGGGCCAGAATCGGCCGTCGGGCCGCGAGGTCCGAGGTGGCGCGGGCCTGGTCGATCAGTGCGGTGATCACCGGGTCGGTCTTGTCGCGCACGCCGCTGTAGAATCCCGTGCGACCCAGCACGTCGCGCAGCGACAGGGCGGTGTCGGAAGGATTCAAGGTGTTGGGGTAGATGTTCCAGCTGCCGTCGGCACGGGTTTTTGCCCATTCGCCACCGCTGTTGATGCGCAAGTCGAGGTCAAAGCCGATGTTCTTCTTCACGGCCGCCTGGATCTGCTGGATCAGCAGGTCACGATTGTCCCTCACGAAGGGTTGCGGAAATCCCACTTCGATCCGCAGGCGCTGGCCTTCCCTGGTGCGGTAGCCGTCGGCATCGCGGCCGGTCCAGCCGGCCTCATCCAGTAACTGGTTGGCCCGGGCGACGTCGTTGCCCCAGGTGCCGGCCAGTGCCTTGTTACTGTCGGGATTGTCCGGGCCGATGTTGGACCAGGCGCGCGGCACGGTGCCCAGGTAGATGTTCTTGACCACCGCGTCGACGTCAAAACCATCGCGCAGGGCCTGACGAACCCGGGCATCGGTGGCCGGGCCATGGGTGTAGTTGATGTTCAGGGTAAATGACGTTTCCGCCGAAGGTCCGACCAGGTACTGGAAGCCTGGCACGTCCTTGAACAGCGGGATGTCGGTAGGTTGTACGCCTTCGATCAGGTCAACCTGGCCCGAACTCAATGCGCCTGCCCGCACGGCGTATTCGGGAATGAAGCGGTAGGTGACCGCATCCAGATAGGCCGGCCCTTGATGCCGGGCGTAACCAGGGCCCCACTGGTAGTGGGGATTTTTCACGAAGCGGGCCGACTGGCCGCGCTGGTACTGGGCGAAGACGAAAGGCCCGGTGCCGACCAACTGTGGACCGCCGGCGCACAGGTCCGTCTGGCTGGCCAGCACCTTGGGTGAAATGAAGCCGAGCTTGACGCTGGAAAACGACTCGAGCATCGACGAGTCGGGTTTGGACAACACCACGGTCACTTCATGGGGCGAAACGATCTCGGTGCGCTGGTAATACTCCAGGAAGCTGGCGGCCAGCGCGGTGTTGGCCGGGTTGCTCACATAGTCGAAATTGGCCTTGACGGCCTGGGCGTCGAACGGCTCGCCATCGGTGAAGGTCACGTCGTCACGCAACACGAAATGGTATCGCAGGCCGTCTTCGGAAACGCTCCAGCGCTTGGCCAGCCAGGGCACGAAGCTGCCGTCCGGCTGTTTGCCGACCAGCGAGTCGACGAAATTGCGAATGATCAGAAAGGAGTTCTGCTGCCCTGAGCGGTGGGGATTGAAACAGACCGGCTCGCCGGCCACGCCGAAGGCGACCTCGCCGCCGTGGGTGGGTTCACCGCTGACCGCCGCCGGGGCGGGTGCCTCGGCGGCGGGGTCACCGCAGGCGGTCAACAGAAAAGGGGTCAACAGGGCGAGGTAGAGTCCGTTGTGCAGGCCTTTCATGGTGCTTCCATTATGCAAATAGAGAATGATTAAAATAACTCTATATGCTTTTATGGAATTTCGTCCAAGGCCCAAAGCGCATATGGATAGATCGCAAATCTAGCCATTCGGCGCCATCGTCTGGCGCCGTCTTTTCGGTACCCACAGTCGGGTCAATCCGCTCGACCCCGTGTTGCGAGGGCCTTCGCAAGTGTTCGAGCAGTCGTGTATCCCGCCGGCCAGGCGTCGGCCTGACCGGCGGTGGGCTGCAGCCTGTTCAGCGCACCAGGCATGGCCGTTTATTGTCGAACTCCCAGCCGGACACCAGGTACTGCATGGCCACGGCATCGTTGCGCGCGCCCAGGCCCATGCCTTTGTAGACCTCGTGGGCCTTGGCCAGCGCGTCGGTGTCGAGCTCGACCCCCAGGCCCGGCTTTTTCGGCACGCTGATCTTGCCGCCTTCGATCTTCAGCGGCTCCTTGGTCAGGCGCTGGCCGTCCTGCCAGATCCAATGGGTGTCCAGGGCGGTGATGGCGCCCGGTGCGGCGGCGCCGACATGGGTGAACATGGCCAGGGAAATGTCGAAATGGTTGTTGGAGTGCGAACCCCAGGTCAGGCCCCAGTCGTTGCACATCTGCGCCACCCGCACCGAACCCTGCATGGTCCAGAAATGCGGGTCGGCCAGGGGAATGTCCACGGACTGCAGCTGGATGGCGTGGCCCATTTGCCGCCAGTCGGTGGCAATCATGTTGGTGGCAGTGCGCAAGCCCGTGGCCCGGCGAAACTCGGCCATGACTTCGCGGCCCGAGTAGCCGTTTTCCGCACCGCACGGGTCTTCAGCGTAGGCCAGCACATGATGCTGGTCGCGGCACAGGCTGATGGCTTCCTTGAGCGACCAGGCGCCGTTGGGGTCCAGGGTGATGCGCGCGTCGGGAAACCGTTCGGCGAGCGCGGTCACGGCGGCGATCTCTTCTTCGCCGCGGAGCACGCCGCCCTTGAGTTTGAAGTCCTTGAAGCCATAGCGTTCGTACGCAGCCTCGGCCAGGCGCACGACGGTTTCCGGGGTCAGTGCTTCTTCGTTGCGCACCCTGAACCAGGCATCGTCGGCGTCGCTTTCGGTCCGGTAGCCCAGGTCGGTCTTGTTGCGATCACCGACATAGAACAGGTAGCCCAGCATCTCCACCGCGTCACGTTGCTGGCCTTCGCCCAGCAGCGCGGCGACCGGCACGTCCAGGTGCTGGCCGAGCAGGTCGAGCAGGGCCGACTCCACAGCAGTCACGGCATGGATGGCGATGCGCAGATCGAAGGTCTGCAGGCCGCGCCCGCCGGAGTCGCGGTCGGCGAACGTGCGCCGTACGGTGTTGAGCAGGCTCTGGTAGTTACCGATCGACTGCCCCACCAGCAACTGGCGGGCGTCTTCCAGCGTTTTGCGGATCGCTTCACCGCCCGGCACTTCGCCCACGCCCACGTGGCCTGCGTTGTCTTTCAGAATCAGGATATTGCGGGTGAAAAACGGTCCATGGGCGCCGCTGAGGTTCAGCAGCATGCTGTCATGGCCGGCCACCGGCACCACTTGCAGCTCGGTGATCACCGGAGCGCCTTGGGTGGTCTGGGTTTGAGTCAATGCATTCATGTTGTCAGGTCCTTTTAGTGGGGCTATCAACGTGGCGCCTGGACGGCTGGGTCGAGGGTGCTGGCCTCGGTCGGAAGCGGCTGGCCATCGACGCCTTTCAATTCGATCCGTTTGATTTCACCAACGATGAACAGGTAACTCACGGCCGCGATCAGAGCGTTGGCGCCGACGAACACCAGGGCCATCTTGAAGGAGCCGGTGGCCGCGATGATGTAGCCGATGATGATCGGGGTGGAGATCGACGACAGGTTGCCGAAGGTGTTGAACAACCCACCGGACAGGCCGGCGATCTGCTTGGGCGAGGTATCGGATACCACGGCCCAGCCCAGGGCGCCGATGCCTTTGCCGAAGAAGGCGAGGGCCATGAAGGCAACCACCATCCAGTCCGCTTCCACGTAGTTGCAGATGATCATGCTCATCGACAGCAGCATGCCGGCGACGATCGGCGTCTTGCGCGCCACGCTCAGCGAGTTGCCACGGCGCAGCAGGTAGTCGGAAAAGACGCCGCCCAGCACGCCGCCGACGAAACCGCAGATGGCGGGCAGGGAGGCAATGATGCCGGCCTTGAGGATGGTCATGCCGCGTTCCTGCACCAGGTACACCGGGAACCAGGTCAGGAAGAAGTAGGTGAGGGCATTGATGCAGAACTGACCGAGGTAGATACCGGCCATCATGCGGTTGGTCAGCAGTTGGCGGATGTAGCTCCACTTGGGCCCGCCGTCCTTCTTCTTGCCCTGCTCGTCCAGGTCGACCAGGCCACCGTTCTGGGCGATGTAGTCGATCTCGGCCTGGTTGATCTTCGGGTGTTCCTTGGGGTTATAGATGACTTTCAACCAGACCAGCGAGAACACGATGCCCAGCGAACCCATGACGATGAACACGTGTTCCCAGCCGAACCGGTACACGATCCAGCCCATCAGCGGCGCGAACAGCACCGTGGCGAAGTACTGCGCGGAGTTGAAGATGGCCGACGCCGTGCCGCGCTCCTTGGTGGGGAACCAGGCCGCGACGATCCGGGCGTTGCCGGGGAACGAGGGCGCCTCGGCCAAGCCGACCATGAAACGCAGCAGGAACAGCAGGACCACGGCGGAGCCGATGCCGAATTCACCGATGTAGCCCTGAAGCACGGTGAACAGCGACCAGGTGAAGATACTGGCGGCATAGACCTTCTTCGAGCCGAAGCGATCGAGCAGCCAGCCGCCCGGGATTTGCCCCAGGACGTAAGCCCAGCCGAATGCAGAGAAGATGTAGCCGAGGGTGATGGCATCGATGCCAAGTTCTTTCTGGATCGCGGATCCAGCGATCGAGATGGTGGCGCGGTCAGCGTAGTTGATCGTTGTCACCAGGAACAGCATGAACAGGATCAAAAAACGGACACGAGTAGGCTTGAGTTTCTGCAGCATCTACGTATTGCTCCCACGAATTATTTTTGTGCGGGTAGACAGAATGTGTATCGCGTAGCGCCGGCCTAGGAGATAGGTTGTCGTACAACGATAGCGCCATCATAAACTGATAGCGTTATCATTCAAGCCCCTTTGTCATTTATTTTTACATTCGCCGGGATCAGGTGCTGGCGCGCTCGACCAGGGAGAAGCCGGTATCGAACTGGGTTTGCGTAGTGGCGCTGTGGCTGAAACGATCGAGTAAGGCTTGGGCGACTTGCTCACCCATGGCACGGGCGTGCACGCTGACGCTGGACAGCGCCGGGTGTGCAAAGGCCGCATTGGTGGTATCGCCGAATCCGAGCACGGCGATGTCCTGGGGAACGCGCAGGCCGCGGCTGGCGGCCTCGGCCAGTACGCCCATGGCCACCGTGTCGGAGCTGCAGAACACCAGGCCAGGGGCAGGGTGGGCCGCGAGCAGCGCCTGCAGCCCGAGGCGACCCACTTCGAACGTGGCGGGTAGCGGCAACACCTGCACGGGCACTTCGGTAATGCCATGGCCGCGCAAGCGTTCGATCAGGCGATTGCAGCGGCGCAGGCCGCGCGGGTCGTCGACCGTGATCACGGCGAAGCGTCGATAGCCCTTGGCGAAGAAATGCTCGGCCACCGCTTCGCCGACCGCCTCGTGGGAAAAACCGACCTGCATGTCCAGCACGGTGTCGCTGAGGTCCCAGGCTTCCACCACAGGAATACCTGCCGATGCCAGCCGCGCCCGGCTACCCGGTGTATGCAGCGTCCCGGTGAGCACCACGCCATCGGGCCGGCGGCCAAGAATGGCCTCCAGCAGCACTTCTTCATGTTCGGGCGAATAGCCGGTGCGCCCCAGCAGCGTTTGATAGCCGGCCTGGGTCAGCCGATCCATGATGGCGTGTACGGCATCGGCGAAGATGGAGTTGGCGATGGTCGGCAACAGCACGGCGACCAGGTGACTGCGGCTGGACGCCAGGCTGCCGGCCAGCAGGTTGGGCACGTAGCCCATGCGCCGGACCGTTTCCAGCACCCGTTCGCGGGTTGCCTCGTTGACCAGTTCAGGGCGGTGCAGGGCGCGTGACACGGTAATGGGCGAAACACCCGCTTGGAGCGCCACATCGGCCACCGTGAGGGGCGCTGCCGCCGACCCGGGTGCGCCGGCCAACTCTCTTTTCGATTTTCTGGCCACGAAGTTCCTGATAAGAAAGGCTTTTCTGCAGTGGGCTATTCTAGCTGCGTTTGCCGCGCTGCACATGCACGATTCGCTGTGCAAGGCCCTACCATTCATCCCGGGTGCGGCACTTAATCGTCGTTGGAGCCCTCGAAGCACTAGGTTGGGCTAGATCCGCTATTGCCCACCGCACCCATGAGGTCTTTCATGACGAATAACCAGCAACCCCCTTTCGATCAGGACTCTCCTGAACTCGAAGACCCGCAGATCGATCCTATCGGGCCTGCGCAAATCCCCGACAGCGACAAGGATCCCGAGCAGGACAAGCGGGTCGATGACGACCGTTATCCGCCGTTCGACAAGCCCTGAACACGAACGAGGCCGGTCAACGCGTTCGAACGGCTGCATAGATCGATTGAGACGTTCACAGGGCCGCGCGGTCTACTGTTCACGTCAACCAAGGAGCTTTACCCATGATCAAGACCTACGGCATGTGCCTGGCTTTACTGACCTGTGTTGCAGCCACTCCACTGGCATTCGCCGAAGACCAGGAAACCACGGTCGATCGTCCGGGCGTCGGTGCCATGACCATCGAGAACGGCGATAAAGCGCCAGAAATGTTCAAGCGCAAGGAATTGGCCATCACCGACTGGAAAGCCAAGGGTCTGGCCCAGCCCAAGGAAAACCATCATTGGGTGCAAATCAACGACAAGTACGCGCTGATCGACCAGGTCAACGGCACCATCGTCGAGCTGGTTCCTGTCAAAAAGTAAGAGTGCACAGTGTCGCCCTGTCTGCATATTCTTTTATAGAATAAACATCTTCTCATTTATTCTTTTTAAAAATATCCGATTCAGGGCAGTCTGCTCCCAACGCACTCAGGTGCATCGGTAGTCATCCTTTGGGAGCAGGCGCATGACCATTAAAGCGATCAACGTTCGTAATCAGTTCAAAGGCACCGTGAAGGAAATCATCGAAGGCCCGGTGGTCTCGGAAATCGATGTACAGACGGCATCCGGCATCGTCACCTCCGTCATCACCACTCGCTCGGTGCACGAGCTGGAATTGCGTGTTGGCAGTGAAGTGATTGCGTTTGTGAAATCGACCGAGGTGTCGATCGCCAAACTGTGACGTGGCGCTGGGGGTGTAGGTGAATCTGAAAGGGACAGCGCTGGCGCTGTCCCTTTTTTTGGGTGTCGATCCACAGTATCAGCAGTAACGGTCGACCACTTTCAAGCCGTCCTGCCGCTGTGCTTCCTGCCAAGCTTGTTGCAGTGTCTTCAATACATTGCCCACGTAGTCCTTGTCGGCAGCCGCCTTCCTGCCGACGTAACCTTGTCCGCGACGGTACATTTTCAAGCGTGCCCGCATGTTCGGGTTGCAGCGTTCGAACTCGGCTTCGCCGGCGTGATCGTCGAGCTTGTCGATGCGTACGTCTCCCGCTTCACAGACCCAGAGAATATGGCAATCGAGGCTGTCCTTGCGGGCAGCGATCAAGCGAGCCAGATCTTCAGTTGTCGGTTGATGGTTCAAGTTCATGGATAGCCCCCTTGTTTTGCGCTCTTCGATAGGTCGTTGAAGTCGCCCAGCCGATCATCGGCCACGGCGTTGCACCCACAGGTGCGGTCAGGTCCAGCAGTATTGGGATGTAGTAGAGGAAAATTCTGGCTACATGGTCGTTGTAGGCAAAAACAGCGGGGATAGATCCTGTTCCACAAGGCTGGGTGCGAATGCGCCAGACACTTCACGAGAACCTATCGCCGGCGTTTTTCGTCCGATGCAGACGATCTGGCCAGTCAAATTCCGCATGTTGCCTTGTGGGCAGTCACTTCCCGAAAAGCCCCGTGGTTGTCGGGACTTTTTCAAACAGTTCAGCATTCTCCCGGTCGGGGAGATGGGCCAATCATGCAAGGACTCTTCAGGTGCGTCAAGCAATATGTAGTGGAAAAATAATCACACTACATATTCAGTTTGCGACCCCTTGGTCACTCTTTAGGGAGTTGGGAACGTTGTCCCAAGGCTGCCATCCAAACCCAGTAGGCCAACGGGTTTGGCCAATCATCCATGGCGAGGGAAATCCGATGACACCCGAAACTGAAGGCACAGAAGAAAAAGGGCCTAATGGCATTCCTTTTATCAATGATCCGGGCAATGAGGACCCAAACGTTTTGACTGATCGGGATACGACCGTGCCACTGATTCCAGAAGAAGAGGACATCGACTCCGACGAGTCCTACAAGGACTGAGCAGGGTCCGGGCGGGTATTGGCCTGTCCGTCGACCGCCTGTCCAATCAGTGACCCGTTCCATTGGAACCGTCTTCAATCCGGCCGAGTCGGACACTTCATGCCTACTCGTATCTATTGCTGGAGAAGACCATGAAGCATTACCCAACCCCTCCGTTCGCCGACCAGCCTCAAACCGTTCCCGGTAGCCAGCGGCAGATGACGCCGGTACCGGATTGCGGGGAGGAAAGCTACGTCGGGCATGGTCGGCTGACTGACAAGGTCGCCTTAATCACGGGCGCCGACAGTGGCATCGGCCGAGCCGTGGCTATCGCCTACGCCCGCGAAGGTGCGGACGTCGCGCTCGCCTACCTGGATGAGCATGAGGATGCCCAGGAAACCGCACGCTGGGTGGAGAAGGCCGGGCGCCGGTGCTTGCTGCTGCCAGGCGATCTGGCGCAACGTGCCACCTGCCTGAGTATCGTCGAGCAAACGGTCGCCGAATTTGGCCGCATCGACGTGCTGGTCAACAATGCAGCCTTTCAAATGAGCCACGAAACCCTCGACGAGATCTCCGACGAAGAGTGGGTGCGCACGTTCGATATCAACATCACCGCCATGTTCCGCATCTGCAAGGCGGCACTCAAGCACATGCAGCCCGGCAGTTCGATCATCAACACCAGTTCGGTCAATTCCGACATGCCCAAGCCGACGCTGCTGGCCTACGCCACGACCAAGGGTGCAATTGCCAACTTCACCGGCGGGCTGGCCCAGATGCTGGGCGAGCAGGGCATTCGGGTCAACAGCGTCGCGCCCGGCCCTATCTGGACACCCCTGATTCCCGCCACCATGCCCAGCGATCAAGTCCGCGACTTCGGCCTGCAGACGCCACTCAAACGCCCGGGCCAGCCGGTGGAAGTGGCGCCGGTGTACGTGCTGCTGGCCTCGGATGAAGCCAGTTATATCTCGGGTGCTCGCATGGGCGTCACCGGCGGTAAGCCGATGCTGTAAAAGGGCCTGCAAGGCCCGCTCTTCACTGCCCTCGGCAGGGGAGACCGGGCACTTGGGCGCTTCTGGATATTTTCCCTTCAAGTTAAGGGAATTTTACCGTTTGTGACGGCTCACATGGGTAAGCCATTTCACTTACGTTCTGCCTTGGCGCTGACTTCTTTACGACGGACTTGACGACACATGAATGCACTATCGACGGAACGAAACGATCAGCCTGCGCAGATCATCCTGGTGGTCGAGGACGAACCGGTGATTCGTGAATTCGTTTGCGAGATTCTCGAGGCCGAGGGTTTCAAGACCGAAGCCAGGGACAATGCCGACACGGCCCTTGTGTACCTCGAAGAGCATGCCGCTGATGTGTGCCTGTTGCTGACCGATATCCGTATGCCGGGCAGCATGGATGGCGCTCAATTGACCAATCTGTGCGGCAAGACCTGGCCCGGCATCCCGGTGTTGGTGATGTCCGGTCATGAAACACCGGAAAGCTCGGGCGTCGAGCGCCCCGTGACCTTTATTCGCAAGCCCTGGACCATCGGCCAGATGGTGGACGGCGTCGCATCCATATTGGTGAAAGATGTGGGCGGGTCCGAGCCGGTCTTCAACTGATCGGGGCATCGAAGGCTGCAGCCGATGCCGATCTCGCAGGGCGGGCCGTCACAGGCCCGCACCCGCGTTCCATCTGATCAGAGGCTCGAGCGCAGTGGTATGTGCTCTTTGCTCACGCCGCCGGCCGCGTCGTCCAGTCCAACCATCTCATCATGTGCGATGGCGGGCTGTACGAGATACAAGTCAACGTCTTCCACGCCTGCCAACAATTTGCGCGCTTCCTCGACCGAAGCCACGTGCAGGGTTTCGCCTTTGCTGCCCTGAACCGGTACCGAGCTGCCCTCGTGCAGGGCATGGATGACGTAAGAGCCTCCTTCCATCGAGACCAGATTGATCTCTTTCACCTCTTTGGCTTTGACGTGCTGGCTGAGTTTTTCGACATTCATGGCGCGGCCTCAATTGTGGTTTTCCTGCACTGCAGGCGCGGTTGCATCTGCATTCACTCAGTTTCGAGGAAGCCGGGCCGGCCGAGTTCAATCGGCTTCATGCCCCGTAGCGCCAGTTCCTGGCCGTGCGACGGCGCCCGGGAAGGCAGATAGGCGGGGCCACTGGATGCAATTTTGTCCCCGCTCCGCTAGGATTAGCGGTCTTCCGCTCCTTCGTCGCGATGGTTTTTCATGAGTTATCAGGTTCTTGCACGTAAATGGCGCCCGCGCTCCTTCCGCGAAATGGTCGGCCAGGCCCATGTGCTCAAGGCCCTGATCAATGCGCTGGACAACCAGCGCCTGCACCATGCTTACCTGTTCACCGGCACCCGTGGGGTGGGCAAGACCACCATTGCCCGAATCATCGCCAAGTGCCTGAACTGCGAAACCGGTATCACGTCGACGCCCTGCGGCCATTGTTCGGTGTGCCGGGAAATCGACGAGGGCCGCTTCGTCGACCTGATCGAGATCGACGCCGCCAGCCGCACCAAGGTCGAAGACACCCGCGAACTGCTGGACAATGTGCAATATGCGCCCAGCCGCGGGCGCTTCAAGGTCTACCTGATCGACGAAGTGCACATGCTCTCCAGCCACTCGTTCAATGCGCTGCTCAAGACCCTCGAAGAGCCGCCGCCCTACGTCAAATTCATCCTCGCCACCACGGATCCGCAGAAACTGCCGGCGACCATTCTGTCCCGGTGCCTGCAATTCTCGTTGAAGAACATGACCCCCGAGCGCGTGGTGGAACACTTGAGCCACGTGCTGGGCGTCGAGCAGGTGCCGTTCGAGGACGACGCGCTGTGGCTGCTGGGCCGAGCGGCCGATGGCTCCATGCGCGACGCCATGAGCCTGACCGACCAGGCGATAGCCTTTGGCGAAGGCCAGGTGCTGGCGGCCGACGTGCGCGCAATGCTCGGCACGCTCGATCACGGCCAGGTCTACGGCGTGTTGCAGGGGTTGCTCGAAGGCGATGCCAAGGCGGTGCTCGAGGCTATCCGCCATCTGGCCGAGCAGGGCCCGGACTGGGCCGGGGTACTGGCCGAGATGCTCAATGTGCTGCACCGTGTCGCCGTGGCTCAGGCCCTGCCCGAGGCCGTCGACAACGGGCAGGGCGACCGCGACCGCGTACTGGCCCTGGCCCAGGCGTTGCCGGCCGAGGACGTGCAGTTCTATTACCAGATGGGTTTGATCGGGCGGCGTGACCTGCCCCTGGCGCCCGATCCGCGTGGCGGTTTCGAAATGGTCCTGCTGCGGATGCTGGCGTTTCGTCCCGCAGGCCATGACGACGCTCCCGGCCCTGCGCTAAAGCCAGTGGGGATCAGCCAGGCCACAGTTGATTCCGCCAACGCCGTGGCAACACCGCCGACACCGGCGGCGACGGTTCAGCCGACCTCTGCCGAGCCCGACGTACCCGAGGCCCGCACCGCAGCCGTTCGCCCGCCGCCCGCGGCCGTTGCCGAACCGGTCGACCTGCCCTGGAACGACCCGGTCGAAGCCGCCCCGGCCCCAACGCCTGCCGCTGCGGTGGTCGAGCCAGTGCTGGAAACCGTGTCCGAGCAACCCGCCCTGACGCCCATGCCCACGCCATTGCCGGCCACCGTGGTACCGGACGCCCCGCAAGCCGAGCCGGCGCCGGCAGCGCCCGAGGCCGACGACGCGGTGCTGGCGGGCATGCTGCGCGATGACGAGCCACCGCTCGACGAGGATTACTACGAGGCCGACCTGGACGTGGCGCCTTACAGTTATCTTGACGAGCTGGCCAGTGAAAACGTACAGGACCCCGAGGTGGCGCCCGAGCCCGACGTATTGCCGGCGTCCCAGCCGGCCACTGGCCTGGCGCTGCAGTGGCAGGAGCTGTTCGGCAAGCTGCCGATCTCGGGCATGACCGGCAGCATCGCCGCCAACTGTACGTTGATTGCCGTGGACGGTGACCACTGGCTGCTGCACCTCGATCCGGCGCACAGCGCGCTGTTCAACTCGACCCAGCAACGGCGGTTGAACGACGCGCTCAACCAGTATCACGAACGCACACTGACCCTGACCATCGAACTGATCCGCCCCGAGCAGGAGACCCCCGCCCAGGCCGCCGCCCGGCGCCGGGCCAACCGCCAGAAGGACGCCGAGGCTTCGATCCATGCCGACCCGTTCATTCAGCAGATGCTGCAACAGTTCGGTGCAATTATTCGCGACGATACAATTGAACCCGTGGAGGCTCGTCCGGGCCAAACCCAGTAGCGCGATGATCCGCAGCCAGGCCGGCGAATGCCGCGCCGGGCGTACCCTAAAGATGAAGAGGTGAACACCATGATGAAAGGTGGCATGGCCGGCCTGATGAAGCAGGCGCAGGAGATGCAGGACAAGATGGCCAAGATGCAGGAGGAGCTGGCCAAGGCCGAGGTGACCGGTCAGTCCGGTGCCGGACTGGTCAGCGTGGTCATGACCGGGCGTCATGACGTCAAGCGGGTCAGCCTCGATGACAGCCTGATGCAGGAAGACAAGGACGTGCTCGAGGACCTGATCGCCGCCGCCGTCAACGACGCCGTGCGCAAGATCGAGGCAAACAGCCAGGACAAGATGTCCGGCATGACCGCCGGCATGCAACTGCCGCCGGGCTTCAAGTTGCCGTTCTGATGCTCGGCGCGAAGTGATCGCGAAACCAGGCCCCGTGCCTGGTTTTTTTTCGGGTGGAACACGCCGATCCCGTCAGTGTCGCAATGAGAGCTTGCGAAGTTTTTCGCATCGTTCATTGAGGAGCCTGCCTGATGTCTGAAGAAATGACGCTCAACCAGCGAATCGTCCTGGTGTCGCGCCCCAGTGGTGCGCCCACGCCTGAAAACTTTCGCCTGGAGCGCGTGGCCCTGCCGGAACTCGAAGACGGCCAGATTCTGCTGCGTACGCTGTACCTGTCGCTCGACCCCTACATGCGCGGCCGGATGAGTGATGCGCCATCGTATGCCGCACCCGTGGAGATCAATGACGTGATGACGGGCGGCGCCGTGAGCCGGGTCGAAGTGTCACGCAATGGCAAATTCCAGGAAGGCGATCTGGTGGTCGGCATGACCGGCTGGCAGAGCCACAGCATCTCCGACGGTCGTAACGTCATGGCGTTGCCTGCCGGCATTCCCAATCCGTCCATGGCCCTGGGCGTGCTGGGCATGCCGGGCATGACGGCCTACATGGGCCTGACCCACATCGGCCAGCCACAGGAAGGCGAGACGCTGGTGGTCGCAGCGGCATCGGGCGCCGTGGGCTCGGTGGTGGGTCAGGTGGCCAAGTTGCGTGGTCTGAAAGTCGTGGGCGTCGCAGGGGGCGCGGACAAATGCCGCTATGTGGTCGAAGAGCTGGGCTTCGACGCCTGTGTCGACCATAAAAGCGAGACATTTGCCGAAGACCTCGCAGCAGCCTGTGAGAAAGGCATCGACATCTATTTCGAAAACGTCGGCGGGCCCGTGTTCGACGCGGTGCTGCCGCTGCTCAACGCCAGGGCGCGCATTCCTGTGTGTGGGTTGATTGCCCATTACAATGCGACAGAGCTGCCCGAGGGGCCGGACCGGTTTTCCCTGTTGCCGCGCACGCTGCTGACCAAGCGTATCCGCATGCAAGGCTTCATCGTGTTCGACGACTTCGGGGACCGCCACGCCGAATTCTTTTCGGCCATGGTGCCGTGGGTACGCGACGGCAAGGTCAAGTTCCGCGAAGACGTGGTCGAGGGCCTGGAGCAAGCCCCGCAAGCGTTCATTGGCCTGCTGCAGGGGCATAACTTCGGCAAGCTGGTGGTGAAAGTCTCCGACGCTTGAGTATTTGACGCTGTGCACAGGCGCGGGTATAAACCGCGTCTCGTTGCAAATGCAGGCATTTCCCCATGAGCTTCAGCCCCCTGATCCGCCAACTGATCGACGCCCTGCGCACATTGCCGGGTGTCGGCCAGAAAACCGCCCAACGCATGGCCTTGCAGTTGCTGGAACGTGACCGCAGCGGCGGCACGCGCCTGGCCCAGGCCTTGAGCCAGGCCATGGAAGGCGTCGGCCATTGTCGGCTGTGCCGCACCCTGACCGAAGAGGATCTGTGCCCGCAATGCGCGGACACTCGTCGCGACGAGACGCTGCTGTGTGTGGTGGAAGGCCCCACTGATGTGTATGCCGTCGAGCAGACCGGCTATCGAGGGCGCTATTTTGTGCTCAAGGGGCACCTGTCGCCCCTGGACGGTTTGGGCCCGGAGGCGATCGGCATTCCGCAACTGATGGCCCGCATCGGTGAGCAGGCCACCTTCACGGAAGTGATTCTGGCGACCAACCCGACCGTGGAAGGCGAGGCGACGGCGCACTATATCGCCCAGTTGCTGGTGGAGAAGGGCCTCACGGTATCGCGCATCGCCCACGGTGTACCCTTGGGCGGCGAATTGGACATGGTCGACGGCGGCACGCTGGCGCACTCGTTTGCCGGGCGCAAGCCTATCGCGCTGTGAGACACCGCCCGCAGGGCTCGTGGCAGGCGCTCGCTGCCACCGTACCGAGGCGAGCCGAGCCACGTCGGGTGCTATGCTTATGCCTTAACGATATTTAATTTAATTTTCTTATATCTATAACATCATGCGCACCATCTCGTACTCCATAGACAGAGTCGGAGCGTCGCATGTCAGCCGTATCCCTTGCAGCACCTTCCTCGACCCCGTTCTCGATCCAGCCGCTTGCCGGCCAGGTCGGCGCCGAAATCATCGGTCTGGACCTCTCTCAGCCGCTGAGCGACCGTGATTTCGCGCGGATTCACCGCGCCCACCTCGACTACCATGTCGTGGTGTTTCGCGACCAGCGCATCACCCCCCAGCAACAGATCGATTTCAGTCGCCGCTTCGGTGTGTTGCAAATCCATGTGCTGAAGCAGTTTCTGCTGGCCGGGCATCCGGAAATCCTGATTGTTTCCAACATCGTCGAAAACGGCCAGCCCATTGGGCTCGGTGACGCAGGCAAGTACTGGCATTCCGATCTGTCCTACAAAACCCTGCCCAGCCTGGGCTCCATGCTGCACGCTCAAGAGCTGCCGAGCGAAGGCGGCGATACGCTGTTCGCCGACATGCATAAGGCGTGGGACAACCTGCCCGCCGCACTGCGATCCGCCGTGGCCGGGCGCCAGGCGGTGCATTCCTATACGGCTCGTTACAGTGAAGGCAAGAACGCCGCGAACTGGCGTCCGACATTGACCGCCGAGCAGTTGGCGCAGGTGGTCACGGTCAGCCATCCCATCGTGCGTACCCATCCCGAGAACGGGCGCCAGGCACTGTTCGTCAGTGAAGGCTTCACCACGCACATCGTCGATCTGCCCGAGGACGAAAGCCGTGACCTGCTGGCGCAACTGTATGCGCACAGCGTCAAGCCGGAAAACGTCTACCGCCATCAGTGGCAGCCCCATGACATGGTGTTCTGGGACAACCGCTCGCTGATCCACCTGGCCGCCGGATGCCCGGATCATCTGCGGCGCAAGTTGTTTCGCACCACCATCCAGGGCGATGCACCTTTTTGAGCGGGAGCTGCACATGAATGCTGTACTGCAAGGCCACGCGGCCAGCCCACTGCTGACGCCCGACCCAGCGCAACGGGCGACTCCCGAGACGCTGCTGCACGTCGACCGCGTCAGCCTGGAATACCACACCGCCGAGCGCGTGGTTCGTGCGACCCACGAAGTCAGTTTCGAAGTGGACCAGGGCGACCGATTCGTCCTTCTGGGCCCTTCAGGCTGCGGCAAGTCCACCTTGCTCAAGGCCGTGGCCGGTTTCATCACGCCCAGTGCCGGGCAGATTCGCCTGGCCGGCGAGGTGATCGCAGAGCCGGGCCCCGACCGCATCGTGGTGTTTCAGGAGTTCGACCAGTTACCCGCCTGGAAAACCGTCATCGAGAACGTCATGTTCCCGCTGCTGGCGTCGCGCACGTTGAAACGCGCTGAAGCCCTGGACCGGGCCCGCCACTATCTGGACAAGGTTGGCCTTACAGCGTTCGCCGACGCCTATCCGCACACGCTGTCCGGCGGCATGAAAGCAAGGGTGGCCATTGCCCGTGCACTGGCGATGCAGCCCAAGATCCTGTTGATGGACGAGCCCTTCGCGGCACTCGATGCCCTGACGCGGCGCAAGATGCAGGAGGAACTGCTGCAACTGTGGGAGGAGGTGCGGTTCACGCTGTTGTTCGTCACCCACTCCATCGAAGAGGCGTTGGTGGTCGGTAACCGCATCCTGCTGCTGTCTCCCCATCCAGGGCGTGTACGCGCCGAGATCAACAGCCATCAGTATGGCTTGCACAGCCTGGGCGGAACCGACTTCCAGGCGTCGGCACACCGCATACACCGGTTGTTGTTCGACGAAACGCTGGCCGGCCCTGTCGAGGCCGGGCTGGATTTCAACGATGTGCGCATCGCCTACTGATTGAGTCGAGAGAACCGTTCATGAGTGTTTCACCGGTAGTACGCGAAGAGTATGAAGTGGCTCTGCAGCCCTTCACCCAGGCGCAATTGACCCGCGACATTTCCTGGCCACGGAGCATCTGGCAACAGGCATGGGTGCGCAAGAGCGTGTTGCTGGTGGCATTGGCCGTGCTCTGGGAGCTGGCCGCGCGTTGGCAGAACAATGATTTGCTGTTGCCTGGCTTCCTGCAGACGGCCCAGGCGTTCGTGGCCGGCATCGGGTCGGGCGAGTTGCTGGAAAAAGTGTGGATCTCCCTGGCCGTGTTGAACAAGGGTTACCTGCTGGGCATCGTCCTGGCCTTCGGTCTGACCAGCCTGGCGGTGTCGACCCAATTGGGGCGTGACATCCTCAGCACCTTGACCGCCATGTTCAACCCGTTGCCCGCCATTGCCTTGCTGCCGTTGTCGCTGCTGTGGTTCGGGCTGGGCGAGAACAGCCTGATTTTCGTGCTGGTGCACTCGGTGCTGTGGGCGCTGGCGCTGAACACCTATGCGGGCTTTCTGGGGGTCTCGGAGACCCAACGCATGGCCGGTCGCAACTATGGCCTGCGCGGGTTCCGCTTTGTCTGGCTGATTCTGATACCGGCCGCGTTGCCGTCGATCCTGGCCGGGCTGAAGATCGGCTGGGCGTTCGCCTGGCGCACCCTGATCGCCGCCGAGCTGGTGTTCGGTGCGTCATCCGGCAAGGGCGGCCTGGGCTGGTACATCTTCCAGAACCGCAACGAGCTGTATACCGACAAGGTATTCGCCGGGCTCGCCGCCGTCATTCTGATCGGCCTGTTGGTGGAGAACCTGCTGTTCAACACCTTCGAGCGCCTGACCATCAAGCGCTGGGGGATGCAGCGCTGACAGCCAGATGACGCACCTAGCGGCGCATCGGCATGCGGTCGATGGTGGCGAACAGCGCCGCAGTGTCGATCGTGCCGGTACGTGTAACTTTGACGCCGCCGTCCTTGCCCACGAGAAATGTCTGTGTGGGCCCTTGGCCGTCGACGGCCAGGGCGGCCAGCAGGGCTGCGCTGGCGGCAGCGCCGAGTGCCTCGCCATTGCGAGTGGCAGCGCCGTCGATCACGGTGAACAGCACCATGTCGCGCTCCACGAACGCTTCGCGGTTGGCCGGCTGCTGCAGATCGTCCTGTAACTGCAACAGGGCAGGGTCCTGCGCCCGCGCCGCCACGACCACCAGCGGACGGGTTTTCCAGCGCTCGGCGCGCAGCGGGTTGTCGGCCTGCATGGCCTGTGCCGTGCCGCTTATCAAGGTCAATGCCAGCAGTGTCGACGCGATCAGCGATGTCATGAAGTGCTCCCAGGAAAGCCGGACAGTAGCTCGATAGACCGATGCCTGGCCGTGAAAATCTCGCCAGCCGATCAATGGTCCACGGCAACCCGCTTGAACTCGCTGCATCACCCCGGGCTCTGAAAGGCAAGGCAATCCGCCTGACGGAGGCACCATGAACATTGTCATCGCACCGCACGACATCGACCAGACCGACCTGCGCGGCACCAGCGAAATCTGGCTGACCGAGGACACCACCGCGCTCGAAGACGCCCGCGGCCACGGCAAGTTGTGCCTGTGGCGCGCCGAACCGGTGGTCAGCCACGACATGTTGAGCGAGGGCACCCACGAACAGAACCTGCGCAAGATCTGGCTCATGCTCGACAGCCTCGAGGACGCCGATGTCGTGCGTGAGCTGGAGCGCAAGGTGCGCGAGCAGTTAGCGCGGCGCCATTTGGACGGCGAGTTCTACCCAGCAGAGGTCCGCGAAACCCATCATTGAGCGAAGGCCGTCAATAAAATAAATATTTCTAATTAATGCATTACGCCCGGCGCGAGTCGACCGGTCGGGCACAATGCATGACCTGACACCCGCTCCAGATTTTAAAGCCCTGATTATCAACGCATTTTTTCATGCCCTCTGGTGGCATAGGCTCTGCAACGGTTCTGACCAGTGACATCTCGTCTCTCGCCGCTGGAGTGCCATAACATGCTGACCCACAACGAACTTGCAGCCTCTGCCGCTACCGACAGCTCCACCCATTCCGGGGTCTCCTGGCCAGCGATTTTTGCCGGTGCAGCAGCGGCCGCCGCGCTTTCCATGATCCTCGTAGTGCTGGGCTTCGGCCTGGGCTTCTCGGCCATTTCGCCATGGGCCGACAGTGGCGTCAGCGCCAAGACCCTGGGCATATCGACTATCGTCTGGCTGCTGCTGACACAAATCATTGCGTCAGGGATGGGCGGCTATCTTGCCGGTCGCCTGCGGGTCAAATGGGCGCGCATGCACGGTGACGAAGTGTATTTTCGCGATACCGCCCATGGTTTTCTGGCCTGGGCGGTCGCTTCTCTGGTCACGGCGGTGCTGGTACTAGGCTCGGTCGGTGGCCTGCTCGGCAGCGGGGCACAAGCCGGCGCGCACGTGGCGTCCGGGGCGATGACCGCCGCTGCCGGCGCCGGTGATGACTCGGCCAGCGACAATGACCCCTATGGTTATTTCGTTGACATGCTGTTCCGCGACAACCGTCCGGTCGCGGTCAATGACGATGCGGCCCACGCCGTGGTGACGCGCATCTTCACCCGCACGGTGGCCAATGGCGGCCAATTGAGCGGTGAAGACCGTGCCTATCTGGCGCAACTGGTCAGCCAACGCACCAACCTGACCCAGACGCAGGCCGAGCAGCGTGTCGATCAGGTCTACGGGCAAGCGTGGAAGGCTGTCGAAGACGCCAAGCTGACTGCGCAACAAGCGGCTGACACCGCAGCGAAAGTGGCTGCCTGGACCGCGCTGTGGACCTTCATCTCGCTGCTGTGCGGCGCCTTTTTCGCCAGTCTTGCCGCTATCTGGGGCGGGCGCAGCCGTGATGCCGTGGTATGGCACGACAGCGATCAGGCAGCCCTCACCACCCGTTACCCAACCCGCTGAGCCAAACACTACAACGAGGAATCCATCATGCGTTCATTACTGCTGTTTTTCCTGGGTGTGCCCATCCCCGTGATTATCCTGATCGCGCTGTTCATGCACTGATCGTTCACCGTTGTCGCCATGCAGGCCGCGCCAGGAGCGCGGCCTTTTGCTGTCAGGCGGGTGCCGGCAGGCGCGGGGGCAGGTTGGGGGGCGGGAAATACTGAGCGAAGGTCACGTTGTCGTGCTGGTCGACCAGCTTTTTCAACCGCTCGTTGAAGGCCCGCCCGACGCCGTATTGCCCGCCGGAAATCGTACGGAATTGCGCGGTCAGGACAATGCCGTTGAGGTCCATCTTGTCGACCCCGAAGATTTGCAGCGGGCCCTGTAGGTTGTGTTTGAGCACGATGTCGTCGGAGATCGATTGCCCCGATTGCTTGATCAGCTCCAGCGCCGTGTCGATGTCGCTGTCGTAGGTGAACTGCACCGAAAAGAACGCATAGGCGAATTGCCGCGACTGGTTGGTGACGGCCTTGATCTGGCCGAAGGGCACCGAATGCACGAAGCCCTTGCCATCGCGCAGGCGCAAGGTGCGAATGGTCAGGCTTTCCACGGTACCGGCGTGGCCCGAATCAAGCACCACCCAATCGCCAATGGCGATGGTGTCTTCGATCAGGATGAACAGGCCGGTAATGACGTCCTGGACCAGTTGCTGGGAGCCGAAGCCGATTGCCAGGCCGACCACGCCGGCGCCGGCCAATAGTGGTGCGACGTTGATGCCCAGGTTGGCCATGGTGGTGATGGCGCAAATCACCACCAGCACGATCTTGATCGCATTGCGCAGCATCGGCAGGATCGTTTTGATTCGGGTACTGGGCTGACGATTGGCACGTTTGCCGGTGGAGGGCTTCAGGGCTTCCTGAATCGCGGTGTCGAGCACCACCCACAGCAACCAGGTCACCAGCAGGATCAAGCCAATGCTGCTCAGCGAGTCGCTGATCGCCCGCCCCAGGGCGTTGCGTGCCGCGAATTCCAGCACCGAGACGCCCCAGATCCGTCCCAGCAGCTCAATGAAGGCCACTGCCATGGCGATGCGCGCCAGGGCATGGCCAAGGCTGCGCAGCAGTTCCTTGTACGGGCGCAGGCGCTGTGCCGCGACCGCTTCGGGGGACTTGAACAGGTGCTGCAGCACGGTGCTCAGGAACACCGTGCCGATCAACAGCACGGTGGTGAACAGGGCGCTTTGCAAGGCTTTCTGACTTTCCTCGCCGGCGCCGATCAAGTGCACCGCCGACACCAGGATCATCAACAGAATGGGCAGGTACCAGACCGCCGAAAAGATCCGCAGCGACTCCTGCACGGCACGATGGCCGGTGCGCTGCGAGTAATCGCGGTTACGGATCAGATGCGCCACGGGACGGCGCATGCGGATGACCAGTGCGGCGAAGGTCAGGGTGGCCAACAGGCCGACGAACACCGCCACGCTGGCGGTGATGTTGCTGCCCAGCTGACGGGCAATCTGCGGGCTAGTCAATGCGTCGCTGAGGGCGGCCAGAAAGCCGATGAGGAACAGCGGCACCGGCGTGCAGCGTTGCAGCACACGCACTGCGGCCCGTTTGTGGCCGCTGTCGAACAGGGTCATCACGCACTGGATGATCGACGTCGAGAACAGACCGCTGCTGGTCGCGTAGGCCAGGCACAGCGCCAGTGCCCGCGCCACCGAGGCTTCCAGCGAGTGACTGGCGGCCAGGGTCAGTGGCAGGGCCGCCACCGCCGGCAGGGTCCAGGGCAGCACATAGCCGATCAGGCTGCGCACCCGCGGGCGGTCGATGAAGAAGCGCCGTCGCCCCAGCCGCGCCACCAGCCAGCGGCCACCCAGGTGCAGCAGCAGGAAGGCGCTGACCCAACACAGCGTCAGCAGGAGGAAATCCCCGGCCAGGCTCAACCCCGAGCGCGCCGAGTGCTGATTGATCAACCGGTCCACCTCATCGGCCGCGCGGTCGGTGCGCAGGCGCCAGGCGTCGACCACATGGTCATCCAGGTTCAGTTTGCCCTGAACGTCATCCAGGCCGGAACTGATCGCGCCCAGCAGGCCGCCTTGCACCAGGGCTTCGGGTTCGGCGGCCGGTGGGTCGGTTTCAGCGGTGGCGGGCGGGGCGGCCGAGAGGTTGAGGCTGAGCAATAGCGTCAATACAAGCAGCAGGTTCTGTTTCAGGCTAGGCACAAGGCGGGTCGCTCTCGAGATCAATACACCTGCAACTGATCCACATTTACCGCGCAAGTTCGCCAGGCGGGGCAATCGTCCGCCTTCAGTTGGGCACTTCGACGATCTGCTCGATCAGAGCGCTGCCGATGCGCAAGCGCACGAAGCGGTCGCCGATGACCACCCATTGCGACCCCGTGTTGGGCGGCTGCAGGCCTTTGTTCTTCCAGGTGGTCATGCCGTTTTCATAGCGGCCGTAGCGCTCGGGCGCCTTGTCGCCCACGCCCAGTTGGTAGGGCGGCTCGCCCGGTTCCTGCAAGGTCACGTAGTCGGCCGCCGGCGCCAGGCCAGGCAGGGCGACCAGGCTGCTGGCCAGGACGCAACTGGCGATAAACGAACGGATTTTCATCCCTGACTCCTGAGGCGACAGCCGCGTACGGCGATGCGCGAAGCATGAATGATTCGCCGGTTTTAGACCAGCCTCTGGCCGGTCAGGTCGGGCAACTGGTGACGCGGTTGTCCAGGTTTTGCTTATAGTTGCGCGAGATCAGGCTGGCCTTGCCGTTGGTCCAGGTCAGGGTCAGCACGTAGAGGCTGTCGAAATCGCCGGATGCCCAATCATCGGTGATGGTCAGCGGGCTGCCCGACGCCTGCGCGGCCACCGCGTTGATCAGCTCCGGCAGGTAGCCGTGCGACCAGGCGGTATACACCGTGGCGTTGTGGTACTTGGTGTCCAGCAGTTCGTCGGCCAGCGCCGCAGTATCGTTGGCAGAGAAATCGATGTTCACCGGCAAGCCGAGCCTGATCGCGGCCGGGCTGATGGTCATGAGCGGGCGAATGTAGCTGTAGCGGTCGTCGTTGGCGCCTTCCTCGACGTGCCGGGAGGGATTGGCGGCGAACACATAGTCGGCCTTGCCGAAGCGCTCGGGGAGCATTTCCGACAGTTCGATGGCGCGGTTGAAGCCCTGGCAGTTGAGCTGACCGAGGCCGCCGGCGGGTTTTTCGGCGTGGCGTAAAAATACCAGGGTCTGGGTGCCGTTGCTGTACTCGGCATGGCCGCTGGCGCTTTCGAGGGCAAAGAACACGGCGGTGCTACCGAGCAGCAGCGAGGGCAGGGCGTAGCGCCAGCTTCGGCAGTGGCGTTGAAGGGTGCTGAAAAAGGTCATGGCTCTCGTCTTCGGCGATCGGCGTGGGAGAAGCGTCGACAGTGCGTGCGCGACCTTGCAGCAGTGCGCAGCGCGGCTCCCTGTCAGTGATGATGATCGGTGTCCTGCCGATCAACGCGCCATCTGATTGCTGCGACTCGGGGTTGTTCGCAGCCAGCTCGAAGACTATGACCCGTCAATGTTTCCATTTGATGGTGGTCCCGTCCTTCAGGACCGCCGGCCACTGTACGCCGAATGCACAGGGGCCGTGCTGAAAAGATGCCGGGTGTGGGCCCGGCACTGCGCCCGATCAGTTCTTCAACTGATTGGCAAACTGGCCGACGGCGTCGACCACGCGCTGGGCGCCATCCTGAATATCGACAATCACCGTCCCGGCCTCGTTGGCCAGGGCCAGGCCCTGATCGGCCTGGCGCCTGCCGTTATCCATCAGCGCCACGGCCTGGTTGGCCAACTGCTGGTTCTGCTGCACCACCTCGGTGATTTCCTCGGTGGCCTTGCTGGTGCGCGAAGCCAATTGCCGCACTTCATCGGCCACCACTGCAAAGCCGCGGCCCTGTTCGCCGGCCCTGGCCGCTTCGATCGCCGCGTTCAGCGCCAGCAGGTTGGTCTGTTCGGCAATGCTGCTGATGGTCTTGATGATGCTGCCGATCAGTTGCGACTGATCATCCAGGGCGCTGATGCCGCTGGCGGCTTCCTGCATGCCCTTGGCCAGCTCGCGCATGACCTCGACGGTCTGCTTGATCACGCCGGCGCCGCGCTGTGCCGTGGCATCGGTCTGTTTGGAGGTGCTGTAGGCGACACTGGCGGCCGAGGCAACAGCGTGGTCGCGCTCGACCTGCTCGGTGATCACCGTGGCGAATTTGACCACTTTGTACAAGCGGTCGTGGGCGTCGATGACGGGGTTGTAGGAAGCCTCGAGCCAGACCGCCCGGCCGTTGCGGTCGACGCGCTTGAAACGTTCGGCAACGAATTCGCCACGGCGCAGTTTTTCCCAGAACGCGTGGTACTCCGCCGAACTGGCCTCGGCAGGGTCGCAGAACATCCGGTGGTGTTTGCCTTTGATCTGCTCCAGCGTGTACCCCATGGCGTGCAGGAAGGGATCGTTAGCCACCAACACCTCGCCGGCCAGATTGAACTCGATCACCGCCGTGGACCGCAGCAGCGCTTTGATCAGGCTCTCGTCTTCGCGCGAGGCTTCGATGGTCCGCGTCAGGTCGTCGGCATAGATGGCGAACTGGACGATTTTACCGTCGGCGGTGCGCACCGGTTCCAGGATCGAGCGCAGCCAGGCTTCGCCGCCACCGCCGCGGTTCAGGCGGATCACGCCGCTGTAGTGTTTGCCATGCTTCAAGGCGTCCTTGAATTTGCTGTACAGGGTCATGCTCTTGGCATGGGAGGGAATGAATTCGTCGATCGAACGACCGATCAGGTGTTCGCTGCGGTAACCGATGTCACGCTCGAAGTTGGCGTTGACCGACTCGATGCGTCCTTGAGCGTCGAGGAAAATCGCCAGCATTTCCGCTTCCAGGCTTGCCTTGACCTGTTCCATGGATGAGACTTTTTCCCGGAGGGCGGCAATTTCCTGCTTCAAGCGCTTATTGAACATGGCGGCGGTAACCGTTATTGATGTTGGGTACCAGTTGATCGGCCCGCACGCCATTAACTTTAGTGTTAACACCCCCATCGAGCCCCCCTGTGACACCCGTTCTAGAGGTGTCACAAGGGGGCTGACGATGTAATCGGTTTCAATCAGGACGCGACAGGCGCGGCCAGCAAATCCTCCACGCGTACGGGCAAGTCGCGCACCTGCAGGCCGGTGGCATGGCGTACCGCGTCGGTGATCGCTGCGGCAATCCCGGCCAGGCCGATTTCACCGATGCCGCGGGCACCCAGCGGGTTGAGCGCAGTGTCCGGATAGTCGAGGAAGGTGATGTCGACCGCCGGCGCGTCGGCGTGGGTGGTCATGATGTAATCGGCCAGGTTGTTATTGGTGGGCGCGCCGGTGCGTGCGTCGTATTCGGTTTCCTCGAACAGGGCCATGCCCACGCCCATGATGATTGCACCCTCGATCTGGTTGCGTCCGGTCATGGCATTGATCACCGTACCGGCGTCGATCACCGTGACCACGCGGTTGACGCGCAGGCGGGCGATTTCAGGCTGCCATACCACCTCGACGAAGTGCGCACCGTAGGAGTGCATTGAGAATTTCTTCTCGGCTTCGGCGCTGCCGTCGGTCTTGCCACTGCCGCTGACATGGTCGACGCCGGCCTGCTGCAACAGCTCGCCCAGCGTAATACCGGTGTCAGGCAGCTGTTCGCGCAGGTGCACGGTCATCGCCGTGAACTTGAGGTCTTTGGGCGTCTTGCCGAGAAAGGGCCGGTGATGTTCGCAGGCCAACTGCAAGGCTGCGTCGATCGCCGCCGAAGCCGCGTTCTGCACGGCGGGAACCATGGAGCCGGTGGCCATCGAGCCGCCCGACATGGGGCCAGGGGGCAGGCTTGTGTCACCCAGCACCACGTCGATCCTGTCCAGTGGCAAGCCGGTGACCTGGGCAAGCATTTGCCCGACCACGGTGTAGGTACCGGTGCCGATGTCCTGGGTACCGCTGGCCACCCGGGCCCTGCCGTCGGCGCTCAGTTGCACCTTGACTTGCGCGGGCAGGGCGCTGGCCATCCAGGAGCAACCGGCCATGCCCCAGCCGACGATATGCCCATCGCTGTTGCGCATGCTGCCCGGGCGCGGGTCACGCGCGTCCCAACCGAAGCGTTCGGCGCCGCTGGTCAGGCACTCGATCAGGTGGCGCGAGGAAAAGGGCAGGTCAACGCTTTCATCGCGTTCCGGCTGGTTGCGCAGGCGCAACTGCACCGGGTCCATGTTCAGCGCCACCGCCAGCTCGTTCATGGCGGACTCGAGCGCATACAGGCCTGGGACGGCGCCGGGGCCGCGCATCGACGTCGGCGGGGCAATGTCGCGACGGGCGAACGACCAGGCCGCCCGCAGGTTGGGCGTGCTGTACATGAACCCGGTCGCTTCACCACAGTTTTCCTTGTAGGTGTCGAGCCGGGCGTTATGAAACAGGTAGTCGTGGCGCACGCAGGTCAGCTTGCCATCGGCGTCGGCGCCCAGGCGCATGCGTTGCTGCGTGTTGGTGCGGTGGCCGACGGTCTGGAACATCATGCGCCGGTCGACCACCAGCTTCACCGGCTGGCCCAGCTTGCGCGCGGCGGCAGCGGCGAGCAGCGAATGATTCCACGGCCACAGCTTGCCGCCGAAGCCCGATCCCAGGTATTCGGTGATGACCCGCACCTGTTCGGCAGGCACGCCGAGCATCTGGGCCATGACCAGGCGGTGGTTCATGATCGCCTGGGAGGTCTCGTAGAGCGTGAACGCGGTGCCATCCCACAGCGCGACCGTTGCGTGCAGCTCGATCGGGTTGTGCGTGTGCACCGGGGTGGTGTAGGTCTGGTCAAGCGTGACGGCAGCCGCCGCAAAGGCCGCGTCGACGTCGCCACGCTCGGTGTCGACTTCTTCCGGCCCCTCAGCGCTCAGGTGCTCGCTGACGTCGGGTGACTGCGCTTCGTAATGCGCCTGCACCGCAGCGGCGCCAGCCACGGCCTGCTCGTAGGTGCGTGCCACCACCAGGGCCACGTACTGGCCGTAGTAGGTGATGCGTTCGTCGCTCAGCGGCGGGCGTGCTTCATCGGTCTTGCCTTTGTCCGGGTCTTTGCGATGCAGCTGGCCGGCGAAGTTGCCGGCATGAAACACCTCGACCACGCCCGGCAGGCGCAGCGCTGCGCTGGGGTCCAGCGCGGTCAGGCGACCACAGGCGATGGTGGCGGTCACCGGTACCGCGTGCAGCAAGCCGTCGGCGTGATGATCGGAAGCGTAGCGCGCGTGGCCGCTGACCTTCTTCGGGCCGTCGATGCGAGCAAAGCCCGGGCCGATGTCTTTATCACGTAGTGAAGCAGTAGTTTGAGCCATGGGAACTCCGGATTCAGGCGGTCTGCGCAACGGTTGCCAAGGCATGGGCCAGGCAACGTTTGGCCAATTCGATCTTGAAGGCGTTTTCACTTTGCGCCTGCGCATCGCGCACGGCTGCTTCAGCGGCAGCCTGCCAGGTGGCGGCCGTTGCCGGCGCGCCGATCAGCACGGCTTCCGCCGCCGTGGAGCGCCAGGGGCGGGTGCCGACCCCGCCCAGGGCCACGCGGGCATGGCTCACCTGGCCATTTTCGACCTGCAGAACGACGGCTGCCGAGGCCAGGGCGAACTCATAAGAAGCGCGGTCACGCAGCTTCAAATAGCCCGAGCGAGCGTGCGCAGCGGGTGCGGGCAGGCTGACGTGGGTGATCAGGTCGCCCGGCTTCAGCACGTTCTCCTGGTCCGGCGTGTCGCCGGGCAACAGAAAGAACTCACCGATGGGCACGTGGCGTTCGCCGTCGACGCCACGGATGTGGATCACGGCCTCGAGCGCTGTCAGCGCCACGTTCATGTCCGACGGGTTGGTAGCGATGCAATGCTCGCTGGCGCCGAAAATGGCCAGGGTGCGGTTATGGCCATCGATGGCCGCGCAGCCGGAGCCCGGCTGACGCTTGTTGCACGCGCTGAGGTTGTCGCGGAAATACGTGCAGCGCGTGCGCTGCAACAGATTACCGGCGGTACTGGCCATGTTGCGCAGTTGCGCCGAAGCACCGGACAGCAATGCTTCACTCAGCACTGGGTAGGCGGCCTTGATGCGTTCGTCGTGCGCCAGGTCGCTGTTGCGTACCAGCGCGCCGATCTTCCAGCCGCCCTCGCCATCAGCGTCGATGGTGTCCAGGGGCAGGTGATTGATGTCGACCAATTGGGTGGGTTGCTCGACGCCCAGTTTCATCAGGTCGGTCAGTGTCGTGCCACCCGCGATAAAGCGCACGTTGGCGCCTTGCTGCGCAGTGCCGGCGTGGGCCGCCAACGCAATGGCCTGATCGGCGCTGCGCGCCCGGTTGAAGTCAAAAGTCTGCATGGTTCGGCCTCAGGCTTTGCGGGTCTGCTGGATGGCAGCCAGAATGTTGGAGTAGGCGCCACAACGGCAGATGTTGCCGCTCATCGCTTCCCGGATCGCGGCGTCCGAGCCGTCGCAGGGTTCATTGGCCAGGGCCACCGCAGACATGATCTGGCCGCTGGTGCAATAGCCGCACTGATAGGCATCGTGGGCCACGAACGCTTCTTGCATCGGGTGCAATTTCAGCGGGTCGCCCAGGCCTTCGATGGTGGTGATCTCGTCGTCTTCGTGCATCAGTGCGAAGCTCAGGCAGGCATTGACCCGGCGCCCGTTGACGTGAACCGTGCAGGCGCCGCACTGGCCGTGGTCACAACCCTTCTTGGTGCCGGTCAGTTGAAGGCGTTCGCGCAGTGCGTCGAGCAGGGTGGTGCGCGGGTCGACCCGCAGTTCAGTGGGGGTGCCATTGAGGGTCAGTTTCATCATCCGGCTGCCCGGTTCGAGCTGGGCGCTGTCGCCAGCAGCAGCGTCGGCGCTGTGCTGCAGGCCATTGCCCAGGGCCGCAGCGGTGTCGCCCACGCCCATCGCCGGCACCGCCGGTTGGCGCGAATGCGTAGAATTGCTCAGGTCGCTGTCGGAAGGTTTACTGGACATCGGCGTCTATCTCCACGGTAACAATCAGGTGCGCCTCTGTGGGCGCTGGGAATCAGGCGAGGGCCGCTGTCGAGGCGTCCCGCTCAGATTTGGTCATCGCCTGCGGTACGGTCGTTCCATACTTTTTCAACCGCTGGTCCTGCCTGGCGTCGTCGCACTGAACTGATCGCCCGATTGCCCTTCCTATAGAGCAACAGTCAGGGAGGCCACGTTGTCTAAAATCATTGTCGAAGACACCCATATTCCAGAGCACTCGAGCGACGACATCCTGTTGTTCGACACGCCCAAGCAACGCCTGGACTTCTATCGAAAGGAAATCCAGTACGAGACAGCGATCCTGTCCAACCGAACCAACGCCTATTTGTCGGCCCAGTCGTTCCTGGTCATCGCCTTCGCCTCGTCCATGGCCAACCTCAATCCGGACTGGGGCAAGATGTTCACCATGATCGTGCCGCCCTTACTGGCCCTGTTCGGCCTGGTCAGCTCGGTGCATGCATGGCCAGGTATTCGGGCCAGCTACGACATCATCGACCACTGGCATTTCAAGCAGGGCCAGTTGCTCAGCGCCGAGCCGGCAATGGGCGCGGCGTATGACGATTCGCCACTGTTCAGTGAGCGCGAGTCACGCGAAAGCGGCTGGCGCAACGCGCTGATGTTCTCGATGCGCTCGCCGTGGCTGTTCAGTGTGCTGTGGGTGATACTGGGGGCGTTCGCGGTGATGATTCAGTACGGAAATCCAGACTGAGCGGGTCGCGCAGGGGATTTGCGCTAACCTTGGGGCTAGGGCCGACATGACGTCAGTGAGGGCTGCAGATGATTCCGATCACGGAAGTACGCCGTATCATCGAGTCGAGCTTCGCGCCACTCGTCTGTTCCTGCCAGGTGAACCCGGGCGGAACACTCACCATCGAAGTCACCGATCCGCAATCGGGGCGTACCGACCTGCTGGTTGTCGGACAACCGCTGAAGGCGTCCGTGACCAGTCGCGAGGTGGCGCAGCTGGTCGCCGAACTGCGCGCCGAACTCAAGGCCAATCAGGAGTGGTTCGGCCGGCATGCTCAGCAGGGCAGCCAGGAAAGCAGCAAGCGCTGATTGCATCAGCCTTTGCGGTTGCTGAACTCGTTGCCCGGACATGGCATCATGGCGCACTTGCGTGCCGGCTCACCGGCTACGAACCGACCGTGCAGGAGGATGCCGATTCATGGCTGTGCAAAAGACGATCGAGGTGACACCGCCAGGTGTTGCACTGAAGGGGCAGGTGTCGCCACCGGGTTCCAAATCCATTACCAACCGCGCCCTGCTGCTGGCGGCGCTCGCGCAGGGCACCAGCCGGCTGCAGGGCGCGTTGAAGAGCGACGACACCCGGCACATGTCCAATGCCCTGCGGCACATGGGCGTGATCGTCGACGAGCCTGACGACACCACGTTCGTGGTGATCGGCTCCGGCCGCCTGCTGGCGCCCCAGGCACCGTTGTTCCTGGGCAACGCCGGCACGGCCGTACGCTTTTTGACCGCCGCGGTGACCACCGTGGCGGGCAGCGTGACCGTGGACGGCGATGACTACATGCGCAAGCGCCCCATCGGCCCGTTGCTCGACTCGCTGCGCAACGGCGGCGTCGCCATTGACAGCGCCACGGGTTGCCCGCCGTTGACCGTGCAGGGCACCGGACGCATCACCGCGCAGCGTTTCGAGATCGACGGCGGGTTGTCCAGCCAGTACGTGTCGGCACTGCTGATGCTGGCCGCGTGTGGCGAGGCGCCCATCGAAGTGGCGCTGACGGGCAAGGACATCGGTGCTCGCGGCTACGTGGACCTTACCCTGGCCTGCATGCAAGCGTTTGGCGCCCAGGTGGAGCAGGTGGACGAGGGCACCTGGCGTGTGCAGCCCACCGGCTACACCGCCGCCGACTATTTCATCGAGCCGGACGCCTCGGCGGCCACTTACCTGTGGGCCGCCCAGGCGCTGACCGCGGGCGCGATCGACCTCGGCGTGGCCGATGATGCTTTCACCCAGCCGGACGCCCGGGCGCAAGCGTTCATCGCGCAGTTTCCGAACATGCCGGCGGTGATCAACGGCTCGCAGATGCAGGACGCCGTTCCCACACTGGCCGTCCTCGCCGCGTTCAACAACACCCCGGTGCGCTTCGTCGAGCTGGCCAACCTGCGGGTCAAGGAATGTGACCGCGTGCAGGCGTTGCACGATGGCCTGAATGCGATTCGCCCAGGATTGGCCCGGGTCGAAGGCGACGACCTGCTGGTGGCGGCAGATCCTCGATTGGTGGGCACCCGCTGCGACGCGCTGATCGACACCCATTCCGATCATCGCATGGCCATGTGTTTCGCCCTGGCCGGCCTGAAAGTCGCCGGTATCCGCCTGCTGGACCCCGACTGCGTGGCCAAGACCTACCCGCGCTACTGGGACGCGTTGCGTTCATTGGGTGTGAAACTGCACCTGAAGTAACCCTGAACCCACGCTGTACGATGACCGCCGTGCCCCCACGGCGGTTTTTTTATGCCTCGCAGTTCTTGAGAGGCTGTTTCAGGGCAGTTGGTCCCCCCTTGTCACTCGCGGAAATATTTCTCACAAGGGCATTGAGCCACCGAAATTAAACTTGTACGATGACGAACAACGGCATTCGGCACGTTCTCTTGTCGACCAGAAAGCCGCCCGACACAAAAATAATGAGTGGGAAATTCTGATGCAAAACACCAAGCCGACCCACGTCCGCTATTTGATCTTGCTCATGCTGTTCCTGGTGACCACGATCAACTATGCCGACCGCGCCACCATCGCTATCGCTGGCTCCAGCCTGCAAAAAGACCTCGGCATCGACGCCGTGACCCTCGGATACATCTTCTCGGCTTTCGGCTGGGCCTACGTGGCCGGCCAGATCCCTGGCGGCTGGCTGCTCGACCGCTTCGGTTCGAAGAAGGTCTACGCCATGAGCATTTTCACCTGGTCGCTGTTCACTGTCCTGCAGGGCTACGTCGGTGAGTTCGGCATGTCCACGGCAGTGGTCGCGCTGTTCATGCTGCGCTTTCTGGTCGGCCTGGCTGAAGCCCCGTCATTTCCCGGCAACGCGCGCATCGTCGCAGCCTGGTTCCCCACGGCCGAACGCGGCACCGCTTCGGCAATCTTCAACTCGGCCCAGTATTTCGCCACGGTGCTGTTCGCCCCGCTGATGGGCTGGATCGTGTACACGTACGGTTGGCAGCACGTGTTCATCGTGATGGGCCTGCTCGGGATCGTGTTCTCGCTGGTCTGGCTGAAAGTCATCTACAGCCCGCGTAACCACCCACGTATCAACGAAGCCGAGTTCAACCATATCGCCAACAATGGCGGCCTGGTCGACCTGGATCAGGACAAGGGCAAAGGCAGCGCCAGCGGGCCGAAATGGGATTACATTCGCCAACTGCTGACCAACCGCATGATGCTGGGTGTCTACCTGGGCCAGTACTGCATCAATGGCATTACCTACTTCTTCCTGACCTGGTTCCCGGTGTACCTGGTGCAGGAGCGCGGGATGACCATTCTCAAGGCCGGCATCATCGCATCGCTGCCTGCCATTTGCGGGTTCATCGGCGGTGTGTTGGGCGGGGTCATTTCCGACGCGCTGCTGCGCCGTGGCAACTCCCTGACCTTTGCCCGCAAGGCGCCCATCATCGGTGGCCTGTTGCTGTCCACCAGCATCGTGGTGTGCAACTACGTCGAAGTGGAGTGGATGGTGGTAGGGTTCATGGCCCTGGCCTTCTTCGGCAAAGGCGTGGGTGCGCTGGGCTGGGCAGTGGTGTCCGACACTTCGCCCAAGCAGATCGCGGGCCTGAGTGGTGGCCTGTTCAACACCTTCGGTAACCTGGCATCGATTACCACGCCGATCGTGATCGGCTACATCATCAGTTCCACCGGCTCGTTCAAGTGGGCACTGGTGTATGTCGGCGCCAACGCGCTGGTTGCCGTGATCAGCTACCTGTTCATCGTGGGCGACATCAAGCGGGTAGAGCTCAAAGAGCCGCCTACCCAAGGCCGCAAACTGGACGCAGAAGCCGGTTCGCTGACCCAAGCCAAAGTGTGAGGAATCCGTGATGAACCTGATCCAACATGCCGACTCTCCCCGTTACATTCGCTTGCATGACGCCGACAACGTGGTGGTGGTGGTCAATGACCAGGGCGTACCGGCGGGGACCCGCTTCGACAACGGCCTGGTGACGCTGGAGCACGTGCCGCAGAGTCACAAGGTCAACCTGACGGACCTGGCCGAAGGCGAGCCGGTGATCCGCTACGGGCAGACCATCGGCTACGCCCTGCAGCCCATCGCCAAGGGCAGTTGGGTCAAGGAAGACCAATTGCGCATGCCCACGGCGCCGCCGCTGGACAGCTTGCCGCTGTCCACCGACGTACCGCTGCCAGGCGAACCGCTGGAAGGGTTCACCTTCGAAGGCTATCGAAACGCCGATGGTACGGTCGGTACGCGCAACATTCTGGGCATTACCACCACCGTGCAGTGCGTCACCGGGGTGCTGGATCATGCGGTCAAGCGCATTCGTGAAGAGCTGTTGCCCAAGTACCCGCACGTCGACGACGTGGTTGCCCTGACTCACAGCTACGGCTGCGGCGTGGCGATCACGGCTGCCGATGCCTATATTCCTATCCGTACCGTACGCAACCTGGCGCGCAATCCCAATCTGGGTGGCGAGGCGCTGGTGATCGGCCTGGGCTGCGAAAAACTGCAGCCGGGCCAGGTCATGCACGAGAACGACAGCTCGGTGGACCTGGACGACCCCTGGCTGTATCGGCTGCAGGATTCTGGCCATGGCTTCGGTGAGATGATCCAGCAGATCATGGACATGGCCGAAGTACGCTTGAAGAAGCTCGACCTGCGCCGCCGCGAAACGGTACCGGCGTCCGAGCTGATTCTGGGCATGCAATGTGGCGGCAGCGATGCCTTTTCCGGGATCACGGCCAATCCGGCGCTGGGCTATGCCTCGGACCTGCTGTTGCGCGCCGGCGCCACGGTGATGTTCTCCGAAGTGACGGAAGTGCGCGACGCGATCTACCTGCTGACCTCCCGCGCCCAGACCACCCAGGTGGCCGAGGCGCTGGTGCGGGAAATGGACTGGTACGACCGCTACCTGGCCAAGGGCGAGGCAGACCGCAGCGCCAACACTACGCCGGGCAACAAGAAAGGCGGCCTGTCCAACATCGTCGAGAAGTCGCTCGGCTCCATCGTCAAGTCCGGCAACAGCGCCATTACCGGCGTGCTGGGCCCTGGCGAGCGGGTCAGCGAAAAAGGCCTGGTGTTCTGCGCGACCCCGGCCAGCGATTTTGTCTGCGGGACCCTGCAGCTGGCCGCCGGCATGAACCTGCACGTGTTCACCACCGGTCGTGGCACGCCCTATGGCCTGGCCATGGCGCCAGTGGTCAAGGTATCGACTCGCACCGAGCTGGCCCAGCGCTGGCCCGACCTGATCGACATCGATGCCGGGCGCATCGCCACCGGGCGCGCCACGATCGAAGAGCTGGGCTGGGAGCTGTTTCACTATTACCTGGACGTGGCCAGTGGTCGCCAGCAAACCTGTGCTGAAACCTTGCGTTTGCACAACGACATCACGCTGTTCAATCCTGCGCCAATCACGTGACGGCAGGGTGCCCGGGCGGCAATTGCGCCGCCCGTCGCACTTTTTCCCGTTTTGTCGCTCTATGCATGGCCAGTACGCCGCGCTAACCGCGGCGTCATCTGCTTCAAGCCTGACCTCATGGATCGAATCACGCGACCTCGCTTCTCCGCGCCAGGATCACGCGCCCTTTGGCTGAGCGTGGGGTTGGTGCTGGCCTCGGGCTGTACTCACCAGCAAAGTGAGGACATCGCCAACCAGTTTCGCAAGACCAAGCCCACCGAGTTCTTTCAGACCAGTGTCGACCGTATGGCAACGCTGGCCATGCAGGACAACCTGCAGAGCCTGTATCGGTTGACCACCAAGCTGTATCTGCGCAATCCCAGCCAATGGCGCCAGGCCGGTTATGCCGATGCGGCGAGCGCCGAGCGCGAGGTGCGCGAGGCCATCGAGCAGCGGCGCAGCTTGCCATCCCTGGGCGAGCGGCGTGACCTGCAAGCCCTGAGCTATGCCCTGAGCCCCGAGTTCGAGGGGGATCGGGTGGGCGCGTTCATCTATTCCATCGGCAGCATGTTGATCACCGCGCATGGCGGGCGTCGGGAGTTCTTCATGACCGATGCCATCGATCCGCGCTTTGTCAGCAATGCCGCGCGCAATATCGAAAAGGCCACCTGGATGCTCAGCCAGCGCCAGGACATCCATGGCGTACCGCTGCTGTTTTCCAACGAAATCACGGAGGAGGGCAGCAACCTGAGCTTCGCCGTCGAGTTCGGCAAAGTCATCGCTCGTCTCGACCTGCTGGCGCAGATGCTCGACGAGCGTTACCGGCGGATCGGCCTCAATTACGCACAAAGCCTGCTGTTCATGAACTTTTTGCCGGTGCAGTGACGGCCGCCGGGTCCTGGGGCAGGGGTGCGCCCTTGGGCCACAGCAGCCAGAGATGGCCTCCCTGCTTCATGTTGCCGGCCAGTTCGCCAGCGGCGTCTCCCGTTCCCCAGAACAGGTCGGCGCGCACTTCACCGGTGATCGCGCCGCCGGTGTCCTGCGCCGCTACCGGCCGGACCACGGGCGTACCGTCGGGTCGTGTGGTGGACAGCCACAACAGGCTGCCCAGCGGAATGACCTTGCGGTCGATCGCCACGCTATAGCCTGCGGTGAGAGGAACGTTGAGCGAGCCGCGCGGGCCCTCGTTGCTATCCGGGCGCAGGCTGAAGAATACATAGCTGGGGTTGCTCGCCAGCAATGCCTTGACCCGGTCGGGGTTGGCGACGGCCCATTCGCGAATGCGGCCCATGCTGACTTCCTCTTTCTTCACCAGCCCCTGCTCGACCAGCCAGCGTCCGATGGGCTTGTAGGGATGACCATTCTGGTCGGCGTAGCCAATGCGCAATTGACGGCCATTGTCCAGCTGGATTCTGCCGGAACCCTGGATTTGCAGGAACTGCAAGTCCATCGGGTCGCTCAACCAGGCCAGCACCGGTGCATCGACGCCATGGCCTTCGATGGTTTCGGCGTCGTCATACGGGCGCAGCACATTGCCATCGAGGCGCCCGCGCAGGCGCTTGCCCTTGAGTTCCGAGTACAGGCTGTCCAACGCAACGATGATCATGTCCCGGGGCACGCCATACACTTGCACCGGGTACCGGGCGCTGGCCTTCAGGCTGCCGTGATACACCGGCTCGTAGTAGCCCGTGATCAGGCCGCGGTCGCTGCCATCGCCCGAGCGCAGGCCATACACCTGCAGGTGCGTCTTGAGAAACTCGCGAACCTGGACCGCGCTGCCGGGCGCTTGCGCCGTGGCCGCCGCGCAGGGAGCCTGCCACACCGGGTCCTTCGCCAGCCGCGTGCACGCCGATGCCCAGGCCCGGAAGCCCTGCAGCAGGTCGTCATCGCTGACCGCCGGCAGGTCTTCCCAGCGGGCCTGGCTGTAGGTCGCCACGGTCTTGGGTGCTTCTACGGTCGGCGTCGGTTTGTCGCAGCCGGCCAGCAGCATGAATAGCGGGGCACCGCAGAGCAGCGTGCGGCGCAGAGATCGAGCAATCGTCACACAGGTTTCCTGGTCGTTGACTTCGGGGGTGGCTAGCTTGGGCAAAGCGCGGGTGCGCGTCAAATGGCAGGCGCTGACAGGCTCCGTCTGCGACCCTGGAACACCCAGCCTAAGAGCTGGCCATGAGCTATGCCAGACCATTGCGAATACGTGAACGATACGCTATACGTTGGCCCTGAAATGCCTGTGCTGAGCGGTTGCCTGAAGTGTGTAGAGTGAGTTCGAATTGATGCAGTTTTTATCCGATGACCACGGGTGCGCCGGCTGGAGCGGCGAAATGGCCGAACGTATCCGTGCCTTCGACTGGTCCACCACCGAGCTGGGTCCACTGCTGGAGTGGCCCGCCAGCCTGCGCAGCGCCGTCCAGTTCCTGCTGGGCTCGCCGGTGCCCTTGGTCATGCTTTGGGGCAAGCCGGGGCACATGATCTACAACGATGCGTACTCCGAGTTCGCCGGTGGCCGCCACCCTTATCTGCTGGGCGCACCGGTGGAGCTGGGCTGGCCCGAGGTGGCCGATTTCAACCGTACCGTGGTCGACACCTGCCTTGCCGGGGGCACCTTGTCGTTTCGCAGCAAAGCGTTGGTGCTGTTGCGCGAAGGCATACCGGAAAACGTCTGGATGGACTTGTACTACAGCCCGGTGCCGGATGATCGCGGGCAGCCGGCCGGGGTCATGGCGATCGTCGTCGAAACCACCGGTCGGCACCGCGCCGAACAGCAGCGTGAAGCAGCGGAAAGCGCATTTCGCGGGGCCAACGAGCGCCTGCAGATGGCGCTCAATACCGGCGCGCTGCTCGGCTCGTTCGTCTGGGACATCAAAAGCAATCGGGTATCGGGCGACGAGCGTTTCGCCCGTACGTTTCGTTTTTCCGTCGAGCAGTCGCAGCAGGGACTGCCCATCGAAGTCGCGACCCAGATCGTGCATCCCGACGATATTCGCCACGTCTACGACCAAATTGCCCTGACGGTCGACCACGGCACGCCGTTCAACACCGAGTACCGGATTCGGCGTGTCGATGGCAGCTATTCATGGATCCTGGCCAGCGGCCGCTGCGAGTACGACGAGGAGGGCCGGCCTCAGCGGTTTCCAGGTGTGCTGATCGATATCCATGAGCGCAAGATTGCCGAGGAAGGGCTGCTCGCACTGTCGCGCGATCTGGAGCAGCGAGTGGCCGAAGAGGTAAGGGCACGCCTGGCCGCCGAGGAGCAGTTGCGTCAGTCACAGAAACTGGAGGCGATCGGCGGCCTGACCGGCGGCGTGGCCCATGACTTCAACAATTTGTTGCAAGTGATTGCAGGCAACCTCTACCTGTTGTCACGCCAGCGCCCGGCCGACGAGGCCATGCAGCGCCGAGTACGCTCGGCGATCACTGCGGTCGAGCGCGGGGCCAAGCTGTCCTCGCAATTGCTCGCCTTCGCCCGCCGGCAACCTCTGTCGCCGGTGGCCTACAGCCCCGAGCGCCTGCAGGAGGGCCTCAGTGAGTTGCTCCAGCGCGCGCTGGGCGAGACCATTCAGGTGCACATGGACATTCAGGCGCAGCCGTGGAGCCTGTTCGTCGATGTCAACCAGCTGGAAAATGCCGTGCTCAACCTGGCCATCAACGCACGGGATGCGATGAATGGCGATGGGGTCATCCATCTCTCTGCGAAGAACCTCACAGTTCTGCCGGGCTCGACCTGTCATGCTCAACTGCCGCCTGGGGAATATGTCGAACTGTGTGTGCGTGACACCGGTGCAGGCATGTCGCCCCAGATCCTGGAGCGGGCTTTCGAGCCGTTCTTCACCACCAAGCCAGAAGGCCACGGCACCGGTCTGGGGCTGAGCATGGTCTTCGGCTTCGTCAAGCAGAGCGGTGGCTACCTCGACATGACCAGCACGGTAGGCATCGGCACCGAGGTTTCGATGTTTTTTCCACGCACGCTGGAGCAGGGGTGTACGCCTACCGAGCGACTCGAGTCACCTGTCGTGGGCGGGGATGAAACGATTCTGCTAGTGGAGGACGATGCACAGGTGCGCACCACCTCGGTCGAGTTGTTGGAACAGATGGGCTACAGTTTGGTCATCGCCCGGCATGCCGATGAAGCCATGACCGCACTGCAGGCGGGGGTGAAGATCGACCTGATCTTCACGGATGTCGTCATGCCGGGGCAGGTTAAAAGCACCGATCTCGCACTCTGGGCCCAGCAGCAGAGCCCACGCATCCCGGTGCTGTTCACCTCTGGCCATACTCGTGACATTATTGCCGAGAACAATCAATTGAGTGATCGGACTTTCCTGCTGAGCAAGCCTTACACGCCGGAGGCGCTGGCCAGTATGGTGCGTGCCGCGCTGGACGGCGAGGGACGAGCGCAGCCAGCCAGCATTTTTCGCTGAGGCATGTTCAAGCAGGCCATGTTGTTCGCGTTAGCGCGATTTGGGAGACAAACGGAATGTCAGCCGCACAATTGCTTAATCTGGTGTCATTGAAAGGCGCTGAGACGTCGGGTTCCAGCAGCGTCGACAAGGTACTCAAGGCGCTGCGCGAACACTTGGGCATGGACGTCGCCTTCGTGACCGAATTTCGCGCCCATGATCGAGTGTTCACCCACGTCGATGCCCAGGGCGAGTCGCCCATCAAAGCCGGCGACACCTTGCCCCTGAGCGCTGGTTATTGTCAGAAGGTGGTCAGCGGCGAACTGCCGCAACTGATCGCCGACACCGGCCTCAACCCGCTGGCCCAGACCATTCCGGAAACGTATGCGGTGCCGATCGGCTCGCACATGAGCGTGCCTATCCACCTCAGCGACGGTCGTCTCTATGGGACTTTCTGCTGCTTTGGCTACAACCCGGACAAAAGCCTGGGTGAGCGGGACATGCAAATCATGCGGGTGTTCGCCGAGCTGCTTGCCGATCACCTGGACTCCGACCTCAAGCGGGTGCGTGACCGGGTCAACAAGCATCAACGCATCAGCGAGGCGCTGGCCGAGGCCCAACCCAACATCGTTTATCAGCCCATCTTCGATGCACGCGAGCTGCGCGTGTGTGGCTGGGAATGCCTGTCTCGGTTCACGATGGAGCCGTTTCGCAGCCCTGATCAATGGTTCCGGGAAGCCAGCGAGGCGGGGCTGGGGCTGGATCTGGAAAGCCGTGCCATCGAGGTGGCCCTCGAAGGGCTGAGCGCGATGCCGGAGCCGCAGTACATGGCGCTCAACTGTTCGCCGGAGTTGATACTCAGTGGCCGGCTGCATTTGCTGTTGCATGAGGCGCCCAGCTCGCGGCTGGTGCTGGAGATCACCGAGCATGTGGTGGTGTCGGATTATCTGGAGCTGTTGGCGGCGCTCAAGCCACTGCGTGAGGCGGGGGTGCGTGTGGCGATCGATGATGCGGGGGCGGGGTATTCGAGCATGCGGCATATTCTGCAGCTGGGGCCGGACATCATTAAATTGGACATGAGTCTGACTCAGGGTATCGATCAGGATTGCAAGCGTTTGGCGATGGCGTCGGCGTTGATTGCCTTTGCGCGCGAGACGGGCAGTACGGTGGTGGCGGAGGGGGTGGAGACGACGGCCGAGCTGGAGACGTTGCGGGCGTTGGGGGTGAGGATGGTGCAAGGGTTTTTGCTGGGGCGGCCGGTGAGCCTGGCGCAGGTGCCGATGTCGTTGGCCAGTCGGCGGTTGTGATGAGGCAGACGCCGCCGTCCATCCCCTAAATCAGCGCGCGAGCCGCGCCAGGCCGTTGCTGTTGCTGTGCCCTTGATCTTGATCCTGCTTTTGATCTTGATCTTCTGCCCCGTTCCCAGCTGGCCGAACGCAGGCGTTGCGCAGGGGACGGGGCAGAAGATGGATCACGCATCGCCGTGTAGGAGTCCGGCTTGCCGGCGATGGGGCGCGCCGCGGCCCTAATGCATTCAACTCCGTATCCGGGGCCTGCTACGCAGGCCATCGCCGCCAAGGCGGACTCCTACAGATGGATCACGTTACGCCGTGTAGGAGTCCGGCTTGCCGGCGATGGGGCGCGCAGCGGCCCTAATGCATTCAACTCCGTA